>Ga0310342_100000936_pt1 | contig 17505 bp, 15 predicted proteins | sample S15DNA20500_MG_FD_206155 | JGI IMG/M metagenome (GOLD analysis project Ga0310342, IMG submission 206155) | Marine microbial communities from station ALOHA, North Pacific Subtropical Gyre - S1503-DNA-20-500_MG | ecosystem: Environmental > Aquatic > Marine > Oceanic | place: Pacific Ocean: North...
GTCAACGGGCCCTTCACCTGGGTCTACGTTTCCATGGATTCATTCACGGACCATATCGGCAAGGTCGGCGTGCCGGCACGGTCCACGGGCGTGATCTTCCAGCAACCGGTTTCCAATCTGAACATTTACGCAAGTGCCGACGTCTACATTCCCACCGGGGTCGGACTCTCGGAAGGATCTATCGAATTCTGGGGGTACAATTACTCGCCGAACAACGTCGGGAAACTTCCCAATGCCACGGATTCGACCTACGACGCCGGCGATGAAGTGAGTCGGGCCGGCACGGTCGGCAGCATGCAGATTCACAGATCCGGAGAAACCGTGTTCGCCTACAATCGCTGGGGCGCACCCGGAACAGATGACCTTGGCATCGGGAACGCACCGGGCATCCATAGCGATTGGACATTTTCAGGATCGGCCGCGGACTATGCGCGCCGAAAACTTGTGGTGCTGGTGAGGCCCGACGGAACCGGGGCGGGACCGTAGCTCATGGAAGTTTTAATCATCGTCGGGGTCATTGCGGCCTTTATCCTGATCGCTATCTTCGGTTCCCTGGCCGAAAAAAAACGAAGAGAACAGCTCGCGGCCCTTGCACTTCGACTTGGCTTACGCTTCAGCCCCGCGAGAGACTACTCCATCCCGGCCCGCTTCGTTTTTCTCAAGCGGGTCGCGCAGGGTTCCAACCGCTATGCCTTCAACGTTCTGACGGGCGAGAGTAAAGGGGAGCAGGTTTTGATCTATGACTATCACTACGAGACCACCTCAACCAACTCCAAGGGCAGAAGACAGAAAACAAGCCACTACCTCTCCATTTATCTCATCCTCCTGCCGAAATCGTTTCCCGAGCTCACCATTTCCAGAGAGCAAATCTTCTCCAAGATCGCCCAGGCATTCGGCTACGACGATATCGACTTCGAATCGCACGAATTCTCGAAAACGTTCTGCGTACGAAGCGGTGACAAGCAATTCGCATACGATTTTTGCAACACGTCCATGATGGAGTACCTGCTCGCGAACCAGGACCTCAGCCTTGAAGTCGAGCGCGACACCCTGGCGATCGGATTCAATGAAAAGTTGACGCCAGGTCGGCTCGAGGTTAGCTACTTACGGTTGCAGGAAATACGCTCCAGGATTCCCGATTACCTGTTTTAGAGAGCCGAAGCATGGACCCCTACCTCGTTGTTATGGCCGCGGGACTGCTGCTGCCGATCCTTTACGTCGTGGTGCAGTACAACTCCCTGGTGGCGCTGCGGAACCACATCCGGGACGCATGGAGCAACATCGACACCGAGCTCAAGCGCCGGTACGAATTGATCCCCAACCTCGTTTCGACCGTAAAAGGGTATGCAGAGCATGAGAAGGAAGTGCTCGAACAGGTCACGCACCTTAGAAACCGCTGCGTAGCCAGCCGCGGGCATCCTTGGGAACAGGCAGTCGACGAAGTTGCGTTGGTCGGTGGGTTAAAGCAGCTCCTTGCGGTAGTCGAAAATTACCCCGACCTGAAAGCAGACCGCCATTTTCTGCAACTGCAAACCGAATTAGCTACGACGGAAAACAGGATTCAGGCCGCGCGGCGATTTTTCAACGGAAACATCCGGGATTACCGGAACAAGTGCGAGTCCTTTCCAAGCAACATCGTCGCCGGCACCTTCGGTTTTAAACACGAGGAGTACTTCCAAGTGGAACCGTCGGTTCGCGGCGTACCGGACGTGGACCTGTAAAACCAAGGGGGGGGGTCAATTCTTCAACCCGGGAAAACAGAATGAATAGATCATGAAAAAGAAGGACTATGACCTGGTCACGATCGGAGCGGGTTCGGGCGGTGTGAGAGCCAGCCGACGGGCGGCCGAATACGGCGCACGGGTCGCCGTGGTGGAAGCTGGAGCTCTTGGCGGAACCTGTGTCAACGTAGGCTGCGTGCCGAAAAAGCTGCTGGTGTATGCAAGTCACTTTACGGAGGACGCCCGCCTGGCGCGTGACTTTGGATGGCACATCGATTCCCTGGACCACGACTGGAGTAAATTCGTATCGCGGAAAGACCAGGAAATTCTGCGGCTGAATGAAGCATACCGTGCCGTGTTACAGAAGGCAGGCGTGGAACTGATCGAGGGGAAAGCACGAATCGACGGACCTCACCGCGTCATCGTCGGAGACAGGACCGTCACAGCGCGGCACATTCTCATCGCAACCGGAAGCCAGCCGCGGCAGCCTCTTTTGAAGGGATCGGAGCATTCGATCACTTCCAACGAGGCGTTTTTTCTGAAAAGCTGTCCGCGGAGAATTGTCATTGCCGGCGGGGGGTACATCGCGGTTGAGTTTGCGGGCATCTTCCACGGGTTGGGCGCTGAAGTAACCCTGGTGCATCGCGGCGAAAACTTCCTGCGGGGATTCGATGGTGACATCCGAGATACGCTTCGAACCGCCTACATCCGGCGAGGGATCGATTTACAATTCAATCTCCAGGTTGAGGGATTGGAGAAATCCGGCGAAGAGGTGATGGCCACCCTGTCTAACGGCACCGGTATTGTCACCGACGAGGTAATGTTCGCGATCGGCCGCACTCCCCTGACGAAGGGGCTGGATCTTGACACCGTGGAAGTTAAACTGGATGGTGCGGGTGCTGTCATCGTTGACGATTTCTCACAAACCACCGCGGCAAACATCCACGCCATCGGCGACGTCACCAACCGAATGAACCTGACACCGGTGGCGATCGCCGAAGGGGAAGCCCTGGCGAAAACCCTCTTCAACGGTCGCCCCGTGCGTCCGGATTACGGCAACGTCCCATCCGCCATCTTCAGCCAGCCTCCCGCGGGCACGGTCGGGCTCTCCGAAGAAGATGCCCGGCTTCAGTACGGGTCCGTCGATATCTACAAATCAACCTTTCGCCCCATGAAACAATCACTCGGAAACTGTAAGGAGGTTTGCATGATGAAACTCGTCGTGGACAAGGCGTCCGACCGGGTTGTGGGCGTGCACATGGTTGGCCCGGAGGCGGGAGAAATAGCGCAGGGGTTCGCGGTGGCGCTGAAATGCGGCGCCACCAAAGCCCAGTTCGACGCAACCGTCGGAATCCATCCCACCTCTGCGGAAGAGCTTGTCACCATGCGCGATCCCGTAGGATAGTGGTAAGGGAGTGCCCCACTGGAGTGAAGAACTACCCGTTCAGATGAAGACCGATACAGATGCGATCTCTACTCATCGCCTGGTGAAACGGTATGGAAAACTTACCGCACTTCACGGGATCGATCTGCGGGTAGGCGTGGGACAGTTTGTTGGGCTCCTGGGGCCGAACGGCGCCGGGAAGACAACCACCATAAATATCCTGTCCGGACTATCAAACAAAACGTCGGGGGATGTCTCGCTGTTTGGATATGACGTGATCAAATCGTACCGCGAATGCAGAAGACGGGTCGGGTTGGTGCCCCAGGAATTCAATTTCGACCTCTTCGCAAAAGTTCGCAAAATCCTTCAGTTCCAGGGCGGATATTTCGGGATCGGTAAGGCCGAGTGTTCGCGGCGGGCGCTCGCACTGATGGAACAGTTTGATTTGACTGAAAAACAGAATACCCCGGCGCGCTACCTGTCCGGCGGCATGAAAAGGCGCCTGATGATCGCGCGCGCGTTGATGCATGCCCCCCGCCTGCTGATTCTTGACGAGCCAACTGCCGGCGTGGACGTGGACCTCCGCCGGTCGCTGTGGTCATTCCTCGGTGAAGTCAATAAAAACGGGACTACGATCCTGTTGACGACGCACTACATTGAAGAGGCAGAGGCGCTGTGCGATCACATCGCGATCATCGATCAGGGACGTATTATCGATCAGGACACCACTCGGAACATGAGCAACCGCCTGAGTCATGAATCGATTGTGGTTACCGCAAGTCGGAAAATCTCCGGGGAGGCGATCCGGAGTCTCGCGGACCTGGACCCGCAATCCGGCGCGGATGGACACGCACTCACATTGACCTTTCACCGCGACACGGTGCCGTACGAATCGGTCCTGCAGCGAGTCCTTGCCTCGGGTATCGGGATTGCAAACATTCAGCCTGCGGACAATCGCCTCGAGCAGGTATTTCTTCACCTCACGAAGAACGGGAATCAACAATGACCCGTCGATTCGAGTTCATCGGGCTTCGAACGCTGCTGGGCCGGGAAATTCACCGCTTCCTCCGGCTGCCCAATCAGACCCTGCTTCCGCCGATCATTACCGCGTCCCTGTACATCGTTATCTTCGGATTTGCGCTTAGTAAACGCATCAGTCCCGTAGAGGGGATCTCGTACGAGCTCTATATTATTCCCGGCCTGATCATGATGAGCATCATCAGCGCCTCCTTCGGGAACACGTCCAGTTCCGTGTTCAGTGCGCGGTTTCAGGGATTCATTCAGGAGTTATTGGTATCCCCGATGTCGAACTTCGAGATCGTACTGGCCATCATTCTCGGTGGTGTAGTTCGCGGCATCGTGGTCGGTGCCATGGTCACGCTCACCTGTATCTTCCTGGCTGATGTACCGATTCACCACCCCGGCCCGATCATTCTGTTCGCGGTTTCGGTCGCAACCATTTTTTCCTGCGCCGGTTTCATTTCCGCTATGTGGGCCCAGGACTTCGATCGGCTCTCGGTGTTTCAAAACTACGTGCTCACCCCCCTGACCTACCTGGGCGGAGTCTTTTTTTCAGTGAACTGGTTGGATCCATTCTGGCAGAACATCGCAAGAGTAAATCCCGTCCTTTATTTCGTGAATGGGCTGCGGTACGGCTTTCTCGGCGTCTCCGACGTAAACCTGTGGGACGCCGCCGGGTTTGCGGTCGTCGTGGCGGTAGGGCTTTTTCTCCTTTGCTATCACCTGTTTCGAACCGGATATAACATAAAAACGTGATGAATTCCTATCTCGCAGCCGCGGTGCAGATGAACAGTACGCCGGACCTGGATGCGAATCTGACGCAGGCAAAGGACCTGGTCGCCGAGGCCGCCGGGCTCCATGCATCGCTGATCGCGCTTCCAGAGAATTTTTCATTTCTCGGTCCGGAAAAAGAGAAGGTTGACCGGGGGGAAGAAATTGCGCGCCGGTCGCTGGAATTTCTTATTTCTTCCGCCCGCCAACACGGCGCCGTCATCCTGGGCGGGTCCTTCCCGGCCCCGGCGACGGGCGGGAAAACCTGGAACCGATCTGTTCTTACGGGGCCGAAAGGCGCTCTCGCTACCTACGACAAAATTCACCTTTTCGACGTCGAACTGCCCGGCCAGACCCTCCGCGAGAGCGACACCGTGGAAGCCGGTTCGGAACCGGCCCTGCACGCGTCGGAGGAGTTTGGCGTGCTGGGGATGTCGATCTGTTATGATGTCCGCTTTCCGGAACAGTATCGAACCCTGTCGAATCGCGGGGCGGAGATCCTTTTCATTCCGGCTGCATTCACGAAGTACACCGGGCAGCATCACTGGGACCTCCTGGTGCGAGCCCGGTCAGTGGAAAATACCTGCTACGCGATCGCGCCGGCGCAGTGCGGACATCACTTCGGAAAACGGGAGTCCTATGGGCACTCCCTGATCGTGGATCCATGGGGAACGATACTCGCCGAGGCGAGAGACGAACCCGCCGTTATCTCCGCGGAGATCGACCCAAAGCGGATCCGGGACGTACGAAAGCAAATCCCATCGCTCCAACACCGGAAGATGTGATTCAGCCACCCGGTTTGCAATACGTTTTTCGGGCGGGCACCGAGATGATCTTCCGTTCCGGAAGCACCAGCGCGCTGAGTTTTCCGCCGTAGACGCATCCGGTGTCGAGACCCACTACGTTCTCGCGTACGACGCCCCCGAGCCTGGCCCAATGTCCGAATGCGACCAGCTTCTCGCCTTCATAAAATTCGAACCAGGGCGGGTTATCAGGGTTCTGCAAGTCGTCGCCGGCACCGTCCCAGGTGCGGATAGTTACGAGATCCTCCATGGCGGTAGACTTGGCGGATCTTCCCGGCACGAGTCCCGCATGAACCGCGATAACTTCATCGGTTTCGATCCAGGCGGGCCACTCCCGTACGTCTTCCACAAACGCATCAAACTTCTTTCCGAACGACTTCTTGAACTGGGTTACGAATTTCGAAGAACCGTTTCCGTGGTCCAGCGCTTGGAGGAGTCTGAATTCGTGATTTCCAAGGACCGAACTTCCGCCGAGTTTACGGTACCGCGCGTACACCGCGCCGGATGCGGGACCTTTTGCAATGAGATCTCCGATGAAGATGATCCGGTCCTTCTTCTTGTCGATCTCCGCCAGGGCCAGGAGATCGTTCAGCTCGTCGATACAGCCGTGGACGTCTCCGATAATGATTGTACGCATTACGTCAAATCGTCGTGCGCTTCCGGCAAACATCACGCAGCCGTCGCGGAACAGCCGGGTCCCGGGAGAATACGAGCCGTTTGATTACAGGAGTGCCGCGCAGCGTTCGATCAAGGGCACGTCGATCACCACGGAGCGTCGCATAAAACCTTCCATCAACGCCAGCATGCATAGCTTGTTCACATTCCGGCACAGGCCTGAAGTCTCGATGCAACCTCCACGGCGGAGTCCGCATCGACCGCCCGATTCACCACGATGTGATGGTGTCCCCCCATCTTCGAGTCATTCATTGATTTCATCACGCCATACGCATCCAGGGTCGAGGCGACCGTCGGCGTGACAACAAGTATCGTTTCGTCGGAGACATTGAGAAACGTCATCACGTTGGTCGCGATTCCTGCCGAGGTGTCCAGAATCACCAGATCGTAAAGCACCGAAATGCGCACGATCTCGCAAATCAGCAATTCGACCTGGCGATGGTCGAAATGATCGGAGCGGAGGGGCGATCGCTCCTTTTCACCAAAAAGGTCCGGGAACTCCCGCTCCATGAATCGAATCCGGCTCGGCTCAATCCCGGTAATCCGTGAAACCTCCATGAGTGAGCAGCTCTCACCCAATCGGCTCTGTGCTACGTCGTGATTCCTCAAGATACCCTCAAAACCTCGCCTTATCCCTGCATTCGGAAACTCCGAAATCCCCACAATCACCTCAATATATTGTGGTCTGGATATGTTGGTACCAACATCTAGTGTGAATTATCCTTCTAGTCAAGACTTGGAAACAACGGATTTTCGAGGAATTCGGAGTTCGCTGGGCATGGATATCAACGGCGGCCGGATGCTGGAACGTCTCCTTGAACGGCCCGGATCGGGCCGGAGGGAACGGCAGGAAAAAACTGTGAATAAAAGAAATAAACCAGACATGATTTACCCTGAGGGAATCCTATCCGTAGACCTTCGATTCCTTTGCTCCGAATGCAATCGCAAGATCCAGGTGGACGTGAGGGCCTCAGGCATTGTGCTGGATTGTCCTCATTGCAATGCGACGATTCGGGTACCTGAAATCAACCACACCCTGCAGCAAATCGTTGGAGACTCACGGACGGCCTCCGCGCCGAATCTCACGGAGGAGGAGGTAGCGTTCTTGATGACTCCCCTCAGCGACGAGGCGCGAACACCGCACGCCCCATCCCCCGTATGAATCACGGTTCGTCAGGCAACGCAAATAACGAGCGCCGCTCCCACGTGGTGTGCCCGACCTGCCAACGACGACTCACCGTCCAGCGGGGTACAAGTGCTGACGATTTTCAATGTCCGAAGTGCCTGACCACGGTGTCCCCCACGCCGGAAAATCAGCCGGACTCCGCCGGACACACCGCCGAAGATATAGCCTCACTACAAGAAAAGCTTGAGGCCCTGGCCCACCAACAGAACAAAATGGCGGAAATGACCACGGACATGGAAATCGTGACGACGGAAAACGCATCCTTGCGCGCAGTTGTTGAAGGACTTCAGGCGGAGCGAACGGATCTACTGGGAAAGATGGGCGAACAGGCTCACCATCTCGACGTAATGCGGGTGTCAACGACGCCGGAAACAAGAGTACAGGTCGATCCGGACAATGAAGGAACGGTCCGCCTGCACGATGAGCTAAGGCAGGCGCGCGACGCGCTGAAAGACGTCGCTCAGATCGCGGCGAAAATATCCGAGTTAGAGCAGCAGGTGTATGATCTGGGTCTTGAGGTCGTGAAAGCAACCTGCCGCTCACGGGAATTGGAACTCGAACTCGAGAGCAGTACCGGGACGGGGAAGATTTTCAAAGCACCGCGTAGCGGGATCAGTTCGAACTGGGGTCTTTCGGTAGATAGTTGATGAGCGTTCGCCAGCGTTCATCATCATTTACGAAGACCGACCAGATTCCGCCCGCATACTTTTCTTCGAACACGACTGGATCAACGGGGCAGATCTTCCAGGCCTTCTGCTCCAACTCACCGTCCAATTGCCCTTCCCCCCACCCGGTATACCCGGAGAACGCTCGCACCCAGCCGTCGCCCGATCGCAGGACTGCCACCGCCTCATCCAGCGGCGCGTCCACCTTGCATTCAATTTCGTGCGTCGAGTTTCCCTTGAAAAACAGGGCTACAAGAAGATTATCTGGCCGCACCGGCCCGCCAATCATGACTCCGATTTCCAAAAGCTCATCGGTCATTTCGGGAATGTCCGTGATTTCGCCGACTTTCTTTCCCGTGGGGCGATTCATCACCAATCCGAATGCGCCCTGTTCATTGTGTTCGGCAACGAAAACGAGGGTCTGCATAAAATTCGGATCCATCAATCCCGGATCAGCAGCCAGCATTTTTCCCGCGACACTTTTCGAATCGTGTGAGAACTCCATGGTGACCTCATTTTCTATGAAGGATAGAACTTCGTCAATCCTCTCTGCTGCGCTCCGCAAGAAACGCCGAAAGAATCGGTCCGGTGTGCGACCGGTTCCCGGAGGCAGACGCCACCCGCGCGGGGGGTCCCTGCGCCACGACGCGCCCCCCGCCGGCTCCACCTTCCGGTCCGAGATCGATGATCCAGTCCGCTTCCGCGATGATATCCATATGGTGCTCGATGACCACGACCGTATTTCCCGCGTCGACCAAACGGTGAATCACCTGGATCAATCTTTCTACGTCGGCCATGTGCAATCCGACCGTCGGCTCGTCCAGTAAATAGAGCGTCTTGGTCGCTCCCCGGGCCCGGAGTTTGCCCGAGCCTGCCTTTGCAAGCTCCGTAACCAGTTTGACCCGCTGCGCCTCGCCGCCGCTCAGGGTTGGACTCTGCTGTCCAAGCGTTAGATATCCCAGCCCCACGTCCTGCAATAGCTGGAGTGTGTGATGTATCGATACGTGGGCCGAAAAGAATTCGACGGCCTCGTCGATACTCATTGCCAGCAGATCTCCGATGCTCTTACCCCGGTAAAGGACATCCAGCGTCTCCGGGTTGAACCGGGCGCCGCCACAAACGTCACAAGGGATTTTAACATCAGGAAGAAAATTCATTTCGATTTTCTTCATCCCCTGCCCCTCGCATTCCGCGCATCGGCCCCCACGGACATTAAAGGAGAACCGGCCGGGCCCGAACCCGCGGATTTTCGATTCCGTGGACTCCGCATAGACCCTGCGAATACGGTCCCATACGCCCACATAAGTGGCGGGACAGGACCGCGGCGTTTTTCCAATCGGGGATTGGTCTACCTCAAGCACACGCTGGACTTCTTCCCCTCCCCGCAACTCCCTGCATCCGGACCACGTGCCGGGGTTTGCGCCGGCCCGCCTGCGCCGGCGCCGGCCCGCTTGCCGCACAAGATTCGCGTGCAGGACATCCCTAACCAGGGTGCTCTTGCCGCTGCCGCTCACACCGCTCACACAGATCAGCCGCTCGAGTGGAAATCGGGCGTCCACATTTCGCAAATTGTGGAGCGTAGCCCCCTCGACAACAATCCAACCGCCGTCTTTCTTGCCCGGCAACTCGCGTACGTTCTCTAGCAAAGGATGAAGTAACGGATTTTTCAGGTACCGCCCGGTAATCGACTGATTGTTTCGCATTAACTGATCCGCGGTGCCCTCTGCCACGACGTGGCCACCGTTGATCCCCGCGCCGGGCCCCAGGTCAATCACATGGCCGGCACGGCGAATCGTCTCTTCATCATGCTCAACCACCACCACCGTGTTGCCCTTTTTTTCAAGGGACTGCAGCGTATCGAGAAGCATCAGGTTGTCGCGGGCATGGAGTCCGATTGTCGGCTCGTCCAGGATGTAACAAACGCCGCGAAGGTTGGACCCCAACTGAGACGCCAGCCGGATTCGTTGCGCCTCGCCGCCGCTCAGGGTAGGCGCAGATCGATCCAACGTCAGGTAGGTCAGCCCTACGCTGGCGAGAAACTTCAGCCGCGATTTAAGTTCGGGCAAAATGTCCCGCGCGATCTCTGCGTCTCGTCCGGTTATTTTCAATCCGGAAAAAAACTTCAATGCCGCCTCGACGGACAATGCGTTCAGCTCGGAGATCGTGCGGTTCCTGAATCGCACAGCGCGTGCTTCCGGCCGCAAACGCGTGCCGCGGCAGGCGCGGCAGACAGACGCATCTTCTTCCCACGACTCGTTCCAATACGCTTCTTCCCCCGTCTGCTCCTCATCGAATCCCGACATCTTCAGGCCCGTCCCATAGCAGGCGGAACACCACCCATGCCGGGAATTGTAGGAAAACATGCGGGGGTCCGGATCGTCAAAACTCCTGCCGCACCCCGGGCATGCGCGTAAGGTGGAGAACACCTCTCCACGCCGAGTGCGCGCCGGGCCTTTTACAGGCACGACTTGCACCACGCCGTTGCCCAGGTCCAGGCCGACGCCGATCAGGGTGGCGAGCCGGTCTTCCTGCGACGGTCGAACGACCAATTCGCCGACCGGCAATTCGATGTCGTGCTCTTTGAACCGGTCAAGCCGCGGCCACGGGTCCGTGGCGATCAGCTCACCGTCTACCCGCAAATGTTTGTACCCTTTCCCCGCGGCCCATTTCGCTAGGTCGGTATAGTATCCTTTTCGTGCGACCACGAGAGGAGAGAGAATCGCCACCCGCCGATCCCGGTATCGCTTTTGAATCCGGGCCCGAATCGATTCCGGCGTCTGCGGCTGGATTACCAGGTCGCAATCCGGGCAATGTTGAACGCCAAGCTTTACGAAAAGCAGGCGAAGGAAGTGGTAGCCCTCCGTCAGCGTTCCAACCGTGCTCTTTCGCCCTCCCCGGCTTGTCCGCTGCTCTATGGCAACGGTAGGGGGAATGCCGTAGATCGCATCGACATCCGGCCGGGCCGCCGGCTGCACGAACTGCCGTGCATACGCATTCAGCGAATCGAGGTAACGCCGCTGGCCCTCCGCGAAAAGAATGTCGAAGGCGACGGTACTTTTTCCGCTGCCACTGATCCCGGTAATTACAGTGAATTCGTTTCGAGGTATTTTCAGGTCTATGTTCTGGAGGTTGTGCTCGCGCGCTTTGTGAATGCAAATCGCGCCGGTTCTTAAACCGTTGGCACCTCCGCCCTGCTTTCCCCGAGGACGTGCCGCGGCCGGGACTCTGTTGTCGGCCTTTTCCAGCCGCAAGGCGCGCGCGGTATGGCTTGTCCGGTGCTTCCAGATCTTTTCCGGCGGGCCCTCGCAGACGACGTACCCCCCTTCCTCACCTCCTTCAGGTCCCAGATCTATCACCCAGTCCGCGGCCCGAATGACATCCAGGTGATGTTCAATCACAACGATAGAATGCCCTTTCGACAACAGCTCGCGGAACGCAGCCAACAACACCGCTACGTCGTCGAAATGAAGGCCGGTGGTCGGTTCATCAAAGAGAAAAAGCACACGGGTCAATTCATTGCGCTTTTTGGCCGCCTTTGCAAGGTGGCCCGCCAGTTTCAGTCGCTGCGCTTCGCCCCCGCTCAGCGTGGGTACCGGCTGACCCAGCTTCAGATAACCCAGCCCCACCGCCTGGAGCGGCTGCAATGCGGTCTGCACTGCCCGGTCACGTGCGAAAAAAGGTGCCGCCTCAGCAACGGTCATGTCGAGCACATCCGCAATCGATCGCCCTCCCGCGCCCGCCGAAGTCTCCCGGTTTTCCGCGGGGTAAACCCGCACGTCGAGCACCTCGGTGCGAAACCTTGAACCGTCGCAGTCCGCGCATCGAATGTAGACGTCACTTAGAAACTGCATTTCGACATGTTCGAACCCGTTGCCGCCGCACGCCGGGCACCGCATGCCGGAATTGAAGCTGAACGTGCTGTCGCGATAGCCGCGTTGTTTCGCCAGCGGTTGTGTCGCGAATATTTTTCGGATCGATGTCAGTGCGCCTACGTAGCTGGCGGGATTCGAGCGGGCCGATTTCCCAATTGGCGATTGGTCCACCATCACGACATCCTCAACGCGCTCGTGGCCGCGAATCGCGCGGTGTCGCCCCGGCGGGTCCGTCGGGTTTTGCTTCAGTTTTCGCAATCCGCGGTAGCAGATGTTCTGAATAAGCGTGGACTTTCCGGAACCGCTGACCCCGGTCACGCACACCAGCCGGTTCAGGGGAATTTTGACGTCGATCCCCTTGAGGTTATGTTGCTCGGCGCCCAGAATCTCGATCCACGTTTCCTTCGTCGTTTCGCGTGTCGGCTTCGATGCGTTCGTGACCTGGCGGTCGCCGCGAAGGTAGGAGGCAGTCAGCGACCGCTTTGACCTCAGCAATTCCCGCGGGGTGCCGAAAAATACGCGGCGCCCCCCCCGTTCACCGGGACCGGGACCCAAATCGAGGATCCGGTCCGCCGACATCATGACTTGCGGGTCGTGCTCCACAACCAGAAGAGAGTTCCCCGCGTCACGGAGCTTGTGCAGCACGTCGACAACCCGGCCCATGTCCCGCGAGTGCAGCCCAATGCTCGGTTCATCCAGAACGAAGAGGGAGTTGACGAGTGATGTGCCCAGGGCGGTGGTTAGATTGATGCGCTGAACTTCACCGCCACTCAGCGTCCGGGACTGGCGGTCGAGGGTCAAGTACCCTACCCCGACGTCCACCAGGTATCGCAGGCGGGACCGGATCTCCGTGAGGAGAAGCTCCGAGGCCTCGTCCAGCGCGCCGGGCAACTGCAAGTCCTCCATGAAGGTCCGGCAGGATGAAATCGGAAGCGACACGACGTCGTGAATCGTCAGGCCCGGCAACGCGCGCAACGTCTCGGTACTCATCGAAACGCCCTCGGGATGAAACCGGGAGGCGGATGGCAACACCTTGTCTGCGTTTTTGCGGGCGCCGGCCCTCCACAAGAGTGATTCCTGTTTCAAGCGGGCACCGGCACATGCGGTGCATACGTCATAGGATCGGTACTTTGACAGCAGAACCCGCACATGCATCTTGTAGCTCTTCGTTTCGAGGTACTCGAAAAATCGCTTCACGCCGTACCAGCGCCCTTCCGATTCGGGGCCTTCCCCTTCGAGCACCCATTTACGCTGCTTGGCGGCCAGTCGTTTCCAGGGAACATCGGTCGGAACTCCATTCAACTTCGCGTGTCGCTTCAGGTCGCCCAGGCACTCCCGGTAGGTGCCGGTTTGCCACGGCCTGATCGCCCCGTCTGCAATGCTCAGCGTAACATCCGGAACCACCAGCCCGTAGTCGATGCCCATGGTTCGTCCGAAACCCCGGCATGCGTCACAGGCTCCGACCGGCGAATTGAACGAAAAGTGACTGGGAATCGGATCGGCGTAGTGAATATCGCAGGCCGGGCAATGCAGCGAGGAAGAGAATTTGCGCGGCGAATGCGCCTCTCGCTCCGTGTTGAGTTCGTACACGGTGACGTGGCCCTGGCCGTGCCTTAACGCGGCCTCCAAGCTCTCGACGAGTCGGGCGCGCCGGCCCGGTTCGAGCTCGGTGCGGTCCTGGATCACCTCGAGCAATCGGCCCTGCTTCCGGTGTATGCGTGTGTATCCCTGCTTGTTCAGAAGTTCCCGAATCTCCTTCTCCGAAAAGTTTTCCGGAACCCGAACCGGAAACGTAATCAGCCCCAGGGAGGTCCCGCGCTTTTTTCTCTCCCTCGGCGGGCGGGCAATCGCGCGGGAAATTGTATCGGGCGTATCGCGACGGACCAGGGCGCCGCAGCCTTTGCAATAGAGTTGCGCACACCGTGCAAACAACAGCTTCAAGTGATCGTTCAGTTCCGTCATGGTACCGACAGTAGAGCGGGACGTTCGCACCGGGTTGGTTTGATCGATTGCGATCGCAGGAGGGATTCCGTCGATTCGGTCGGCCTGGGGCTTATCCATCCGGTCGAGGAACTGCCGTGCGTAGGGCGAAAAGGTCTCGACATACCGCCGCTGGCCCTCGGCGTAAATGGTGTCGAATGCGAGGGAAGATTTTCCTGAGCCGCTGACACCCGTCACCACGATCAGCTCGTGGAGAGGCAACTTCAGATTGAGCTCCTTCAGATTGTTCTGACGGGCTCCCTCGACAACAATATGCTCCCTGGGCAAATTCAGTCCTTCAGCAATCCATCTTCCAATACGTCTTCAGCGGACCTTCTTCGCCATAAACCGGATCGGTTTCAGAGTAAGGAACGCGGGCAAGACGATCGACAATTCCGATACGCCCGGTCTCTTCGCTGTAGCACAAATCCCATCGCTGACCGCGCGGATAAGCGCCGACCACGGCGAAGTCATCGGCGCTGCCGAGATTTCGGTGACCCACGCCGGCGGAAATGTTCAGAACGTCGCCCGGCGAAACGACAACCTTGATTCCCGACTCACCGCCGAGCTGAATCGACGCCTCGCCGTCGTACACCCCCAGCACTTCATGGGCGGTACTATGATAGTGATGGAAATCGTACACCCCGCTCCGCCACGCATAAAACCACCAGTTCGTGCTGAAAGTCCGCTCGACCAGCATCGCGTCGCCGCGGGACATTCCTCGAATCGATTTGCTGTAAATCAAAACCGGAAACTCGGGGTGATTGGTAATCCGGCCGTCGTCGGTCAGCCATTCTGTACGGACCTCTGGAGGATTAACCGTTTCCATTCGCGCTCAGATCGGTGAGGGAGGAAATCGAGACATCACGCGTTGAATTGCCCGGGTAATCTTCTTGTCCTTCTTCTCCCTGCTGGCGCGAACATTGATTTCCGCGCGCACGGTACCGGTCCATAGGGGCACGTGGGTGTCGGGATGGATAAAATCAACGACCAGCGTGCCTTCATCGTAGACCCGTTCCACCTCTTCCGGGTCGATCGACCAGCCACCCTCGAAATACCCGTCCTCTGCCAGATCGATATTGTCTACGCCGATCACCTTCACGTCCACCCGGGTCTCGAAGTCTGCGTTGTATAGCGCCAGAAAGTCTGCGGACTCCTTTTCGACCTGCCGGAACCCCTTTTTCGCCAGAGCATCGTCCACGGCAGTCATCACCCGGTCTTCCAGCACGGCGCTTTCGATCCGCAGGTCGGCCTTGTGGGTCTGATGACCTTTCTTCCACGCATATGTCGTAAGGTTCTTGAAGTCGACCCCCGGATTGTGATGTGTCGTCACCTTCATGCTCGCGCAGGAAGCGCACAGCGAAAGCGCCGCAGTCACGTAAACGAGTTGTAAAATCCGCATGGAGAATCTTCTTTCCATCTGCGCCGGGCAATTGTGAGGGTTACGATTCGCCTGACCTTTCACTCATATTATACAATTCCGCCCGGGAAAATGAAGTGAATTGGACATGAAGTTTTGAGAGACGGCGCAAACCCTGTGCGAACCGCTGCATTGCTGGGCCGGATTGGGCTGCCGGAGCCCGTACGGAAGCTCGCGGCCCGGGACTGGGACGCCGTGATCGTCGGCGCCGGCCACAACGGGCTGGCGTGCGCGGCCTACCTGGCGCGCGCGGGCCGTGACGTTATCGTGCTGGAGTCGCGCGAACGGATCGGAGGCGCCTGTACGCTCGAAGAACCCTGGCCAGGCGTCCGCGTCTCGCCCTGCGCCTACTTGTGCGGGCTTCTCCATCCGGTTGTGGTTTCGGAACTTGGACTCATCGAGCGCGGATTCGAATGGACAGCCGCCGAGGCCGGCCTGTTTGTCCCCTTTGAGGATGGGGATGCGATACAACTCTGGGAGGATTCCTCCCGGTGCGAGACTGAAATCCAGAGATTCGCCTCCGGCGACGTGGCCGGATGGCGGGCGATGTCTCGCGTCATCGGTAGAACCCGGGATGCCCTTCGTCCCCCCAATCAGGATGATCTCTGGCTGAATCCGGAGCCCACACGAGAGGAAATCGAGCGGCGGCTCCACGGTGATCCGGAAGCCCGGAGCCTTCTCTTCGAATGGTCCATGGCCGACTTTCTGGAACATTTCCTGGGCTCCGAACGGCTGCAAACCGCGCTGCTTGGCCAGGGCGTGATCGGAACCAACGCATCCCCTTTCGACCCGGGCACCGCTTCCATCCACTTCCATCACTCATCCGGCAGGATGTCAGGAAATGCCGGTGCCTGGGGCTACGTGACCGGGGGTATCGGGGTGGTTTCCTTTCTTCTCTGCGATATTGCGCGCGAGGCGGGCGCGATGGTCGCGGCCGGCGTGCCGGTCGCGCGCATCCTGCCCGGGCGGGGGGTGGAACTGGAGGGGGGCGAGTTCATCCGAGCGCCGGCGGTGATCTCGAACGCTGACCCCCAGACCAGCCTCCGCCTGCTCGACGCCGAGGTGGATGCCGGCTGGAAAGAGCAGGTGGAGTCGATTCCCATGGAGGGATGCACGGTAAAGGCAAATCTTCTCATGTCGGAACTCCCTGATTTTCGAGCACGACCCGGCGTCCGACAACCCCACCACTACGGCCAGGTGAACACGCCCCTCTCCAAGGCGGCATGGCGAACCGCATTCGACGACGCATCCGATGGTAACCTACCGAAAGAACTCTGGACGGAACTCTATTTCCAAACCGCGGCCGACGACACCATCGCGCCGAAAGGAAAACACGTCGTGAGCGTATTTGCACAATATGTCCCCTACGCATTCCGCAATGCATCGTGGGACGAAATGCGTGCTGACGTGCGCCGGTTGATCCTCTCCACCCTGGCCAGATTTTGCAGCAACGTGCCCGGCGCTGTCATCGATATGCAAGTACAAGGCCCGCCCGACATCGAGCAGAAAGTCGGACTTCATGGAGGCCACATCTTCCAGGGCGAGTGCCTTCCCGCCTACATGTGGGACCGGCGGCTGACCTGCCGCACGCCCATGAACGGTTTTTATCTTTGCGGCGCCGGGACCCATCCCGGAGGAAGCGTGATCGGTGTGAACGGCAGAAATGCCGCGATGGCAGTGATCGCAAGAAAGCACGATGACGGAGGATAGCCCATATCAGAAATGCCTTTCCGATCAGGCTTCGGCTTCATTTTCCATTCCCTCCAGTTCATCAATCGTTCGCGGCCTATCGTCTTTCAATAACTTCGAGAGCGACCGGTCAGCATAAATCTTCCCCCCGATCGCCGGGGGATGCCAAATCCAATTTCCGGTAGACCCTGACGAGCGGATCCAGTTGGTCAAGAAAGGCCGGCCGACCGCGTATGCCTCTGCCCGCGGGTAGGTGTAACGTCTGATTTACGCGCCCATTTCCACTTTCCACGACGAGACGTCGAGGAAGTGATGCCAC
>Ga0310342_100000937_pt1 | contig 17504 bp, 12 predicted proteins | sample S15DNA20500_MG_FD_206155 | JGI IMG/M metagenome (GOLD analysis project Ga0310342, IMG submission 206155) | Marine microbial communities from station ALOHA, North Pacific Subtropical Gyre - S1503-DNA-20-500_MG | ecosystem: Environmental > Aquatic > Marine > Oceanic | place: Pacific Ocean: North...
CGAAGATATCCACGCCACCGAGGGAGGCCACCGCGATATCCGGCAGCCCATCCCCGAGGAGGTCCGCGCAGGCGATCGCCACCGGGGCAATTCCATCGCTCAGGGGCATATTGTAGAGAAAGAAGCCGCCTCGGTTAGCGCCGTCCTGGATAAAGGCCACGACATTGTCGGACTCGTTACCCACGGCGAGCAGGTCGGTCATTCCATCGCTGTTGACGTCTTCGGCGATAAGCTGGAGAGGATCCTCCAGGATACCTCCCGTGTCGATCATCCGCGCGGGAGAGAAGACTCCTCCGGCAGCCTGGGGGAACCACATGACATCATCCGAGAAGCTCCCCCCGGTGATGATGTCCAGCCGGCCATCTCCATCTATATCGGCCGCGGCCAGGGTGCGAGGGCCATCCAGCGCGCCATCCTGGGACAGCACCGAGAGTCTCCTGTCGAACCTGCCCTGGGAATCCTGGAGCAATACGAGAATATTGTCCGTCTCGACGTTGGCCGTGGCCAGGTCCGCGCGCCCGTCCCCATCGAGATCCGCGCTGATCACCTGGGATGCTCCACGGGTATCCGACCCGGACCCGAAGAGATTATGACCCTGCGCGGCAAAAGAAGAATCGCCGCGCTGCAGGAGCAGGTTCAGACGGTTTGACAAGGGGCTGACGACCGCCAGGTCGAGGTCCCCATCCGCATCCAGGTCGGCCACGGTAAAAGAGGAAGGCCGCGCGCCATCCGCCAGGGAGGCAAGCGTCTGCGCGGGATTCTCCAGGGCGGTCTGGGCATCCTGCTGGTAGATGGCCACATCCCTCGAGCCCTCGTCGACAGACGCGACATCGCGACGTCCATCGCCATCGAAGTCGCCTACGGCGATATGCTGCGGACTCGCGATCTGATCCGTACGCCGGAGAATCTCGCAGCCGGAAAGCCCCGCGGCATCAGCCAGGCAGACAAGCACCCGGCCTCCAGGGCCACCGGGAAGGCCCGCATCGGCTATGAGGAGGTCATTCGACCCGTTGAGGGTCAGATCGGCCAGCAGCATGGAGACGGGCCTCTCCAGGCCTTCCGGGGCGAACCGTCCGGTCTCAAAAGCCCCTCCCTCCAATTGCCAGGCGACAACGATATTATCCTGCTCCGTGTCAATCGCCAGGATATCGAGACGTCCATCGTGATCGAGGTCGAGAGTCCCGACGGATCGAATCCGCGAGCCCGCGAGCTGGACCGCGTCCCGCGCCGCGAAGCCGGCCGCTCCCAGGTTCTCGAAAACGACCAGCCCGGCGAGATACGAGCCGATGATGTCCATATCACCATCACCGTCGATATCACCGACCGCCAGGTCGGTAATCCCCGCCTCCTCGCCCACCGGCGACCCGGCGGTCGCGGGCCCGGAGAAGGTGCAATAAGAATAATTTTCCTCGGTCCCCTTGCAGCCGTTCACCCCGTTTTCACCGCGGTAGAAGATCGTCAGGGCGGTCTCCATCCTGACTCCCTCGGAAACCGCTATGTCCCGGTCCCCGTCACCATCAAAATCAGCGACCGCGAGGGCGGTAGGATCAAGGAAGACGCCATCCGCCTTCAGGGAGGTGCGTTCGGCAATGAAACGGCGGCGGGGATCCTCATCCTCGGCCTGGAAATAGATCATCAGGGAGCCCACCTTCTCTATGGGCGGTACGTTCTCATCGGGGAAGGCGGGCGTGTGAAAATGGCTCGTCGCGATCACCGCGTCCAGGTCGCCATCTCCATCAAGATCTCCCAGCTCGAGGTCGGCCGGCTCGCCGATTCGATCATCCAGGAGGCGCAGCTGGTCAAAGGTGCCGGAGGCTCTCTGGAAAGACAAAACGAGCGAGCGGGCTCCCCTGGAGGCGGCCGCGAGGTCCAGCATTCCATCTCCATCGAGGTCGCCGGCGGCGACCGCCACGGGATCGTCTATTTCCGCAAGAGGCGCCAGCCAGACAGGCTCGGGAGTGAAGCCTATGCTCGCCAGGATGGAGAACTCCAGCACGTCCGGGGTCCCGCGGCTTCCCGGGGGAAGCTCGTCATCCTGGCCCGCCGGATCGCCGGCGCATCCCGCCGAGCCGACGCCCAGGCCCCGAATCCTGTCAAACGGTGTTATGCGCAGCTTGACGTCCCCACCACCGGGAACATCGACGGCGCTGGCCCAGATCACTCGGTAGTCTTCACCAGCGCTGGTGGCGCCAAGATTGAGCGATGCGGCCAGGTCAACCTGGAGCGTATCGCCAGGCTCGGCCGGGGGGGCGAAAGGAGCCGCAAGGCTCAGCACCCCGGAGACCGCGGCGTAGGAACAGGCAAGCCGCTCCTGCTCCGACTGCCCCTTCCCCTGCCTGAGAAGCCGCACCGGGCGTCGAGACATCTCTGTGAGAGCGCGCAGCTCGCCCTTTCGGCGAATCCAGGTGGCGAGCACCTCCCGGCCGGACAGGTCCGCTCCGGCCGGCCGCTCAACGGAGCCGCTCACCAGGTCTTCTGCCAGGGTGGCAATCCGCAGGCGCGAACGCTCCGCCTCCATTTCCCCGGCAAACAGCAGGTCCCGCCGCGCGGCCGGGTCCGCATCCAGCTCCCGGGGCAGCTCGGGGAAAGGCTCCCCCTGGTGCGCCCATTGAAGAATAACGTCAATATTGTCTCCCTCGGGATCCCGGGCCATGAAGTCGATGGCTATATCGCCGCCAGCCAGGCCATCGTCGCCAACTCCCGGAGCCCCCAGGATTCCCACGCTCGGAGCCTCGTTCAGTTCGAGGACAACCAGCGCGGTGACCGTCTCCCCTACTCTCTCGGTAAACTCCCCAGCCAGGTCCTTCGGCGTCATACGAACCAGCACGGCCCGGTCGATATTCCCCAGGTCATCGGCGGCCCGCCAATCGAAATGCTGGACGACTCCCTCGGGCGAAGAGGCCAGGCCGTTCTGTGGCTGGATGGTGCGCATCTCCCTGAAATCGTCGTCACTGGGATTCTCGGTTACGGCCGAGACCCGCATCTCCACATCCACGAGATCCGAGGTGGCATCCGAGATGGTAACGCTCAACCCGAGGAGGCCCGAGCTGGAGCCTTCGGATGCGATGTTGGCGATCGTGGGGGCATCGTTTCCGATGTCGACGATGGCGTTGAGTCGACTCCCGGATTCGAATCGCAAGGTGACCTCTCGAAGGCTGGAGTCGCCGAGGTCCGCGTGCGCATTCCAGCCGACCAGGTGCTGCTTGCCGCCACGAGTGGTCATCAGGCCCCTCAGAGGTTCAGGATAATTCGCCGGGTCATCAGGATACGCCTGCCCCTCGTTCAGCTCAAAATGCTCGGGCAGCGGGTCCATGAATGTCATCGGCTGAAAATCCAGCCCATCGATCGACCAGGTGATGTTGAGATTTGCCAGGCCGCCGGACTCGCTCCTGAGCCGGAACCGCAGTATTGCCTGTCGTGGATCCCGTCGATTGCTTTCAGCTTCGAATCCTTCGAAGACGACCGTGACACCGGCAGCGGCATCACGAAGCTCTTTCTCATCATCGTCCTGCAGAAGGTAGGTGAGAACCGCCGTCCCGGCATTGCAGCCGCTGAACAACAGCGGCAAGGCCAACAGGGCCGCCAGGGCAAGCCCTGCTCGGGGGGAGAGGAGCCTGTTCAGTATTTTATTCAGCCTGGTCTGCATTTCTATCTACCCGAAAAAATCACCGCCGTACGGGAGATCCTGGCCCCGTCGTTTCTCAACGCACGAACCTTGATCAGGTTTTTCCCGGCGACGAGCGGAATCCCGCCCGGCACCTCTACCCGGGCCCTGCCCTCACGCCCGAGAATTCCGTTGACCCGCTGAAGCTCGTCCCCCCGGAGCACCCATCTGTAGCGTTCCGTTTCCTCGGCAAGACGGTGCAGGTCGAGCACCCGGATGCCGGCGGCGCTGACAAGGTCAAACGCAAAGGAGGAGCCCTCGAGCCCTGCCGGAAAGACGACCCGGAGGGCGCTCTCTTCTTCATCCCGGCCGAGATGGCCGCGAAGCTCCTCCATGAGCTCCCCGAGGAAGCCCGCGAGCGCCTCTTCATTCAGAGCGCCCTTGACCGCCTCGGGATCCCCCGAAACGTACATCGGCGGCATGACGATACTCAGCAGGTAATTATCCAGACTCTCCTCTCCCCCGCTTCGATCGACCAGGCTCAAGGAGCGGGAGCCGCCACTGGAGCGCAGCTTATACGCCGGGGTCGGAACGGATGGCTGCCCGGAGAGCTTCAGCCAATCCCTGACCTTCCGGTCGTTGAGGTCGATAACCTCGAGATCCATTTCGCCGGTGAGCGGGTATTCGAGCGTAGGCACGAACCAGGAAGGAAGACCTCCGAAGAGCCAGGCCAGGACCTCCAGGGCGGCATCGCCTGAAGAGACCACGGGTTCCGGAAGAATCTCTTCGGCCTTCAGCCTGACCCCGATAAGGAAATCCATATTGCGCCCCTCCCGCAAGGCGTCCGCGGTAGTCGTCGAGCTGAGCGCCAACGCCCTGCTGACTACGGCATCATCCGCCTCCAGCGCGGCACAGACCGTCTCGAGGATGGACTCGGCTCCCTCGGGAGCGGTGGCGGGCGCTTTCAGAAAAACTCCCACGCTGTAGGGAAGCACGGTGGAGCCGCCGGATGGCATGCGAGGAGGACCGCCGGAGCAGCCGGGCAGAGCCAGCCATGCCAACACTAAAAGAGAAGATGTGGGCAAAAAGCTCGCCGTGGCCCTAAAGAAAAAACGCCGGATTCTCTTCATAGGATATTCAACTCAGGCGGAACGGAAGATAACCGTGTACCCCTCGGGGCAAAAAGCGGTCAAAACCCAATCGCGCGGACCCCATGCGGCGGCATGCGGGAACTCCGTTTACTACAGACACCAAGGTACGATTATAGCACCCCTTAGGGGATTTCCTACGCTAAGAGCCTCTCTTCGCCCCCGAACATCGTGAGGACGTCGGCCGTCATTGCCGTGGCGAAGCAAGAACGCCTTTTCCCGGCGCCTGGAGACGAAAGCGTCCCGGGTAACCGGGCAACGACAGGTCCCTTCGGTACGAACATCTCGCATGCATTCACCTGCTTTACCGGGTAAAAAACCAGAGGTCCCGGGCGGTGAAGCGTTCCTTTTCAGGGGCCTTGAAGTTATATTTCGACAAGAGGCTCGGCCTCGAACTCCTGGGCCGGGCGGAAAGGAAGACCTTGAAGATAGCGATCGGCGGCGACCACGCCGGCTTCGAACTGAAAAAACTCATCAACGAGCATCTCGGCGATCGTGGTCACGATGTCCTGGACGTAGGGGCGCTCGAATTCGATGGGAAGGACGACTATCCCGACTTCGCCAGGCTGGTGGCGGAGACCCTGATGGAGGGCAAGGCGGAGAGAGGGATCCTGATCTGCGGAAGCGGGGTCGGGGTATGCATCGCCGTCAATAAACATCCGGGCCTGCGCGCCGGGATTTGTCACGACACCTATTCCGCCGCCCAGGGAGTCGAGCATGACAATATGAACGTTCTGTGCATCGGGGAGCGGGTCGTCGGACCAGCCCTGGCGCGCGAGGTTGTCGAAGCTTTCCTGGGCGCTGAATTCGCAGCGGAAGGACGACACCAGCGGCGCTATGAAAAAGTGATCGAACTCGAAGAGCGCTATCTCGGCCCCTCAGCAAGCTGACCACGGAATATTTGATGAACGACGCTGAAGAGAAGTCCGGCTTCTTCGGCTATCTCATGAGAGCCGATTACCGCTTCCTCCAGGAGCGGGACCTGGGCATCGATCTCTACAATAGCGGGTATTGCGGGCTGGCTGTCTTCGTGCTGGCCGTGGCGGTCGTCACGATCTTTCTCCTGTCGATCTTCCACATGATACCCCGGCGCAGGCACGTCACCATATTGCTGCCGGGAACAGGCTGCCTGGCATTCGCCTTCGGCCTGCTCGGCACCTGGCTGAACCACCTCCGGCTCGAAGAGGTCGGCAAGGTCCTCTTCAGTGCGGCCGGGGGGACCCTCCCGGTGAACGTCCCCCAGCAGGCCGCCATCGTGATCCTTCCGCTGGCAACAGGCATCGCCGTCCTCATCGCCAGCCTGGCGGGCTACATCTACCTCCTGGCCTTCTGGACCTCTGACCTCTTTCGAAAGCAGGCCGAAGGGAAGAAACAGAAGGGGAGCGTCAAGACACGGGCTGGAAGATGACATCGACGTTGTCTTCTCCCGCGACGCGCTGCAACTCCTCCCGGAGCTCGTTCACCGCCTGGTCTACAGGCACCTGGACCTCCATCTCAAGGGAGAATATGGGTGTACCGGTGATGGGCGCCTGGTTCAGCGAGGTGTCGAGGTTTGCCACGTTCACCCCCCTGTCCCTGAGAATACCCGTGATCTTGTGAACGATACCGGGATGGTCGAGCGCCACCGCCTGCAGCCTGTAACAGATGACGCCGGGCCTTGCCTGCCCGGCCGCGACCGACTTGACCCGCAATTCCAGGTCCAGTTCGCCGGCGACCGAGTCCAGGCCTGCGCGAACAGCATCGAGTTGTTTACCGGTTCCCACCACCAGCATGAAGAGCGCGAACTCACCTCCGAGAATCGCCATCCTGGAATCCTCCAGGTTCGCCCCGGCATCGAAAACGACTCCGGACACCGAATCGACGATTCCCGGCTGGTCCCTGCCGGACGCTGATACCAGGACGGTCTCTCTCTGGGATTGCTGCACCCTGACGACTCCATGAAAAACTATGATTGGTTCGTTCGAGCATAGCAGCAACAAAGCGAGACCTTCAAGCCTCCTCCCCCGACATCTACCGGTAATCATGGGCGTTTGCCCGTATCTCGCGAGACAGGGCCGATAAGTGGGAAGACAAAGCCCGGAGACCCGATTCATCACAAATGAACTCAATTCCATGAGAACAAATTGCCGATGAAAAGACTAGTCCGTAGAGCCTTCAGACATCATCCCGCTCTCGGCGGAACGCGGTATTTTCATGAAACGCAAACTCATCACACTCCTGGTACTTACGGTGTCCTTCATCCTGATCGACGCCCTCTACTCCGGCTCCAGGGCCTGTGCCGAGGGTACCCCCCAGGCGGGGCAGGCGTATGTCATCCGCGAGCACGACAACCTCTTCCGGATCGCCGAGCGGGCCTACGGTAACGGTTTTGACTATTACCGCATCCTGGAGGCGAATCCATGGGTCGACCCGGACCGGCTGATACCGGGAAAACGGATAGAGATACCGGCCATCGCTGCGCCGACCAGCCCGATCCCCCCTGAGAATCTCGCGGATGAGCTGCGGGCCGCCGGGGCCCTGGAACCCGCCGCCCCCAGGGAGACGACGCCGCGGCCCCCTCGCGCTGATACCGCTCCCGCTGAAGAGCCGCGGGTCGCGCAGGCCCCTTCTATCCACGCGGACCCGGCCGGGGCCGAGCCGAAATCCAGTTCCGTCTGGAACACCCTGCAGAACAAGATCCAATCGAAGACCCTCTTCGGACTCAGCCTGGCGATGTTCGCCTGCTACGTGCTCCTGTTCTGCCTGGCGCACGCTATCCTCCAGGGCCTGATTGTCTGGATCGCGTCCCATATCACCTTTGTACGAGAAGCCTCGATCAGAAAATCGTTCAAGGCCAGCTTCCTGGCCGAGATGATCACGCTCTGCACCCTGGTGATCGTCGGCGTGGTCGCCGTCATGATGCTCTACGTGGGAACCGAGAACGCCGCCGACGCGTCCTCCTCGCAGCTCTTTCCAATGGTTGAAGACTACCTGGTCAAGCCCGTTGGCCTGATCGCCGTGGGCTGCTCCCTGCTCGGCCTCCACGTCCTCCTCAGCCTGCGCTTTATCCCCCAGATCTTCGAGATCCAGAGAGTCCATGCCTTCATGGTCGTTCTCCTCGGAGTCCTTGCCCCCCACCTTGCCGGCTTCTATCTCGTCGGCAAGAAGATGGGCTTCATCCAGGCCTGAATCGACGACCTCTGAATCCCGGCCAGCTCCTGCGCCGAGCGGAAGATGCCCGGACTGTTGTCTCTCCCATGGGACAGTGATACCCTGAGGCTTCTCCCCGGGGTCCCGGGTACCCCATCTTCCCACGGAGCAACCATCCTCTCAGGAGTCACGACATGAACCGGCGCCTCTTATTCACTTCCTGCCTGCTCACCGTAATATCCTGCGCCGGCTCCGCAGTGGAAGCGGCCAGGGGTAACATTGTCATGTTCGTGGTCGATGACCAGGGCCGCGATGCCGGCTGCTACGGCAACAAGGCAATCAAGACCCCTAACCTCGACCGGCTCGCGGCCGACGGTACGGTCTTTCAGCACGCCTACTGCACCACCGCAAGCTGCTCAGCCAGCCGCTCGGTGATCCTCACCGGGCTGCACAACCACTCTAACGGCCAGTACGGGCACCAGCACTCCTACCACAATTTTCATACCCGCCTGAGCGTCAGGAGCCTCCCGGTGCTCCTGTCGGAGGCGGGGTACCGCACCGCCAGTATCGGCAAATACCACATTCAGCCCGAGACGGTGTACCACTTCGACACCTACCTCAAGGGCAACCAGGGCGGCGCCCGCAACGCGGTCACCATGGCGCAGAAATGCAGGGCCTGGCTGGGGGAAAAGAGCGCCAGGCCCTTCTTCCTCTACTTCTGCACATCGGACCCACACCGAAGCGGTCGCCAGGCGAGCCATCCTCTCAGCCGGCCTGACTTCTTCGGTAACGGCAGGAAATACAACGGCGTCAACGAACAGATCTTCAAGCCCGGAGACATCAGCGTGCCACCCTACCTCCCCGACACGCCCGAGTGCCGGCGGGAGCTCGCCCAGTACTACCAGTCGGTGGCAAGACTCGACCAGGGACTCGGCCTGCTGGTGAAGACACTGAAAGAGCTGAAGCTCTACGACAACACCCTCATCCTCTACCTCAGCGACAACGGCATCGCCTTTCCCGGGGCCAAGACCAACCTCTATGAGCCGGGCATGCGCCTGCCGCTCGTGGTGCGCGCCCCCGGGCAGAAGAAGCGCGGCGGCTCCACCAACGCGATGGTGAGCTGGACCGACCTGGCGCCGACGATTCTCGATTTCGCGGGAGCGACTCCGAAGAAATACAAATTTCACGGCCGCTCCTTCCTCGGGACCCTCGACGAGGAAAACCCCAAAGGCTGGGACGAGGTCTACGCCTCCCATACCTTCCACGAGATCACCATGTACTACCCCATGCGGGTGCTGCGGGAGAGGCGCTTCAAGTACACCCTGAACATCGCCAGTGGCCTGGCCTACCCCCACGCCTCCGATCTCTGGGCCTCAGCCGCCTGGCAGGGAGTCTGGCAGCGAAAGGAGCGCTACTACGGCAAGCGAACCGTCGACGCCTACCTCCACCGGGCGAAGCACGAGCTCTACGACCTCGAACGTGACCCGCACGAGGTCATCAACCTGGCCAATAATCCCGACCACGCCGAGACCCTCAAGCGTATGCAGGGGAAGCTCAAAAAATGGCAGCAGCAAAGCGGCGATCCCTGGAAGTACAAATACGTCTACGAATAAGAAGCGGAAAAAACATGAAAACCACCGGCATCCTGGCGCTCTCGACGCTCTTCTTTATCAGCTCACTCACCCACTGTCCCGCGGCGGATGAAAAGAAACCCTCAGCGAAAAAACAGCCGCGCGGCTACTCCATCCCCCTGATCGATCTCGCCGGCGAGAAACACCGCCAGGTGGTCGTCGACCGTGAAAAGGGCGTCTATCTCGGGCATCCCACCACGGTGCTGCTCGAGGACCAGAAGACGATGATCTGCGTCTATCCCACCGGCCACGGCCGCGGACGGATCGTCATGAAGCGCAGCAGCGATGCGGGGCTTACATGGAGCGCCCGGCTGAAGACCCCGGAGAATTGGTCCACCTCGAAGGAGGTCCCGACCATCCACCGGGTCATTGACCCGGAAGGAAAGAAGCGCCTCATCATGTTCTCGGGCCTCTATCCTGCCCGCATGGCTGTATCCGAAGACGATGGCGCCACCTGGTCGCCCCTGAAAACCGTCGGTGACTGGGGCGGGATCGTCGTCATGGGAAGCGTCATCGACCTGGAGACCGGCCGGGGAAACTACCTGGCCCTCTTTCACGACGATGGCCGCTTCTTCACGAAGAACGGCAAGCGCAAGAACCTCTTCACGGTCTACAAGACCTTCTCGAAAGACGGCGGGCTCTCCTGGAGCTTCCCCGAGGCCATCTTCGCGCGCTCGGACCTGCACCTCTGCGAACCCGGTACGGTGCGCTCACCTGATGGAAAGCAGCTCGCCGTTCTCTTCCGGGAAAACAGCCGGCGGCGTAACGGTCACGTCATCTTCTCCGATGACGAGGGCGTCACCTGGAGCGATCCCCGCGAAGTTCCCGGCTCGCTGACCGGCGATCGCCACACGGCGAGGTACGCCCCCGACGGCCGCCTCTTCATCTCTTTTCGTGACCAAACCCTCGAGAGTTCCACCCGCGGAGACTGGGTCGGCTGGGTCGGAACCTACGAGGATATCGTCAAGGGGACTGAGGGCCAGTACCGCGTCCGGCTCATGGACAATACCCGCGGCGCCGACTGCGCCTATCCCGGCGTCGAGCGACTGCCCGACGGCACCTTCGTGACGACGACCTACGGCCACTGGGTCAAGGGAGAGTCTCCCTTCATCGTGAGCGTTCGCTTCAAGCTCGAGGAACTGGACGAGAAAGCCCGCGCCTCGAAAAAATAACCCTTCAGGATTCGGTCTTCCCGGCGGGGTCCTTCTTTCCGCCGCCGCTCTTCAGCTCGATGACCTTCAGGTTGAGCAGCTCGACAAAGAGCGAGAAGCCCATGGCGAAGTAGATATAGCCCTTGGGAATGTGGATGGTGAGCCCATCGGCCACCAGCGCCATGCCGATCAGCAGCAGGAAGCTCAGCGCCAGGATCTTGATGGTCGGCCGATCGTTGACGAAGTTGCCTACACTGCGAGCAAAGAAGATCATCAGCAGCACCGAGATGACAACGGCCGTGATCATCACCGGGAGATGATCGACCATACCGACCGCGGTGATGACCGAGTCAAGCGAGAATACGATATCGAGCAGCATGATCTGAAAGAGCGTCATGGCGAAACCCGCCGTCACGGCAGTCTTCCCGTTCTCATCTTCACGGGCCTCGAGATTCTGATGGATCTCGTGGGTGCTCTTGCCCAGCAGGAAGAGCCCGCCGAGTATCAGGATCAGGTCACGCCCTGAAATATCGACACCGAAGGCCGTGAAGAGCGACGCCTCCAGGCTGAGAATCCAGCTCAGGCAGAAGAGCAACGCGATACGCATCCCCATGGCAAGCAGGAGGCCTACGCGCCAGGCGCTCTTGCGCCGCTCCTCCGGCAACCTCCCCGTGAGCACCGAGATGAAGACGATGTTGTCGATGCCGAGCACCAATTCGAGCCCGGTCAGGGTCAACAGCGCGACCCAGGCCTCGGCCGAGTTCATCCATGAGAACCAATCCATCAGGAAACTCCCTTAAGGTCATATCGCCGAAAGCACGCCCGGCGAATCAAGGCGGCCGTATTTTTGCCGATTGCCCCCCTTGCTAACAGCCAAATCCCCCACAGCAGGCGCTTTTCAGCGAATCGTAGATGGGTTTGTCTTTCGGGCCGGGTCCGGTGATAATCTCCTTTAGCAGGATGTAGTAATCATCCGAAGACAGGAATGTATCGCTCGTCTCATCGCGGGAAATTCTCCATGCTCGACATCCACGGACCACGATTCAGCCACTGCGACGGCCTCTCGCGTCGCGCCTTCCTGAGCGCAGGTGCCGCCGGGTTCTGCGGCCTCACCCTGGCCGACCTCCTGCGCGCTGAGAGCCTGGGCGGAATCGGTTCATCAACGAAGGCTGTGATCAACATCCACCTCGATGGCGGCCCGCCACAGATGGACATGATCGACCTGAAGCCGAACGCGCCGCGCGAAATCCGCGGGGAGTTCAGACCCATCGATTCAAAAATACCCGGCCTGCTGATCTCCGAGCTGCTTCCGAAGATCGCCTCGATCGCCGACCGGTTCGCCTTCATCCGATCCCTGGTCGGAGCCGCCAGCCAGCACGACGCCTTCCAATGCCAGTCCGGCTTCGACCGCAAGTCGCTCGACTCTATCGGCGGCCGCCCGACCATGGGGGCCGTGCTCTCGAAGCTCGAGGGATCGCCCGCCGATCCGGCGCCCTGCTTTGTCGACCTCATGCAGGGCAGGCCGCTGGTGCGAAACAGCGCGCGTCCCGGATTCCTCGGCCCGGCCTATGGCCCCTTCCGCCCCGACATCTCGAAGATGTTTGAGCGGCCGCTCGAGGACGGAATGAAGGGTGAGCTCAAGGCCCTCGGAGGCGACCATGCCACCAGCCTGGCCCTCAACAGGAGCCTCAGTGCCGAGCGCATGAAGACCAGGGTGGGACTCCTGCAGGAGCTCGACAGCCTGAAGCGCAGCGCGGATTCAGGCGGACAGATGGACGCACTCGACCGCTTCACCCGCCAGGCCGTCGGGATCCTGACCTCCGGGAAATTCGCCGATGCCCTCGATCTTGAAAAAGAAGACCCGGCCGTCGTCGAGCGCTACTCCCTGCCGGAAGGCAACAACCGGCCATTGGGCACCAACGAGGGCGCCGGCTCGACCAGGAAGTTTCTCCTGGCCAGGCGCCTGGTGGAGGCCGGAGTTCGCTGCGTGAGCCTGTCGATCTCGGACTTCGACACCCACTCCTCGAATTATCCCCGCATGCGCCACACCCTGCCCATCGTCGATCACGGCCTCCACGCTCTCATCACCGACCTCGAGGAGCGCGGTATGCTCGATGATGTCGCCATCGTCGCCTGGGGAGAGTTCGGCCGGACCCCGAAGGTGAACTCGAAGAACGGCGGCCGTGACCACTGGCCGAAGGTCGGCATGGCGATGCTTGCCGGCGGCGGAATGAAGACCGGGCAGATCATCGGAGCCACCGACCGCTACGCGGGCGAGGCGATCACCAGGCCCGTCCACTACCAGGAGGTCTTCGCCACCCTCTACCACTGCCTTGGAATCGACCTGGCCGCCACCACGATTGCGGACTCCAGCGGCCGCCCCCACTACCTCCTCGACCGCACCGAACCAATCAGCGAGCTGGTCTGAGCACCCCCATCAAAGACGGGAAAAGGCCCCTGTCCTTCAGCAATCTTTCACGATGAGGGTCGGGAGTTCCGAGGGTGGTTCGTCCGTGATGCTCATTGCTCCGGCGACGAACGCGAGGGCCTCGTCATGGCCCGTACCGGCGCTCAGCAGATCGGCGAGAGGCTGCCCCTGCACTACCTCGTCTCCCAGGCGAACTCTCATCTGGAGACCGACCGAGGGGTCAATGGTATCCTCCAGCGAGCGCCGACCGCCGCCAAGGGCGATCAGAGCGTAGCCCAGGGCCTCTCCATCGATGGCGGAGACATAGCCTGCCCGGGGCGCCCCCACCTCACAGGCGGGCGCCAGCTCGAGATCAGCCTCCGGGTCACCCCCCTGGGCCCGCGCCATCTCCCTGAACTTCTCGAGCGGGCGTCCGGAGCCGAGCTCGGCTTCCAGCACGGCGCGAGCCGATGCCGTATCGTCTGAGCAACCGGCTGCCGTCAGCATACGCGAGCCGAGCTCGTAGACCACCTCCATGAGGTCCTCCGGCCCATCCCCTCCGAGCGCGGCCAGAGCCTCGAGCACCTCGTTGGCGTTTCCCACGGCCCGGCCAAGCGGCTGGTTCATATCGGTGACGAGAAAGCCTGTCCTGACACCCATGCGCTCCCCCACCGCCGTCATCGCGGCGCCGAGCGAGCGGGCGCTCTCGATGTCCTTCATGAAGGCCCCGCTGCCCCATTTGATATCCAGGGCCAGGGCATCGAGGCCCTCTGCGAGCTTCTTGCTCATTATGCTGGCTGTGATCAACGGCACCGAGGCGACCGTCGCGGTCACGTCGCGCAGGGCGTAAAGTTTCCCATCGGCGGGAGCGAATTCTCCGCCCTGGGAGGCGATAACGCAGCCGACCTCTTCAGTCATTCGCCGGATCTCCCCAGCCCCAAGCCCTGTACGAAAACCCGGTATCGCCTCGAGCTTGTCGATCGTTCCGCCCGTGGGGCCCAGGCCGCGGCCCGCCACCATCGGAACCCGCAGGCCGCAGCAGGCGGCCAGTGGAGCCAGCACCAGGGAGACCTTGTCACCCTGCCCCCCGGTGGAATGCTTGTCTACCCGTGAACCATCGACACCAGTCCAGTCGAGGCACTCTCCCGATTCCATCAGGGCCTCGGTCAGCGCGGCGATCTCCGAATCTTCCATGCCCTGGAAATAGATGGCCATCGCCAGGGCCGCCACCTGGTATTCCGGCACCGCGCCCGAGACATAGCCCGTGACCAGGGCGGAGAGCTCCTCTGCGGTGAGAGGCTCCCCATCTCTTTTCTTCTGAATAAGGCGGGTGACGTTCATACCTGGTGCTTCCTCAGGCTGCCTGACAGCCAGAAGCTAACACAGGGGAAAATGATCTTTGCTGAAAAAGAGCCCGGCTTTCGGTGAAATGAAAGTCCTTGGAATGACCGCGGAAGAGTCGAGAATGCAGGGACCATGTTTTTCGAGCAACGACAAGCTGGTTTTTCACAACGGGCACCCGCCCTGGCCGTGGGGGTCCTCCTCTTCACCCTGGCGCCCGTGAAGCTCCCCGCAGAGACGCCCACGGTAAAGAGCATCCTGCCGCTGGCCGCGGTCCCGGGAAAAACCACCGAGGTGGTGATCGAGGGTCAACGCCTCGCCGGGGTAACCGGCCTCTGGACCACCTTCGAATCGAAGATCTCGATCGTAAAGGCCGGCAAGCGGGAGGAAAACCGCCTGCGCCTGCGAATCGACATCCCCGAGAAGACCCCTGTCGGCATCGGCGCGATCCGCGCCGCCGGGCCCGGTGGCCTCTCCAACCTGGAGCTCTTCCTGATCGATGACCTCCCCGCCAGCACCCCGGGGGCAAAGAATACCTCGGCTGAAAACGCCGCCGCCATCGAGCCTCCCTGCGCCATCGACTCACGGACGACAACCGACCACAGGGACTACTACAGCTTCAGAGCCCGCGCCGGGCAGCGGCTCTCCTTCGAGGTCATGGCCCAGCGGATCGGCTCCCGGCTCGACCCCATCCTTCGAATCCTCGATTCCGCGGGCCGGGAGGTTGCCTTCAGCGATGACTCCGTGGGCGCCGACAGCCGGCTCGCCTGGCGATGCGAGCAAGACGGTGAATACCTCATCGAGCTTCGCGATGTCATCTACCGCGGCGGCGATGACTTCAGCTACCGCCTGAGGACAGGCGATTTCCCACTGGTCTCGGCCCCCTACCCTATGCGCGCCGAGCAGGCAAAGCCCACGAAGATTTCCATCGCCGGCCCTGATTGTGCCGGGGTGGAACCCCGGGAGGTTCAGCTGCCCGGGGGCTCGAGCGGAAGAGCCTTCTCCGTGGCCGCCCGCCTGCCCGGCGGCAAGAGCTCGAGCTTCGTCACGCTCCTGTCGAGCGATCTGCCCGAGCTGCTGGAGAAGGAACCGAACAACCGGGCTGAATCGGCCGGGACGCTGCAGCCGCCCTGCGCCATCAACGGCCGCTTCGCAAACGGGGGAGACAGGGACTTCTACCGAATCGCCGGGGAAAAAGGAACGCGGCTGGTCATCCGCGGAGAGACCCGGCATTCGGGCTCCCCCACCGACCTGTACCTGCGCCTGGAAAAACCCGGCGGCGGTAAAATAGCCGAGGCCGAGGACCGCTCCTATGATCCCGGCAAGGACAAGGAGAAGGGTAAGAACTACTACTTTGAGGAGGGTGTGCTCAATTACACCTTCCCCGAAGACGGCAGGGTCATCCTCATGGTCGAGGACCTTATCCGTCGAGGCGGGCCGGAACACGTCTATCGTATCGAGGTGCGGCGCGGGCAGGGAGACTTCAGCCTGGAGCTCGCGGAGACTCTCTACAGCTCGGCCCCCGGCGGCAACCTCAAGGTGAAGGTCCGCTGCAGGCGAAACGGCTACGATGGCCCCATCGAGCTCCTGGCCGAGGGACTGCCCGAGGGAGCGAGGCCGGGCGAGGCCCGCATCGGCAAAGGAAAGGAATCCGCGGAGCTGAAGATCACCCTCGAAAAAGACCTCCAGCCCGGCTCCATGGGGACCTTCCGAATCTTCGGAACCCCTGCGGACGGAGACAGGGCCCGTCGAATCGAGGCCCGTACGAGGGAGGCCCTCAGAAAAACTTTTCCGCGCCTCTTCCATCCACCCCGGGTCCTCGATGGCCTCGCGGCCTTCTGGGTCACCGAAGCGAAAAAATAAACGCGCCAGGGCTACTTCACCAGGAAGCGGTGTACCGTATCGTGAGAATAGTTTTCGCCCGGCTTCAGCAGGATCGGCGGGAAATTGGGCTGGTTGATGGAGTCGGGAAAATGCTGGGTCTCGAGGCAGATCCCATGGTTCTTCGCATATTTCCTGCCACCCTTGCCGACGTTGGATCCATCGAGATAGTTCCCGGTATAGAGCTGGATACCCGGCTCGGTGGTCAGGATCTCCAGCACCCGGCCGGAGCCCGCGTCGTAGAGCGTCGCCGCCAGCGCCAGGGAGTTGTCCTTTGAGCTGAGACAATAGTTGTGGTCGTAGCCACCGGGGTTGCCATCGGAAGGTGGGAGCTTATCGAACCGCGAACCGATCTTCATCGGTTTTGTGAAATCCATGACCGTGTCCTTCACCGCCTTGATCTCTCCGGTGGGTATGCCGCCGCCATCGATAGGGGTGTAGTGATCCGCGGCTATCATGAGCTCGTGTTCGAGAATCGTACCACTGCCAGCCCCCGCGAGATTGAAATAGGAGTGGTGGGTCAGGTTGACCGGGGTGGCCTTGTCCGTCTTCGCCCAGTAGCTGACGATCAACTCATTGGAGTCGGTGAGCTTGTAGATAACCCGGATATCGAGATTCCCGGGGTAGCCCTCTTCCCCATCGGGACTCTTGTAGCCGAAGATCACCCCGCTTCCCCGCATTATCGTGGCCTTCCAGACCCTCTTGTCGAGCCCCTTGACGCCCCCGTGCAGGTGATTGGCGCCGTTGTTCTTCGCCAGGGTGTATTCCTTGTCGCCAATCTTGAACTTGCCGCCCGCGATCCTGTTGGCGACCCGCCCGGTGGTGGCTCCGAAATAGGGATGGCCGGCAAGATAGCCCTCGAGAGAATCAAAGCCGAGCACCACGTCCGCGAGCTTTCCATCGCGGTCGGGAACGTGCAGCTCGGTCAGCAGCGCGCCGTAGGTCATGATCTTCGCCTTGACGCCGTTCTTGTTGACCAATGTGTAGACGTCTACCGCCTCACCATCGGCTGTTTTTCCGAAGGGGGCCTTGGTCACCTTCGTGCCCGGTACCGCGCAGGAAGCCAGCAGGAAGAGGCCGGGTATGAAGCCGAAAATCCGGATGAGTTGCATGGATACGCTCCTTGGTGATGATTGATATTGAAACCGGACCCGCCAGTATACAAACTCCGGCCCAACCTGCCATACTATCTGTTCACATCGAAAGCTCGCT
>Ga0310342_100000941_pt1 | contig 17485 bp, 23 predicted proteins | sample S15DNA20500_MG_FD_206155 | JGI IMG/M metagenome (GOLD analysis project Ga0310342, IMG submission 206155) | Marine microbial communities from station ALOHA, North Pacific Subtropical Gyre - S1503-DNA-20-500_MG | ecosystem: Environmental > Aquatic > Marine > Oceanic | place: Pacific Ocean: North...
CCCGCCATTTTGTTGCACTAAAACGTTTTGGATGACTGCGAGGCCTTGAGTAAGGTTACGATCTGCAACACCACTCAGCCGAGCAGATTCACGGCTACCAGAAGCAATTTCTGCAGCCATCAAATTTTCCAAAGCGGGATCCATGGCCATATTCTTTCTCCTATTACCAAGCAAATTCCTCGCGTGCGATTAGGTTCAATGCCTCGTTGACCGCACGACTGCCAACGATCTTACGTAGCCAGTCCGAGCCCTCGTACAACACGATTTGAGGATGTTTAACCGTGAAGTCTGCAGGCGGGGCTGCGATACGGATTCCTGAAAAATGCTCCTTTGCCCGAGCAATCTCCGGCTCAAGACGAGCGTAGTAATCCGCGTCTTTGTCTGCCACTATAACGATGTGGCGTGTATCGGGGACAGGGTCAATGATGGGCGGTAGATCTGGGGGATTGTCCCTTACCCATCGATCGAAATCTGCCCTTGTTAAGTATTTAGACAAGTCAGGTAGAGTCGCATCTCTGCCGTCTGCTCCCCTGAACTTATCACGATGCTTATCAAAGTATGACGATACGGCGTAGGCCAGTAAATCGTCAATAGGATTCGCTCTAAAGAAGTCCGCGAGTGCGGCCCTTAGCTGCCTATCTGTAGGTGCTGCACCGGGATGCCCGTCTTGTCCATTTTCACCAGACAACCCATCCCTACCCGGGGCTCCATCAGCACCACGGAACAGATCAGCATTCTGGACCATGAACTCCTCAATTAGCCTCCTAAAGGTGTCTTCATCGGGAACTGGTTCGGGTGGTTTAGATACAGGGCACGGGCGCTGTCCACCCCTACACCGGCATCGTGGGCCACAAAAACACAGTGGGCCGCATCTACACACACCTGGCTGTCTCCTATCTACCTTTGCATGTGCTGAGGCCCTGTTCAACAACCACTCAGGCCCCTCATACCCCACTGCAATGATTTTACCAGAAATAACCCATGACGGAGCTACTACAACCCCCAACCCACGGGCCTCTGCCGTATACTCTGCAACGTCACGGATAATAACATCGAATCTAGCCTCAAGAGCCGTCCACAAACCCATCTTCCTGTCATGCCTTGCATACGCGCATGGCTGACATCGGGCCGTAGTGTACATATACAGAACTGGGCGCTCGTACTCGATTTCGACCGCGGGGGCTGGCGGCCTAGCCTCCGGTAATGCTGGCCAGTCTATCGTCGGTGGTGGTGCAACTGCTGCGGCCGGTTCGGGCGAAGTGTTTGGCACGGGTGTTGGGGCGGCTGCCGGCCTAACCTCTTCGTTCAGTGTCACCAACCACTGCTCATACAGACTCTCCGGCGTCAAATCATAAAACCTCCTCAACTGTACTGCATCCCCACCAGCGCGCATGTACTTAAAAAAGTACGGCTTACCGCGGGCCTCTACCAGAATCTTACTAATAGTGTACGACTGTGCATAGAAGTCGAACATCCAAGAACCGTCCGGGTACTCCTTGGTTGCGAACAGTGAGCGGACAGGGAAGTGCTGGCTAAGGCGAGCCATCTCCCTAGCCCTCAAAGTATACCTCCGAAGCTCCGCGGCCCCTTCAGCGTGCACTGCTGCGCCCTCATCGCACCATCTAGGTAACTGCTTTCCGGCCAACGATGCAAAGACCGTATGACTCACTTCATGGGGGATTGTGGATGTTAAAAGGTGCCTCTTCGACCCCCACATCTTCATTCGCCAACCAGTAACAACACGATTGTTTTTTACAATGTACTGAGTAAATCCGCCGCTCCCACTAGGATGAATTTTTGCATCCACAAGACACGGTCGGGACCATTTTGGCATCGCCCTGCCTGACCACTCAATGGCCAAACTCTTGCGATACTTCTCAAGTGTTAGGCCGATCTCCTGGGCAAGTGCAGCAGTGGGTGACGTCACCACAAAATTATCAGTCACGTACTGGGCAGCGTTTACGGTCTGTCCAAAGACGAATATGACAATTGCAGATAATACCGCTGGTCGTCTCATTTCGACTTCTCCTCGAAGAAACTAAACTTATTCCCACCAGCACCAAAATGGCAAACTATCTGGAGAGTGTAGTTCAGCATCAAATGGTCCCGTAAAGCCAGTTTATGTAATTGGAATTTATTTTTGACAATCTCACCCATAGCATCACACCAAATGAGACGATATGGCGGGTCGTCTAGGATCTGTTCCCGTTCAAAGTTTCGAAAGTAAATGGCAGGAGAGGCATGTCTGAAACCCCACCATCCACGGGGGAGCCACGTCACAGGGTCAGTGTAATTGACGAACCTATAAATTACTGCCTTTTTCTCTAGATGTAGTGCAGCTTTCTTGTTCATACACCTGGGCGCACCAAATGTCCACAAACCGGGTGTCTCTCTACCGCTATAAATCATACGGAGTGCAGCGATGTTTGCAAGGGCCCCGCCCTTCGAGTGCCCAATGAAATGTGTCCGCTTCTTGGACGCCTCTAGGTAGTTAAACACTTGCGGCCAAATGACTTCCAGCTCATCACTAAACCCACGGTGAATCTTGCCCGGCCCAAACTGATTAATTATTTTCCTGGAATCTAAATTTCCAAGCCAGTCCTGGACGCTGAAAGGCTCTGTTCCGCGGAACGAGACTGCCACGTCGTCTGCATACTCAATACAAAGACACTGCGTATCGCCAGCCTCCATGAAAGAGCAACTCGTGTATCCTTCGTCTTCCGCCAAGAATTCGGCTTCTTGGCCATCTAAGTAAGCCAGATTTGCAAGTCGTGCCGCGTGTCGCGCGGTGATGGGCATAGTAGTAATCCCCCTCGCTCTATCTACTGTCAGGCTGGGAACGACCAGCTTCGTATTTCCCAGACAACTGTGCCGGGGTCGGGTCACTGGGCGGGTACGCAGAAGGAATCTTGAATACTCGCTGCTCCAGCTGGTCGAGGCGGTCCTCTACTTTGGCATCTCCGCGAGCATCATGGTACTCGTCCTTATCCATCGCAATGCGAATCCCGTCGAATTGAGTTTCAATCTCTCTTAGAGATCCATTTACCCTAGCCATCGCCGCAGCATCATTACGCTCGCGGTCATCGTCTTTATGCATCTGCATAGTTTGTGTGCTAACTGTGTTACTTACAGACTCCAGCATCACATACATCGGGGCCATTAATCCAAAAATAATAGCGGCCACTGCTGTGAGCATCGTGAAGTTGGTTTCTTTCTTACCGTTACCATTAGCCTGCTGGTGCGGAAGTTTGCAGTCATCTGGGCGCGCAACAACTACCTCTAAGAGGCGTCGTATGTCCCCGCCCAGGGACGCCATAGCACGTTCCTGACGATCTCCCGACTCCTTAATAGCTTCGAGTATTTGGAAGGTATTAGTGTCGCTCATGTCGGTCATTTACTCCAACACCACTTGTCTGGTGTCATGCATGTGGGGGTAAAAAAAAACTGCCGTACCACCAGATTAAGGGATAGTACGACAGTGTACGTTTTGAATGAACCGTCACTACGGAACTATATCAAACCCGTATCTCAATAATTAGCTTTCTGTGCCAAAACCAACGCGTTGACTTCAATCGCCGGCGTGGTCCCGCCAGTGTAAGAGGAGTCACCGTCATCTACGACGACGCGAACAAAAGGCTTAGTGGTTATGGCATGGCCGATTCCGTGGCCATCGTCCGCGGTGATCGTGACTTCTGTCTGTGTTCCAACAACTGCCCCGTTGGTACCAGAACTGTCGTCAGCTTCTTCAAGATAAAAGTTGATGGAGAAGGCTGACGGCGAACCCGAAGCTGAGCCAACTTGGCAACAGAAACTAACGGGCCCAGAAATCGCTGACATATCAACCCACGTACCGTTCACGTCAGAAGACGAGTAGCTCTCATCCGGGGGGATGCTAGCATCGGCGCGTGCGTTATTACGAAGGTCGTGCAGTGGATTGCCATGAGGCATAGTATTTTCTCTCCTTAAGGGTTATTTCTAGCAACCATACAGCTGCTAGAACTGCCGGTTGGGCCCCATATGTATGAGGCCCTTCCGGGACAAGTCCAAATCCTATCCTAAATCAAATCACGCCTGTCGGCAGGTCAAGGTCGACATCCGTCATCCAGCACCAGCTGTTTTCATGACGCATGTTCATGTCTGCGTGCTCGATACAACGCAACGCTGCCTGGTCCGTCTCGAAGAGGTTAGTGGAGTTAACCGTGCCTTCAACTCCCAATGTAAATTCGAGGACTCCGACTCGGCCAATGAGAATGTCGTCCGGAATTCCACCAAGGATGTCCGTCAGATCCGTTCCTGAACCCTTAACCTGCGTGTTGCTGACCTGGCCGCTCTTGTAGACCGGGTGGCCGTACAGAGATGCCGGGGCGCCAGATCGGATGTCTTCGCGGTTCACTGCGAACAGGAAGCTTCCGTCGGTTGCTCCACCAGAATATGGGGTGCTGCGACGATTAAGAATATTGTGCCACATCTTGCCACGCATCAGCCAGGCCCATCCACGACCATCGATGTCGTGATTCAGGTCTTCGATTGCAGCCAGCATTCCGCTCAGGTCTTCCGGCTCGAGCGTATCGCCGTTTGTGGCGGTGGTACCGGCAGTCTTCGTCTGGACTGATCCGGCTGCGCCAGTTCGCTTCGTGATACCGAGCGGTTCTGCGGTTCCGCCGACGCCGTACAGGCAGGCTGAATCCATCAGAAGGCCAAGAACCTTAGCAAGGTCCATTCGCAAGAATGCTTCGGTGTCGCGTGTCGCGAAACGGAACAGTTCGTTAGGAATGACGTTCATGGCAGCGCACTTCTTCGCCCGCATTGCCACGCGGCCAGTAGTCGGTTCCGAGGTTGTAATCGTGCCGCCCTCGCCGACCCAATAACCCGTCGCGGCGCCTGTTTGGCTACCGAATACAAGCGTTCCATTCGGGTTCAGTGTGACTTCACGAGCGCCAATTCGACTAAACACTTCCTGGGCACGAACGAGTTCAATCAGTTCGCCACTCAGGTCGGAGTCGGTGTAAATACCCAATCCGGTGTCATCGAAAACAGACAGAGCCTGTCGCTGATATCCACCAACACGGCCTTGGCCGGCTCGTTGAGATATGGCGTTAAGACGCTGCTTACTGATCTGCATTCCCATGATATCGCCAAACTGCGACTTCGGAATACGATCGTTGCCGGCTGCCGAGACGTTCTCAATATCGTCAGGAAGCATTTGGCTACCAAACGGTACTAGAAACGAAGAGCTGTCCGCTTGTGCGAAACCGTTCTGGGCGTAGTATTCGGCCAGCTGACGGTGAATCGCCATTTCCAGTTTAGCATCAAGATGCTTTACGGGACTCTTTGGGTGCATCGCTTGGCATAGGCGTACGATCGAGAAAGGCCGACTCGAAAGAGTGTCTTCGCCACGACGTGCTTGGTGCTGTGCAGATCGACTTTTGCCGTCGTCGTTAAACAACGCGCTTACGTCTTCTGCTGGTTGCGTCAAACCGGCGACCTTTTCGTCGATTTGGCTCGAAAGATCCTGGCTCAGCTTTGCTGTAGCGTCTTCCAGCTTTTGATTGATCGATTCAATCACAGGCTGCAAGGCTTGCTGTACTGAATCAGGAGATGAAGCAGTTTCTTCCTGGGCGTTGCCCATTTCTTCACTTGCCATTGGTTAATTCTCCTGGTAATTGAAATGGACGTGCCGTTTCGAACGGACAAGGCGCCCAGTGGTCAGCTTCTTGCTTCACACTATGTCACTCTTTAAATAACCAAAAACCACTATGGCTTTCAGTCATCCACCTGACCAGTGACCCGTGTCAGATGCTTGTTTACATTATAGGTAATCGCGTCACTCATCTCTCCAAATTTTGTTTCAAATGCCGCCAATAGTGTGGCACTCAGTTGCTCCACATCGAGAGACTTCGTCGGCGCTTCTTGAATTACGGCCGGGGGCGGAGACTGCAACCCGGATGCCAGTAGGCTCGCCACCTGAACTAAATCAATAGACTGGGTGACAGCCTCTTCCAACACCTCTTCTTTTACCAGCTCTGGGATGGACTGTTCGTCCGACACGGTGTCAGGACTATAGTCAAAACCAAATTCCGGTCCAATATCTCCGAGCAGTCCCAAATCCTCGTCTGCGATTAATTCACAGTCGTCACAGGCAAATGGACCTAACTCAGGTTGCTCCGCTACCACTTCTTCCGCTGCCACAGACTGGGATATGGACTCTCCCTCAAGATCGTCCAGATAGTCTGATAAAGCCTGGCATACAGAATCTTCTTCTGGCGTGCAATCTACAATAAAATCACACAAACTCTGCAGACGTTCGCCGTTACACCCCTCTGTGCGTCGACACAACTCAAGCATACTCTCATCAGATGCTTCGTCAGCAAACCGATCCTTTAGCATACTGAGTCGTTGTTCGTCATCTAACAAACACAAGACGTCAGGGGCGGGGTCGGCCTCGTCCCCCAAATCCTCCTCATCAATAATCTCTGTTCCACACTTTGTACACAGTGCCGGTTCACAGCACTCATCAGAAAACGTGGCAGTATCCGGATCATTCTGGGTACCGATACCCCATCCTGGAACTACCAGACCTGATTCACCGGCGAGAGATTGGCATAGCATGCCAAACTGTGGGGTGAGTTTCTCACCATGAATAGTTCCTCGACTGAGTGCTTGCTTGAAAGCCCCTGGGTCTGCACCCGTGCTGACAATACTCCACTCGAGTAGGAGAGATTCATGGAAGTCCATCCCTACCGGCGGCGGCCAAACCTGCTGGACCTCGCCGTCCTCACTCTCTGCCTGTTGTACCTCAAACGCCGATGCCATTGTGGGAATGAACCCAATCGAGGCCATGCGCATGGTGCCTTCCGCTACCAGTGCGAAGATTAGTTGGGCGTCGGGTAAGGCCTGTGAGAATACGACTTCAGCAGTGGCCTTCTTAGCGTACTTGCGGACTGTATACCGTCCGCCATCCTCAGAAACCCCCACTGGGATGTTGCCGAGGTAACTCTCTCCGTGCTCGAACAATACGTTCGGGGCACCTTTATGTATATCTAAAATCATCCCCCTACCCGTTTTCGAGGGAGTAATTTGTACTTTATTGTTATGCAGATTCGGACTTGCCTGGCGAGTAACGATAGTAAACTTGGCCTTCATCTGGCCTTCGTTCACCGACTGCACGACTGCGTTTTCATTCGACAAGCCGACGTAATTAGAATTACGTATCAGTCCCGGGTAGTTCTGACGGAGTTCGGCTAGAATTTTACCTTGCTCTTTCAGTATTCGTGTCATCCCGGCTCTCCTGTTATGTTTATAGCAGTATTAACTGTTTGTTTGCTTCGGTGGTCGTCCCGGTCTACCAGGGGACCAGATGTCAGTTTCTATCTCTACTCGTTTTTGTGGGATGAAGCGAGTAATTGACTTCAGTGTTATCTGTACCTTGTCGGATTCGACAACATGTTCCCGTGAATGCGTAGTTTCTAGGAGCTTAGTAATCTGAGCTCGCACTTCCCGAGACTTTGAAGGCAATTCTGTGCCCGCTAAGTCAACTCGCTTAAATAGCGAATGCTTTTCGTCGACCTCGTCGCCCCTAATTAGCTTAGTTACCGTGTAGTCGTAACTAGTGCCGTAAACCATTGAAAAGTCTCCTCTAATTAAATTAAGTTGTATAGTAGAATACCACTTCTTGGCAATAGTAACTACTGACGACCGTCTAGCTTAGCGATTCCAGAGATACAATTGAGTCGCATCTACAGTTAACGATATTGCCCGCAGACGCACCTAAACTGCTATCTGTGGGATACATTAACCGTTCTCCAGAAACCGTAAAGGGGCTTTTATTGGGTACTATCCTTTCCGGGATAGTTCGGTGATTGTAGTCAGATCCCGAGCGTGTGTTATTATCTATTGTCGACAACCACTCTTTATTCTCGATACCCAGCTCTTCTCGCTCCATCTGGGAACCGCTGTTCATGGCATAACCAATTTCGGTCCGCGCAATAACCAGTGGGTTAGTCTTGCCTATCGTCGCGAGGGACTTGGAAATACGCCCGGACAGGAGCTCGTACGATTCCCCTTCCTCTATTGAAGTCAGAACCGCCTTCTCCAGTTTGCGGTGTACTGTACTACCAACATCCTTCCACAGCCCGACATTCCGCTCTTTCAAGAAGTCAGAAATCTCCCTACGCATTTTACGGGAGACAGGTATATCAAAACCACCCGGTAGAATAATGTCCGAGGGTTCGGGCGGCTCAGAGAAATCGGGTCCCTGCCGCACACTCTGGTCTGCGGTAAACGACGTTATAAGATCGTACTCAGCCTTAATTCCCATAAACATTGAACGGCTGATATGCGGGAGGACTACATCACCGAAGTGGTCGGCGAACTCGCTAGCCCGGAAGATCTCTTCGATGGCCGGGGTCCGGCCCAGAGCTGATACCCTACTATCCACCTGGCGACGAAGGGCTTTGAAGAACTTTGACAGGGCGGCGCGGAATGGCCTTTCCCTAGTGTCGCGAAGCATGCGACGCTGTTTGCGGATTTGGCCCCGCATTGCATCCAACTTACCAGCCATTCTCAAATGCTCCGCCACACTTTTGCTGTGGTAAGCGGCGTCCCGGTCCGTAGCCGTATGAGGGCTACCTCGAGTGACCGGACTTCAGAAACACCCATCGTGCGGCACAGCTCGTTGGCAAACCCGAAAGCCTCGTCAGTCTGCCCGTCCGTTATCTCCCGGATCTGTGTCTGCAAATCGTATACTATTCCCTGGTAGGGGTTCGTCACTTCCTCGCTGGGGCTGAGCGATAAGGATTGGTTCAGATAGCGGCCGGTCATTGCCATTATGATGCCCGTTTCCGTTTGAAGAAGGGGTAGTAGAACCATTGCCGTTCGCGCTGTATATCTCTAGACCAGCAAGGAATGAGGCATGTTCCTCTTCTTCCTTGTCTTCCTTATCTCCATTGTCCTTATCATCAGGCTTACCGTCGCCATCCATGTCGCTCCGCCAATCGGCATCAGCGAGTGGAACAAGTCCTGCTGAGATATAGCCCTGTCGGTAGTTCTCAGAATCAACAGCATCAAGACCAAAGTCGCTAAACGTTCGACGGCCTTCGTTTGGCGTCAGCCCACCAATGCTGAACAAGAATCTGGCTTCGGACAGTTGCTGTTCTCGGTTTGCAGGGGTTGTGTCCGGGAACCAAATGCGGATCCTCTTATCGTACTTCGGAGCAAGCTTCTCCTGAAGCGCACCGGCAATCATCCGCAATAATGGATTCAGTACGAGAATAGAAAAGTGCGTCATGGCCGTCTCGACCTGCGCCCTATTCATTGACTCAGTGTAGCCCGCTACAAATTTGTTGACGCCTCGTAAAGCTAGGATATCGTCCCTTATTTGTGGGGCCGAGTTGTGAAACTCCATCTCTTTCGGTGTGAGATTCCCACTTGCGTCGACGTCAATACCTTGGGGAAGGACTTGTGGCTCACGCCATCGGTCCAAGCCAGCAGCTCTCTGTATCCAGCGCTCCTTGAGTCTATCCAGATTCTCCCAATCCTTCGGGCCAATGCCAGAGCCTTCCTGGACTTTCAGCCAAACACTCGGAACAATCGCGTTGCCGAATGTTCGCACCCGACTCTCTTCGATAGCGTTACTGGCATCGATCCACGGGCCGCCTGCAGATCCCGGCGAGTATCCGTGTGTTTTTGAGCGGGGGTTCTTGAATTTAATAAGCAGTATGTCTCGTTTTGGGATGTCCCGGACTTCTCTACCCTTACCGGGGAAATTGACTCGGTAGGATGAGATGTTGCCCTTACTGTCCACCGGCTGCTCAACCCACTGTGTGGGGATGACTACGAGTTGGGACGGGAGGCCGTGCGGAGCATTTTTTGTCTTAAGTTTAGAGGGGACCATCCACACATAGGCCTCGCCTGTGAGCTCGAGAAACATCACGAGTTCAAACAGGAAACTTTCCCACCAATCGTCTTCATTTACATGGTGAAATAGTGCTACCAAGGGGTGGTCGTCGCCGAGCAGGGTGACTTCCTGGTGCAAGGCAGATTGAACAATCCGCCCACCGTAATTTGATTGCAGCCACTTTCTCTCATTTAAATTAAGCTGTATGCTGTTGTCGTCCTTGGATGACGGCTTAATCTTCTTCTTGTTCTCGACAAGGCCGACCATCGGGAATTGCTGCGAAGCCCGCATCGCAATCCTGGTCACGGCCAGATAGTTGTACAGCGTGTAGCTGTCAACCTCGTCGCCTTTTCGAGCGGCACTGGCGGTGGACATCGCCGAAGACCCACCGTACGGGGTGCCTGAGAGCAGGGAGCTTATATCACCACCCTGGCGAACCGGGGGCGTCTGGTTTTTGAAGAATTTGGAGCGTGGCATAGAATAATACTAGTCCGGGGTGAAGTTTCCGTCAATACCCGACTTTACTTGTGGTTAAGAGGCCACTTATGCCACGGACTTTTAAAGATAGTATAGTCGAACCGGCGAATTGGATAATTTAGCGCCCAGATTAAAAAATTAAGGGGGAGCTGATCCCTTGCAGAGCCTGTGGAGTAAAACCTCCACCAAGCCTCGTCAAACATAAACTGCTGCGTGGTTGGCTCTCTATAGATAATAGCACCCGCAAAAAGTGGGGCCTCCAGTGGCATGCCTAATAGTGTATACGCATCAGACTGCCGGCCGCAGTGGTTAATGTCGCCCTCATCACCACGAGGGCCAGCAAGAATTGCCTCCTTATAGATATTACACTTACGGGGATGGCTAAACAACTTCATACCATGGCCAGTGCAGTCTGGCGGAAGGCCCCGCAGTACTATATTAGCATCCACATACAGGGTCGGCCCCTCAAAGAAACGGTGGGGGTGAAGTTTATAATACCTACTCTGACGGCGAGGCGATAGTATTCTCTCCTTATACACCATCTTAGGCTCAACTTTACGAATTTCCCACGTATCACTCTCAATGTCCTGGTCGGTGAAGCAGACGTACTGCGTGTTTGGCTGCCTCGCCGGGGGTTCGAGGAGGTTGTCATATGGGCCGATAATGGTGGTGTATACTGTTAGCATTATGCTGCAGGTACTCCGAATTGTCGCCCACACGCCGCGTGCATGACAGCCTCGTTAAGGTTGTCAGTGACAAGGTCGTGGGGTGGTGCTTTCACGAACTTTGCGGAATAGCAAACAGAACGTAGCTGCCCGGATGGCTCATCAATCTCAACCGCCCCCAAAATCCGTCCCTTACCGTCGGTGATCTCCATCGGGCACTTCTCACGCAACAGCTCATCGAGTGATTTATCGGTCCCGCGTGCCATGACACTCTCCTTGATTAGACAACATTTGACAGGTGCAAAGTTAAGACCGTTGTGTACCATATATCGTTGCCTAGTGGAAAGTAAATTAAACGTAAGGGGAGATTTTGTAAAAGTTACTGGGATTTAGCGCGGTGTGTGGACGGCTTTTGACAAGCTCTGTTGCTCAGCCTGGGCAATCATGCCCCGAAGCTGGTTCTCGTACTGCAAGGAATCTATTATCTCCCGCAATCCGTCTGCCTGCGCCCTCAGATCGCTGTTCTCTTCCCGTAAGAGGCGGAGCTTTGATCGCACTTCGAGCAATCGGTCAAGGTCTCGCCACCGGCGGCGTGTTAATACCAACGCACGCTGCCACCAGCCGGACCGGGGCATCGGCTTTTTGGTTACCAACATCTGTAGTCCTCCTCAGACTGGTTGCTCGAGGGCGGTAACGCACTCTGGCGGGAGTAGGAGTTCGAACTCGTCAAACGCAAATAAGACCCACTCCCTGTCGCCGACCGTGACCTCTTGGCCAAACGCTCTAACAACTGGGGAATCGTCAAATATACTCCACGCCATCTCCGGAAGATGGTCTTCCATCTCCACCTCGAGTACTGACTGCTCTAACAAGTAAAACACGATCCTGTCCTATCTATTTTTATGTAATTATTTCATCCTCCATCCCATGTCATCACACAGCATGCCTGCTGTCCGCCACACGGCGGCTAAGCAATCGTCGTCATACCGTCTATCTAATACTAACACACATCCACCGACTATGTCATTTGGAATCTTGCAATTTTCCCATTTCAGGAAAGTAGATATCGCCGTCGCGAGCCTTGGGTCGTTTCGACCCACCTGCTGACCGATCTTACGTAGATGATACCGTCCGACAGATAGCCAAGAAGATTCCTTCACAGAAATCCATTCTCTTCCCTTTAAGAAAGAGACAGTTGTCAGCTTCTTTGTGCGGGGGTGGGGCGACTCAAACTCCGTAAGCACTGATTGGACACCACGAACGGGGCCACACATTGTAGTTATTCCGCAATTCATGCACGCAGCGTTAGTGCATGTGTAGGATTGTGATCCAATTTTATCCATAAACTGCCGGCAGCCCAGGCACCGCTGCCTGCCAGCTCTCTCTGGCTGCAGTACCTCTGGCTTCCAAAACTGACCCTCCCCCGCAGACAGCATGTGTGGGGACATGCGGATGCGGTAAAAGTTCTCAGTGCGGTGCTTTGGCATGTCACGCTGGAACTGCAGAACTACCGCACACTTCTGCAGCTCCGGCGGAAGCATCAGGTTTTGTTTTAATATGTCACGTGTGGATGAGAGCTGGTACATAAAAGCCCTTATACAACATCGTTGCGGCGGACAGGTGCTTGTGGTTTCTTCAGCCTCAGCTGATGCACAGGACGGGCCGATTCGACTTTGCCTTTGTACTGTGCATGGGGCGTGAGAAGCTCGAACGTGATGAAGGTTTCGCCACTTTGTTTCATCCACCGTCTGAAGGTAACGCGACACTGCTTGGACAGAATCTGGGTTTTAGTCCCTACACACATGGCCGTGATCGGTGCCTTTATCTCTTCTGTTTTTGGCAGCTCAGTACGTAGGCGACCGTCTTGCAACAAGAAGTACACAAGGGACGCAGTGGCTACGATGATAAGGATCGTTGCTTTCCAGTTGTGGACTGGGAGTAGGTCGTTAGTCATACATTTTATTCTTTTTGCTAAAGGGCACAATATCCATAGAACGCTCAGGCCTCATGGTCAAAACGTGTATGCCCCGCGTTATTTGCTTTTTGGGAGGACACAGCTGTTTGTAATCAACCCACAGCTCTCTCGACCTACAACACATTGACGTCTCATAACAGCTTGGACAAAGTGGGATAGCTAGGGGCGCCCCATAGGCGTTTTTCCAATACCAGTCATCGCCGGGAGTATCGCACCCACCGCATTTGTATAATTCCCCCTCACTGAGAGGCTGACGCTTCGTTTTCTTTGGCATCGAGCACCACGCTTTCTGTTGCTTTAACAACCCTGGAACACATCTCATCGAGTTTGCCGGCCGGTCCCTGACAAACCGCAATCAGCTGTCGCTTCTCTGGGCTGATGGATGAAAGGCGGACGTCACAATCGATCCCACCTTCTGTGTATTTCTGGTATGCAACAGGTTGTTGTAGTTGCCATCCCTCCGCCAAATGGGAAAGGCAAATCTTCATCACCGACTCGGCAGTCTGTGCGACGCTCGACTCCTCACCCCTAAAGGGGTACATTTCTTCGTGAAACAAAGAATCAACTTTCAAAAGTGTGTCGATTTCGAGGAATAGGCTCTGAAGCTGTTCTTCAGTCAGGAGATGCTTCAGTTCGTTCACCGTTTCGGGGGAAAGCATCGGGATAATCCTCATACAAAAGGGGTCTTAGAAATAGGTAACTTCGCCGTCCTGTATATTTGGTCGTGCGCCCATACGGTCTTCACCCAGCTTAGGGCCTAACGAGTCTTCGCTATAATCGTACGAAAGCTCGTCCTGCCAGAGATCCCACGGCTGCATGCCGCCACCATCCTCGTAACTCGGGGAACAATCATCGCACATGATTGACGTTACCGGCGTGTCTTTTCCGCAGCAATCACAACAATGCATACTGGCATCAGTCATTGGCTCTTTCCTTGTTAATCGTCAAAGTAACCTTGTGAACTTTTCTTGATCCTAATCTCCTCTTCCAACGAATGCAAGCGCCGACTCAGATCATCGATCGATTTTTGTAAATCTTTTATATGCCAATGGGTAACTGCCACCTCGTGAGATTCAATACTACCCCCAGTCCACCCACACTTCTCGCACATGCCATCACTGTACGGTCGGTGCCTTCCGCATTGCCTGCAATTGCCATGGTAGAATGCCATAGTCGTTACCCTCAAAATATCTGATCACTATTTAGCCAATCTAGAAGGCTTGGATCAACCCTAAAAAAGTGGGCATAGCCCTGAGATGCAGCGTCAACCTGATCGTCATGCTGTGCATGGTTGTCAAATACCCGTAACTCATCGATGAATGCTTGATTCCATGATCCTTCGGCGAGGAACACATTTCCAATGTTGACCTGACTGGCTAATGGCTGTGCTCGAGTCTCTTTAGATCCAGTCGGTCTTTCACAATGTACCTGGAATCCGGCGAGGGCCTTAACAGCGTACTTCGCTTCGAACTTACCGGACGATCCACCCTCCTCTTCAAGTATAATCGGACACTCAGCACCGTCGATTTTGGCGGTGCGCTGTATGATCGCGTCACGCTCGTCAACCTCCCACTGACCGCGAACCACGTTCAAAATCCAGATGTTACCCTGCTGGTCCTCGGCCATCTTTACGCCAGCAGTGTAGTCGCCGCCACCTGCGGTTGCAGCCTTGTCCCAAGACCGTAAGACGCGGTCAAAAGATTCCGGAGGTTCTTCGATGTGATTGGCGAGAAATTTGTCGACCTTGAACATACCACCGCCAGCAGGCACGGGGCTCTGACCATACTGAGCAGCGTAACTGAACTCGTTGACCTGTTTGATTGCCTCAAGAACTTGTTTGGGCATTCGCTGTGGATCCAGCATGTCGTCGACGTACCGGTCCAGCAACTCTGGGGGAGAAACCGGGTAGCCCTCGTCCGACCGTGCGGGAAGGCTAATGTGTTTTACTGCCGACCCGTGCTCGAGCCAGTAGCCGGTAGGATCGTTTTCCTTTAATCGCTGCATAATAAGGATCATCGGAACCACAGTCTTGTCGACTTTACGACTCTGCAGGTCCTCCGCAACCCATCTGTTTGTCTCACTGATGTCCATCTGACTGACCTTACGAGCCGATTTCGGGTCTATGGGGTCGTCGACTATGAGTAAGTGGGCATGCATCCCGAGTGGGCTGTGTCCACCGACGGTTGCCGTCAGGCGGGAGCCGCCCTCTTGATTAACAAAATGGCCCTTAGTGTCCTGGTCCTCAGAGAGACCCATCTGAAAACACTCCCAGTACTTGTCACAACGCACAATTTTTCGACTAAGCCGAGACAAGTTGATGCCGAGTGGGGTGTGGGTGTGTGTCGCAACGATTGTTCTGAAAGCGGGGAGATGGGTCCAGGCCCACACAGGGGCCATCACAGAAACTATGGTGCTTTTAGTCGAACCCGGTGGGACGTTGATAATCAGGTCGTGGGTTTTTGGTTCACCAGCCACCACCTTTTCGATCACATACTGTACCTCATCGCATAAGTATTTGATGTGCCAAGACCAGACCGGCTTTTCCGGAATTATCACATTCCAGAACTCTTTCACGAACTCGAACAGTGACGCCTTGCAGATTTCAGATATCAGCTGGGCCTCACTAATGGAGGTCTGTTCCATGTCGCTCACAAGAGTACTTTCTTGCCGTTAAACAGGATTTCCACACCACAGTCCTCTTCAAGCCAATCAACCCGCACACCGCCCTTGCGAAGAATCTGAACACCCTGTCCGATCTGGCCGGTCCAGCGCTTGGGGGTAAGTGTCAGGCAGCGGCGGTGTCCAACGGCTCTTTTGATGCCGGACTGGATGATATCCACGGCGCATCGGGGGCAGGCGAGCCAAGTAGAGTAGATCGTGTGGCCCATCGTTTTCTTGGCGAACCGAGCCGCCCGTAGGATGGCATCCCTCTCAGCGTGGATAACGATGGATTGCTTCTCGAAGCGCGATATCGATCTGATATCCGAATATAAATAGTCGGGGATGTTGTTATACCCCCTCTCAAACACGCCTGCCCCATCGACGAGCACTGATCCGACCCGGGTCACCGGGTCCTTGCTAAAGGTCGCTGCCATACAGGCCGCTTTCATATATTCTGCGTCTCTACCTTGCATGACTATTCCTCCCCATCGTCCCAATCTTCCTCGTCACCGTCCTCGTCGTTACCTAACAACTCTGGGGGAATTCCATCGCCGAACTCCGGTGGGAAAATCTTGTCCATCATGTCAGCGTGTTCCTGCGTGTCGAGATCCTCGAGCGTGAATCCCTCTGCCGACAGGACGGAGAAATCAGGATTAGGCCGTTCAAGAATGGTACCACACAGCTCGCACTTTGCCGTATGCTTTGACAACCAAATCAGCTTGGCAGACTTTGTACAATGGATGCATACATGATAGATACAAATTCCCTTGATGTCGGGTCTCTGCAGTGGGGGCATTTTGTATTCATCGCCACGGTAGAACTGATGACCATCGTGCATGGGGATATCCTCCTGAGTGCTAGAATAATAACATGTAGCAAAGTAAGGAAACCTGAAAAACAGCGAGGCCAACCACAACGGGCCACGCCAAGCGCTTATGTCGGTGGAACAACCAGGCCGACGTTAACGTTACAACTATTGTACCCGCTAACTTACAGGTCAACGCAAGAGTAACATCTCCCGACTGAATGTGGATCAGGTACCACATGATGGGATTTTGCTCTTCCACGACATCCCGAAAATGCCACAGGAGGTACCCGTCGAATACACTAATTATACATATCAGGCCCAGCAAGGACTTAAATAAAGAATGTGGGTCTACTGCCTTCTTTATCCTATCCACGTGACTGACTCCATGGGGGATAATTGTAGTCTAAGTCAAATGCTTCGGAGTATTGCCACAGCAATGCAGGCAATCGTCATGAGAATAACTGCATCTCTCAGGATTCTTATTTTGTATTCCATGATTCATGCCTCGATGGTACAGCCTAGATTTCAAATAACAAGCACCAAAATACCGTTTCCCCAAAATGATTTTAAATAAAGCAACGGAGAGGGGCCACTATTACCCCCCTCCGTTTTCCGAAGCCTTACTCCTCAGGAGCGACCTGCATGGTCGTAACAAAGGCATCCTTGCCATATTTCAAGGCAGCCATAGCCCGTTTAAAAACTGGTTCCCACAACTCTGGTGAACTGATGAACAACTCAACAGCGCACATGGTATTATCTTGCTGGGTGGTGTAGATCTTCCCAACCTTCGACAGATACCATCCATCGCTGCCACCCCCAAACGAATTCTGGCGCCGCAAAACCCACACCGAGTAGGCAATAGGCCGTGAGAGACAGGACAGCCCTAGAAACATAACTCTTAATCATTGTAATTGCTCCTCGCAAATTGCAGTGGTTCAGGACACCCGCCGTGCGGGGGTCCCCGGGAAAAATAAATCTAAATCTTCAAACTTACTGAAAACAAA
>Ga0310342_100000942_pt1 | contig 17474 bp, 24 predicted proteins | sample S15DNA20500_MG_FD_206155 | JGI IMG/M metagenome (GOLD analysis project Ga0310342, IMG submission 206155) | Marine microbial communities from station ALOHA, North Pacific Subtropical Gyre - S1503-DNA-20-500_MG | ecosystem: Environmental > Aquatic > Marine > Oceanic | place: Pacific Ocean: North...
TTGGTTGGGAAGTGAATGGAAGAGAAGGCAGGAGAGCGTGAGAGCAGACAGACAGGAGGACAGGAGGAGCAGAGCAGTTCTATTCACTTCCCACGAAATGAGAGAGAAGAGAGAAGACAGAAGAACGCGAAAGCAGACAGGCAGATGGACTGGTTGGTTGGGAACTATGAACGAACAGAAGAGCGCGAGAGCAGCCAGGTAGATAGAATAGTTGGATAGCAGAGAAGCAGAGCAGAGCAGACAGGCTGGCGACTAGTCAGGGAAGTGGATGAAAAGGAAGATGGTGGCGTAGCAGGCATGGCCTGTGGTAGAGAGCAGGTGAATTGTTTTGCAGGGAAGTAGACAAAAGAAGAATGACTAAGAACCGACGACGCAAGAGGTCGTTGATTGGTTGTTGGTCGGTATATGTAGTTGTCTTCATATCTGGATGGTTCGGCAACATGCTGATGAGCGAACTGTTTTTTCCTAATGTCCTGGTGTGGATAGCTATGTCCATCTGGCTGTACTTGGTTCTCGATTGTTTGTGGAGAGCGAAATGAACAGTAGAGAGTAGACGGAGATTTGTAGGGAATAGAAGGCAGCAGAACGAGAGAGCAGGAGAGCACAAGAGCAGACAGGCAGATGGACTGGTTGGTTGGGAATAGAAAAAGAACAGAAGACAGAAGACAGAAGACAGCAGAACGCGAGAGCAGACAGGCACCTGGACTGGCTGTTTGACAGCTAGTCCGGGAAGTGAATGGAATAGAAGACAGCAGAACGCGAGAGTAGATGATGGTTTTGTAGGGAAAGTGAATTGAATAGAAGACAGCAGAACGCGAGAGCAGTTGACGAATAGTCCGGAAAGTGAATGGAATAGAAGACAGCAGAACGCGAGAGCAGATGGTGATTCAATGGCCAATGTAGTAGCTCAGTAGTAGCTCAGTAGTTCTATTGAACCTGGAACGGCCTCACGATGGCACACAGGCTGTTGGTCCGTTTTGGTTTCGAACTCTTGAGGTGGACCGCCTACGCGGGTAACATCTAGAAAATTAAGGTGTACTCGCCTGATACGCTACCACGGAGAATATGGGTATACTTTCTCTATACCCCGATACCCCGTCACCCCTGAAGCCGTACCCCAATGCCACGCCCCGTACTAATAAATTACTGGCCCCACGATGCCCAGAAGAAGTTCCACATGGCGGAACAGAGGGTCAAGGCTGCCGTGTGTGGCGCGAGGTCCGGAAAGACCCTGAGCGCGTCCGCCGAGTTCATATCTAATTGCATCACGCAACCCGGCTATACAGAGCGTGACAAGATGTTGGGTGCCCCGTATACGACCTGCATTGGAGCCCCGACATACGCGATGATTGAGCGTGTGATATTGCCGACATTCCTGAGCCTGGTACCCCCGGAGTTGAAGCTTGGCAAGTTCCACGGCCAGCAGAGGCTACAGAGAATCCAGGGCCAGAAGACAGAGTCGTGGGTGTATTTCATATCAGGTAGTAACCCGGAAGCCTGGCAAGGCCAGGACCTCTATGGAGCCTGGCTGGATGAGTTCGCCATCATGAAGGAGATGATGTACGACGAGTGCCAAACTCGTGTCTCCAATAAGCGCGGTTGGATATTGTTGACAGGTACGCCGAAGGGTCCTAACTGGGCCAAGAAGAGAATCTTTGATTTCTCGAAAGAGGACGAAGGTAAGGACATTGTGTTCTTCACATCCTGGAAGACCATTGATAACCCCTATTTCCCGGCTGAAGAAATCACGGCCAAGAAGAAGGCCATGCCTGAGAAGTTCTTCAAGCGCATGTACGAGGCATCCTGGGACACCTTCGAGGGCCAGATTTACGATGAGTATGACGAGTCGATTCATCTGAAGTCCACTGAGGAGCACAGGTTCAAGCTACCGTCGCGTCGCGTGGTCGGAACTGGAGAGAATGAGGTAATCCTTGATTTCGTGGTTGCTGGAGTCGACTGGGGCTATACACATCCTGGAGCCATAGTTGTGTGTGGCCGTGACGATGACGGCAGGTGGTGGGTCCTCGATGAGTCCTGGGAGTCCGAGATTCTTGTCGAGTCGAGAACGCCGATGCAAGACTCCTGGGTCCGCCGTGCGCGAGAGCTACAGAGCCACTGGGAGATAGAGCGTTTCTATTGCGGACCTGACAGGCCGGAGAACATACACATTTTCGTAAAGGCCGGTTTACCCGTTCGGGGTGCAGCTAATGCCGTATGGGAAGGCATCCAGGTTGTCGCTAAGTTTGTCCATGTCGACAAGAGAGAGAAGATGGCGAAGCTCTTTGTCCTCGATACTGTCAAGCAGGTCCAGGAGGAGATAGTCTTCTATCACTGGAAGGAGGGGACCCAGGAGGTAAACAAGGAGGAGCCAGAAAAGATAGACGATGACACCATGGATGCGCTGAGATACGCCATCTATTCACACGAGCTACACGGAATGTTTAGGCGAGAGCCACACTTTGATATAGCTTGAGGTGCGGCACTTAGGTGGCCCACCTCAAACAAAGGAGACCCTGAAATGGTGTATAAGAAGACCCAGGTATTCCAGGTTCCGAAGAAGATTGAGGTTCGTAGAGTCGACGAGGACAGGTATGGCAAGGCTGGTCGCGGAGTCTACGCCACGAAGAAGATAAAGGCGGGGGAGGTGATAGAGGAGTGTCCGATAATTCGTTGTCCGGAAGATTCTATCCTGCCTCCGATTTCCTATTACACCTTCCAGTGGAAGCCGACCTATACTAAGTGGGGTGGTGAAAAGAAAGTGGCTGCGATGGTCCTTGGTTACGGTTCTTTATATAACCACTGTTCCGTTCCAAACGCTGATGTTCAATATAAGAACGATGATTGTCAGTTGGTAGTGGCTCTCGACGACATTGAGCCAGACGAAGAGGTTGTAATAGATTACCGTTCACCTTATGTATTTCCGGAAGAGAACGAGTGGGAGTTAGAGCAATAGGCTAATGACTGAAGGGGCGAGTCGTGGGGGGCCGGGAAGTATTGAGCGTCAATTCGCGCAGGCGCAGACAGCTAAGTTGCGTCAGAACGAAAATAGAAGAGAAGAGTTCCTCCTGCCTGCGAGGGCGAAGGTAGAGATGATGGTTGGTTATTTGTACGATGTTGAGGCGAGAGACGGCAACCAGATGATGCCGTTATCTCAGTCCGAGGATGGCCAGTTATGGGTGAACCCCAACAGCAGCAATCCAATCCCTGTTAATGGTGCTTCTTTGGCTGGATTGGATGTCGCTCTGTATGACACGATAGATGAACTCATGATAGAAGAATCGGGGATTGAGGAGTTTGGCCAGGCTCCAGGTTACAGCAGCGTGGGTGGCGGGGCCACGATGACAAATTTTACGGCTGGTTTTCCTCCGAATCGCTATGTGCCAAATGCTATGTGGACTGCGATGAGTCGAGACGCTGCGTTATTTGAAATGATAACTCGCCATCACCTGCGCGAACATGGCACTCGCGGGTCGCCAACTATGAATAACTGGGCCCAGGTTGCGACAGACAACTTCCCTAATATAGACGCTGATAAGGCTGCCCGAGGAACGACTCAGTGGATAAGTGATTTCCTTGGTGGATACACTCGTAGTCGCCAGATGATTAGGGGGACTGGGGGACACGGCAACAATGAGACGGGTGACCCAATGGCTGACAATATGACGGCGTTGAATCGTCAGCGGCTTGCTGTGCGGGGTTTCCGCGATAACTGGCTGCAAGGGAAAACGCCAGACCGGAGAAATATGGTTAGACGAGTTGTAGGTTACGGCGGAACGCGGCGTGGGAGAATGCCACGGGGTCGGACTCCTTTTGACGAACAGTGACGGAAAACAGGGCGACACAAACAAAACAGTTGGGTTACTATTAAGCAATGCCGCATAACTTACACGAGCCAGTAACTCTAAATGATGATTCTTATAGTCAGATTTTGAGCACTCGCGACGGGGTCGAGGTTCTCCATGACCTCCTGTCGAAGGAACACCCTGATTACAAGAAGTGGAAGGAGAACTGGGAGACCTACGCCGATGTCCTTGGTGACACGGAAGTGGAGAAAGAGAAGTATCTCCCCCGCGGCCTGTCAGAGAACAAGGGGCTGTACAGGCTTCGTGTTCGCCTGAGCCAGTTTATCCCTGAGAGTCAGCTTGCCGTGCAGAAGTTGCTTGGCGCGTTGTTCAACAGGAACCCGCGTCGCGATGGCATCCCGGCATCTCTTGACCAGTTCATGCAGGATTCGGATTTTCGAGGTCATCACTGGAACAAGGTTATCGAGGAGATAGCCCACCAGCTACTTGGCTATGGAACAACGAGGATACTGGTCAACATCAACCGGACGGGAGAAGGAATCCCCCTGACCAGGGCTGACGAGCAGCAGCGGAACATCAGGCCGTATGTGGTCCTCTACAGTCCACTAAGTGTCATTGACTGGGAGGCTGACGAGTTCGGGCAATTAAACATGGTCCGTCTCAAGGAGACCAGGACCGTATCCAATCAGCCGACAAAGTATAACCCCGAAGCCCACGCGACAAAGACACGCTTCGTTCAGTACGACCGGCAGTCTGCGCGGTGGTGGGAATTTACGGAGAACGACAAGGGGAAGAAGCGAGTCTCCGACCAGGGGTCTTCCAGGCATGACCTGGGCGTAGTCCCCATGGTCGTGGAGTACTTCCCCAAGGCAGTCAAGCCGATGGTGGGGTCCAGTTTTATCCGTTACGCGGCGAAGGCGGACATCCAGAAATTCCAGGCGGAGAGTGACCTTGCTTATGACACTCATGTCCACGCGCATCCGATATTCTTCGCGAAGGTGAACGAGGACCTGGCGGCAGTTGGAATCGGAAGCCAGAGTTTCATCAAGCTTGACCCCCAGGGAGACGAGGAAATTGGATATGTCCCAGCCCCGACTCCAGCTTTTGACGCGCTCCAGTCTGTCATCGAGGAAAAGCGGGCTATGATTTATCGTCAGGCGAACATAGACCCGATGGGTGTGGCGGATGCCGGGTCAAGTCAGATGCAGGGGTCCGGAACAAGCCGGGCGTGGAGCTACGGAACGAGCGAGGCGAGAATGCTATCGCAGATAGCTGATACCATGGAGAAGGTTGAGCGTCGTGTATTTGATATGGCTCTTCGCTTCATAACTGCCGACGCTGACCCGGACAGCACCTTGTTCGAGGGAGAGATTCAATATCCGGAGGAATTCGACATCGCTTCCACCGAGAGCCTGCTGATGCAGACACAGGGAGTAGGGGCCCAGATTAACTCTGAGACATTGGCCAAGACTCTACAGGGCCGGGTCGCGGCCAGCTTGGTAGGAGATGTAACTACCAAGAGGCTCGAAGGAATCATAGACGAGATAGAAGCCAATCCTCTCATCGGTGACTCCGAGATGGTTGAGCAGGAAGGGACGACTAGTATGCCGACTGCTGGAGACGCTGGCGAAGTGGAGCTTGGAACCAAACAGGCCGAACTGGAACAACAGAAAGACCAGAGACCGATTGTTCAGGAGCAGGCCAGGGAGCAGGTGGAACAGCACGAGATGCAAAAAGAGCAGCATGAGATGGCTAAGGAGCAGCATCAGTTGCAGATGGCGCAGCAGCAAATGCAGATGCAGCAAGCCATGATGGGCGGTGAAGAGCAGGGCGGTGCTCCAGGTGCTCCGGAGGCCCCAGGTGCTCCAGCAGCCGCGCAGCCAGCGGCCCCAGGCCAGCCACAAGCACCGCGAAAAGCCAAGAAGTCGGTCGTGGCCAAGAAGAAGACGGGCCAGACTCCAGCAGAGAAAGAGTCGCGGTCAATGGGAGTAACGAAGCAGCAGATTGACAGACAAAGAGAAGGCTCGAATTTACCGGGAAGAAAACCCACAACGCGGAAATAAAGTTCTCCTTATTGGCAGCGGAAAGGGAGCCATCGCGGCCAGGGATTGGGACTTATCCGAGTGGGTTGTTTGCGCGATAAATAACGCCTGGAGTATTGTTCCTGATTTTCTTGAATACCATATACGGTCGGGGGATTGGATTCCTGCCGACGGCAATCGGCCTCCGGCGGGGTTCTATGGCCCGACGAGGCGCAATATTTCTTTCAGGGATTATGACAGCGAGGCTCAACGCGAAAAATATGGTGGCCAGGGAGTGGGGATAGGGAGCACTATGTTCTTCAATGCCGCTTACTGGATTCTTGGAAGCACAGACCCATCTTTGATTGGATTTATCGGCTGCAGCATGAGTTACCCAAATGGCGAGGCGAATACTTTCTATGGGAGTGGAACAGCCGACCCGTTAAGATTTAGTAAGAGATATCTTCGTGACAGATTTGCCACATTCGCATCCGCCTGCAAGAAGGCGGGTGTGGATACAGTAAACTTCGGAGGGGAGGGCCTTATGCCTTATGAGAGAACAAGTTTCCTCCTTTCTTCTTTGTTAATGGTCCCTCCATTAGTGGCTGATGGGGGTGGTTCGGGGTTGGTTTTTTAGTTTTTCGTAGTTAGACTTTTTTTCGTATGTTATTTTCTTTAATACACGGGGTTTCTATAAGGAGGGCGTAATGCCTGACGAAACTAACACTCAGGTAGATTCAGAGTTAGAGGTGAATCCGAAGGGCGGTGAGGAAGTGAACGAGAACTCGCAAGAGTCGAACAGCGACTTGGATAAGTCTCGTCCAAACATCACTCCCGAAGTATTACAGGGCTCACAAGACGCTCTTAAGCGATGGTTAAAGGAAGACATTCAAAAGAATGTCGGTTCAGTTCGGGAAGATATACAAAAGCTGGTTGAACAGCAAGAGGCACTCGCATCTTCCGTGCAGGGTCGTGTCCCCGACTCTGAAGATGGTGAAGAGGCTCCTGCACTGGACCTGCCAGAGCTTATAGACCTCCGCAAGAAAAATGCGGAGCTTGACGATGCGGTTTCTAAGCTTCGCGCTAATTTAGAAGACGCACAAACAAAAGAGCGTGATTACCGATTCGAAACGACTGTCAAAGATGCGCTTACACGGGCAGGTTGCACAAAGACAGATATCGCATATCGAGTAATTGGTCCTGAGTTATCAATGGATGAAGATGATAGAAGAGTCTTCGCAACCGTTGAGGGCGAGTACGGAACCGAGGAGCTTGGTATCAAGGACTACATTGACCGCGTGGCCAAGGAGTCAATGATACCTGAGTTGTTCCAAGGCAACACTCGACCTGGTTCCCCTTCGGGGGGGGACGACGGAGAAGGTTCTTCAGCTTATGTCTTCACCAGAGAACAGATTTCGGACCCCGAATTTTATCAAGAGAATAGAGAGAAAATCCGGTCAGCCCTTGAGAAGGGGCTGGTGAAGGGTTTCTAAGCTTTTTAAAACAGGACTAATTAATTATGGCAGCTAGTACTAATCCCCTATCTCCGGCATATACTCCGGAGATTTGGGCCACAGAAGGAATCGCGTTTCTTCGCGAGAACCTTGTGATGGCCCGTCTTATACATCGCGACTTCGAGGACGACCTGGCTCAGTACGGAGATACCGTACATACTCGTCGTCCCGTCGAACTTACAGTCCAGGACTGGAGTCCTTCCAGTGGTGGCAACCCCTATATCGAGGAACAGAATCCTCCCAGTGGTACTTCTGGTGCTGCTGGCTGGCCCAACTGGCCTATCGGTACGAGTTCAGTTTCGGCTAATGTCGAACTGCTGAATTCCTACACGCTCGATATCGTTCTCAATAAGCTCAAGTATACGAGCTTCCTGATTGAGGACCATACCAGGGCGATTAGCTTCAAGGACATCATGGCTGACTTCGTTCAGCCTGCCGTTGTTCCTTTGGCTAGGTTGGTTGACACAGACATCATCACGGAGTTCAAGACTGGTACTGACTACCAGGCTGCAACGGTTGCTTCTTCGGAGACAACTGGCGCGTCAAGTGGAACCTTGGATGAGCAGGATATCGTTGATGCCAGGAAGGTACTCAACGACCAGCTTTGTCCCATGGATTCCAGGCGACTGGTTCTCCACCCGACACACGAAGCGGACCTCCTGAAGAGGGACCTTTTCGTGAAGGTGAATGAGTCTGGTTCCAGGGAAGCCCTTGTGAACGCGACTCTTGGTCGTAAGTTCGGTTTTGATGTATATACAACTCAGAACCTTCCTGACGGTACTCCCGCTACGGACGAATCGCTGGCGTTTACTAAACGCGCCCTCGCGCTCGTCACGCGCCCCCTTCCCGCCCCTCGCGGTGGACTGGGAGCCTTGGCTGCGACGCAGTCCTTGGACGGAGTTTCTCTTCGTGTCGTCACTACCTACAGTGCCGCCCACAAGGGAACAATCGTCAGCTTCGACATCCTCTACGGTGTCCAGTTGCTTGACGCTGCTTGTGCTGTCAAGGTTGCCAGGTCATAAGACTTCGCTTCATTCTGTTCCGGCCAGGTATCCTTTCCCTGGCCGGAACTTTTTTTTACAAGGAGAACGACATGCCAAAAGTAGGGAAGAAGCACTTCGGTTATAGTGCAAAAGGGAAAAAAGCCGCCAAGAAGTACGCCAAGAAAACGGGCCGAAAAGTTACTCACAGAAAAAAGTGACCCAGGTGACAGGTGGCCCCCCCGTTGGGGGGGCTTTATCTTATGTGGAGAGAAGGAGGAAAGATTGTCAAGAGAGAGGAAGAGACTGTGTTAAAGAGTAAGTTCAACAAGCTGAAATATGGTCCTCCGCTCAAAGGCATAAAAGAGCTTTCTGACGCTCACAAGGGGGAGGATATTTTCGTCGTTGGCACCGGGCCCAGCCTCATGGGGTTCGACTTTTCCAGCCTCAACGACTTCACCACCATTGCCCTGAATGATGCGGTAAAAGCTCCGGGCTTCGAGCCGAGTTACCATCTTTTTTCGGATACTTGTATCTGGCACAGATACAAAAAACCTTTCGAGTATCCCCAAAAAACAAAAATAATTGCCCAGGACCAGCCGTGTATCAACCTCCGGAAGAGCCACCAAGGGGCTAAAAAACACAGCGATTTCATTGGTTTCCGCATCCGTGGGTTGAGGCTTATCCGCAAGGAGGGAACTGGCCCCGATTGTTTATTTACTGGCAGGACGGTGGCCAATGCTGGTATGCTTCTTGCCAGAAATATGGGTGCCGAGCGCGTATTTCTAATGGGTGTCGATGGCTACTGCCTCGAAGGACCCGACAAGCACAACAAGGAGAAAGGAAAGGTTCATTATTACGACGGGAGGCCCCACGAGAAGGGGGACCAACAGAGTAGACCTGCTATGGGTGTTGGGCGTGATGATGGACATGAGAGGATGGTGGTCAGGCGGCTATCCAATATGGCCTACCACCTGGAATTGATTTACACGGCATGCATGCTTCCACTTTATCCATCCGAACCGGGATGGCCAGGTCGAGGAGTTTACAACCTGAGCGAACACTCTGTGTTTGATTTCGTTGGAACCAAGGTGCCGGTTGAAGAGGCGATAGAGAATGCAAGATGTAAGCTGCTTGGGGAAGAACCACCGGGGGGAGAGCTTGATGCTTCTTTGTCCGGGGCCGACGCTTAGGGACTTCGATGTAGACACCATCCCCAAGGGGATGGCCACAATGTCAACGAATCTTGCGCTTACAAAACACCCCCTCAGTCATTACTGGGTGTTCACGGAGATGTCGCATATAGGCATCTGCTCCCCCCATTACGACCCCAACACGACAAAAATGATTATACCGGAAGCGTTGTCAGGGGCCTCCCTGGATGGGGATGTGTACACCATGTCGTCCAAGCATAAGCCGCAGGGTGGCCTTTGGTCTATTGCGATTGCCGCGATGTTGGGTTTCAAGAATATCTATATTTTTGGACTCGATTGTTTTAGGGAAGAAGACAATTACTATTTCCTTGATTACATTAGGCCGCCGAAATTGACCGAGAACCGGCTTATCGGGCATGAGAGGATATACGGGCGGGCGGGAAAGAGGTATTATTTTACAAAGGGGCTACGAGAGCTAACTGAGCGAATAAAAGAAGTCCTCAATTCAGGCATTAAAATTAATGTCTACATCGTTAATTCTCCGTGGTCAAAAGTCGATGGTGTCGAGCATATAACTACAGATGAATTCAAAGAAAGAGCCAGAAAAGAACAACGAGCCGGAGCAGCCAAATTGGCACGAGCCGCCAAAAAAACCAAAAAAACCGAAGAGGCCGAAGAGGCCCAACGACTCAGAGAAGAAGAAGAAGAAGAAGAAGGAGGAGAAGGAGGAGAAGAAGAAGAAGTGGCGTTGGTGGATAGTGAAGCGGAAGGAACAGAAATGGAACACACATACACGGAAGAGAGGAACGACCATGAGCCTACCGGAGAGGATAAGTGAGGATTGGGATGTCTATGACGAAGAAGAAGGGAAGCTCCTGTTTCTTGGAGAGACCCCAGAAGACTTTGAAGACTGCATTGTTGGTGTCATGGAATCTTTCGGGGGGCCACCAAAAGTTTGTTACGACAAAGCTAAGGTCATCCGCCAGCTAAAGAAGAGCGGCATGACGACAGAGGATGCAATGGAGTGGTTTAGTTTCAATATAATCGGGGCGTACATGGGGGAACAAACCCCTGTCTATCTGACCCGATACAGGAAGGGCAAGGATGGCTAAACGGAGGTATCAATCCACACCTATTATTAAGGGGGGATATGGCTCAGAGCAAGCGAAGGTCGCGGTCACCGTCTCTCGCCGTCTCATGTGTCCTCGCTGTAAGGCGTGGGTCCTTGAGCACAGCCCGGTAGTCAACCTCAACACAGCCAAGAATTTCTTCGCGGCCAACAAGGAATTTAGCCAGTCGAAGAGAACCTGCCAAAACGGGTGTCATAAGAATCCTGGCTGGGGACCTATAGACATTGAGCAAAGAATTTAAGGAGGTCCCCGTTGACAGCCACGAGGACTACACCAAGTTTTATTCATCCCTTTACAAGGGTGGCTACGGAAAGACACCAAGCTATGCCGAGCTTCTACTAAAGAAGTGGCTTGGCTCCAAGGAGTTCGCCTCTCTTGGTTTTAAGGATATCTTGGAAATAGGCTGTGGCCGAGCCAACCTAGTCAAGGCTCTGAAGTTGCACAAACACACCTATGTGGCAACGGAGGTGTGTCCCTGGATTCTGAAAAGGGAACTGAAGAATTTCAGGGTATTTCCCTACGACGCATACGACCTTGTCAATTTTGAGGATGCGTCTTTTGATTGTGTTATCGCATTGGATTTCCTGGAGGCGGTTAGAACTAAGAAGGAGGCCCTTCTTGCGGTTCAGGAGGCTGCCCGGTTGACCAGGAAGTGTTTTATCGTTTCATTCGGAGGAGAACTGTTATGGCAGACGAAAAACCTGAAGACCGTAGAGAAGAAGATGTCGTGGTGGAGGGGGGTGATTCAGCACCATTTCAAGGGGGAGATAACAACGACACCTCTGCGTTGGGGATGTCTGTTGAAGATTTGGCACGACAGCACGGCTTAAATGTTCCAGCCGACCTTCTTAGTGGCATGACGAACTCGATGAAAGAGGGTGGCGACCCCTTAGCGATGATGCGCGGCCTCCAGTCCTTCCTTGGGGATGCGTTGTCCAGAATGGACGCACAAATACAGAAAGATAGAGAATTGGAAGCCAAAGAGAATGAAGATAGGAATATTGACGGCCCTGTGTGATTTCAGTGCCGCCTACAGTCTGATTACCGTAATAAAGAGTCAGGCTGAGATGCTTGAAAGGAATGGGTATGAGTTCGACCTTCTCTGCTGTAAGAGCTTCGTTCCTCCGGAAGAAGAAAAAGATATCGAGTTCTACTCACTCCTATCCGACCACGCTCTCTTGTGCCTTGACGAAGGCGGCCACCTGTATGATTACCAGATAGACGAAGACCCGCTGCACGATTTCCAAGAATGCGTGAAATCCCTGGAGGACACCTACAGGGAGAATCTGCAGGGCTACGATGTAATCATTACCCACGACCTCATGCTTCTCTCCTGGTACTTACCACACAACCAGGCAATCAAGAACCTAATCAAGGAGTGGCCAGACAAGCGATGGATTCACTGGTTCCACTCTGGAGCGTCAGCACCCTCTCCGCGTATAAAATATCCGTCGACACTGCGATACGAGGCGGCCCCGAATTCTAAGTATGTGTTTTTGGACAATTACCAGAAACAGGATTTTGCCAATTCTATGGACCTGGATGCATCGGAGGTGTCTGTCGTCTACAACGCCAGGGACATACGCGACCTCTACGACTTTGACCAGCATTCATTGAATCTGATAGAGAAGTATAAGCTCCTTGACCACGACATAATGCAGACCTTCCCAGTCTCGACCCCCAGGTGGAGAGACAAAGGAATCAGACAGGTTATGCGTATATTCGGCTACTGGAAGAAGGCGGGTCTAAGGGTCAAGTTGCTGTTGTTGAACTCTCACTCGAACGAGGCGGGAGAGCATGTCCAGGCGATGAAGGACTACGCTGATGTAGCTGGCCTTGATTACATGAAAGATGTAATCTTCAGTTCCGAGGAAGCTCGTTATGACCACAAGGTGCGCGATTGGAGTTATTCAATTCCTTGGAGGAATGTCCGCGACTTTATAACCATTTCAAACATGTTCGTGTTCCCTTCGGTGTCTGAATCCTGTTCACTTGTCCAGGGTGAAGCCTCAGTGATGGGCAAGTTTGTGGTTATCAATAGTGACTTCTTGCCGATGTTCGAGTTTTGCCCCAGGAATATACCGCATTTTAAATTCACCCAGAATGACCCTGACGCGAATCCAAAATATTACGAATGCGCGGCAAGGGAGATTCTACAGGGCTTCAATAACGATGTTTCAATAGCGAACTCGACACTGGGAAAAACCAAGCTGTACAACAGGGACTATATTTGGCAACATCAGTTTGAGCCCTTATTGAATTGGGCCGAATCATAATCACGGGAGAAAAAAATGAACGACGAAAATGAATTTGAGACAAAAGAAATAGAGGTCACCCCTGTCGAAGAGACGGTTGTCGCGAAACCGAAGAAGGCCGCCAAGAAGGTTGCCCCTAAGCCTGCTGTTAGATTGACTATGGAACAAAGGTTGTCGCGCCAGAGGGGCAACCGTCGTTAAGGAGAGACAGTGCCAAAGAAGAAAGAGGAGGAGCCTCCGTTCGTTGTGCTTACCGGGAGTCAGGGGCTTATCGGCTCTCATGTTGCAGCCCAACTTCTGCGTGATGGACATGGCGTGGTGGGGGTTGACAACGAGGAAAAATACGGGGATATCGAGCTACCCCACGAGGCCACGGACAACTGGTTCTTCTATAGTGGCGAAATTGGGCGAAGTGGACTAAGCCTCCTTCTGTCCTGGGCTTCTGGGAGGCTCTCGTGGGAGAAAACGGAAAGCATTATTGCCTGCGCGGGACTGATTGATGGGCGCGGATTCAGTCGCAACCTTCCTCACACTGTTGGGCGGAGGAACGCCGGGATAGACCTGGAGACTACGGGTTTTATCTCCAGGATAAAGGAGCACAGCCCGTCCGTGAATGTCGTCTACCTGTCAAACGGTGAGGCCGGAGAGAGTCTCTATCGGGACCTGGCCGAAGAGTTGGGTGTATCTCTCGCGATAATAAGGCCGTTCAGTTGCACTGGGATACCAGGTGACTATCATGTCATCCCCGATTTAGTCCGCAGGGCGTTCATCCTGGAGAAGGGGGATGAGTTCCCGATACACGGCTCCGGGGAGCAAGCTAGGTTTTTCACCCATGCTGAAGATGTGGCCAGGGCGGTGACGCTGTGTCGTGAGAAAGGCCGGGAAACGCCTGGCTGGAACGAAACCTTCGACATCTCATCCTCCGTGGCTACGCAGATAAAGGATGTGGCCAAGATAGTGTGGAGCAAGATACACGGAGAAGAGCCTCAGTTAAAAAATCTCCCTCCATACAATAAAGATGTGGAGTGCTCCCCGTCCCCGGACACCACCAAGGCCAGGGACATGCTTGGCTTTGTAGCCGAGAAAAGTATCGAAGATATCATCGGTGACTGTATCGACGCACTCAAGCCACAAGAGGAAGCGGAGGAAGCGGAGGAAGAATGAAGAAGTACATCCATGTAAACCAGCATGTGATAAAGAGGAATCGAAAACTGATAGCCATGGGCGAGACGCAAGAGCCGGTGCTCACTGTCAAGACATACAAGTCAAACGACTACGGCCACGAGGTAGAAATAGACGGCCCCTGCCGCATAATTTACAGGCCGCACAAGCCACTGTCTTGCGGGGCGACCGTGTGGATTGAAACGGAATCGTCCGTAAGTGTATGCAACCGTGGGCATAACTTCGACGAGTATGTCTGTACGGATTTGGCCTAAATAAAATTGAGTACAGCACCCAACCTGGCTGTGTTAATTTAGAAGCTATGGAATTCGACGCGGCGCATATTGGCCTTGTTGGCATTATCAGTCTTTGGATTGTTAAGGAATGCTTTGCCTTTGCGCGAAACAGAGGCGGGGACGGGATTACGCGGGCGGAGTCGGAGATGATTAGCAGGCTCAACGAGCTTCTTATTCATCAAAAGCGGACGGTGGGACTCTTAGAGAAACTAGTGGAGAAATCGTGAAATGAGAAAATGGGTATGCTGGGTGGCGTTTATATTTGGTGTCCTGGGGTGTTGTTGGTGGGCGTTTGGCCAGGAACAGTATTACGAGGATGTTAGGTCCGGTGAGGCCGAGCCTATGGTTCGGATAAACGGAGATGCGAACGGCGATGGGCAGATTTGCATGGATGACGCAATTGTAGTCATCTATCACCTTTGGCGCGATGGTCGCGCACTCCCTTGTAGGAATGCTGCGGATGTAGACCGCAATGGGAGCATAAATCTAAACGATGTGGTTCTTAGCCTCCGACATGTTTTCAGCGGAGCAGAAATCAATAATTGCCCTGTCACATGCGATTCGGATGTGTGGGACGACTATAGAACCGATTAGGAGAGACAATGATTAAGTTCTTTTTGCTTATACCGATTGCAATGCTGATGGCGGGCTGTGGAATGGTCCCCCCGGTTGTTACCGAGGTGGCAGAGGTCGTGAGGGAGTCGTGGTTTGTCGCGTCGGACAGTAATATCGTACCGGCGTTGGCAGAGGCGGTTATCGACCCGACCTGGACAAACATGAACACCGCTGTCAGTGCGGCGATGGCGACTCTCGCGGGTGCTGTCGGAATTGCTTTTGGTAAGAAAAAGGGCAAAAAGAAGTAATAGAAATGTGTGGGTTGGGTGGGTGGCAGTAATACGCAACTTGTATAACTATACTCTCCACTGCCATCTACCTGATTTTTAGACTGCGAGGTTCGATTCTAAGGAACTTTATCGAGGACCTTCGACCCTCAGTACCCCCCAAATGAGGTAAAAATGTTACTCGACGATAAAGACTGCACTAGCTGGATTGAGCACGACAATAGTTATGGGATGTACGGTGACGCGGATGCGGAGCATGCCGCCGAAGCGGGTGAAGCTCATTATGTTACGGGCATAATGGCAAGCATGAAGTACAGTGGCAGCGCACAGCCTGGTACTGTAAAACTCTATGATGGCACCAGCAGTGCGGGGACCGTAATTGCGATTTATGCCATACAGGGACACGCGCCAAGTTATGCGGGTAATTCCCTGGCCATCACCTTTCCACATCCCATACAAATTACAACGGGCAACGCTGTAACAGTCACCATCACCCCTGACAGTACTTCTAACAATACTGCCATGGATGCCGTCATAATGGGTTTTACACTGAAGGCATAAAATGACCTTCCAAGTCGCGCTGAAAACGAGACCCGGTGAACGAAGAATATTCTTCGATGACATGGAACTTGAAGAGGCAATGTCTATATGTCAGGCATCCATCGACAAGGGGGAGCCTTCTGTCATTAATGTCGAACAAAGTGAAGAGTTCACCGCTGCCTTCAGGTCTGAGTTGGCGAGGGAGCAAGATGCAGACGCATCGGCAGTTATCCTCAACCCAAAAGAGGAGAGCCGAACCGTAGAGGTCGAGGCTGAATCTCTTGAAGAGGCTATCGAGATAGTAAGGCGCGACTATGAAAGTTCTCAACTGGAGATTAACCAGGACCTAACGGGGGAACTCAATGGCTGATACTCGTAATTGGATGAAAACAACTCTGACGGGTTGGGGTGCCCCGACGGAGGGTTTTGGCTATACAGATGCCTCCAAGACCTGCGACCACGAAAATGAAGGGGTTGGGGTCGTTTTCCAAGTTCAAGAGGACTGCTCCATTACACACGGAACCGGTTTTTGTGATGCCGTCACAGGGACATCGCCCTACTGGAAAATGCAGCTATGGCCGATGTCGACTAGCTATGATGGTCAGCCCGATATGACGGGGACTGTGCTTGCCGAGACAGCAGAGTTTCAGGGGACAGTAGAAGCGGGTTGGCCCTATACAAAACTGCTGAAACAAGCATTCACTTCACCGTATTCGGCAACAGCCGGACAGACCTTATGTTGCTTGCTGAAATATTCGTCAGGGACGATAGATGGTAGCAATAGTTGTAATTGGGATTATGCGTCTGGGAGAGCATCATATCGGTGTGGGGTAGGGGGCTATCTTGAGTCCTATTCTGGGTCTGCTACGACATGGTACGGAAACGGAACATACCAGCCGAGAATGACAGTCACCACGGATAAGACCTATGACCTTGGAGGTTATCCTCATCTTGGAGAGGCCAACTACTATATGGGAGTGTCAGGATACAGGTACGCAAACAAAATAACGCTGCCCGCCGCAGACCCTGGCCTTGAGATGCATGTTGTCGGCCTACAAATATGTGGGAACATTGCGAATGGAACAGACTCCATCATTGCGGGGGCGTGGGACAGTGATGGAGATGAACTGATAGCGGACAACACTATATCTACTGTCGTAAGTGTCGGGCAGCAAATGGGCGATATCGGATTCTACCTTGGGGTTGCTGAGATATATTTCAAAGAGACGCTGACAATGGTATCCGGCGGAACTTACTATCTGGGTATCGAGAATGATTCAGGCACCCTATATGGAGCTTTCAAAGTTTTCGATGACTGGGCAGATGATTGCAACAGGTCGTGGCCGATGGGGGCTAATATCGAGGCTGCTATTTACTTGCCCTTCGGAGGCGGCTGGGCTGACAACTGGGCTGGCTCAGGCTCTGACAAAACACGCTTCCTAATCAATCCAATCGTATCCGACATCCACGGCACTAGCTCCGGCGGTGGCGGAAGTGCGAACGCAACAATGATTTCTACTATGGGAGTGATGGGTTAATGCCAACCAAGGGCGTAGCAATAGTCATGCATTTTTACGCGGGCGACACAGATGGCCCCGTCACAGGCGACTCAGGAAACCTTACCATGTCAGTTGTTAAGGACGGAGCAATGTCCTCCTTGACCACCGCGACCGTCACGGAAGCAAACTCGACCTACTGCCCAGGGATATACAGTTGCTCCTTAGATGCGGACGAGAACAACGCAGATACCGTGACCCTTACAGGCTACTCCGGGACTT
>Ga0310342_100000944_pt1 | contig 17457 bp, 12 predicted proteins | sample S15DNA20500_MG_FD_206155 | JGI IMG/M metagenome (GOLD analysis project Ga0310342, IMG submission 206155) | Marine microbial communities from station ALOHA, North Pacific Subtropical Gyre - S1503-DNA-20-500_MG | ecosystem: Environmental > Aquatic > Marine > Oceanic | place: Pacific Ocean: North...
CTCACAGACCCGAGTGTTCACAAAAGCTGCGCCGGGCTCAGCCGCAGAGAGGTTCTCCGCATCGGCGCCCTCGGGCTCGGAGGGCTGACTCTCCCCGACCTGCTGCGGGCCAGGGACGAGGTCGCCACGGCCGGCGGCTCCGTGCGGGACGTCTCCGTCGTCCTCCTCTTCCTGCAGGGCGGCCCCTCTCACATAGAATTCTTCGACCCGAAGATGGAGGCCCCCCTGGAGATTCGCTCGACAACGGGCGAGGTGCCTACAAAGCTGCCCGGCATCACCTTCGGAGGTACCTTCCCGAAGCTGGGAAAACTCGCCGATCGCCTGGCAATCGTCCGCTCCTACCAGTCGAAAAACGGCGGCCACACCTACCAGGACGTGGTGAGCGCGCGCAATCCCCTGAAGGCGACCATGAGCGCCCTCTACGCCAGGGCCGCTGGCACCAGCAACCCGAACACCGGGATCCCTTCGAACACCCTGATACTTCCCGAGGCCATCAAACAGGACCTCAAGCTGCGCGGCAACTTCGAGAAGAACGCGCTACCGGGCCTGACGAGCGCCGGCTCTCTCGGCAGCACCTACGCGGCCTTCAACCCGGTCGGCGGCGGAGCCGCCAGGGAAAACATGGAATTACGGCTGCCCCAGTCCCGTTTCTCGAGCCGCCGCAATCTGCTCTCGGCTCTCGATGGCTGGCGCAGAAACGTTGAAGAGAGCGGCAAGCTCGACGGAATCGACCGCTACCGCGGGCAGGCCTACGACATCCTTCTTCGCGGCGTCGGCAACGCCTTCGACCTCTCGAAGGAAGACCCGAAGACCATCGAGCGCTACGACACCAGCAAGCTCTTCGACATGAAGGTGCTCAACCGCTACAACGACATGTACCGCTCATCGAACCTGCTCGGCCATCAGCTGCTGATGGCACGCAGGCTCTGCGAGGCCGGCTGTGGTTTCGTCACGGTAGCGGACGCGGGTTGGGACATGCACGGAAACAACAACAGCCTGCCGCGCCTCAGCGGCATGAAGCCGCTCGGCAACCAGGTCGACCACGCCGTCGCAGCCTTCCTCGAAGACATCGAGGAACGCGGCCTGAGCGAAAAGATCCTGCTCGTGATCACCGGCGAGATGGGCCGCTCGCCCAAGATCAACGGCAGGGGCGGACGCGACCACTACGGCAACATGACCTCGCTGTGCTTCGCCGGCGGCGGCCTGAACATGGGACAGGTCATCGGACGCTCCGACAGCCAATGCGCCCACCCGGCCACCGAGGCCTACGGCCCGGAGAACCTGCTCGCCACCGTCATGCACACCCTCTTCGACACCACCGCGATGCGCCTGCGCACCGACGTCCCCTCCACCGTCAGCGGGCTCATCACCGACGGCCACCCGATCCCCGGCCTGCTCTGAGGCGGAAACGCCGAATTTTCACCCTCCGCAGCCGCTTCACCCCCAGGGTTCCGGAGTGGCGGCGAGGAGCGAATCTTCAACTTTCCTCGCCCGCCCCATGGAGAATCGGTACAATGGGCGCCGTCCTCGGATTCCTCCACCTGCCGGAGTTTTTCATGCCGCGAGCGCTGCCAGTCATCTTGATTCTCCTCCTGGCGCAAGGGGTGGCGCTACGGGCTGACGATCCGCCTGTACCCGCTGCCCGCATGGAAGGCCGGGTGCTTGTCGAGTTGATCGAGGGAATCGACGACAAGCGCTCCTGGAAAGCCGAAAAGGCCGGCAAGGTGGCTGAGGAGTACGAAGAACCCGCCTTCGCGTTTCGCCGCCTGCCGAAAAAGTACTCCGCCACGGGACTCATCAACGATCGCTCTAACCCGTTTCTCCTGCGCGCCCGGGGACGCGCGGTCCTGCCCGCCGGAGAATGCCGCATCCTCCTGCGCTCGTTCAATTCAGCCCGCCTGTTCGTAGATGGAAAGCTGGCCGCCGAGACCCGCTTCCGGACCCGCAACGCCGATGGCCACGAGGATGTCCCGGAAACCCGGGCTCCTCTGCATCCGGACAATCCACCGCTGCCGCCGGGTCACTCCGAGAAGCTCGTGAAACTGGAATTGAAGGGCGGATCGCATGACATCCTCCTCGAGGCGGTCATCGGAGGCAAGGGCCTGCGCTCCGAGCTTGGCGAGCTGGTCGTCGCCTTCTCCAGCGGCGAGGGCGCTTTCAAGATCCTCAGCCCGGCGGGCGAAAACCGGCAAACTGAGGCGACGCCCTTCACCCTGGAATCCTGGCTCGCTTCCGAGGCGAAAGCCCGCCAGCGAATCGGCGCCCTCGATAACCGCAACCGCCGCCACGCCCGCCGCAGCGAGGATACCTATTGGGAAAAACGCCACCGGATAGCGCGAGAACTCCTGTCGAAGACGCCTCCCCCGGACCTTCCCGAAGTTTCTCCCGCCGTGGCGGTCTCCAACGCCATCGACCGTTTCATCGGGGCGAAGCTCGATAAGGCCGGCATCGAGCCGGCGCCGCTGCTCGACGATGCGGGCTTCCTGAGAAGACTCAGCCTCGATGTCAGGGGCGTCGTCCCGAGCCTGCAAGAGGTCAACGCCTTCTTCTCCACGCCGGGCGAAGACCGCCGCGCGCGCTGGGTCGAACGCATGCTCGCATCAGAAGACTGGGCCGACCACTGGGTACCCTACTGGCAGGACGTGCTTGCCGAGAATCCCGGCATCCTCAAGCCCAAGCTCAACAATACGGGTCCCTTCCGCTGGTGGCTGCGCGAGGCCTTCCTCGACGGTCTCGCCTTCGACCGCCTGGTCACCGAGCTGGTCCTCATGCGGGGCAGCAAGCACGGCGGCGCCCCCGCCGGCTTCTCCATGGCCTCGCAGAACGACGTTCCAATGGCCGCCAAGGCCCACATCCTCTCCACCGCGTTCCTCGGCGTGGAGCTCAAATGCGCTCGCTGCCACGACGCTCCCTACCACCCCTACAAGCAGAAGGACCTCTTCAGCCTCGCCGCCATGCTGAAGCGCAGCGCACTCCAGGTGCCGAAAACCAGCAGCGTCCCCCGCAGCAAAAAAGAGCTCGAAGAGATGATCGTCGAGGTGACCCTGGCGCCCGGCTCGAAGGTGAAGCCCGCCTGGCCCTTCACGGCCATCGCTCCCCGGGAGGTGCCTGAAAACATCCTGCGCTCGGCCGCCGACACCCGCGAGCGGCTGGCGGCGGTGATTACCTCGGGTGAAAACACCCGCTTCGCCCGGGTCATCGTCAACCGCCTGTGGAAACGCTACATGGGGCACGGCCTGGTGGAGCCGGTGGACGACTGGAACAAGGCCGAGGTATCGCACCCGGCCCTGCTAGACTGGCTGGCGCGCGAGCTTGTCCTCAACGACTACGACCTCAAGGCCGTCGCCCGCCTGATCCTCAATTCAAGCGCCTACGGACGCGAGGCCGCAGCTGATGAACGCAGGCTCCAGCCCCCCACCAGGCGTCTCTTCGCCGGGCCCGCCAGGCGGCGCATGAACGCCGAGCAGCTGGTCGACTCGCTCTTCCGGGTAACCGGCAAGGCGATCGGAAGCGAAGAGATGAACTTCGACATCGATGGCCGCCGACCGATCGACACCTTCCTCAATCTCGGCACCCCGACGCGCGCCTGGGAGTTCGCCTCGCTCTCCAACGAGCGCGACCGCCCGGCGCTCGCCAAGCCTGTGGCCCAGAGCGTCATCGACCTGCTCAGGACCTTCGGCTGGCGCGAAACCCGGCAGTCGCCGCTCACGGTCCGCGACCACGAGCCCAACGCCCTGCAGCCCCTGACGCTCGCCAACGGCATCATCGGCCACCGTGCCGCGACGCTCTCGGACGACAGCGCCCTCACGGCCCTCTGCCTCGAGGAGAAGCCACTGCCTCGCCTGGTCCAGGAGACGTTCCTGTCGGTCCTCTCGAGGCAGCCGTCCGCAGAAGAGCTGAATATTTTCACCGGGCTCCTCGCCGAAGGTTACGAAAAGAGAATCGCCGCCAGCGGTGGAGACCCTGGCGGCCGTAAAGCCAGGAGGCGCCACGCCGTCTCCTGGTCGAACCACCTGTCGGTGGAGGCCACCAGGATCAAGCTCGAGATGGAGCGCCTCGCCCGGGCGGGCGATCCGCCGACGAAGCGCCTCGAAGCCGGTTGGCGCGAGAGGTACGAGGACATGCTCTGGGCCCTGTTCAATTCACCCGAATTCATCTTCCTGCCATGAAAAAACCTGCCATGCCTGAAACGGGACGTAAACACGCGGGCGTGACTTCGCGGCGTGATTTTCTCGCCACCGGAGCCCTGGGCGCCCTCGGAGCTTCGCTCCCCGGCCAGCCGGCGCTGTGCGCGGAAAAGACGCCCATCCCCCGGGGCAAGGCCGAACACGTCATCATGCTCTGGCTTGGCGGCGGCGCCAGTCAGATCGACACCTGGGACCCCAAGCGCCGCGGCGATCCGAAAAAGAAAGTAGCGGGATCGGCCTACAATTCCATCCCGACGGCGATCGACGGCGCCGGGGTCTGCGAGCACCTGCATCGAAGCGCGCCCCTCCTCGACCGCGCCGTACTGCTGCGCTCGGTCCATCACGAGGTCATCGACGAGCACGCCGCGGCGGTCAACAGGATGCACACCGGGCGCCCCACCAGCGGTACGGTGGTCTACCCATCGATGGGATCGGTCGTCGCCCACAAGCTGGGAAAACCGGCCGAAGCGATTCCACCCTACGTGCTGATGGGCTACCCCAACCTGACCCGGGGACCGGGCTTCCTCGGGGCAAAGCACGGCTTCATCTACCTGACCGATACCGAGACCGGCCCCGCCGGCCTGCGACGCAATCCTTCGATCTCCACCCTGCGCCAGGGCCGCCGTGAAGCTCTCCTCGGACGGCTGCGGAAATCCTACCTCGAGCGCCGCCGCGGCGACGCCGCAGTGCGCGACTACAGCGATGCCGGCATCGCCGGCCTGCGCCTGGCCGGGCCGGAGTTCATGGGAGCCTTCGCGCTCGACAAGGAGCCCGCCAGCCTGCGCGAGTCCTACGGCTCGGAATTCGGGCAGCGCTGCCTGCTGGCCCGGCGGCTCGTCGAGCGCGGCGTGCGCTTCATCGAGGTGGCCCACAACCTGAACTTCATCAACGGCACCGGCTGGGACACCCACAACGAGGGCCAGCGCAACCAGCACATCCTCATCCGCGAACTCGACAAGGCCTTCTCGACCCTGATCACGGACCTCGAGAAACGCTCGATGCTGGAGAAGACCCTGATCCTGATCTCGACCGAGTTCGGCAGGCCGCCAGGGTTTGACGGACGGGGCGGACGCGGCCACCAGTCGAAGACCTTCAGCCTCGTTCTCGCCGGGGGCGGCCTGAAATCCGGCCAGGTCGTCGGCCAGAGCGATGAGCTGGGCCGGAAGATCCTCACGGAGCCCATCTCCATACCCGACCTCTTCGCCACCGTCTACAACGCCGTCGGGATCGACCCCGCCAGCGACCTCTACGCCGGCGATCGCCCGGTCCCGCTTACCGACCAGGGCAAGCCGCTCGGGAAGCTCTTCGCCTGAACCATGCCCGTGGGCGGGCATCGATTTGCTGTTGTCCCCTCCCCGCACTGTGATTAGTATGGCTCCGTAATACCCGGGACGGAGAAACCAGGAATGGCTACTGAGCAGACAGGAAGGGTCATCGTCACCTACGCGCGCGGCTGGCAGTCGCTGGCGGCCACCCGCAGCCTGGGGCGACGCGGGGTGGAGGTCATCACCGCCGACGAGGTCGCCCTGACCCCGGCCTCCTTCTCGAAATACTCGACAGGCACCTTCACCTACCCGGACTGCTCGAAGAATCCGGCGGAGTTTCTCGACAAGCTCGAAAGCGAGATTATCAAACACAAGCCCGATGACCCCGACACGCCCTACGTGCTGATGCCGATCCACAAGGAGACCTACCTCATCGCGAAGCACCGCGAGCGTTTCGAGCCCCATATCCGGGTGCCGCTCCCCTCCATCGAGCAGATCGAGGAGGTACACAATAAGGGCACCCTCGCCGCCTACGCCCAGGACAACGGCCTCTGCGCCCCGCCGACAATCTTCCCGGCGAGCATCGAGGAGCTCGAGAGCCGCGCTGATGAGATCGACCTGCCGGCCTTCGTCAAGCTGCGGGAGTCGGCCGCGGGTGTCGGCATCGCCAAGGTCGACACCCGCGAAGAGCTCATCGCCTACTTCAAGAGCCTCGTAGATGACTACGGCCTCGCCCCGGAGGACTACCCCATCGTCCAGCAGGGCGTTCCCGGCGACGACTATTGCGTCACCACGCTCTTTGACCGGGGCAAGCTCATCGCCTGCATGACCTACCGCAACATCCGCCAGTTCCCCGCCGACAAGGGAGCCGGGGTGGTGCGCGAGACGGTCAAGGCCGAGAAGATGGAGTCGGTGTGCGAGGCCCTGCTCGGCCCGAAGGGCTGGCACGGCGTCGCCGAGATCGACTTCCGCTGGACCGGCGAGCCCGATGACGACCCCTGGCTCATCGAGGTCAACCCGCGCTTCTGGGGCGGCCTCACCCAGGCGGTCGAGTCGGGCTGGGACTATCCCTGGCTTCTCTACCGCCTGGCGGTCGACGGCCGGGTCGACTCTCCCGACGACGTGAGCTACGACGTCAAGACCGAGGCTCCGCTCGTCGGGCTGCTCGCCACCCTGCAGGAGATCTCGAAGAGCTCGACCCACAGCGACAACCTGAAGGAGGTCTGGAAGGGCGCGCGAGAGGAGTTCAGCGAGGGCTCCAGGCGCGAGGGCCTGCGCCAGCTCTTCGGCGGCCTCAAGGACTTCGTCGACGTCAAGGGCCGCGCAGAGACGGTGCAGGACCTCTTCAAGGTACACAAGAGCACGGTCAACGACCTGTTCTCATCCGATGACCCCAAGCCGATGCTCGGAGCGCTCTATCCACTCGTCGTCTTCCTCAAGCACGGCAAGATCAACATGGAGCTGCTGACCTCCGAGAGCGGACCGCCCACGGCAGCCGAAGAGAGCGAAGAAGATTCATGAACGAAGACGGCCGCTCCTCTCCGCGCCGGAAACGACGATTCCTGCTGCTTGTCTTCATCCTGCTGACGGCAGGCGTTGCCGCCTACCTCATATTCTGGGGGGGACTGCGCCTGTGGAACGCATCGCTGCCCGAAGATGCCCCGAGGATCGCCATGACGCCCGACGATGGCTGGATCGCGAGGCTGGGATTCACCGCCCTGACCTACGACCAGATCTTCAGCCGCGCGGGCGGGCGGCTTATCAAGCTGGAGGTCCCCGAAGAGCCCGGAGCCCTCGAGCCGGCCGAGATCAGAAAGAGGCTCGATGGCATGGAGGCCCTGCTATTGTCGGGAGGCGGCGACGTCGATCCCGAGCTCTATGGCGGCGACCCGGGTGTAGCGGAGCTCGTGAACCGCAAACGTGACGACTTCGAAATCGCCCTCATCAGGGAGGCTCGCGTAAAGAAGATTCCAATCCTCGGCATCTGCCGAGGCGCGCAGATCCTCAACGTGGCCTTCGGAGGAGAGCTCATCGACCTCGACTCCGACAAGGAGCTCAAGGAAATCCACTTCGGCATCAAGGGACATCCGATCGAGATCGAGAAAGGGAGCCTGCTCTCGAAGCTCATGCGCCCGGGCAGGATCGAGAACGTCAAGAGCTACCACCGCCAGGCCGTCGGCCGCCTCGGTGAGGGCGTACGGGCGGTGGCCCGCTCGCCGGAGGGTACCGTCGAGGCGGTCGAGATCTCCGAGTTCCAGGACGAGTGGACCCTCGCCGTCCAATGGCACCCGGAGATGACGGTGAACGACGAGCTGCAGCTCGCCCTGATCCGCGCCTTCGTCGAGGAGGCCCGAAGGCGCAGACCCGCCGGGGCTGCGAAGCAGACACCCGCCGGCACTAAGTAATTGATGAATTCTCTCCCCCGGCGACAATGGTGCCCTCGGCTGGCTGAAAAAACAAACAACCTCACAAGGAGCGCCCAGCATGTGGATTCCAAAATGGGAACGTGACCTGAAAAAGGGCGTCGTCTCCCCCATTCCCACCCAGGTCGTCTCCAACGAGGAGTTCATCCCACGTCCGCAGAACCCCCAGCAGGCCGAGGTCGAGGCCCGCATCACCGCGATGGCCGGGGAGAAGGCGAAGAAGCTCGGCATGGACCGCCGCTCCTTCATGCAGAGCTCGATGGGCATGGCGGTCGCCTTCCTCGCCAGTAACCAGGTCTACGGCAACAACTGGCTCGTCGAGGAGGATGAGACGGTAGAGAAGGCCGCCAGCGATGAGAAGCTCCCCAAGGGCGAGTACTTCATCATGGACGTGCAGACCCACTTCACCGACGGCAAGCCCTTCGGCGCCCGCGGCTCCGCTTTCATGCGCAATATGGGCTTCGACCTGAAGAACGACAAGGACTCCTATAGCTTCGCGAATTTCGTCAAGGAGATCTTCTTCGACTCCGAGACCCAGATGTGCGTGATCTCAGGCGTTCCCGGCAAGGAATACGACCGCGGCAAGGACGGCAAGAAGCTCGTTCGCAGAGCGCGCGGCGGCGGCCTGCTGCCGAGCTGGCTGATGTCCGAGCGCAAGGGCGACATCAACAAGATGGCCGCCTCGCAGCGTTCGCTGTGCCAGGGCAATTGCGCTCCCAACCACTATTGGGATCGCAAGACCAACAAGCCCGATCAGAACGCCCTCTTCGAGCAGATGGAGCGCGAGCTGAAGACCTACGGCATCGACTCCTGGAAGTGGTACTGCCACACAGACCCGGGACGCTCCGGCAACGGCTTCCGCCTCGATGACGAGAAGCTCACCTACCCGTTCTACGAAAAATCCAGCAAGCTGGGCATGAAGGTCTACAGCATCCACAAGGGCTACGCCTCGCAGTCGCGGAGGCTCGGGCACTTCGCCCACCCCGGCGACCTCGAGAAGGCGGCCAAGGATCACCCGGACCTGACCTTCATCGCCTACCACTCGGCGATCAAGCACGGCCCCTGGGAGCCGCAGTTCAAATCGGACAAGTGGTTCGACCCGAAGACCGGAGACTTCTCGTGGCACTCCGACCTCATGGACATCAAGAAGCGCAACCCGAAGCTCGACAACGTCTACTGCGAGATCGGCTCCGCCTTCGGCACCCTGGCGATCGTCCACCCCGAGATGTGCATGCATCTCATGGGCCGCAACATCAAGCACTACGGCGCCGACCACGTAATCTGGGGAACCGACTGCCTCTGGTGGGGTTCGCCGCAATGGGTCATCGACGCCTTCAAGCGCTTCCAGATCTCCGATGAGATGTGCGAGAAGTTCGGCTACAAGAAGATCACGAAGGAAGACAAGGCGAAGATCTTCGGACTCAACGCCGCGAAGATCTACGACGTCGACGTCAAGGAGAAGCGCAAGGGCATCAAGCGCGACGCGCTCGAGAAGATCAAGACCGCCTACCTCGATGGAGGAGGAGGAAGCGAGAACGCCGCCTACGGGTGGGTCCGCGCGGATGTCTGAACTCCGAGCGGCGCTCCTGGCGCTCGCCGTTCTTGCCGTGTCGAGCGGCTGCCGGTCAAAGGAGGGCAAGCCGTCCCCGTCCGGGGGAGAGCCTGTCGCCTCCATCCCCGAGTACATGAGCGGCGATGAGTGCCTGTTCTGCCACCGCGACAAGGTGGGCGTCTCCTGGCAAAACAACGCCCACCGCTCCACCGTCCGCGAGGCCGCCGCCGGCGACCCGCCCCTGCTGGCCCTCGCCTCGAGCGCGGACAAAGAACTCGTGAACGTGGATCTTCTCCTTGGTGGCGAGCGCCTGACCCGCTTCCTTCGAAAAGGAGAGTATGGCCGGCTCGACCTGCTCTCGACGGCCTGGGCACCGAGTGGAGCCAAAGGCGAAGGGGCGCTTGTTGAAGCTGGAGAGCGCCGCTGGAATTCCAAACAATTCTCCAGGGAGTGCGCCGGCTGCCATGCGACGGGTTTCGACTCATCCACGCTGCGCTTCATGGACATCTCTATCGACTGCTACGCCTGCCACGGCGATGTCGACCGCTCACATGCCAACGATCCGAAGCGGGTCTTTCTCGCCGCCAGCCGCTCCGACAGCGCCCGAATTCTCAGCTCGGCCTGCGCCCAATGCCATGCCCGGAGAGGCCGCTCGCGCTCGACGAAGCTCCCCTTCCCGAACAATTTCATCGCTGGAGGAGATCTCTTCGTCGACTTCGAGATCGACACCTCGCCCGGGGCGCTGCGGAGCGCCTCGAAAACAGATCAACATATCCTCGAGAGCATACGAGACGTCTCGAGCGCGATGCCCGGCGCGCTCGGCTGCCTCGACTGCCACCGGGTCCATCCGGGATCCACCCGCAAACACCGCAGGCTTTCACCCGGGGCTTATTGCGAGAGCTGCCACGGCAAAGGCAAGCCAGGGCGGGTGCAATGGAGCCGGGATGTGCATAATGAGACCTGCGGTTATTGAAACCTGGCGGAGAGCGCCCGTTATGACTGAACCCGAAAACGACATCGACTACGAGACCTCACCCGGCGGCGAGCCTCTAGATGAGACCGACGTCAGCCTGCGCGCCTACCTCGCAAAACGCTCCGACGAACACCTGGCGGGCTACCGCGGGGAGTGGAGCGACGAGGAGGTCGTCGAATGGGACGGCAACTTCCGCAACGACGGCAACCTCATGCTGGTATGCTGCGAGCGGGACGTCGACATCGAGGAATTCCGGAGGGTGCTGGAGGAGCACCTCGTGCTGAGGGGCATCCAGCCCCCCTCCTGAGACCGCCCGTCGTTCAGCCCAGGCGGCAGACGAGGAAAAAAGCCCCCGGCACGCAGCCGGGGGCCCCCCGCTTCTGAAATCCTCCGGGCGATCTGAAGCCGCCCGGCGGACCGCGCCAAGAGGCGCTCAAAATTCAATTACAGGATCCTGGCGGCGTCTCGCAGCCGAGGTTCGCCCTCCCCGTCACTGACCCGCAATCCGGATAGGGCGCCGGGAGTCCCGGGCCGCCCGCAAAGAGATGGGTCAAGGTGAAGATCGAGTCCGTAATGTTGAGCTGGCCATCATCGTTGGAATCCATCGATTCCATGCAGCCGGCCGCCGGTCCGCCCGCGAACTGGTGGGTCAGGCTGAAGATGGGATCTGAGAGATCGACGTTTCCATCCCCGTTGTCATCGCCGCGCAGGAACATCGTCGCCGCCGGCTCCTTGCCTCCCCCCGGCTCCTCGCCACCGCAATCGGCCGAACGGTAGATCACGTGCATGACCCAGTCGCCGCTGAGGCCGAGGGCGCAGGCATCGCTCCAGCCCCCCGGGATCGCCTTGACGACGTTCTTGCCCGGCTGGCAGCCATCGCCATCGTGAACCATGGACGCCGCTGTGAGCATCTCCGCGTTCGCGTCCATGAACTCCATGGTCACAGTGAAGGGTCCCGACTCGACCCGGACTCCGCCCTGCTCCTCGAGATCAAACTCGTTGATGAAGCCGTCGACGAAGGCTGGTCCCTCGAGGGTCGTCAACCTCTCACCGGGATTTGGCAGGCCGTTCTCATAGACGTGCAGAGCCGACTGGAGAATATTCGGCGTATCTCCGAGCACCGAGCCCCAGGCGATCCCGATCCGGATGATCTCGATCGGATACTCCTCGGCCGGAACATCGAGCACGACGCCGGCCTCCTCCCCCGCCACGAAGCAGGGGCACATGACCGTGCCGGCCCCCTCCGTATTGCTCAGGGGAAACTGGTCCTCGCACTGGCTCCAGGCCTGCCCCGATACCAGCACACAGAAAATACTGACAACTAAACGGATACAGATTTTCCGTACCATCTTTCCTGCCCTCCCAACAACATGGGCCAGGCGGCGCGGGGATGCCAGCCCTCTCAGCCCACTTATCTGCCCGACGGGTCAGCCGGAAACTTACATGCCCCTTATCCGGCTCCCACAAACCAATGCTAAGGATGGTTTTTTCGGGCGTCAAGAACTGAAAACCCGCAAGAAATGAAGTTTTCCGTCGCTCCCCGGAGCGACTGTTTTCAGGCAGAGACAGCTTGCTACGGCGCCCTGTAGACGGTTGAATTGACAGCGCGTTGGACGGGCTCTCGCTGGTCCCGCAACGGGCAGACCTGTTTTCAAGCTGGGGATTGGATTTTTTTTTTCGGGGGGGATGGCAATGAGGTCTTTTCTACTCACCGCGGTCGTACTGTTTTCTCTGGCCGCGACGGGCACGCAGGCTGAGGCGCAAGAGGGCAGGCGCATCGTGGCCTACTACACGGCCTGGAGCATCTACGCGCGCAATTACTTCGTCACCGATATCCAGGCGCAGAAGCTGACCCACATCAACTACGCCTTCGCCAACATCGCAAATGGAGAGATCGCCCTGGGCGACCGCTGGGCCGACATTGAGAAGCCCTACCCGGGCGACTCCTGGGATGATCCGCTGCGAGGGAATTTCAACGCCCTGCTCACGCTCAAGGAGCGCCATCCGCACGTCAAGACGCTGATCTCCGTCGGCGGATGGACCTGGTCCGGCAGGTTTTCCGATGCCGCCGTGAGCGAGGAATCGAGGAGACGCTTCGCCTCCTCCTGCGTCGATTTCATGACCCGCTACGGCTTCGACGGCGTCGACATCGACTGGGAGTACCCCGTCAGCGGCGGGCTCGCCTCGAACCGCACCCGCGAAGAGGACCGCGAAAACTTCACCCTGCTCCTGGCCGAGCTCCGCCGGCAGATCGACGCGCGCGCCGCCCGGGACAAGCGTCCCTACCTGCTGACCATCGCTGCGCCGGCCGGATCGGGAACCTACGCCAATATCGAAATCGACCGGATCCACCCCCTGCTCGACTGGATCAACCTGATGACCTACGACTTCAACGGCGGCTGGAGCGCCCGAACGGGTTTCAACGCGGGCCTGTTCGCCGCCTCGGAAAACGAAAACAAGATCCCCGGCCTCAACGCCGCCGCCGCGCTGCAGGCCTACCTCACAGCCGGGGTGCCGACGGCGAAACTGCAGATGGGCGTTCCCTTCTACGGCCGCGGCTGGCGCGGCGTCGCCAACGTCAACAACGGCCTCCACCAGGCCCACCGGGGGGTATCCAACGGCACCTGGGAGAACGGCATCTTCGATTACTCGGACCTGGTCGACAACTACCTGCCGACCTACACCCGCCACTGGCACGAAGAAGCGAAGGTGCCCTGGCTCTACAACGCCGACACCGGGATCATGATCAGCTACGACGACCCCGAGTCTCTCGCCCTCAAGATGGATTACGTCAGGGAGCAGCGCCTCGGCGGCGTCATGCTCTGGGACCTCAGCAGCGATGACGATGAGGGGACCCTGCTGGGCGTGCTCTACGAGGGATTGCGGCAGCCCCCCGCCGGCCGCTTCATCCGCGGGGACTGCAATACCGACGCGATCATCGACCTGACCGATGCCGTCTACCTGCTGAACTACAACTTCACCGGCGGCCCGGCTCCGACCTGCGTCGCGGCCTGCGACGCCGATGGAGATGGAGCGGTCAATGGACAGGTGACCGATGCCCTCTACGTGCTCAACTTCAGCTTTCTCGGCGGAGCCGCCCCCCCACCGCCCTTCCCGGGATGTGGAACGGCCGCCAGCCCCTCGGACGAAGGGCTCGGCTGCGTAGAGACGGTCAAGGACTGTAGAAACTGACCCTTTTGCCGTCTTTCTCCCTTTAGCAGGCCGGTCCAGGTTCCCTCTTCTGTGAAGAGATTGACCTCTCCCGGAACTCCCGATATGATCCCCCTGAAGAAAAGAAGTGACTCCACGGAAGACTGCGGAACCGGGAGATATTCATGTTTTCCATTTTCGAATCCTCACGGCATGGCCGGCGTGATTTTCTTCGAATTGGAAGCCTGGCACTTGGAGGCCTCAGCCTTGGGGGTCTGCCGACCAGCGCGACCGCGGCCAACCCCCAGCGTAAAAAATCCGTGGTCCTCCTCTTCCTGCAGGGAGGACCGCCCCAGATCGAGACCTTTGATCCCAAGCCCGATGGACAGTCGGAAATCCGCAGCGTAACCGGCAAGGTCAAGACCTCTCTGCCTGGAGTCTACTTCGGCGGCGGCCTGCCGAAGATGGCCGACCTGGCCCACAAGATGGCCGTCGTTCGTTCCTTCAGGATCGGTGCAGCCGGGGGCTCACATGAAAACGGCTACACCGCCCTCCTCACGGGAAACAAAAACTCTTTCGATGCCCCGATGGGCTCGGTCTACTCACGCGCCGCGGGCAGCCTGAACCCGGCCACAGGAGTGCCGACAAATTCGATTATCCTGCCTGAAACGATCGACCCGGACATCAAGCTGGGAACTCCCAGCGGCGCCTTCACCTACAACCAGACCCGGAGATACTTCTGCACGCCGGGCAAGCTCGGATCGCAGTACCAACCCTTTGACCCGGCCGGTGGAGGCCAGCTTATCGAGAACCTGAAGCTCGGTGTTTCGAGAAAACGTTTCGATGATCGGCGCGAGTTGCTCTCGAAGATCAGCCGCCTGCGCCGGGAACTCGAGAAGCTCCCGGGGCTCAAGGGCGCCAGCGCCGCCCAGCAGCAGGCCTACGATGTACTCTTCCGGGGAATCTCGAAGGCCTTCGACCTGTCGAAGGAGGACCCGAAGGTTCTCGAGCAATACGACACCAGCAAGCTGGTCCCGATGAAAAAGATCCGCCGGGGCGGGCCCTGGTACCGGAACAACTTCAACCGCACCACCAACCTGCTGGGTAAACAGCTGCTGCTTGCCCGGCGGCTGTGCGAGGCCGGCTGCGGCTTCGTGACCGTGGTTGACAGCTGCTGGGATTTCCACAACGACGGAAACAACCCCCCTGTCAAGATGGGCATGGACGCGCTCAGCCCCCAGCTCGACCACGCGGTCGCGGCGTTCCTCGAAGATGTGGAACGACGCGGACTCAGCGATGAGATCCTCCTGGTGATCACCGCCGAGATGGGTCGGACTCCAAAAAAAGAACGTGGCGGCGGCAGCGGTCATTGGGGAAACCTGGCGCCCCTGGTGCTTGCCGGAGGCGGTCTCCGGATGGGGCAGGTAATCGGCCGTTCGGACCGAACCGGCGGGCACCCCGCCTCCGAGCCCTACACCCCGCAACACCTCATGGCGACGGTGCTCCAGACCCTCTTCGATGTCGGCGAGACCCGCCTACGAACCGACCTGCCTGCAGAGCTGAGCCAGCTCATCACAGATGGAAACCCCATCCGCGAGCTCTTCTGAAGCTTCAAACCGCCCTTAAACAAAGGACGCCCTGATGAAAAAAATTATCATCGCGGGACTCATCGGCGCAGTCACCCTCTTCATCTGGAGCTCTGTCTCTCACATGGCGCTGGGCTGGCATGAATCCTACACCCTTCGCTTCAATGACGAGGATGCGGTCACGGCGATTCTCAGTAAAGAGTGTCCTGAAGCGGGCATCTACGCGCTGCCCAACCCGGTGATGGAGGGACTCTCGAGCGAAGAAGCCGCTGCGGCCTGGCAGGCCGCGATGAAACAACACGAAACGGGAATCACCTTCTTCGGAGCGGTGGGAAAGAAGAGCGGTAACTCGCTTGGGAAGATGCTGACCATCCAATTCCTGAATGACTGCTTCTGCTTCCTGATCATCGCCATGCTGCTTTGCTGCCAGGGGCCAAAGCCCTTCCTTCACCGAGTACTTTTCGTGGAGCTGGTGGCGCTCCTCGCTTTTGTCGGGTTTATGGTCCCACTCTGGTCCTGGTACGGTTTTTCGGGGACCTACATCATGGTCAATCTCTTTGACACGCTGATCGGCTGGGGACTGGCGGGCGCGATGACCGCCCTGGTCTTCAAGCGCAGCGAATCCGGCTGACGGATGCTCCAGGACGGGACGGTCAGTCCCGAAGAAAGCGCCGGCGAAGCGGCGGAGGCCTGAGCCTGTCTTGCACGCTCGTCGAGAAAGCTCACGGCCCGGCGCCAATAGCAGAGGTCGGCTGAGTCCCCGCAACAGTCGCTGACAGTATCGAAGAGCTAGTGACCGCAGCGTCCCCCGGGCAGGGCCGGAAACTCGACGGAGGTGACCCCGAGACCGGCCGCCCGCGGCCAGCCCTTATCGGCGATTTCTGATTGCCTTGAGCAAACCCCTGGCCAATCATCGTGTCTTCAAATGCGGACTGCAACAAGCGGGAAACGAATATGAAAAAGCTCACGATCCTTCTGCTGGCGGCGGCGTTGCCGTCTGCCAGCCCCTGTCGGTGCCGGGCTGACGAAACCGGGCTGAGCAAGATCAACCTCTTCGAGGCCGAAACGGATGGCTACACACACTACCGAATACCGGGAGTCATCGTCTCGCCGAAGGGAACCGTCATCGTCTTCTGCGAGGCCCGCAAGAACAAAAGCGGCGACTGGAATACCATCGATATCTACATGCGCCGGAGCTTCGATGGCGGAAAGACCTGGGAGAAGCGCCGCAAGATCGCCGACCCACCGGAAAAAGTGCAGCAGAACGAGGTGGCGCTGAAGCGGGGACTGGCGAAACCGGGCGAGATCACCATGAACAACCCGGTCATGATCCCTGACCCGAAGACCGGCGCCATCCATTTTCTCTACTGCATCGAGTACGCGCGCTGCTATTACCGAAGAAGCGACGACGATGGCAAGACCTTCAGCAAGGCCGTCGACATCACCGGCACCTTCGATCTCTTCAGGAAAGACTACAATTGGAAGGTGCTCGCCACCGGTCCCGGACACGGCCTCCGGACGAGCTCCGGACGGCTCATCGTACCGGTCTGGCTCTCCGATGGAACCGGCGGCCACGCCCACCGGCCCTCGGCGGTCTCGGTGGTCTACAGCGACGACCAGGGCACCACCTGGAAGCGCGGTGAGCTGGTCGCCGCCGACCCGGATCCCAAGGCTCTGCGCGCCACCGGGGTGCCGAAGCTCCACAACCCGAGCGAGACGGTAGCGGTCGAGCTCCAGGATGGCCGCGTCCTGCTGAACCTGCGCAACGAATCGACCACTCGGCGCCGGGCCATCTCGATCAGTGCAGACGGGGTCTCCAAATGGAGCCACTACCATTTCGACGAGGCCCTCGTCGAGCCAATCTGCATGGGAAGTATCGCGCGGCTGAGCGCGAAGCCCCTCTACCGCAAGAACCGTATCCTCTTCGCCAACCCGCACAACCCCAGCAGCCGGGCGCGCCAGAACGTCTCCGTGAAGCTGAGCTACGACGAGGCGAAGACCTGGCCGGTCATGAAGACCATCGAGGCGGGCCCCAGCGGCTACTCAGACCTCGCGGTCGGACCCGATGGGACGATCTACTGCTTCTACGAACGCGGCAAGACCGGCAACCACTACCAGATAAGATATCTCTGCCTCGCCCGCTTCAACCTGGGGTGGCTCACCGGGGGCGCTGACCGCCTGGAATCCTCTTCGAAGTAAAATTTGGGATCCCCGGCTACCGGGAAGAGGACCTGGAAAATGGACGGGGCGAAAACCCCCTGAGGATCTTCGCCCCGCCTATAGCCATTTCAGCCTGCCAGGCCCTACTTGCCACTGGCCGT
>Ga0310342_100000946_pt1 | contig 17439 bp, 13 predicted proteins | sample S15DNA20500_MG_FD_206155 | JGI IMG/M metagenome (GOLD analysis project Ga0310342, IMG submission 206155) | Marine microbial communities from station ALOHA, North Pacific Subtropical Gyre - S1503-DNA-20-500_MG | ecosystem: Environmental > Aquatic > Marine > Oceanic | place: Pacific Ocean: North...
CGATCGTAAAACGACGATTGAGACGACGACTTCACCGTGGAACCCCGCTGCCAGTACACCGGCGGCGCCGCTTCAACCGCCTCGGCCGACATCATCACGCACACCGCACCCAGCACTCCAAAACTCGACATGCTCTTCATCGCTTCACTCCTTCGTCACCTGTGAAAGTCAAACGGCCACCGAAGATGCAATTCTCGTTCCATTTCGGCCCAAGCCGTCCTGCCGGATGTCAGGCCACCGAGACCGGCCAACCCGCTGTCATCAATCGACCGACACCTGTCGTCGAACTGAACACGACCGGTTCGCATACGGGTCGTGTTAGGATGACGCCATGTCCGGTCGCCCCATCACCAGGCCAACAGCCTCACGCCGTCCCCCAATCACGCTGACCGCGTGGCTCGTTCTGCTGGCTCCCTGGGCCGTTTCGGAGTCGAAGGCCCAGGCTCCCGACCCCGACGGGGCGCTGCTCGAGCGTCGCTACGACCAGGTCTCGGTGTTGATGACCCATAACGCGATGTCGAACCGCGCCGAGGGGTGGCTGTTCCCCAACCAGAACTTCGGCCTGACACGCCAGCTCGACGATGGTGTCCGTGGCCTGATGCTCGACGTGCATCTCGTCAACGGCCGCCCCTTCCTGGTCCATGGCAAGGCGTTCCTGGGCAAACGACCACTGGTCGACGGGCTGAAGGAGATCGGACGGTTTCTCAAGAAGTCGCCGCAGGCCGTCGTCACGATCATCTTCGAGTCCTATGTCGACGGCCGACTGATCCGCAAGGCATTCCGGGACGCTGAACTCTTCGACTCGCTGCATCACCAGCGTCGTGACGCCCGGTGGCCAACGCTGCGGCAGATGGTGGCCTCCAAACGTCGGCTGGTCGTGATGACCGATCGCGACGGTGGCAAGTGGCCGGGCTATCACGACGTCTGGCAGCACTGCTGGGAAACTCACTTTTCGGTGAAACGGGTCGAGGACTTCAGCTTCCGACGCAACCGTGGGCAGGCCACCAATCGCCTGCTGATCCTCAACCATTTCCTGACACGACCCACCGGCACCGCATCGCTGGCCGCCCAGGCCAACTCACAAACGGTGCTTGGCCGGCGAGTCAAAGGCTGTCAAAAGGCGACCGGCCGACGGCCTCACTTCGTGGTCGTCGATTTCTATGACATTGGCCGCGCCCGACAGGTGGTCGAGGCATTCAATCGCATCGCCCCGCCGCGCTGAGGCCCACGTCAACGACCTGGCACCGTCCCGATGCAGTAGAGCATCTCGACTCGCTTCTCTTCGATCATGTCAGCCACCCGCAGGAAGATCTGTCCCCCGCAGATCGTCGGCGACGCGAAGACGCCGGTACCCAGCTGGTTCTTGGCCAACTGCTCGTAGCCCTTGGGAGTGGCCCGGTAGACCCAGGTCGTCCCCAGTTCATTGGCCAGGAAGATTGTCTCGCCGAGCAGGGTCGGCGAGGCACTGATCGGACCCTTCAGCCGGTGCTTCCACATTTCACGACCCGTGCGGGCTTCCCAGCACAGGGCGATGCCGGTGTCGTTGATGGCATAGACGTGCCCCTTGTGCACCAGCAACGATTGTTCGTGGAGCCGATGCGTGTTCTTCCAGGCAATCCGTCCCGATCCGTCAGCCACGATGCCCGCGACGCTGCCGCTCGGGTACCCTCCAGCGGCAAACACCATGTCGCCTTCCCAGACCGGGGTGCCGGAGGTCTGCATCGCGATCGCCGGGGCGTCCCAGAGCGGCTTGCCGTTGACCGGATTGTAACTGGCCACCATGTCCAGGCCGCCAATCAGCAACTGGTCGCGACCGGCCACGTGGCCGATCACCGGAGAGGCGTAGTTGGTCTTGCCGATCCGGCTGGTTGCCCAGATCCGCTTGCCGGTGTCACGATCGAGAGCCACCAGCGTCCCACCTCCCTCGCAGTCGACCGCGATGATCACCGTGTTGCCGTAGAGCACCGGAGAGGCCGCGTAGCCATTGGGGTACTTCATCTCGATGAACGCCGCCGCGGTGGTCGACCAGACAATCTTGCCGTCGAGATCCATGGCGGTGGCCTGCACCGCGGCATTGTTGCCAAAAAGCACAAACAACCGCCCTCGATCGCAGGCGATGGTGCTGGTGGCGTAGGTGTTCTTGGCGTTGATCGTCTCCTGCAGGTTCCCGCGGTTGAGTTCCTTGTTCCACAACAGCTTGCCCGTGCGACGGTCGTAGCACAGCACCGATTGAGACTCGACCGACTCGTCGGCCGTCTGCAGGAACACGCGGTTGCCGACAACGATGGGTGTCGAATGGCCTCGCCCGGGAATCACGGCCTTCCATGCGACGTTCTTCGATTCACTCCACTCGGTCGGCACCTCCTGCCCGGCTTCGGCAACCCCATTGAAGTACGGGCCACGCCACCACGGCCAGTCGCCCTTGGCAGCCCGGGGCACCTGCGCGGAAACCGGTCCGGCAACAATCATCAAGCCAACAAGAATCAAAGCCCCTGAACTCACGATCCGCCGCATCATCACTGTTCTCCCGGTTCACTTCAGCCAGTACGAGTACAGGTCGGCGTTGATCAATTCGAAACGCAATTGTATCGATTTTGCCGACGGGCTTTCTCCACCGGCCCGGGGCCACGTGACGACCACGTCGGTGTGGTCGCCCGAGACGACCCGGGACTGTTCAAACCCCTCCAGCGGTTTTCGATTGTCACCAAGCACGGCCACCCGGACCTGTCCCTTCACGGCATCGACGTTCAGGTGCAGTTGTCGGCCGGCTGGCCAGCGGATCGCACGGGTGACCATCCGCCCGCGTGACTCGCCGGCTCGTACCGAAACGAAACCGTCGCGACGCAGGGTCGCGACACCAATTGACGATTCGCCGTACTCGGGACGCTGGCGACGACTCGGCCTCGGTTCCTCGTGGTTCAACGACAACCCCGAGTAATAAATGTAGATCGTGTCGTCCTTGACCTGCAGTGGCTGAGCTGCGGTAAAAATGCAGCCACCGTCCCACGTCCCCTTCTTTCCGTTGGGGATCAACGTCTGGCGATTCCCTGCCCGTCGCCAGTGAATCCCGTCGCGACTGCTGGCCAATTGCACGTCGAGGCGATTGCTCGAATTCTCCCAGAACATCCAGGGCAACCCGATATAGGCACCCTCGTAGATGCTCGTCCCCATGCCATAGAACTGGGGCCGACCACCGCGGGACTTCGTGTCGATCGCATCGGCTGAAAAGACCAGCCGGGACGGGCTCCAGCTGACGAAGTCGGGGCTCTCGGACCGAGCGATCCTGCGTCCCCCGGCTCCGAACCGGCCGTAGGCAACAAAGACCTTACGAAATGGATCCCACACGGCCTGGTGACCCGTGTCACTGCCCTGGGGAATCACCGGGTTGCCGGGATGGTTGGTCCAGGTCTTGCCATCGGACGAAAAGCTGACCGACATCGCGTTGATGTCGACGGCCACGGGGATCTTGTGAGGACTGCTGACCGAGTGCTCCCAGTAGAACGCCTTGTAGCGTCGCCGGGGATCCCGATCATGCCGGTCGTAGACCACCGCCACGCCCTCGGCGTTCTCGCGCGAGAACCGACAGAGATTGTTGTGGCGGGAACCGTTGAAGCTGACCAGGCCCAGGTCGGGCAACGTCCAGTTCAGGCCATCGCGGCTCTCGGCATAAGCCAGCATCTGAAAATTGGGAATTCGTGGTTTTCCATCGAGCGTGATGGCAGCCTCGTCGGGAAACCGCGACCCGGCCAGGTACCACATCTTGAAGATCTTCTCGGCGGGGAAATAGAGCACCGTACCGTACAACTGGGCACGGAATTTCTGCCACGGCCGCTGATGATGCCGGATCACCGGATTGCGGACGTACTTGGCCGGCTGGTGCAGAACCGTCTCGAGCCCCTGAGACGCGTCAACCATGACGTCATCGAGAAACAACTCGCGATAACCCATCGCGATCCGGCGAGCGGCCTCACGGACCATCGCCCTGGTCGTCTTTTCGACCGGCCTCGGCTCCCCGACCAGTGTGCGACTGGTCAACCGCCCGGCCTGGACCGACGCCGGGACCGACAGCCCGACCAAGATCACGGACACACATGTGACGCAGGGGGCGAGCACCGCACGTGCTTGGTTTTTGACCGGCGGAGTCTTATCGTCGGCATCGTCAACATCGTCAAAGCACCGCACGCAAAACCCCGCCTTTCCATCCTGCCGGGCCGATCGATCAGCCACAGGCTACACCGCCTCGACCTTTCGGAACAGCGGACCACCCTCACTCGCCGACCGCCGCGGTACGAAGTCCTCAACATGTCACGACATTCATCCTACATCGCCCTGCCGGGACTGCTCGGCTTGTGCCTGGCCGTGGTGCCAACCCAGCAATTGCAATCCCAGGATGCCGCCACGGCCCCGAAGGCCAGGGTGGGCCAGGCTCCCTCGATCGCCGGGGCAACCGCTCACGTCTACAAGACCATCGGCAACGTGAAGCTCGCTCTCTACGTCTACCAGCCGAAACGCAAGGACCCGTCGGCAAAGCGACCGGCCGCGGTGTTCTTCTTTGGCGGTTCGTGGAACGGAGGAACGCCCCGGCAGTTCCAGGAGCACGCCTCCTACCTCGCCTCTCGCGGCATGGTCGGCATCGTCGCCGATTACCGGGTCAAGACCCGGCAGGGAACCTCGCCGTTCGAATGCGTCGAGGATGGGAAATCGGCGATCCGCTGGCTGCGAGCCAACGCCGATCAGCTGGGAATTGACTCCGATCGGCTCGCCGCCGGCGGCGGTTCGGCCGGAGGCCACGTCGCCGCGGCAATCGCCACGGTCCCGGGACTCAACGCCAAGAACGACGACCTGGCACTCAGCGCCCGCCCCAACGCACTGCTGTTGTTCAATCCGGTCTATGACAACGGGCCTGGTGGTTTCGGCCACTCGCGGGTCAAGGACCGCTACCGGGAGATCTCGCCGCTGCACAATATCCACAAGGGAATGCCCCCGGCGATCGTCTTCCTGGGCACCCGCGACAAGCTGATCCCGGTCGCAACCGGCCAGGCGTTCAAGAAGAAGATGGAAGAGGTCGGCAGCCGCAGCGAGTTGTTCCTGTACCAGGACCAACCACACGGGTTCTTCAACCGCAGCCGCAGCCCCAAGCATTTCCTGGCCACCGTCACCGAGATGGACCGCTTTCTCACATCGCTGGGCTATCTCAAGGGCCCACCCACCATCCGTCTCGAAAAAAACAACTAGCCCCGCCGCGTCCCAATCCCGATGTCCCTGCTCAGTCTCCGCGGCCTTCAATTCACCTACGGCGGCGATCCGTTGATCGACGAGGTCGATCTGGAAATCGAACGGGGCGAGCGAATCGGACTGCTGGGGCGGAACGGGACCGGCAAGTCGACACTGATGAGGCTGATTGCCGGCGAACTGGATGCCGACAACGGCGAGGTGCTGCGGGACGCCAATACCACCGTGGCCAGGCTGGTGCAGGATGTGCCGACCGACAGCAACCTGTCGGTGCGAGAGATGATCGAACAGACCGCCGTCGAGATGGCCGAGGATGGCCAGGACTGGCAGCAGGAACAGGCGGTCAACCGGGTTCTGTCGCGAATGTCCCTGGATGGGACCGCTCCCTTCGAGTCGCTCTCCTCGGGCATGAAACGCCGCGTGCTGTTGGCCCGCACGCTCGTCAACGAACCCGACCTGATACTGCTCGACGAGCCGACCAACCATCTCGACATCGAATCGATCACCTGGCTCGAACAATTCCTCAGCGTCTACGACGGCACGCTGATGTTCGTGACCCACGACCGGGTGTTCCTGCAGGCCCTGGCAACGCGGATCATCGAGATCGACCGGGGCCATCTCTACGACTGGCCGTGCGACTATCCCACGTTCCTGAAACGCCGGCAGGCGTTGCTCGATGCCGAGGAGAAGCAGAACACCGAATTCGACCGCAAGCTCGCCGAGGAAGAGCGATGGATCCGGACCGGGATCAAGGCACGTCGCACCCGGAACGAAGGTCGCGTACGGGCACTGAAGCGTATGCGGGACGAGCACCACAATCGGCGACACCAAATCGGTGACATTCGCATGCAGGCGACGGAGGCCGAGAAGTCGGGTCGCCTGGTGATCGAAGCCACCGGGATCGGATTCGCCTACGACACCCCCGACGGCCCGTTCCCCGTCGTTGAAGACCTGTCGCTGCTCGTCTCGCGCGGTGATCGCATCGGCATCATCGGTCCCAACGGCTCGGGCAAGACCACGCTCCTGAAACTGCTGCTCGGTCAACTGGAACCCACAACCGGCTCGATCCGCCACGGCACACGACTCGAAATGATCTACTTCGACCAACTGCGAGAACAGATCGAGGAAGAGAAAACGGTGATCGAGAACGTCGGCGAGGGACAGGAGACACTGGAAATCGACGGCAAGCCACGAAACATCTACGGCTACCTGCAGGAGTTCCTGTTCACGCCTGAACGCGCCCGTCGTCCGGCCCGATATCTCTCGGGCGGCGAACGAAATCGCCTGATGCTCGCTCGGATTCTCAAGCGGCCCTCCAACATCATGGTGCTCGACGAGCCCACCAACGACCTCGACGCCGAATCGCTGGAACTACTCGAAGAACTCATCTCGAACTACCCCGGCACCCTGCTGCTGGTCAGCCACGACCGTGCGTTTCTCAACAACCTGGTCACCAGCACGCTGGTCTTCGACGGTGACGGAAAGCTGAAGGAATATGCGGGCGGATACGACGACTACGTCCGCCAACGCAAACAGGATGAACCCCTCGAGGAACCAACCCCGGCCACACCGCCGGATGAAAATCCGGTCCAGGCCGTCACCGACCGGTCGACCACGCCCGGGAAACTGAGTTTCCGCGAGCAGCAGCGTGTCGACACGTTGTTCCGGGAGATTGAAGAACTCGAGACCGAGCAGCAGCAGCTCAACGAGACGATGTCCGACCCCGACTTCTTCAAGGCTGACGGCGACGAGATCGCAGTGGCGACGACCCGATTGAAGGAGATCAACGAGCTGCTGCCCGAGAGACTCTCGGAGTGGGAAGAACTCGAAGCTCGCCGCTGACCCGGCTCAGTCCTCGATCGGCTCGGGATCTGCCGACAACCTCGCGACGAGTTCTTCGTCGATCCCGGCTGCCTCGGCTTCGAAGGCCTGGTCAACATGCGAGAGCTTGCGGCAGCCAATCAGCACCGAGGTCACTCCCGCCCTGGCGATCACCCACGAGAGTGCCAGGTCCACCAGGGATCGCCCCGTCTCGGCAGCCATGTCGTCCAATCGCCCCAGCGCCGCCCACCCGACGTCGTGAAAGTAAATCGGTTGATGACCGGGAATCACGTCGAAGCGGGTTCCCGACGGGACGTCCTGGTCAAGTCGATACTTGCCGGTCAGGAATCCGGCTCCCAGCGGGCTGTAGCTGAGCACTCCCACCTGCTGGTCACGGCACAACGGCAACAGGTCGGACTCGATCTCGCGCTGTACCAGGTTGTAGGGCGGCTGGACCGACTCCATCCGTGGCCCTCCTTCGGCCGAGGAACGCAACAACGCATGGGCCATCTGCCAGGCGCCCCAGTTGCTGCATCCGATGTGCTTGACCTTGCCCTGCTCGACCAGCGTGTCGAGAGCCGCCAGGGTCTCGTCCACTGGTGTCGAGTGATCAAAGACGTGGAGTTGGAACAGGTCGATCACGTCGACCCCCAGTCGCTGCAGGCTCTCCTCGGCCGAACCGATCACCCGTTCCCGCGTCAGCGTGCCCGAGACCTTTGTCGCCAGGACGACACGATCACGCACCCCCCGATCGGCCATCCACTCGCCCACCACCCGCTCCGACTCACCGGCCGCGTACGCCTCGGCCGTGTCCAGCAGATTGATGCCTCGCTCGAGTGCATGGTCGAGCACCTCGAACGAGGTCTCCTTGTCGATCTCGCGACCAAACGTCACGCATCCCAGCCCGATCGAGCTGACTTCCAGTCCGGTTCGTCCCAGCGGTCGATATTCCACGGTGGTCTCCTTGTCAGGAACCCCCGTTTTACCACAAGCGGGCGACACTCTCGCGGGCAACGAGGGAAGCCGCGACCGTCCGGGCCGGCCGGCGGCGGTTAGCCAATGACGTCGAACAGCGGATCGCCACCCTGGGCGATCGGAACCGGACGGCCCCGGCGGTCGTCGACGGTCATGTGCGGGTCGATGCCCATCAGTTGATAGATCGTCGCCACGAAGTCGGCCACTTTCACCGGGTGACTCTCGGGATAGGCCGCCTGCTTGTCGGTCGTGCCGTGCACGTGACCCCGCTTGACGCCGCCGCCGATCATCAGGCTGAAGCCGCACTGCGGCCAATGGTCACGGCCGGCTCGACTGTTGACCGATGGGGTCCGCCCCATCTCGCCCATCACGATCACCAGGGTCGAATCGAGCAGCCCGCGGGACTCGAGATCCTCGAGCAACGCCGGGATGACCCGGTCGAGAATCGGCAGGTTGAAGTCCTTCAGCATGCCGAAGTTGTTGGTGTGCATGTCGTAGGCATGGCCGTAGTGCTTGTAGATGTCCTGGTGGACACTGACAAAGGGCACCCGTCGCTCGAGCAGCCGACGAGCGACCATCATGGTCGACCCCCACAGGTTGTCGCCATAACGCTCGCGGGCCGCCTTGGATTCTTTCGAGAGATCAAAGGCGTCGCGGGTGCGACTGGAAGTCAGCATCTCGAAGGCTCGCCGCTGGAACCCGTCGAGCCGATCGACCGAGCGGCTGGCACGGACCAGTTCGAACTGCTGGTCAAGCTGGGACAGGATCGAGCGGCGGCGATCAAAGCGATCGGCCGTCATCGACGGCAACGAATCCAAGGCCGGCATCTTCGGTTCGCCGTGGGGCATCACCGGGTAATAGTCTTTCGCCGTGGGCTCCTTCTTGAACGTCGGCTCGCAAACGGAGAACAACGGATCGTACTGGCTGCCAAGAAACCCACCGTAAGGACCGCCCCGACGATAACTCTGGCCCGATCCCGGGAAGTTGGGCAGACAGACGGCCGCGGGGAGATCGCGCGAGCCGCGTCCGAGGTACTCGCAGATGGCGCCGATGTCGGGTGGATCGGTCGGCTGGGCGGGCAGTTGCGCGTTGCCACCGTCCCAGCCGGTCATGATCGCCAGGGGATCGTGCGAATTGTACTTGTGGGTGACCGTGCGGATCAGGGTCGCCTTGTGCATCCAACGGGCAATATTGGGCATGTGCTCGCAGATCTGCACACCGGGCAACGACGTGGAGATCGGTTTGAATTCACCCCGCACCTTCGCAGGTGCCTCGGGCTTCATGTCGAACATGTCCATGTGAGCCGGACCACCGAGCAGGTTGAACAGCATGACCGACTTGGCGGTCCCCTGCCCCCGGGACGCATCACCGGCACGCAGCAACCGCGGCAGGGTCATGCTGCCAAACAGCGACAACCCGCCAACCTGCATCAGTTCACGACGGGTGATCCCATCGCACAACGTCTTGTGACGTCCCAGCAAATGTAACATCGAAAAACTCCTACGCGACCCTCTGCCGTACTATATCGAATATCCACTACCGGTGGCATGGGTTTTTCTTCAATCGCCGGTTCCTGCCCGCGGACCTGGCACCCCGGTCGATTCCCAGGTCACATCCGGATCAAATGGGAACATCGGCCGTGGAATTCGAGTCCAGTCGAACGCCGCCAGGTCCGACTGGGTCATCCCCGGAGTATCGACACGGACCAGATCACGTCGCCACGCTCCGAAGTACTGGAAGTTGCTGGCGGTCTTCACGACGACCGCTCGGGCCTGGTCGATTTCCAGTCCCAGGTGCTGGTAGAGCGTGGGGTGACAGATGGCGAAACCGGCCTTGGCCATCACCACGATGTGAACCGTCCCGGACTTCAACAGCACCACCCGCCCGATCTCCACACGTCCCCGTTCGCCCGCATCGACCTCGTGATTCTCCGAAACGGCCACCACCCGTGCGGTCGTCTCAACCGGCTGGCTGAATTCGTTGTCAATCTTGCCACCCAGTGACACGCTCACCTCGGCACCGACTCCTGCCGAAAATGCCACGTCCACCGCAGCCGGGTCGACGATCGGGACCAGCATCAGTCGATCCGATTCCGGCTGCGATCCGACCTGGGCGAGCAGTTCCCTGAGAATCCACGTGCTGTCTCCGGGAGCACCGCCGTAGACCGAGTCACCGGTGTCCGAAAGAATCAGCAGGCCATCCTCGTGGGCATAGGCCCGTCGCACAGCCTCGGCCACCTCCACCCGTTCGGACCGCCAGAACGCCTCGCGAGACTCCCAGGCCATCGCCGCCATTTCGGCCGCCAACTCGTCGGCCAGTGCCGGATCGCCGTCGGTGTGGACGACAACCGCCCAGCCCCCCTCGGCCACATCGAGCCAGGGTTGCATCGGGTAAGGCGAGACATCGAGCACGCCATCACGTGCTTCGAGTGCCCGGGCGCGGTCGAACCACGCCTTCATCGGTCCGCCCGAGGTCAGGAACTGGTCCTGGGGCGTGATCATCGGGATTTTCCGCCAGGCGATCTCCGGCCGGCGACCGGTTGCGAGCCACTCGAACAGCAGCCGGGCGGTCTTGACCCCCGTGCCAAGGGGATCGTGCGGCTGCGTCTCGTGGCCAACCAGCAGGTCGGCCAACTCGACCATCCGTCCGGTGATGTTGGCGTGGTGATCCAGCGGACAGGCCAGCGGCACATCGGGCCCGATCACCTCGCGGACTGCCTCGAGCACGGCTCCCTCGAGATCGTCATCCCGCTCGATGCTGGCGGCCCCGTGCAACGACAGGAAGACCGCATCCAGGTCACCGGCCTCGCGAAGCGGCACCAGGAGCATCTCGAGCAGTTCGTCGAAGGTGGCATCGAGGATCTTGGGACCGGCACCGGCCCAGGCGCGAACCAACGGCACCACCTCGACCGGCTGGTCCTGTTCGGCGACCACCTGCAGGAATCCGCCTGGCGGCCCGACACCCGGCAACTGCTCAAGAAGTTCCGCCCCCTGGTACAGCCCATACGCCTCGAACGCATCGCGTTCCATCCGCGACCGTGTGAACGTCCCGGTCTCCTGGACGATCTCTCCCAACGCAATCCTCATCGACAACCTCTCCACCGTGCAGTCATGCTCGGACTCAAATCACGCGTGACAACAGTTCGCCATCCGAGAGCGGGATCGGGCGGCCGTCGGGCGACTGGATCGTCTGGTGCGGATCGATGCCCAACAGGTGATAGATCGTTGCCGAGAGATCCTCGGGCGCCACCGGATCGCGGGACGGGTAGGCAGCCTGTCGATCCGATGCCCCGTAAACCTGCCCGCCGGGGATTCCCGCTCCGGCCAACAGCACCGTGTTGCAGGCCGCCCAGTGATCACGGCCGGCCTTGGCGTTGATCTTCGGTGTCCGACCGAATTCGGCCAGCCACACAATCAGCGTCTCCTCGAGCAAACCCCGTTGCTGCATGTCCTCCAGCAATGCTGAAAAACCCCGGTCGAGGTTGGGCAACAGTGATTTCTTGTGCTTGTTGAAGTTGTCGGCGTGGGTGTCCCAGTAGGCGTCGTCGCGTTCCCAGTTGACCGTCACCAGCCGAACCCCCGATTCGACCAACCGTCGCGCCAACAGGCATCCCTGCCCGAAAGGGGTCTGCCCATAACGATCACGCAGGACTGCCGGCTCCTTCCCAAGGTCAAATGCGTCCCGCGCCCGTGGGGAGGTCAACAGGGTCATTGCCTGCTGGTAGTAGGCCCCCAGGTCCGAGACACGTGACGAACGATCCAGCAGGCGAACCTGTCCGTCGAGTCGTGCAAGCAGTCGTTGACGATCGAGTAGCCTCTGGGGCCTGTCGACCGGGGGAAACGGCGAGAAGGCCTTGTCGTTGGGGTGTTGCGAGATGAAGAGGGGATCAGAACCCGGGCCCAAAAATCCGCCGAAGAAACCGGGAAAGATATGGTTGTTGGCCGAGACCTGGTTGGCGGGGGCATTGAGACTGATTCCCCGGGGAAGGCCCTCGCCAGCACCCCGGCCGGCAACATGGTTGGCCACGGCGCCGAAGCAGGGAAAGTCGTCGGCAGCATTCTGGGGATTGGTCCGAGGACGACGGTGCCGGACGCCGGTCAGCATGTAATGCATCGCCACGGTGTGCGTGTTGTCCGGGTGAGTGACCGAACGAACCTGCGCCAACTGATCGGTCTGACCCGCCAGCAGCGGCAGGTGTTCGCAGACCGAGATGCCCGGAACCTTGGACGAAATCGACGAAAACTCGCTTCGCACCTCCGAGGGAGCCTCGGGCTTCATATCCCAACTGTCCTGGTGAGCCGGGGCTCCAAACATGAACAACACGATGCACGACTTGGCCCGACCGAAAGATGCCGGCTGGCCGATCGCAGACCGCTGATCGGCCGCCGCACGACCGGCCAGCAATCCGTCAAGCCCCAGGCCCAGCGACGAGAGACCGCCAAGCCGCAACCACTCGCGGCGGGACAGTCCTTCGCAGGTTTGCAACGACCGACCGGGAATCGAAAACATGCCCTGATGTTCCGGGAGGAGGGGGGCAGCACCAGACCGTGCCCCAGCATATCCGGACCCCTGATCGACTCCAACAAAGGAATCGAAAGTGCGAGCAAACACCGTGACTTCAGGAGACCCAAAACAAGACGTGTGCGAAGTGACCTCGAACCGGCTGCGTCAACTCGTGGTTGACTGGGTGATTGAACAACCCTCCCCACTCACTACGGCGACTGCGACCGTATCCGCCGATCCCATCACCCTGTGCCCTGCTGACCCGGCGGTCCATGGTACGCTGGGTTTTCACGAGAGAAGAGATGCCCCTTCCATCGGTGGTAGGATGAAGCTCCTCGCTCCGGCGTTCGAAGGCTGGTAGCCGGTGCCCAACCGCTCCATTGACAATTGCCGAAAAGCCTCCCGATCCAGCCAGGCAGGACGGAAAGCCGGTCATGCGTTTCCTGGACACCGACCTGGAAGCCCGGAAACTCGCCAAGACACTCTCCGGCTGGCTGGGCGGCCCGCTGAAACCTGCCACCCGTCCTTGATGGTCTCGACTGAGAGTTCACCCGATTCACCTGCAAACTCCGCGCCGTCGTCCGGCTGTCCTGTCGGCGTGGCAGAGGGGAATCCGGACGCGGACAGTGACTCACTCCCAACCGGCTGAGGACGTCTCTGGGACAGTACTTTGTCAAGCGGTCAAACGCCGATACAATTCCTGTAACCTTGGAAGCAATCCAGCAGGGCCCCATCACGGCATGCACCCCTCCGCCCTTCACCGCCGACTGTTTCTGCAGGGCGCGCTCGGTTCAGCCTTGTCGATCGGGTCATCCCGCCTCACATGTGCGGCGTCCAAGGCTCCTGGCCGGTCGACCAGGAGTGTCATCATGCTGTGGATGAACGGCGGTCCCAGCCACATTGACATGTGGGACCCCAAGCCGTCCGCCCCCGCCGAAATCCGCGGGCCGTTCGATCCGATTGCCACCTCACAACCGGGAATCCAGGTAACCGAGCATCTGCCCGGTCACGCACGATTGCTCGACAAGCTGACACTGCTGCGTGCAATTGATTGCTCCGACTGTGAACACGATCCCAACACGGTGATGCAAACGGGTAACAAAGAGGCCAAGAAGACGAATCCGCGAGCCAACCGAATTCCAGCAATCGGATCGGTGGTCTCGAAATTCCGTGGTCCAAATCGGCCGGGACTCCCTTCATATGTCACCTTCCACGTCACCGGGGGTTCGATTGCACGGGGTGGCGCCCTGGGCCGACAACACGACCCGTTCCACGGCAACCTGGGAGCGGGTCCTTTCCAGCGAACCGATCGGCTGACCGACGACGTGCTGAAACGGCGTCAGGGGCTCCTGGACAAGCTCGACCGCTACACCGGTGGCCCGGACCTGGTCGGTTCGACAGACAGCGTGTCGCGATTGCGTGACGAGGCCATCGAGGTGATCCTCGGGGGACGGGCACGAACGGCTTTCGAGCTGGATGCCGAGCCCGAGTCAGTCCGACGCCGCTACAACCGTGTGCCCTGGATCGACCAGTTCGGACGAACCGGAAAAATGAATGACCAGGTGCTGCAGGCTCGCCGACTGGTCGAACACGGTGTCTGCTTTGTGACCGTCGTACTCAGCGCCTACGGAAACTCCGCCACCTGGGATATCCACGGCAACCCCGTCAAGACGGCCTACGGTGGAGTGGAAACGGGACTGAAACCCCTGCTGGCCCCGTTCGATCATCTGTTGAGCACGCTGGTCGACGACTTGGAGGAACGAGGCCTTCTGGACGACACGCTCGTCGTCGCCATGGGCGAATTCGGCCGCAGTCCGCGCATCAACAAGAAAACCGGTCGCGATCACTGGGCACCGGTTGGGGGAGGCGTCCTGGCCGGTGGTGGATTGTCACACGGCCGAACGATCGGAAGCACTGACCGCCGGGGCGGCGCCATCACTTCACAGCAGGTCGGCCCTGCGGACATCGCCGCAACGATCTACCGGCATCTCGAAATTCCTCTCGAGACCACCTACGTCGATGCGGCCGGCCGGCCACGGTTCATTGTCGAATCGGGCACGCCAATCGATGAGCTCTTCGTCTAGATTCCGATGTCGCAGGCCCTTCCCAGCCCAGACAGTGGCGTGACCGACAGCATCCGCCACGACCGCCGTTACTGGTTGAAGACCCTCGCAGGCGGTTTGCTGGGTCGTGCCTCCTGCCTGGCAGCCGGCACGACCAGGAAGCCGCCGCTGAAAACGAAATCGGTGTCCGGGTGGCGCGACCGCTACCACGACGAACTCTTCACACACGCCCTGCCGTTCTGGGATCGTCACGGCATCGACCACCAACGGGGCGGCTTCCAGTGCGCCCTGGATTACGACGGCCGGCAGATCGATTCCAACAAGTTCCACTGGTACCAGGGACGTGGAATCTGGGTCTACAGTTACCTCTACAACCACTTCAAAGACCAGCTGCCCAAAGACCAACATCGGCGGACGCTAGTCATCGCTCGCAAGGCCGCCGACTTTTGGTTGCGACACGGTCCTGACAAGCGGGGCTGGTGGCCCGAGTTGATCAGCCACGACGGTCGTGTACTGCAGGCCTTCCGAGGTGACGTCTACAGCGCATTCACCACCATTGAAGGCTGCCAGGAACTGGCGTTTGCCACCGACAACGACAAACTGCGAGACCAGAGCATTCGATGGCTCAAGCAGGCCTACAGCCGGGTCACTCGCCGGGACTACCACGACCCCTATGCCAGGCAGCCAGGCTGGCGGGTCCAGGGGATCTGGATCTACGTCCTCAACTGCTGCACCCAGATGCTGGCACGATGGGACGACAAGTCGCTGACCGCCATGGCCGACACCTGCATCGAAGCCCTGCTCGAACGTCACCACAATCCAGACATTGGACTCAACAACGAGTTCCTGGACCACGACTTCGGTCGGATTCCCGAAGAGGCCAATCGCTGCCTGGTCGGCCATTGCCTGCAGGGACTCTGGCACGTCGTGAAGGAAGCCCGACGTCGCGGTGACCACTCAGTCGAACGCACCTGCCACGAGCGCATCCGCCGACACCTCGACATCGGATGGGATCACGTGCATGGCGGACTGTGCGAGTGGGTCAACGTGGGACAGTTCGACTACGAATGGGGTCCACAGAAACTCGGTAATCAGACCATCCCGCTGAAGATGAAGGGCGAATACAACTACGTGAAGTCCTTCTGGGCACTCAACGAGGTGTTGGTCGCCACGTTGATGGCCTACGAATCCACCCGGGCCCCGTGGGCCGCCCGCTATTTCACATCGGCACAGGAAATCGCCGACCGGCACTTCTCGCGACGAGCCCAAGGACAAGCCAGTTATCGCCTGGCCACCGATCGACGCTTCCGGTTCGTCCCCCGCAGCGTACGGCAGGACAATTATCACCCGCTTCGCCGACTGATGCTCAATCTGCAGGCACTGGACCGCTTGGCGACATCGTGAGACCCCGTCGCCGGGAAGGCGATGTTTGTTGCACGGTCGAATGCCGATATACTCGATGTTGCTGAACACGATCCTCGTCATCGAGAAGTTGCGGGCCATGACTCGTCGACGTTCTGACTACTGTGACGGAATCACCCGCCGCGAGGCGATCCGGGCCGGGATGGCGGCAACCGGTGCCCTGTCGCTGCCGCGGATCATGGAACTGCAGGCAGCCGGCCGGGCCGACGACGGTGACCGGTCGCGCAGCGCGGTGATCTTCGTCGAGATGGCCGGCGGACCGACCCAGCACGAGACCTACGACCCCAAGCCCAAGGCTCCCAAGGAATACCGCGGTCCGTTCGGTGTGATCAACACCACCTTGCCCGGCGTTCAGTTCAGCGAACTGATGGTTCGCCAGTCCCAGGTCACCGACAGGCTGGCGTTGGTCCGATCGGTTCACCACAACACCGGCAGTCACACCATTGGCAGCCACCTGGTCCAGACCGGCTACTACCTGCAGAACGGTTCCAGCGGCGACAACGACATGCCGTGCATGGGCTCGGTGATCGCCAAGGTCCGCGGTGCCAACAACCCGGCAATGCCCCCGTTCGTGTCGATCCCGTCTTCGATGCGCTACGGTCGGGCGGCCTGGCTGGGCAAGTCGTTCAACCCGTTCGAGACCGGTGGCAAGTTGACCTCCAAGGACTTCCAGGTCCCCAATCTCGAGTTGATCAAGGGAATCAGCACGTCGCGACTGTCCGATCGCCGGCGGCTGCTGGCCGGGTTCGATTCGACCCGCCGCATCCTCGACAACAGGGGCTTCGCCACGGCCCAGGACAGTTTCACCAAGCAGGCCTACCAGATGGTCACCAGCACCGCGGTGCGTGACGCATTCGACCTGAAACTCGAAGACCAGGCCACCCGGGACCTTTACGGCAACAGCGAGTTTGGCCAGGGGATGCTGATGGCCCGACGGCTGGCCGAACGCGGTGTGCCCTTTGTCACCGTCGGTGCCGGAGGCTGGGACAACCATGGACAGAAGGTCTGTGGGTTCACGCTCGAACAGAGCCTCAACAAGCGGGGGCCCTACTTCGACCAGGGTGTGGCCGCGCTGGTCACCGACCTCTACCGACGCGGTCTCGACCGGCAGATCCTGCTGGTCTGCATGGGTGAATTCGGCCGAACCCCGAAGGTCAACAGCGAAGCGGGCCGTGACCACTGGGGCGCGGTCATGACCGTGTTGATCTCCGGCGGTGGCCTGCAGGTGGGCCAGGTCATCGGGGCATCCGACTCCAAGGGCGGATACCCAATCGCCTCGCCCTACGGGCCCAACAACGTGCAGGCGATGATCTACCGCCACCTGGGCATCGATCCGTCGATGGCCTTCCCCGACCCGGCCGGGCGACCTCGTTACATCCTGGAAGAGCGAAGGCTGATCCGGGAACTGATCTGAGTCTCGGTC
>Ga0310342_100000947_pt1 | contig 17437 bp, 10 predicted proteins | sample S15DNA20500_MG_FD_206155 | JGI IMG/M metagenome (GOLD analysis project Ga0310342, IMG submission 206155) | Marine microbial communities from station ALOHA, North Pacific Subtropical Gyre - S1503-DNA-20-500_MG | ecosystem: Environmental > Aquatic > Marine > Oceanic | place: Pacific Ocean: North...
ATCTCCATTGCGAAGAAGTACACCAACCGCGGACTCTCCTTTCTCGATCTCATTCAGGAAGGCAACATGGGCCTCATGAAGGCGGTCGAGAAATTCGAGTACCGTCGCGGCTACAAGTTCTCGACCTACGCAACCTGGTGGATCCGCCAGGCCATCACCCGCTCGATTGCAGACCAGGCCCGCACCATCCGCATCCCGGTCCACATGATCGAAACGATCAACAAGCTCATGCGGGTGCAGAAGCAGCTGGTCCAGGAATACGGCCGCGAGCCTACCCCCGACGAGATCGCGGAGGAAATCCATCTCCCGGTTGAGCGCGTGCGTGCGGTCCTCAAGATGGCTCAGCAGCCTATCTCCCTGCAGGCGCCCGTGGGCGACAGCGACGACACCAGCTTCGGCGACTTCATCGAGGACAAGACCGCAGAGAACCCCATGGAGGAAGCGGGTTTCTCCATGCTCAAGGAAAAGATCAACGAGGTGCTCGACACCCTCACCGAACGCGAACGCGAGGTGCTTGAGCAACGCTTCGGCCTCAAGGATGGATACAGCCGGACGCTTGAGGAAGTGGGGCGCCAATTCCAGGTCACCCGCGAGCGCATCCGTCAGATCGAAGCCAAGGCTCTCCGCAAGATGCGTCACCCGACACGCATCCGGAAACTTGAAGGTTTCATCGAACTGCCCAACATGTAAGGGATCCGCGGACTCTCCCTTGTATCAAGGGTATCCCTGTGTCCTGCACAGGATCAGACGCCCTGGTCATCATTGGCCCCGGAATCCGGTCTGGCCTTGAAGGAGCGGTCATATCCTGCCCCTGCCACTACGTTCTGGTTTCTCCTCCTCTTAACGCTTAACACTTCCCTCTCAGCCGTCTTAACTCCAACCGGCCATGAGCGGTTACAATATCAGTGCCCTGCGCTCCCAGTTTCCCATCCTCGGGCATGAGGTCCATGGGCAACCGCTCGTCTACCTTGACAACGCAGCCACTTCGCAGAAACCGCGAGCGGTCCTGGACGCCAGCCGCAACTACTACGAGCTGCTGAATTCCAACATTCATCGCGGCACACATTATCTGGCGCAGGAGGCCACCGCCGCCCACGAGCGGGCCCGCGATACGGTAGCCGCCCACCTCAATGCCGGATCCCGGGAAGAGATCATCTTCACCAGCGGCACCACTGATGGCATCAACCTCGTTGCCTCTGTTCTCGGCTACTCGGGCAGAATCGATCCCGGTGACACCATTGTTATCAGTAACCTTGAGCATCACTCCAACATCGTCCCCTGGCAGATGCTCTGTGAACGCTCGGGAGCTTCGCTGGAGGTGATTCCCGTTCATGAGGACGGAACGCTCGACCTGGAATGCTTCCACCGCCTTCTCGATGCTCACGAGGACACCCTGAAACTGGTAGCTCTCACACACATCTCAAATGCCTTCGGAACGGTCCTGCCGGTCCAGGCCGCCATCAAGTCCGCTCATGAGGCGGGGGCTCTCGTTCTCATCGATGGCGCACAGGCCGTGCCGCACCTCGCGCTGGACCTGCAGGCGCTGGACGTCGACTTCTATGTCTTTTCCGGTCACAAGGTTTACGCCCCAACCGGCATCGGCGTCCTCTACGGCAAGCGCGCCCTCCTCGAAAGCCTCCCTCCCTGGCGGGGGGGCGGCGAAATGATCAAGAAGGTCACCTACGACGGCACCACCTACAACGATCTCCCCTATAAGTTCGAGGCGGGCACGCCCAATATCGAGGGCGCTATCGCCCTCGCGGCCGCCCTTGACTTCCTGAATGGCCTGGGACTCGACGACCTCCACGAACACGAGCATGCCCTCATCGGGCATGCCGCCAGCGCGCTCTCCGGCATCGAGGGTGTCAAACTCCATGGTCCCCGCGACCGTGCCGGTTCCCTCTCCTTCAACGTGGAGGGCATCCACCACTACGACCTCGGCACTCTAATCGACAAAATGGGCGTGGCCCTCCGCACCGGCCACCATTGCTGCCAACCGCTCATGGCCCGCTTTGGCATCACCGGAACCCTCCGAGCCTCCTTTGCCTGTTTTAACGATGAAGGTGATGTCCAGCGCCTCGCTCAGGCCGTGGAGAAGAGTGCGGGCATGCTGCGCTGAGAATACCAGCGCATTCCGGACCAGGATTCCAAAATGCGAATTTTCGGCGTGCATCCTGCTGCATCCGCGGTTCTCTTCCCCCCCGGATGACCATCGCGGAAAGACAGGAGCAGTTACTGCAGAATCTCAATATCCTGCAGGACTGGACCGAGCGCTACGAATACGTCATTGGCCTCGGTCGCAAACTTCCTGAGATGCCCGCAGACCAGAAGACCGATGACAAGCTCATCGAAGGCTGCCAGTCCCAGGTCTGGCTGGACGCCCGCCTCGAAAATGGAGTGGTGCATTACGTGGCTGATTCCGATTCGCAGATTACCAAGGGGATGATCGCCCTCTTCATCCACTTTCTGAATGGCGAATCACCGGACAGCATCCTGACGGCCGACTTCGCCTTCATCGAGAAAACCGGCCTCAAGGAGCATCTGGCCCCCACCCGTGCCAACGCCCTGAACCTGATGGCCACGCTGATGAAGCGACGCGCGCTGGATTTTGCGAATCCCGCCAATTGAGCCCTCCTTCTCACTCCCGGTTCAGCCACTGCAGCATGGCCTCCGCGGAACGCACCGAAATACCGGGGAGTTCCGCAATCTCTTCCGCGCTCCTCCTGCGGATGCGATCCACTGAACCAAACTTGGAGAGAAGGGCGGCCTTGCGTTTCGGGGAGACCCCGGGGCAGTCGTCGAGGCGGGATTCCTTCATGCGCTTGCGGAGGAGGAGCTCATTGTAGTTGTTGGCGCAGCGGTGAGCCTCGTCCCGGATCCTCTGGAGAAGTTTGAGAGCGCCGGTGTCGTGGCTCAGGACGAGGGGATCGCTCTCTCCCGGGCGAAAGATCTCCTCCCGTTTCTTGGCCAGCCCGATAATGGGCAATCCGTGCAGCCCGAGGCGCTGCAACTCGCCGGTTGCCGAACTGAGCTGGCCCTTCCCGCCATCCACGATGACGAGATCGGGCAGGGTGATGGGTGCCCGGCCCTCCTGCGCGAGACGGCGCATCGTCTCGACCACACCCTCCTGGCTGTCCCCTGCGTCCGAATTGACCGTCGCACCTTCCTTCAGGATGTGCGCGTAGCGACGCCGGATGACTTCCGCCATGCTGGCAAAGTCATCCTGTCCCTCCACCGTCCTGATGCGGTAGCGGCGGTAGTTCTGATTGTCGGGCACGCCATCTACGAATCGCACCATGGAGGCCACGTTGTGGTTGCTGCTCACGTTCGAGATGTCGAAACACTCCATGGTGGTGGGCGGCGCGGGAAGCTGCAGAAGATCGGCCAACTCGGTGAGATCGTCGAGAGGCTTCACTGTGGTGGGCACGCCCCGGCCGCGGGAGAACTGCCGGGTTGGCTTGAGGGTGCGTTCGAGATTCTGCACGATGTCCCGCAGACGGCCCGCCCGTTCAAAGTCCATGCGCGTCGATGCCTTCTCCATTTCCTCATGCAGCGACTTGAGACGTCCGCGCCGCCCCTTCCCTCCCAGTAACGCACTGGCCTGGTCAACCTGCTCGAGATAGGCCTCGCGCGTGATCTTGCCGATGCAGGGAGCGGTGCAGTTGCGGATCACATCCGCGCTGCAGTGCTTGTAATCCTTTTCGCCAGGTTCTCTGGCACGACAGCTGCGGAGACCGAACTCCTTGTTGAGCCACGCAATCGTTCCGCGCAACGCCCCCGAGTGAGCAAAGGGGCCGAAGTAGCGCGCTCCATCGTCCTTTCTGAGGCGGGTGAGGACGAAGCGTGGCCAGAGATCGGCCGGATTGATCTTGGCCAGGAGGAAGCGCTTGTCGTCCCGGAAGCTCACATTATAACGTGGGCGGTACTGCTTGATGAGTTTGCCCTCAAGGAGGAGCGCTTCCTGCTCGTTGCGTAGGAGGTGAATCTCAAAATCCCAGATCGCATCGAGGAGAGCCCGCGTCTTGAGGTCGGCCTGCTGCTTGCGCGAGGGCATGAAATAGCTGGCCAGGCGCTTGCGCAGGTCGCGGGCCTTACCCACGTAAATCACCGAGCCAAGGCGATCGAGCATAAGATAGACCCCCGGCTGGTGCGGGATCTCCCCCAGACGGGATCTCAAGTCAGGACGCTCTGCCATCTCTGGACGAAATTTTAACGCATGAGACTGAGGACGGAAAGAGGCGACCTGCGGGTTGCCTGAAGTAGTTTACTCCACAAAAAGAATTACGGTCACCTTGACAGAGGAAGATCAGCTCATGCCCGCTTTGAGGCATGAATATGGAATCCAGGCTACGGCTCCGGTGCTTGAACGTTCTCAAACAACGGTTACACTTCCCACAGTTCATGAATCGCCTTTTGCTCTCCGCACTGGCCTTGCTGGCCATTACAGGCGCCGCCCTTGGGGCGGAAACGTCGGAAAATACGACCAAGGTCAACCTGCTGGAAATCATCGGGGAGGGCGGCATCATGATGTGGCCGCTCGGGGCCCTCTCTATCGCGACAGTGGTTCTCATCCTCCTCTTCTTCATCACTATTCGCCGCACCACGGTGGTGAGTGACCGCTTCATGCGGGTGGCCGAGAGTCTCATCCGCAAGCGTGACTACCTCGGACTGGTGGGCTACGCGCATCGGCGGGGCGAGTGCATAGCACGCATTACGCAGAAGACCCTCGACTTTTCCACCAAGAACTCGGAAGCAAAGTTCAGTGAGATCCGCGAGGTGGCGGAGGCGGAGGGCTCGCGGCAAACGAGCATGCTCAACCAGCGTATCAGCTACCTGGCGGACATAGGGACGATTGCCCCCATGGTGGGCCTGCTCGGAACGGTGCTGGGGATGATCCGTGCCTTCCTCGAGATTAATACCGGCAACGTGGAAGTGGTGCGCCAGATGAAACTGGCGGGCGGGGTGGCCGAGGCCCTGGTAACCACCGCCAGCGGGCTGACTATTGGCATCGTTGCCATGATCTTTTACTCCGTGTTCCGTGGTCGGGTGCAGCGTTCCCTCTCGGAACTGGAGGGCGCTGCCACCCACCTGCTCGCTCTCCTCGGTTCGCAATTCCAGCAGTCGGGACGTTACCAGCCTGAGAACCAGACCCTGCCTCCCGATCCGGCGGACGGTTACAAAGTGCCCCGCAGCCAGCGGCCGGCACCCTCGCGGGCCAGTCAAGCCGACGTGCCCGGCGCCTGATCACGAAAGGAGCGACGCAGGATGAAATTCAAGTCCCCCAAGCCTCCCGAAAGCGTCATTCAGATGGCGCCCATGATCGACATCGTCTTCCTCCTCCTGATCTTCTTCCTGGTCACCTGGCAATTCTCGCGCTCGGAGCAGGACAGCAAGGTCAAGGTTCCCACCTCAAGCCAGGGCAAGGAGGAAAACCGTGCCATCAGCGAGATCAACGTGAACATCCGCCAGGGTGGCGAGCTGGTTATCAATGGCGAAACCCTTACCGAGAACCAGCTCCTTGCCAAACTGCGCGCTATCGTTGAAGTTCACCAGAACCAGCCGGTGCGCCTGCGGGGCGACGGGGACATCACCTACCAGACCCTGATGGGAGTGATCGACATCTGCCAGCAAGCGGGGATCTGGAATATCTCCTTCGCCACCCGCAAGCCGGAATGACCCTGTGGACGGGCCGACCAGGAGCAGTTAGTGCTTAAACATCAGCATTTTTCCCGCGACCTTTGACGATTGTAGGGTAGTCTAGATCCTAGGAATGGGGATTCATGACAACGTCCCGGTTACGCTGGGGGCGGCGCTGGCTGTCACGCTCGGGCTTTCAAGCCACGCGTGGGCCCAGGGGGTGAATCCGCCGGGGAAAGGCGCCCCTGCCCCCGCAGATAAGCCGCTGCGAGCGGACCCCACCAACGATCTCTTTCAACTGGCCCTCCACTCCTACCGGGAAGCTGGAGAAGTGAAGGACGCACAGCGCACGAAGGAGACCTATCTCGCCGCCATCCGGCAGTTCGAGCGCTTCCACGCCAGGTTTCCGGCCCACCCTAATGCCATCAAGGCACGATACTACAAGGCCATCTGCCACCGGAAAGTGGGCAACATGAAGGGCTTCCGGGAAAGTCTGGCGGAGGTGGTCAACATCCACAAGAAGGGTGTGCTGGTGGGAGCGGCAGCTTACCAACTGGCCTTCGAGCACTACCAGGCCAAGGGGTTCGCCGAGGCCGAACCCTTCTTCCGGATTGCAGCGGCTGAAACAGATAACGCAGATTACCGCCACCGGGCGCTTTACAGCAGGGCTCTCTGTTTTGAGAAACTGGGAAAGAGAAAGGAGGCCATTGCGGCTCTCAAGGACATCCTGGCGGATGCAGGATCGCCTTTCAAGATCCAGGCCGAACGCGTCCTGGCCCACTACTACGCCAAGGCCGACATGGAAGAGGAGGCCCTCGCGCATTTCATGCACCTGGCCAAGTCCCAGGACGACACCACCCGGTCCGATGCCATCCTGCAATGCGCCCAGATTGCACGTAAACTCGGCAAGAAGGATTTCGCGCGAACATATTTCGAGCAGATCCTCATCACTCCGGGACTGGAACAGTGGCAGGGGGAAGCCCAGCTCGCCCTGATGAGCGAAGCCTCCCTCGCCAGCAGGCACCAGGACGTGATCAACTACTACAAGCGCGGCAAATACCCGCTGGACAAGGAGCACCTGAGCCGGCGGTTGCAGATTGCCGCCACGTCCTACGAAGCACTTGGCCAGGGGGAGAGGGCAACCGCCCTCTTCAAGGAACTCGCCAGGATCGCTCCCGACAACATGACTGCCCTGGAGGCCAGCTATCTGGTCCTCTCGCGCGAGTACAAGACCAGCAGCCGGACCCTGATCCAGCAGGCCGGGGAGTTCCTCAAGAGATTTGAGAAGGAGCACCCCGATCACGCCCGCATCCACAATGTCCGCCTCATGCTGGCCGAGGGCTACCACCAGGCCACCCGTTACGAACTGGCGGCCCGGGCCTACGCCGCCATCGATCTCCAGCACATTGCCACCGGGAATCACGCCGGGCTACGCTACCGCCTGGCCAATGCCCAGCTCAAGGCGGGAGACCAGCAGAGCGCTCTCGCCTCCTTCAACAACTTCATCGAGAAGCATTCAGACCACCCGCAGGTGAACAACGCGATCGTGAACCGGTCCGAGATTTTCCTGGAACTCAAGGATTCCGCCCAGGCTCACCTCGAATTCGACCGGCTCGTCAGGCATACCAGCAAGCCCACCCTGAAGGAGTACGCCTGGGCACAGAAGGCCATCCTCTACAAGGAGGTCATCGATACCACTGGAGACGAGAAGATCCGCCTCGAAAACCTGGGTAAATTCGCTGACTGTCATACCCGGCTCCTCACCGACTTTCCCCGGCGCGAGACCGCCAAGAAGGCCGCCTCCGAGTTCTGGCGCGGCTGGGCCCTCTACCGGCAGAACAAGTTCGCGGATTGCATTGCCCCCTTCCAACAGGCGCGCACGGCCGACGCAAGCGCCCTGGGACGCACCTCCACCCTGCACCTTGCCCTCGCCCATTACCACCTTCAGCAACGGGAGGAACTGCGAAAGGAACTGGATGCCCTCCTGGAAAACTACCGGGACGAGAAGGTCCCCCGTCCCGTCTTCGCCTGGCTGGGCAATGCCTACTACAAGGACGAGCTCTACGCCGATGCCTGGACCTACCTGAGCCACGCCATTACTCCCGACAAGCCCACCGAAACAAAGGTAGTGATCTGGCGCGCCGCCGGCTGCAGTGCTCTTGAAGCGGGCGCCTACGAGGCGGCCCTCCGCCCGCTGGAGATCGTCCTGCAGGTTGAGGACAACCAGTACCGCAGGGCGGAAACCCATTTCTTCCTGGGACGCGCCCATCTGGCCCTCAAGGACACTGAGCGGGCCCACAAGGATACCGAGGCCTGCCTCTCTCTCAAGCCCCAGGGCAGCCTCAATTCCAGGGCGCGACTCCAACTGGGCGATATCGCGATGGCGCAGGGCGATCCCAACACCGCGGCCCAGTACTACGTGCCCGTGGTCGAACTCTACAGCAAGGATCCGGCCATTGCCGAAAAGGCACTTCAATGTGCCATCAGTGCTCTCGATCTCAAGGACACCGAGGAATCCCGCCGGGCTGCCAAACGCTACCGGGAGCGCCTCCAGGAGCTCAGGAACGCCGCCAAGCCGGCTTCCCGTGATTGAACATTCCCGGCCGCCATGGCAAGAATCCCCTCAGCTTCGCTGTGCAAGTTTTGAATCATGCTGCTAAGTGGCCGCTGCTGGTGGCTCTGGTATTAATGACCGGCCTCGGGCCTGCCCCCGGGCAGGCCCCGGGGTTCATAGATCCCTTCGGCAGCAACTCGGAGCTCTACCATCGCGCCAATCGCTACTACGACTACGGCACCGACAGCCGGAACCTCGACGACAAGCGCCGGGCCTACCAGATCTCTATTCCCCTCTTCCGCGAATACCTCGCCACCGGTCCCCAGGGGGATCTCGTGCAACAGGCCAGCTATCAGCTTGGCATGGCGCTCCTCCTGACCGGCGAGCGGGAGGCTGCGGAGCGCACCTTCACCACCATCATTACCCGCTACAAGAAGGGCAAATGGGTGGCTCTCTCCGCCTACCGGCAGGCCGCCCAGCTCTACAACCGCCAGGAGTGGGTGCAGGCCGTCCCCTACTTCACGATCACCGGCAAGGAGGCCATCGACAAGGAACTGGCTCACAAGGCCATCTTCTACGAATCCCGCTGTCTGCAAATGGCGGGCCGGGCCCAACAGGCCATCAAGCGTCTGGGAGACATCGTCGGGGACAATGGCAACCCCTACCGCGACTATGCCCGCCTCGCAATGGGAGAACTCTACGCCCGGCAGGGCAAGCATGAGGAAGCGCTCAAACACTTCGAACTGCTTCTCACTCCCGCCGTCGCGCCCCAGGAACGGGCCCAGGCGCTCCTCGCCGCCGGCGTCTCAGCCGCCAGGCTCGGACAGCAGGTCAAGGCTGAGGATTTCCTCGACCGGACCCTCGACTCGGTTGGACTGGACCCCAAGTACAAGGCGCGTGCGCAGCTCGCCCTGATGGAAATGCACTTTGTGGAGGAGGACCATGAGAAAACCATCCAGGCCTTCCGCTCCGGCGAGCACCTGGGAGAACGGAACGTCCTCGCCCGCATCTACCTGGTCGCCGGCCGGGCCCTCGCCAAGCTGGACCGCCACAAGGAAGCCATCGGGCAGTTCTTCAATTCCGAACGCCTTGCCATCAGCGTGAAACCGAAACCCCTCAAAAACCTGGCCTTTGAGGCGAGCTACCGGCGGCTGAGCAGCTTCTATCAGATCAACGGCGCGAACATCCCGACCCAGGTGGATGCCTTTGTCAAAGTCTACGGCGAGGAGAACCTGGGCAGTCCATGGCTGCACAAGGCCATCCTCATGAAGGCGGAGACCCTCTTCCACCAGGCCGCGCTCACCCAGGCCGCGGCCGCCTACAATGAAGTCAACCCCTCTGCCCTGCCGGTGGAAATGCGGGCCGATATCTACTTCAAACGCGGCTGGTGCCTTGCGGATACCGGGGAATACGGGCGGGCCGCTCAGAACCTCTCCAGTTTCCTGGCCACCTTCCCCGATCACCCGCGCGTAAGCGAAGCGCTTGCCAAACGGGGCCACGCCTACCTCAAGATCGGAGACCGAAAATCGGCCCTCAAAGACTTCGAACGCCTTCTCGAACGCCAACCCGAGGTCAACCTCGCCTCCTTCGCCCAACAGTACTGCGGGCGGATCCACCGGGACGAGCAGCGCTGGTCCGAGATGATCACCAGCTACCAAAAACTCCTGGCCATCCCTGAAGGCGGTCTCGACGACAAGTCCAGGGCCAATGCGCACTACTGGATGGGCTGGGGCTGCTACAAACAGGAAGAATGGGCCAGGGCCATCCCCCATTTCGAAGCGGCCCGTGACCTCCTCCCCGAAAGCTACCGCGAACCGGCAGGGGTGAATATCGTGCTGGCCGCCTACTCCCTTCTGGACTCCGACAAGCTCAAGAACGGTGTGGAGCACCTCCTGGCCGATGCCCCCCACCAGCAACTCCCCACCCGCATGCTCATCTGGCTCGGCCTGGAGCGCTTCTCCAAGGGCGACTACGAGGGCGCCGACCGCTTCCTCGGCCTGGCCAGCACACCGGACGACCCGGAGCAGACCGATACCCTCGTCTGGCGCCACCTCGCCAAGGCCCGTCTCGAATCCCGGAAATTCGAGACAGCCTCCGATGCCCTCGCCCTCCTCCTCACCCGGAAACAGGAAGACTTCTGGAAGGCCGATTCCTATCTGGACCAGAGCCATGCCCTGATTGGACTCAAGAAGTGGGAAGAGGCCCGTAGTGCCGCCCAGGAAGGCCTTGACCTCAAACCCTACGGCACCGTCCAGGCCGGCCTCTACATGGCCCTCGCCGACATTGCCATGCACCGCATGGATTACGAATCGGCCGCTGCCAACTATCTCAAGTCTTCCAAAATGTTCATTGACGACCGGGAGATCAAACCGCTGGGCCTCTTCCGCGCCGCGGAGGCCTTTGAGAAGAACGGCCAGTCCGAGGAGGCTGCCAGGACACGGAAGCAACTGCACCGGGAATTTCCCGATTGGGATTCCGTCAAGAACTGAAAACACGATCCCGGTCCGGCACTGGCCCCTTTCCAGAACAAGCAGCACCCACGGGATTCGAGAACAATCCGGGCAAATCCCCGACGGTTCACCTGCTTTGATTACCGCAAACTTCCCATTTTTGTTGCCAGATCAGGCGCAGCGCCTATTAGACTCCCACGCCCTGCCGGGGCAACCCCGACTCGTTATTACAGGCTGATTCACTCTCCTCCTGCACTCTCCTCCTGCACTCTCCTCAATGAACATCGATCCGATCCTTACCCCCGCAGCCGGAATCGTGGGGTTGATTATCGCCTTTATCCTGCTGATCCGCATCGTCAAGCGCCCCGGAGGAGAGGGGAACGTCGCCGAAATTGCCGCGAAGATTCACCGTGGGGCCATGGTCTTCATGAGGAGGGAATTCCTCCTCATCTCCATCTTCGCCCTTATCATCGGAGGGGCTCTCTTCCTCTTCCAGGAACACGAATACGGCAGGCAGCAGTCCCTCGCCTTCTTCTTCGGTGCCCTTTCCTCCTCGATCGCAGGGTTTATCGGAATGTACACCGCCACCAAGGCCAACGTGCGCACCACCTTGGCCGCCAAGAACGAGGGTCCGGCCCAGGCCCTCTCGGTCGCGTTCTTCGGCGGCTCGGTGATGGGACTCACCGTGGCTTCCATGGGACTGATCGGACTCGGCGGACTCTTCTGGTATTTCAGCAAGGCAGATCATGTCGCCGAGATCATGGAAGGATTTGCCATGGGCGCCTCCCTGGTGGCCCTGTTCTACCGGGTCGGTGGCGGCATCTTCACCAAGGCCGCCGATGTGGGTGCCGACCTGGTGGGCAAGGTGGAGGCTGGTATCCCCGAGGACGACCCACGCAACCCGGGCGTGATCGCTGACAACGTGGGTGACAACGTGGGTGACGTGGCCGGGATGGGATCGGATATCTTCGAATCCTACTGCAACGCCCAGATTGCCACCGTGGCCATCGCCGCCGCGGTGGGCGTCCGCGCCGCCAAGTCCGTGGACGAAGAGGCCACGGCCCTAATGGAAAAAATAGGTGTCGCCCCAACCACGGAGGGCATGCAGCAGCTCATGCAGCTTCCTCTCCTCCTCACCACCGTGGGCCTTTTCTGCTCCATTCTTGGAATCCTCATCGTGCGCAGCATGGCGGGCAAGAATCCTGCCGAGGCCCTCCGCTTCGGAACGATCGGAGCCGCCGTGCTCTTCATTGCAGCCTCCTTTGGACTGGCTGGCATGCTTGGCCTGAGCACCGCCATCGGACTCTGTATCCTCTGCGGAGCCGTGGGTGGGATCGTGATCGGTCTCATCACCGAATACTTCACCGGGGGGGCGCCAATCAAGGAAATCGCCCGCCAGGGGGAGACCGGGGTGGCTACTCTCATAATTGCCGGACTCTCGGTCGGCCTGAAATCGGTGGCCATTCCCCTCCTCACCATCGCGGCCACCATCTACATCTCCTTTGAATTTGCGGGTCTCTACGGAGTGGGCATCGCAGCGGTTGGAATGCTCGGCACGGTCGGAATCACCATGGCCATCGATGCCTACGGACCGGTTGCCGACAACGCCGGCGGAATTGCCGAGATGGCGGCCATGGGTGAGGAAACCCGCAAGATCACCGACAGTCTCGACGCGGTGGGCAACACCACCGCTGCCATCGGCAAGGGCTTCGCCATCGGGGCGTCCGGACTCTCCGCCCTCGCCCTCACCACCGCCTTCATCCAGAAAACCGGTGTCGATCTCAACCTCAGTGACCCGGCCATCCTGCGCACCTTCTTCGTGGGCGTCTTCATCGGAGGAGTGGTGCCGTTCCTCAACGGAGCCATCACCATGGATGCGGTGGGTCGGGCCGCCTTTGACATGATTTCGGAAATCCGGCGCCAGTTCCGTGAGATCCCCGGCCTCCTTGACGGAACCGCCGAACCTGACTCCGACCGCTGTGTGGACATCGCCACCAGGGCCGCCACCAAACGGATGATCCTGCCCGCCGTCCTCGCGGTGGGAACGCCTGTCGTGGTCGGTTTCGGCTTCGGTAACAACGGTTCCATCGCCCTGGCCGGCACTCTCAGCGGTGCCCTTCTCGGCTGCATCCTCCTCGCCCTCATGATGTCCAATGCGGGCGGAGCCTGGGACAATGCCAAGAAGTACGTGGAAGACGGACATTTCGGGGGCAAGGGTGGCGAAATCCACAAGAGTTGTGTGGTTGGTGATACCGTGGGTGACCCCCTCAAGGACACCTCGGGACCCTCCATGAACATCATGATCAACGTCATGGCCATCGTGAGCATCGTGATCGCCCCGTTGCTCGCGTAGCCTTGAACGCCGCCGTGCCTTTCGCCTCACCCCGGCAGGGCATATGCCCGGAATGATCGATCTCCGCACCGGTCAGCACTTCCGACCCCGAAACTGCGGGAAACGCCTCCGATCTCCTCAAGGTGACGAGGTGATCGGTTCCTCCTCCTCGTCTCCTGCCCTCACCACCCGGGCCACCAGTGGCTTCAAAGTGAGACCCTGCACCACGATGGAGAAGACCACCACCACGTAGGTGGCCACCAGGAACTCCTGCCGGTACGCAAAATCCTTCGGAATGCCAAGGGCCAGGGCCACCGAGATCCCGCCCCGTAGGCCTCCCCAGGTGAGGATACGGATCACCCCGGGCGAGAACTCCCGCCTGCTCTTCAACAGCATCACCGGGATGGAGGTGGCCGCAAAGCGGGCTGCCAGCACCACCACGATCAGGATCGCGCCCACCGCGATGGCCCGTCCGGAGAGATTGAGAACTAAAAGTTCGAGACCGATAAGGAGAAAGAGAACCGCATTGAGAATCTCATCCACCAGTTCCCAGAAAGTGTCTAGGTGCTCGCGGGTTTTCTCGCTCATCGCGAAGCTCCGGCCCTGATTGCCTATCATCAGACCAGCCACCACCATCGCCAGCGGGCCACTGAGGTGCCAATGGGAGGCCAGGCGATAACCCGCCGTTACCAGGGCCAGGGTGATAAGCACCTCGATCTGGTAATTGTCGATCGAACGGAGCATGAAGTAGGCCGCGAAGCCGATCATGAATCCCCACAGCATGCCGCCCCCCGCCTCCACGAGGAAAAGCTTGGCCACATCACCTGCCCCGGTCATTCCATGATCCCCGTGTCCCCCCAGGGCCATTCCGAGCACCGCGAGATAGACCACCACCCCCACCCCGTCGTTGAAGAGCGATTCACCCGTGATTTTGGTCTCGAGAGACTTTGGAGCCCCGGCCGTCTTGAGGATGCTCAGAACCGCCACCGGATCGGTCGGTGAAATGAGCGCCCCGAAAACGAGACACCACAGGAAGGGAACTTCGAAGCCGAAAAGCGGAAAAAGCAGCCAGGTCGCTCCTCCGATCACGAAGGTCGAGAACACCACTCCGAAGCTGGCCATGATGGCAATCAGCCTCTTCTGATCCAACAGGTTGCCGAGATTAACGTGGAGGGCTCCTGCGAAGAGCAGGAAACTCAGCATTCCCTCCATCAGAGTCTTGTTGAAATCGATCGATTCCACAAACCGGTCTGCAGCCTCCGGAATCAGGGGGAGGGCATCCCGCAGCATCAGAAGGACCATGCTTGAGAGCAGTCCGATCAGCATGATCCCGATCGTGGTGGGCAGCTTGAGAAACTTCAGGTTGAGATACCCGAAGACTGCGGCGAGAACGAGCAGGATGGCGGCAAGGTCAAGAAATTCCACGGGATGACAGCGGGATTTGTGGTTTGAATAACGAGAATGCGATGCGTGGGGAAGTCATTCCTCGACCGGGACCCGGGCGGGCTCACTGGAACCTGCCCTCACCCAGCCGGATTCAACGACCTCTTCGATAATGACCTGATCGGGACCTGATTCATCTGCAAAGCGGATCCGCAGGATGTAGGCAAGCGATTGACCTGGTTTCACATCATACCGGGTCAACATGCTTTCCTGGATGGAGAGCCATTCGACGTAGCCGTATAACGTGTGTTTGCGGTCCGGTGACTGCAGTCGATACGAGCGCCACTTGCGATCATCCGTGAACCCAAAGTTGTAGTACTGGACCGGTGAGCAGAGCACCCGGAAGAGGACGGGCTCCGTGGGCCGGACCTTCCGCACCTCTTCCCACGGCACCTCGGAGTAGCCTACCCAGCTCTCCCAGTCTATGACATAGCCATCATTCATACGCTCGGCTGCGATCGGTTTGACGCTGTGATCGGGCAACAGGACATCAATCGCCCAGAGTCCCTGTTTCTTCAGCATGCGTCCCTCGGGAGCTATCGCCTTCGGCACGACAGGAGTCAATCGGCGCGTGCGGTAATAGTCCCTGATCTTCTGCTCCAGGACCGGGTCCCGGCGGGTGGCCGCGAGAACCTCTTCCACCGTTCCGGCACCCAGGAACTTTTCCACGATCTTCACGATTTCATCCAGCTCCGCTTTCAGGTCCGTATTCTGGATGTCCAGAGCAGACCCGACCAGTCCCTCGCGCACGGGGAGCCGGAAGGCCTCCCGTCCCACGTCCTCCCCCGTGGTCCGGTCCTTGCTGATCAGTTCCTGATTAATCATGATGGAAGCCCCCACTCCCACCATCAGGATCAGGATCGCCAGGCCACCGAACAGAATCGGGCGCAAGGAACCCAGGGTCTCCGGACGGGAAGAGCGTCCGCCCCTGTCTTCCGACTCCCAGTCAAATTCTTCAGGTCCGTCCACCGCCCTGACCACCTTGCGCCGAACGCGCCCCCCTTCGGCGGAAGCCTCCTTCCCCTCCACCATTTCTTCGGACATGCGGAACCCCTTCATTGTGGTCTCTTCTTCAGGACCGGCGCCCGTAACTGCGACTCGAACCTGCCTCGAGCCGGATGCCCCGGGGGGAGGAATGGCGGCCCGCCCACCCGGGCTCGGCGCCGGGATACGTGCCACCCCCGCACAATTGGGACACTCCACCTGCCTTCCGCGGCATGCGCTCGTCACACGAAAAAGCGTGTGACACCCCGGACAGGAATATCCGTGCCAATCGGTCTGAGACGCATCCGGATGGTCTGCCATTGCCCCGGCAAACTACTTCCGTTCGCCAGCCTGCTCAATCCGTTTTGATCTCGATCTTCCGGGGACGATCCAGGGGCACCCCGTCATCGCCGTCACCCAGGATCTCGGTCTCCAGTAACAGGCTCGGCCCCCTCACGAATATGCTGAGCTCTCCGTTGGCGTCCTCCAGGTTGACCAGCTCCGAGTTGTAGGGATCCTCTCCCACCAGTCCGCTGGTCTGCGGCACGATGGGTGCCACGGGCAGGAGTTGCTGGGCACCGGATTCCACCGCGAGCGGACCATAGCGTTCCAGGACCTCATTGGTTCCGATCCCTCCCTTTCCATGGATGTCGCACAGCCCGATCTTCCTCCGGGCGGCACGCAGCAGCTCGGTGTAGCCGGTGTAGCGAAAGTTCCTGCCCTTCACCGGATCTTCCACCGACTCATAACAATAACGGGTGGCACGCAGTCCCGATTCGCTGCACACCTTGACCAGCGAGAGACCCTCCGGCGGCTCGATTTCGATCCCGGGATAACTGTCCTCCGCCACGTTCATCACTTCCGACCAGGGGCGGAAGACCAGCTGACGTCCAAAGGCATTTTCATAGATCGCTTCCTTGCCCTGGTGAAAACCGATCCATACCCCGAGAGCCACTTTCCCGTTGTAGCCAACGCACCAGCCGTCTGCGAACTCGTGAGTGGTCCCCGTCTTGACCGCCCCGGTGAAGGGCTGCTGCCTGAGCGTGGAGGCTTCCGCGGCCAGATTGCCGTTTTGCAGCGACTCGCGCAGCATATCGTGAATCTGGTAAGCGGTGATCTCGTCACACGCAGGATCCGTATCGGATTTCTCGGCAGGGTCAGCCTGGTAGACCACCTCCCCGTCCGCATCCTCGATCCGCTCGATATAGCGCAGGTCGCCCGGCAGGTCGCCCTTGCGGGAAATGGCAGAATAGGCCCGCACAGCCTCCTTGAGTGAAACCGAGTCGTAGCCGAGCAGCATCCGGGTGAGAAGCTCGCCCTCGCCCACCGGAAGGCCGAAGGCCCTGGCCTGATCCGCCACCTCTTCCAGGCTCAACTCGCGCCCCAGGCGCACGGTAGCCGCCAGCTTGGAGGCGGCCAGCGCGCGCTTGCTTGAGATCCGGCCCTCGTATTGCGGATTGAGAACCTCCATTCCCCACTCGCCCAGGATCCCTTCCTGGGCACCCACCGCGACCGCCCGCGCATCCATCGCTTCGTCCCTTACCGTAGTGCAGGGGTGGCGGCCGGATTCCAGGGCCGCCGCATAAACGACGGGCAGGTAAGTGGTCCCGAACGGACGGCGGCCCAGCTCGATGAAATCATACTGCGAGTGCGCGTAGTCCCGCCCTCCCACGTAGGCCAGCACGTTGCCCGTGTCCGAGTCGATCATGAGAGCCGCACTCTGGAGATAAGCGGGCACCTTGTCCGGGGCCGCCTTGAACTCGCTGTGCTTCGGGTGGCGGTATTCCGACCGGGCCTCAATCCGTGCGAGGTGCGCCTGCAGGCTTCGCTCCGCCCGGTTCTGGACATCCCGGTCGATGGTGGTGTAGATCCGGAACCCACCCCGCGACATCGCCTCGATCCCCACTTTCTCCAGCGCGATGTCATCCACGATCTCGTAGAGGTGCGACTTGCCCTTTCGCAGTGGCTTGGGATTCACCACCACCGGCTTGCTGGAGAGTCTCATCCACTCGGACTCCGTGATCATCTCCTCGGCGA
>Ga0310342_100000948_pt1 | contig 17437 bp, 5 predicted proteins | sample S15DNA20500_MG_FD_206155 | JGI IMG/M metagenome (GOLD analysis project Ga0310342, IMG submission 206155) | Marine microbial communities from station ALOHA, North Pacific Subtropical Gyre - S1503-DNA-20-500_MG | ecosystem: Environmental > Aquatic > Marine > Oceanic | place: Pacific Ocean: North...
TGTTAATTGCCAGTGAGCCATCACCCGATTTGGTGAGCGTATTGCCGCCCAGATTCAGGCGGTGGTTGAACTGGAGGGATTGACCCCGCTTCGACGTTCAAATACGTATCGGCCTGCAGGTTCGTCCGCACCTGAAACTCGTGATTTCCGGCCTGCACATCGACGCTGGGAGATCCGCCCACACTGTCGGCCATCAGATCGAGACTTCCCGCGCCGGAGATAACGTAAGACATGTCCGCATTGTTGAATTCAATACGGCCAACCGCAGCTGGGCTGTTGACTGAGACATTGGTGTTACCGGTTATATTCGTATGACTACCAAGTACGACCGTCTGGTCGCCATTCTTGGGAATGCCCCCTGGTGACCAGCTAGCACCGTTGGACCATTGGCCAACTCCATCGGCTTTCCATTGATACGAGCTGGCTGGCGTGAAGTCGCCGGCTAAGAACTGTAATTCACCTGTTCGGGGCGCGTGGCCTGCGGTAACCTGCGTCTGTGACAGTTTCCAGTACCGGTGCGGGTTGAGGCCCAGATTAAAGTCATACTGATACCAGCCTGCGTAGCCATTTCCCGCAAGTTCGGGGTCACCATTATCGTCGACACCACAATCATCAGTGGAGTTGCTACAGGTTCGAAAATCAAACTCCCCGCCATCGTTTATTGAGTAGGACAGGTTGTCGTCTGAATGTTCCATTTTCCACAAAGCGCCGCGGGCGCCACCGGCGTAAACGCTGTAGGGGCGAACGCTGGTGATCGTCTGCGGGACGCCGAAATCGACGGTTAGGTAGTCGCCATTATCCCACCAGATCCAACCATGATCAACGGTGTTATTGGCTGTCCCGTAAGGAACTGGATCCGTCATGTTAGTTTCACTCGAAGCAATGATATCTCCTACCCTATAGGGAACCACGTTAGCATCTGCCTGCTCAGCCAACACACCACTCAACATGAAACAAAAGGGGAAATAAACGAGAGAAAAGATGTGTGTTTGGCGGGAATACCACATTTGTGAGTTTCTCCAAGGCGGGATTGAAAATGGGGTACAGGACATAATTTAAACCAGATACAAACAGTCCTAATGGTAATTAAAACAACCATTTTGTCAAATTTTTATGAGAACACTTTCAACTCACTACGCTTTTGGTGAAATTCGGCATGACCTAAATTTCAAGATGATTCAGGTATCCAGCCAGATGCTAAAGGATAACTCTCACGCGAGATATTGGCAGGGACACTAAGGTGACATCCAGCGCGGATTGCACGTGTTCTTTGGGCAAGCGTCACGGTGTCGAACAAGGCATCGCTCAAACAACGGGCCAACGTAGCCAATCCCCCACACCCGCAGGATGAAAGCCACCGTTTGAGCAGCCGAAATGGTTCTGACCGATGATAGAAACGTCCAGCAGAAGTGGCCGAACTGGACCCTCACGATTCGACTCGGTCGCCCCGACGTGGCCACGAGCGTGTCAACCATCCCCAGGCCAGGCAACTACAGAATCGGAAGTTGCCTGGGGTTTGCCTATCAAGCTCAGCCGTTTCTCAGTCGTGTTTCCCCGTCAATTGCCCCGACGTGGCAACATCAGGGCCATCATACCCACTAACAACAGGAGCAGACTACCCGGCTCGGGAACCGTATTGGCGCCCCCGGACAAAGCGCTGGTGAAGTTGATGATCGACGTGGTCAAGTCGCCCGTATCCACATCACCATCTCCGTCCATGTCACCTTCGGCCCATGTCTTGCCTGAACCTCCTGCACTGGTGAAGTTAATGATCGACGTGGTCAAGTCGCCCGTGTCAACGTCCACATCACCCGAGGCCACATCGGTGTTGCCTCGCAAGGCCACCTGAGCATCAACGCTGGTTTCGGTATACGTCACGGCCAGGCCCTGGCGGCCGCTAAAGACCACGTTGTTGGTCGTGTTGAAGGTACCGCTCACGTTGGCGGCCGTCACGATGCCCGGCATCGAATCGCCGATCGTGGGAGTGTAACCCGCATCCACCTGCAAATCGAGTACGCCAGAGAGGTTGGCCGTTCCCCAGACAAGCAAGCGGTCGTAGTCGGTGCCCGCCACACCACCACTGCCGGTTAATTCAATCGCCAGCGTTGCCGAAGAACCCTGCGTGTAGTCACCGTCAACGGTCAACACACCGGGGCTATTGCCAGGCGAAACGGTCGAGCCATTGACCAAGGCCCCGTTGACCGTTCCCGAGCCACTGCAGTTGCCCCCTTCACAGTTGAGCGAACCACCGGTGCCGGTGGTGAGGTTATTGTTAATCGCCAGTGAGCCATCGCCCGTTTTGGTGAGCGTATTGCCGCCCAGATTCAGGCGGTGGTTGAATTGCAGAGATTGACCCGCTTCGACGTTCAAATACGTGTCGGCCTGCAGGTTCGTCCGCACCTGAAACTCGTGATCTCCAGCTTGTACGCTGATGCTAGGTAAGCTGCCGGCACTATTGGCGGCCAGCGAGAGATTTCCGGTGCCTGCGATAGCATAGGCGTTGGTAGCATTGTTGAATTCGATACGGTTGATTGCAACAGGACCGCTGACCACGACCGTCGTCGGGACAACAATCTTCTCATGATTACCAAACAGAGCCGTGTCTTCGCCCGAGCTGGGGAACTCGAAAGCACCAGTATTCGAACCCCAGTTTTTGACATTTGTCCAAATGCCACCTTCATTGGCACTCCATTCGAACGATGTTGCATCTTCAGATGGTGTTCCGAGACCAAACTCAATCCCTCCTGACCGAGGCATGTGGCTTTTGGTCACCGCACCGGAATTGGTAACTTGCCAGAATTGGGCGGTAGTCGGTTCGAAATCGTATTGATACCAGCCGGAGTGATCGTTTGACTGGCTACCGTCGTCAAAATAGCCTCCACCTTCAGATGTTAGGTAGTCAAACTCATGAATATCATCCAAAAAGCTGAGGTTGGCGGAATCCCCAGATCGAACTTGCATGATCATTCCTCGCCCATCATGGGAAAAACCGCTCCAAAAACGCACGCTGCCAATCGCCCTAGGAGTACCAAAATCAACAGTGAATTTACTATTGGCACTCCAAATCCAGCCAGTATCGCCGTTGCCGTTGGCTGTGCCATAAGGCGTAGTAGGTGAGTCGCCCCATGCATTTGGAGCCTGACCTCCGAAGAATTGGGCACCGTCAGGAAATGCTGCTGCCATTTGATCGGACGTGAAGGGGATTACGGTAAAGTCAGCTGAGGCGTTGGCGCCCAGGCCAGCAAAAAGACACAGGACAAAACAAGTGATGATCGTAGTGCGAATGGGAAATAGCATGCGATTAACCTTTCAGAAAACAATTTATTTAAATTCCGCACCCGTAACAGGTCCCAAACAAACAGCGTTCCATCAAAGTCAACACTCTTGAATCAGGGAATGTTCAACCGCCCATACTCTTACACACCGATCCATTCGAGCCATGGGCGAGGTCGTCGCTAACGTGTTTTTTGGCGAGAATGTTTTTTTACTAACGCTGCGCCTATACAGTGAAACGGAGGGTTTCAAAAAATAAACATAGGGAACAACGTTGTCGCGAGAGTCGTCCACCGAAAGTAAATTGGAAAACAGGTCTTTCAAATAGCCTTGACGTTAGGATCGCCACAGCGTCTTTTCAAACTTCGCGCAACTCATCCAATCTAGCAACTAGAATCCCCTGAAACAACGTTTTTTTAAGGGAGGGAGTTTTTATCTGCGGTAATCTCACCCCTCACAGATAAAATATTTTTTTACGCGCAAAACCTTGACACCTTTTTTTGTCGAATCATAATCATATTTAACTTGACGTTTACTGCTTACCTGCTGAATCTTCTCTGGAAAAAAGCTACTGGTTATCCAAAGGAACCTATCCCATCGCTCCCTCCGGGGAGTTATCGGATAAGTTCCTTTTTTTGTGTGTTTTGCAGACATTATTCCCCACCGAAACAACAAACACCAACTGAACGTTTCATCACAACACTCTAATACAGACCACCCGAGAACTACTGACCAAAAACACCAAGGAATGTGATCCCTCAGCTCCTTTCCCCCGCGGGGTGAAACAGGAGCTGTCGGATGACATTCCTTTTTTTATGGAGTTGACGTTTTAAACAACATTTCACCCCTTTTTTTACCTGGAGTTTTTAATGGTTCGATTCACCTTGTTGATTTGTGTTGTTCTGACATTGTGCTGCAAGATCCAGCAGGCAAGTGCCGCTGATGTGCCCTATACGGCTGCGAACATCATTGACGATGCTTTGATTTTCCAACATGGCCCCTTTCCTACCGGAAATTTCGACCCGGCTCCTTATGGCATCGTTAATAACACCGCCGACCAAGGCTGGATCTGGAATAATGGCTCCAATTTTACCGTCGATTTTGGCGCAACGACGCATGTTGACGGCATCCAAATCTATAGCACCTACACCGGAGGCAGCCGTGGCGCTAACTGGACAGTCGAAAGATCGGACGACAACGCAAATTGGAGTTCGGCTGGCAAGTTCGAATTCAAAACCACCATAGCGAGTGGGGTAAACGACGCTGGCGAGCCGGAAACCGCCGGTGGTGGTCACGGTGGCTGGTACAACTACGATCTGGACGGAGGATCCGCACAATACCTTAAACTCAGCCAGACAGACATCACCCTGGGCCATGCTCCTCGCGTGGGTTCGATTACTTTTTCCACCTCCATCCCCGAACCCTCCACGTTCCTGATTGCCACACTCGGACTGCTAAGTTTGGTCGGCCTGTCTGGTCGCCGAAGCCACTAGCTAATTGATGATTCTTAGCCAGTATCACCTGTGCTGCAAACTTTCAGATTTCTCCAGCAGTTATCGAACTCCTATTTCGATAACTGCTTTTTTATTTCCCTTGACAAAATCGTGTTCTTCAACAGAACCAGCCATCTGAGTCTCTCTATCCATCAATTGAACCAATCCTGGTGAAATAACTTTCCATCCCTTTCATCGGCTGATATGTATTTTCATCGGCTGCCATCGTTACCCCCCCAAAAAAGGGAACACCAACATCCCATTCGATCGCTTGCCTTTGAGTCAATTTGCTTGTGTTTTGTACAGTCAACAGATATATTAAAGAAAGGGCTCGCGAATCTTCTAAAACATGTTGTCTCCATGGGTTGGATCAATGTCAGTGGTCACAAACGACCTCCCATTGGAGGACATTTGGCGGATTTCCTTTTCACCCTTTTCAAAGAGCGTGTTCCCAGCGCTGGCTTGAGGAGAATGGCTCGTTGTTAAAATTATCCAACCAAAGAAGCTCACGGTCCAAGCAGCAACACACCCTGCGTGGTAAACACCGTAGCCGACTCGAGTCCCTCGAAGCGCGTGTTGTCTTGGACAGTACCGTGGTCTTCAGTGAGATCATGTACAACCCCGCCGAGGCGACCGACGATTCACTCGAATGGGTTGAGCTGCACAACCAGATGTCCAAGGCCATGGACATCTCCAATTGGTCGATCGAAGGTGGGATCAACTACACCTTCCCCGAAGGCACCTCGGTTTCCGGTGACGATTATGTGGTGATTGCAATCAATCCGAATGCTCTCCGTATTTCATCCGCGCTGGGGCCCTATTCAGGAAATCTGGCCAATGACGGGGAAGAACTTCGATTGGTCAGCAATAATGGCCGCCTGATGAACGTGGTCAACTATGGTGATAACGACCCCTGGCCCGTTGGACCTGATGGGGGCGGTGTTTCGCTGGCCAAACGCAACCGTAATTCGGCCAGCCATCCGCCAGAAAACTGGACCGTCAGTTCACAAATCGGGGGAACACCGGGGACCCACAATTTCCCTACAGATGCTGATGGCCAAATCGAAGCCTCCTTTCAAAAAGTCGTTTTTCCTGGTTCCGAAGCAAGTATTCTGATCCCCTCGAAAGCGAGCGACCTCAGTTTCCAGGGCACCAATTGGAAATCGCGGGCTTTCGACGATGACCAGGCGCCGGGTTGGCTTGATCGCACGTTGGGTGTTGGTTTTGACACAGCCGGTAACTCAAGTGTCCGTTCGCTGATCCACCCCGCCGGCGACCTGGGGACTCAAATGTACGGTATCAACACCTCGGCGCTGGTCAGGGCCGAGTTTGACATCGATCATCCCAACGCATTCCAGCAGATGCAATTGACCATCCCGCACGACGATGGTTTTGTGGCCTACCTCAATGGCACTGAAATCGCAAGAAACGATGCACCCACTGGTACACTGGCATTTAATGCAAGGTCGGTACCCGGGGGTGCTACAGGAAATCCGATTGAGATTCCCTACACGGCCAATGACATTGTCGGTGGCCGGTTTGTTTTTGAGCATGGCCCATTTCCCTCGTCCTATTCCGATCCGGCACCCTACGGGGTCTTCAACAACGTGGCTGATTCCGGCTGGATATGGGGTGAGGGCGGTTCCTTTACTGTTGATTTTGGCACCTCCCAACCCATCACCGGATTCCGTGCTTACAGTGTTTACGCAGGTGGATCGCGGGGTGCAAAGTTCACCATCGAACACTCCGATGACAATACTAATTTCTCAAGCAGCCACGGGGGCACTGTTGACTATGTCACCCAGGAGGGCGTCGGAATGAACGACGTCGGCAACCCGGAAACAGCGGGCTCCGGGTACGCCGGTTGGTATGACTTTGAGTTCAATCCCCTTGCTAAGGCGCACCGGTATTGGAAACTCCGACATGACGGCAACCTGGTCAGCCACGCACCGCGCACCGGTGCGATTCAGTTTGTCGGCCCATCCATTGACAACTTTAATGTCACCGATCACCTCGATCTGTTAAAGAGTGGCACCAATGTGCTGGCAATTCACGGACTGAATTTCTCACCCAGTGATTCCGATTTTCTGATTCAGCCTACGCTTGAACTGTTGCCATTGCCACCGTCAGAGGAACCTTTGGTCGACAATCCACTGGTCGATGTTGAACTGGACCATGGCAGCCGCGTCTTAATTCCTACCCGAAGTGGCGATCTGACCCACGGTGGACGTGCCTGGAACGATCCCTATTTCAACGGTCATTCGGCACCCGGTTGGTTCGACGCCAGTTACGGCATCGGTTTCGACTCCACCGACAGCGGCGCCGTACAACCGCTGATCCATTCAGCCGGCGATATTCAAACCCAAATGCTGGGTGTCAATCCATCAGCATTGGTTCGCACAGAATTCACGATCGACGATCCTGGTTCTTTGAATGAAATGCGTTTGAATCTGCAGTACAACGACGGGTTTGTCGCCTATATCAACGGTGCCGAAGTAGCCCGTGCCCGTGCCCCCGCAGGCACCCCGGCATTTAATGCTACCGCCGGTGACGAGATTGTCACGGGGGACCCGATCGACGTAACGTACACGGCCAATGATATCATTGATGGCGATTTCTACTTTCAGCACGGCCCCTTTCTCACAGGCTTTGCCGATCCGGCACCTTACGGAATTTCCAATAATACGGCAGATCAAGGCTGGATCTGGAACGACGGTGCGTCATTTACGGTCGATTTTGGTTCGGCCAAATCGGTGGGCGGCGTACGCCTTTACAGCGTCTACGCCAATGGCGAACGCGGTGCCGAATTCGTCGTCGAACACTCAGACGATGGTCAGACCTTTTCAAGCAACGACGGCGGCAGTATCCAATACGTCACCCAGGCTGGTGTTGGTGTGAATGATGCGGGCCAGCCGGAAACAGCAGGCACCGGCTATAGCGGCTGGTACCAGTACAACTTCAATCCCCAGGGAGGCACTCACCGATACTGGAGACTGCGACAGGAGAGTATCGCTGCAGGTCACGCACCGCGAACAGGTGAGGTGCAGTTCATTGCCACCACACCCGGTGGTCAGCAGGGCGGGGGCGGCGGTCCCTCAGAGGTAGCCTACGACGCGACCCAATTGTCGGGGACCAACTTTTCCACACACTTCGGTTATGGTTCATCTCCCGACAGCTTCGGGCAGCCCCTGCCTTACGGTGTGGCCAACAATAACAGCGATGTCGGGTGGATCTGGAACCCAGGAGGCTACCTGAATGTGGACTTCGAGTCTCCGGAGACGATTACCAGCCTTCGCGCCTACAGCGTTTACAACGGTGGATCACGGGGGGCGACATTCACGGTAGAACACTCTGACAATGGCACCACGTTTTCAAAAAGTGACGGCGGAAGTTTCCCCTTCATCACAAAATCCGGCACTGGGGTGAAGGATGATGGCAGTCTCGAAACGGCCGGAAACGGTTACGCTGGATGGTACCATTTCGATTTTAATTCTGGGAAACATCCACACCGATACTGGCGAGTGCGTCATGACGGGACGCTAGTTGGCCATGCACCTCGTTTGGCCGAAATGCAATTCATCAGGGATGGTGGAAACACGGGTGGTGGCGGCGGCGGTTACGTGTCCGAAGTTGAACTCGACATCAGCGAGCACCTGTCCCGCTTAGTGTCTGGCAGCAACCTGCTGGCCATTCAAGGCATGAATAACGCTGTGGATGACGCTGATTTTCTTATTCGTCCGCAACTGTCAACGCGAACGGGCGTCGTCAACCCGGGAACTCCGACGATTGGAAAGGCTGCCCTGAATGAAATCGCCGGGGTGGGTGACGACGAATTTTTTGTCGAGATCACCAACCTGGGCAGTATGCAGGTCAACCTGTCCGGATATCGACTCAAAGCCGACGATGGTCAATACACGTTTCCTGCCACCCTTGTTACCGGTGGCGGTGTCGTGTCGCTTTCCGCGGCCGAACTTGGCTTTCAACCACAGGACGGTGACAAACTGTTCCTCTATGTACCCGGCGGCACCCAGCTTGTGGATGCCCGCGTCGTGACCAATCGCCTGCGCGGCCGCTCATCACAACACGATGGCGATTGGCTCTATCCAGAAACACCCACACCGGGCGCCGCCAACGTTTTCGATTTTGAAGATCAGATCGTGATCAACGAAATCATGTATCACCACCAGCCGCTCTATGGGATCGACGACACACCGGCCACCTACGGTACGACCACGCTGGTGCCCATCAATAACACCCTCTGGCGATACAATGAAAAAAGTGGATTTAACGGCGGGGGAATCGGCACCAACTGGTACACCACGCCGCATCCCATCGGCACGTCGAACTGGTCCGAGGGTCCCGCACCCTTGGGATACGAAACCGCCACGCTTCCCCTGTCGATCAACACGGAGTTGGCTGCTCCTCCCAGCAACAGCCCGTTCATCAGGACCACTTATTTCGAAACTGAGTTCCAGTTCAACGGCAACCTCAACGACATCACCAATCTCCAACTGACCCACATGATTGACGATGGGGCCGTGTTTTATTTAAACGGCCAGGAGATCACTACCTACAATTTGTCCGGTTCGGTTACGGCCAGTACGTTTGCCAAAAGTACCGTGGGCAACGCAAAACTGGTCAACTCCAGCACTCTCCCCAAATCCGCCCTTCAGGTCGGCACCAATCGTTTGTCGGTCGAGGTCCACCAGGCGACCGATGGAAGTAGCGACATCGTGTTCGCTACGTCGCTCTCGGCGCTCAGACAGCTGACAGGACCCGTCGAGGGGGTTCCGTATGCGGAAACCAGTGAAGAATGGATCGAGTTGTTCAATCGTGGATCAAGCACTGTCGACATGAGCGGGTGGAGCCTGCGCGAAGGCATTAACTTCGATTTCCCTGACGGCACAAAGCTGGCGCCGGCCCAATACCTCGTCGTGGCCAACAACGCCTCGGGCCTGGCGACAGAATTTGCCGGAATCAATGTGCTGGGCGATTTCTCCCGCAACCTGTCCAACAGCAGCGACATCCTCCTGTTACGTGACGCCCACAAAAACCCAGCTGACAAAGTCAAATATTTTGACGGCGGCCGTTGGCCCGAATTTGCCGATGGCGGTGGTTCGAGCCTGGAACTGCGCGATGTGGATGCCGATAACTCGATCGCCGCAGCTTGGGCCGCCAGCGACGAGACGGAAAAGTCACAGTGGCACTCCTACACGTTCAGCCAAGTAGCATCGCCGGATACCACGACTCCCAAATGGAATGAATTTCTGGTTGGCTTCCTGAATAACGGTGAAGTGTTGATCGATGACGTGAGTGTCATTTCCAACCCCGGTGGAGCAAACACCCAATTGATTCAAAACGGTTCGTTCCAGTCCGATTCCATCGGATCAACGCCCAGCAAGTGGCGAATCATGGGCACCCACGAGGGTACCGTTGTGGCCGATCCCACCAATCCAACAAACAAGGTCTTGCACCTGGTGGCTTACGGGCCCACTGATGAAAACCACAACAAGGCCGAGACAACCTTCGTCGGCAATGCGAGGATCACCAACGGAACCGAATATCAGTTCTCCTTCCGCGCCAAATGGCTGACCGGTTCTCGAAAACTCAATACGCGGTTGTATCTCAGCCGTGTGGCCAATACGTTTACCCTGGAAGCGCCCCAGAACAATGGTACGCCGGGACAGGCCAATTCCACCCGGCAAAGCAATCTTGGACCCACGTTTGAAACTTTTCAACACGAACCGGTTATCCCCGACGCCGACGAGATCGTGACCGTCACCGTCGCCGCCGCCGATCCCGATGGCATCCGTTCGCTGAACCTTTTCTGGAGAACCAGCAACACCGCCAGCTTCCGACGCGCCAGCATGGTTCAGCAGGGAGAACAGTATACGGGCACGATTACCGGTCACGGCGCTTCGACGATTGTGCAATTTTATGTCGAAGCCCAGGACTCCTTGGGCGCAACATCCACTTTTCCTCCGGCTGGGCCTGATTCACGAGCCCTGTACATCGTCAACGACAACCAGGCTGATACCGGGACGCTGCGCACCTTCCGCTTCATCATGTTCACCAACGAAGCGTCTCAGCTTTTCTCGCCCATCAACGCGGGAAGCAACCGTTTTGTCGGAGCCACGGCCGTGGACAACGAAACCGAAGTATTCTATGACGTGGGCGTTAAACTGCGTGGCAGCCCCATCGGAAGAACCATTGGCAGTCGCCGCAACAGCTTCAACATTTCGTTTCCTGCCGAGCAGCTTTTTCGCGGGGTTCATGATTCGGTTATCCTGGACACGTCCGCCGCCAGTGGCATCCTGAGCGAGGGGACTTCCGACGAAGTTCTGGCCACGCACATGATGAACCACCTGGGCATGCACGTCAGCCTGTACCATGACTTTGTGTACATGGTCATGCCCAACAACACCCGCAATGGACGAGCTGTCCTGGGTTTGGCGCGCTATGGCAACCAATTTCTGCAAGAACAGTTTGGAGAACATAGTGATGGAACGGTTCACGACTTCAATAAAACCAACTCACTGAGCCAAACGCATGATGGCACGATAGAAGGTTTTAAACTCAACAGTGGCACGTCCTATCAAAACCAGGATATTGCCGACCTGGGAGACGACAAGGAAAAATATCGCTGGAACTTCCAGGTGACCAATCAGCGGGCAAAGGATGATTTCAGCGGTCTGATCGCCATGGCCAAGGCATTCAGCTTGAGTGGTACGGCCCTGGATGTGGCAACCCAGGAGACGATGGACATGGACTCCTGGCTGAAAACCTTTGCCTTTAATTCTCTGGGCGGTAACCTGGACCTTTATACGGTCGTGGCTTCAACGCACAACCTGAGAATCTACATTCACCCCGAGAATCAAAAAGGGATGGCCCTGCCATGGGACCTGGACCACTTTTGGCGGATGCCGACCAACCAGCCGTTGCACGGTACTCACCCCGAGAATTTGACGAACATCATCAATCGGCCCCACAACCTGCGTCGCTACTACGGCATCCTGCTGGACATGATCGATACGACCTTCAACTCGGCGTACATGTCGCCCTGGGCACAGAGCCTGGGAAATCTGGCCGGGGAAAACTATGGCAACCACGTCGCTTATGTATCGGCGCGGGCCAAATACGTTACCAACCAGATCAATTCCCGTGCCCCGCAGATCTCCTTCGAGATCACCTCGTCCAATCCGCTCAACGTGGGCAGCGCCTCACAAGCCACCATCACCGGCAGCGGCTGGGTAAACGTCGACCAGATTCGATTGGCAAGCAATGGCCAGGCCTTGGATGCCACCTGGTCCGGTGGCGGACGTGTGGCCAATACCTGGCAGGTCACCGTGCCGGTCAGCGGCATCCAGCCGGTCACCCTCGAGGCTTACGACTTTCAAGGCCAATTGATCGACTCCGACACGATCAACATCACCAGCTCCACGTCCAATCCGGTCGTCGATTCCCTGCGGATTACCGAGATCAACTACAACCCGGCCGCTCCTACCGAAACTGAATTAATCACCTTTGGCGCGCTCAACAACGACGATTTCGAATTTATCGAATTGCAAAACATTGGCTCAACCCCCCTCCAACTGCTGGGAACCCAGTTCACCGACGGCGTGGACTTTGTCTTTCCCGCTCTCGGGCTGGAACCGGGAGAACGTGGCCTGGTTGTCAAAGACACCACAGCTTTTGCCCGACGCTACGGAACTGGCCACAACCTGCTCGGCCAGTTCACCTCCGGGGGTCTTTCCAACGGGGGCGAAAGAATCACGCTGACCGACAGCCTGGGCCAAACCGTGCTGGACTTTTCCTATGGAGACAACGAACCCTGGCCACAGCGGGCCGACGGGTCGGGCGGAACCTTGCAGCTCAAGGACGCCGCCACAACACCGGTTGACCAATACGGCAAACATTATCACTGGCGCGGCAGCACCCGCTTCCACGGAACACCCGGCTCCCCCGCCACCGAGCCACCGGGCATCGTGATCAACGAAATCCTGGCCCGTACCGATACTCCCGTGGCGACCTCCGATACGGTGGAACTGTACAACCCGACCGCCACGGCCGTCGCTATTGGCCACTGGTGGATCAGTGATTCGGACCAGAATTTATTGAAGTACCAGATTCCTGCTGGCACCGTTTTAAACGCGGGCCAGTACCTGGTGTTGGACGAGAGCCACTTCAATCCCACGCCCCTGGCGCCCGGTCCGAACGATTTCGCACTCAGTGGCACCGCCGGTGATGACCTCTGGCTGGTCATCTCCGATGGCAACGGGGGTGTGCAAACGCTGGTGGACGATGTGCATTTTGCTGCGACCGCCAATGGCGAATCGATTGGCCGGGTCCCCAACGGCAGCGGCAGCTGGGCTCCCCTGCAGACCACCAGCCTGGGCGGTGTCAACTCCGCACCCCGCGTGGGACCATTGGTGATCAGCGAGCTGAATTATCATCCGAGCGCATCAATGGTCCCGCTACTGACGGCCGACAATCTTGAATTTGTCGAAATCCAGAACCCAACGTCTGTCACGGTCGATCTGACCGCCTGGCAAATTCGCGGCGGCGTGGATTACGATTTTCCGGCAGGCACCACCCTGGCTGCGGGCCAGGTCTTGGTCGTCACTCCCTTTGATCCGGCCAGCGCAGAAAACTTGCCGCTGGTCACGGCCTTTCGCGCCCATTATGGAATCGACAGTAGCGTGACCCTGCTGGGCGGTTATGCCAACCGCCTCAACGATTCCTTTGAACAGCTCCTGCTCAAGCGGGCCGGCCCGCCGCCAGCGGATGATCCCACGCTGATCCCACGCCTGGTCGAAGACACCGTACTTTACGATGACCTGGCCCCCTGGCCCACCACGGCCGACGGCACGGGCCACTCGCTGCAGCGCATTTCCATCACCGGCCCGGGCGACCAGAGCAGCAGCTGGACCGCCGCGGCACCCAGCCCCGGCTCGGTCAGCAGCACCTTGCCGGGTGATTTCAATGGCGATTCGGCCGTCGATGACACCGACATTGATTTACTGTTTGCAGCCATCGTTGCCGGTGACCATGATTTACATTACGACCTCGACGGCAGCGGCAGCACCACGATGGCCGACGTCACCTTGCTGGTCTTCGCCCTGCTGGGTACCAATTTCGGCGACACTGACCTGGACCTGGACATCGACACGGGCGACTTGACCAGGGCCATTGTCAATTTCACCGGTGCCGGTGGGTCGGGAAAAACGTGGAGCCAGGGAGACACCGACGGAGACGGTGACGTGGATACGGGCGATTTGACCACCGCCATCATTAACTTCACCGGGGCCCGCAGTCGTCTGGCCAACGTGCAAAGCGCTATCGGTTTCAACGCCGTCACCTCCTCCACGGACAAAACCGAATCCGGTTCGCCTGCCCAATCAAATCTTGATGATATTCCCACCGGCGATGTTTCTCCTACTACGCAAGGCGATCTTGATACCGCGACCAACGCGGCGCTGGAAATCCTGGACGGACGCGCCAACCGACTCCACACCCAGGGTCGCGAGCTACACCTGAATAGTTTGGACCGATTATTTACCAGCATGGACAGGTGAAAACATACGCCACGTACCAGCTGAGTTTACCATTCCATGAATTTCAACACGTTGAAACGATCAACCGGCAGTAACCGACGTGGGCATTCCGCTGCTCGACGGCAGCCCCTGTCCCGGCGATTGGCAAAGCGTTGCTGCCGCCTTGAACCGTTGGAGACGCGTCGAGTACTCGACAGTACCGTGGTCTTCAGCGAGATCATGTACAACCCGGCTGGCGCCACCGACGACTCGATGGAATGGATCGAATTGCACAACCAGATGTCCAAAGCCATGGACATCTCAAACTGGTCGATTGAGGGTGGTGTTAACTACACGTTTCCCGAGGGTACCGCCGTGACGGGCGACGATTATGTCGTGATCGCCATCCATCCCAGTTCACTGGGAATTGCCGACGTCTTGGGACCGTACACGGGCAACCTTGCCAACGATGGTGAAGAGCTCCGCCTCATTAGTAACAACGGCCGCGTGATGAACGTGGTCAACTATCAAGACAATGGCCATTGGCCCGTCGGGCCCGACGGCGGCGGTGTTTCACTGGCCAAGCAGAATCGTAATGCGGCCAGCCATCCACCCGAAAACTGGACGGTAAGTGCCCAGGTAGGGGGAACCCCGGGCACACACAATTTCCTCAGCGCCTCCGATCCGCCTCCGCCTCCACCGATCAACCCGCTGGAAGAGGTTGTTTTTGATGGAGATGCCCGCGTTTTGATTCCTTCGCAGAGTAGCGATTTGAATTTCAGCGGACATGACTGGAACGACTTGGGTTTCGATGATCAATCGGCACCGGGGTGGTTTAATCGCACTTATGGCATCGGGTTTGATACGCTGGGCACTTCCGACGTGGGGCCGTTGCTGGATCCTGGTGGGGATCTTCAAACCGAGATGTTCGATGTCAATCCATCGGCTTTTGTACGCAGTGCCTTTACAATCGACAATGCCAGCTTGTTAAACGAATTGCGATTCAACGTTGAATATGACGATGGCTTTATCGCTTTTCTCAACGGTATCGAAGTGGCCCGTGGTAATGTTCCGACAGGGACTCCCTCGTTCGACGCGACATCCGCCAGCGGAGCCAGCGAACCGATTGCCTTCCCGTACGATGCGACGACCCAGGCAGCGGGAACCAATTTCCCGGGACACTTTGGATTTGGCTCTTCTCCCGGACAATTCGCAGACCCGGCTCCCTACGGTGCTGTTAACAACACCAACGATTTGGGTTGGATCTGGAGCCCGGGCGGTTACCTGGATGTGGACTTTGGCGGGCCGCAAGGCATTTCGAGTTTTCGTGCCTACAGTGTTTATGCCAATGGCAAACGGGGAGCCACGTTCGTGGTGGAACACTCCGATGATGGAACCAATTTCTCCAGTACCCACGGTGGAAGTTTTCCTTTCATTACCACCTCGGGGGTTGGTGTGGATGATGCTGGCAACCCGGAAATGGCTGGAAATGGCTATGCGGGCTGGTATCAGTTTGATTTCAATCCTGACCAGACACCCCACCAATATTGGAGAATTCGTAACGATCGTGTGTTAGCCGGCCATGCGCCTCGTCTGGCAGAGTTGGAATTTTTCGCTATTCCCAATCCGGACGGGTTCGGCACAGAGTTTGACATCACCCACCACATTGACTTGGTTCAGACAGGCACCAACCTGCTGGCTATCCAGGGCCTGAACGATGCGGTTGACGACACGGATTTTCTGATCCGTCCTCAACTGTTGATCCGCGAGGACTACGTGCCTTCCGAAGAGTCGACTCCGGCGGAGGCGGTCATTCATGAAGTCGCAGCCGCCACGGCTGACAATTTCTTTGTAGAGATTTCCAACCTGGGCAGCCAGTCACTGAATATTACGGGTTACGTGCTCGAAGCCACGGGTGCCACCGGTGGACAATATACGATTCCTGCGACGATTCTTCCCGCCCATGGCCTGTGGTCGGTGACTGACACAGAACTTGGATTTAAGCCATCCGATGGTGAAAAACTGTTTCTCTATGAATCAGATCGGGGAAAACTGGCCGATGCGCGTGTGGTGACCAATCGCTTGCGCGGCCGATCTCCCGCCCATGATGGTGACTGGTTGTATCCTGATACGGCAACACCAGGTACTGAAAACAGTTTCCAGTTTGAAGATCAGGTAGTGATCAACGAGATCATGTTTCATCATCAGCCCGTTCTCGAAACCGATGGAACAATGGGAACATTCGCCGCGACCCCGTTGCTTTCGCTGGAGAGTACGGTTTGGCGTTACAATGAATCAAGCGGCATGGAAGGGGGCGGACTTGGGGCCACGTGGCATACTTCCACGCACACCGTCGACAATGTGGACTGGTTTCAAGGGCCTTCACCGCTGGGGTTTGAAACGACACCCGAACAAATCCCCCTGGATGTACAGACAACCTTGACCGACCCCTTGGCGGCGTATCCAACACGGGAAGTTATTTTTGACGGGGATGCCCGCGTTCTGATTCCTTCACAGAGTAGCGATTTGAACTTCGCTGGACACCCTTGGAGCGATCCAGACTTTGATGATCAATTAGCGCCCGGTTGGCTCAATCGTACGCACGGCATTGGCTTCGATGTGACTGGTACCTCGGACGTGGGACCGTTGATCGATCCGGATGGGGATCTTCAAGCTGAAATGTTCGGCGTCAACTCGTCAGCTTTTGTGCGCAGCAATTTTACAATTGATAATCCCAGCTTGCTGATAGAAATGCAGTTGAACATAGAGTATGACGACGCCTTTGTTGCTTTTCTCAATGGCGTGGAAGTGGCTCGCGCTAATGCTCCAACGGGCACACCCTCGTTTGACGCGACATCTGCCAGCGGTGCGGGTATCCCGATCGCCTTAGACTATGATCCAACGACCCAGGCAGCGGGGACGAATTTCCCGGAACACTTTGGATTTGGCTCCTCTCCGGGACAATTCGCAAACCCGGCTCCCTACGGTGTTGCTAACAACACCAACGATGTGGGTTGGATCTGGAGCCCGGGCGGTTACCTGGATGTGGACTTTGGCGGGCCTCAAGGCATTTCGAGTTTTCGTGCCTACAGTGTTTATGCCAATGGCAAGCGGGGAGCCACGTTCGTGGTGGAACAC
>Ga0310342_100000952_pt1 | contig 17399 bp, 13 predicted proteins | sample S15DNA20500_MG_FD_206155 | JGI IMG/M metagenome (GOLD analysis project Ga0310342, IMG submission 206155) | Marine microbial communities from station ALOHA, North Pacific Subtropical Gyre - S1503-DNA-20-500_MG | ecosystem: Environmental > Aquatic > Marine > Oceanic | place: Pacific Ocean: North...
TGTCCCCGGCTCCAGCAAGGCCTTCAGCGCCATTCCCGGAAAAGCCTTCGCCTTCAGGACCGCTACCCTGCGCATCAACGGCAAGGACATCATCTCGGCGCCGCTGGAGGGAGAGGAAACGAGCATCAAGCTCACCGCCGATCTCACCGTGGGCTCTCATCGCCTTGCCCCGGTCTTCAAGACTGCCGCTGGCAGCGAGCTTGGCGCCTACTACCTGATCGTAGAGCCTTCTCCCTGAGCAGCAATGACTTAGTGAGAAAGCTTCCCGCCCGGGCCTCCATGTGAAACAGTTGAACGAAATGAACGCCCCCGTAGCTTCGTATCCACATGCCGCCTGCGGGATTCTCCTCTTCAGATGACCGCCTGCCTGCGAACGGGAAGACCCGGATCCCGAACGGAAACCAACAAACCCGGACCCTCCCGCACAATGAAACACAAAACGATCCTTCCCGCTCCATCTCTCGCCGTGAGCATGACCGCAACACTCGCGCTTGCCCTGAGCAGCTCACTCACCCTGGCCGCCCCTGACGGCAAGTATCAGCCACTGCTAGACGCCCTCAACCAGAAGAAGCAGCATGCTCTCGTTGAGGCGGAGGAGGCGCAACTTCTCATCGCCGGCTACCAGGAGTTCCTGGCAGATCCGGAACTTAATACCGAAGAGGGTCCCGAACTCCGCAAGAGCCTCATCAAGGAACGGGCCCGCTACAAGCAGCGGCGCGCCCAGGCAGGGAGCATCCAGGTGGCCTTGCAGGAACTTCAGCGGGTGCCCAATGACGAACATGTGACTCTTTCCTCATTACAGGGAGCCTACGCTGATCTTAATCAGCTCGCTGCCAGGGGCAAGGCGGCCTGGGATGAGGTTCTCGGCAACCGCGAAAGGTTCGTTAAGAACCTGGAACGAGAACATGAGAAGCACATGCGCAATGCCCAGAATACTCTGAACGAACTCAACGTGGAAGAACAGGCCGCACAGCTACTCCTCAATTCCATCGATCCCAACCTGGGGGGCTCCTCCGACGCGGAGTTCTTCGTTGCCCTCAAACTTCCTGCCATCAAGTCTGCGGTAGAACGCGGATTCCGGATCACCTCCAATCCCAAGGACCCCAGGCGACAGGCGCAGACGACTCTCATCGCCCTCATCGCCTACTCGCAGTATTTCTGGGACCACTACAGCGGAGCACGTTCGCTCCTGACGGAAGAGGAACTTCCCTCCGACCGTCGGCGCAACATATTCGGCGTCCCTGATGGCAAGGTGCTCACCAGCGACATGGTCACCCACAACAACAGTCACTTCTACTACCTCGCTCCGAAGGCCCGGGAGAGCTTCAACGCCAAGCTGAAAATGATCTGGGGCAAGGAGGCGGTGTCCGTCACCACCTGGGACCAGAAGTACGACGAGCAATTCGGCCGGGCCTGCAAGGGTCTCGCCACCGTGAGCGACGAGCACCTCGTACCCAACCAGCAGGTCTTTGCTCTCCTGGAGAAGATCGAACTTCTCCTCAATGAACTCGACCTCGTTCACAAATCCATCAAGCACCTTGACTCCAGCTACCAGCTGCAACTGGAAAAGGCCAAGCAGTTCGGCGATGAAGCACGGCTCTCTTCCGCCCACTACAACGCTGAAATCTGGAGTCGCGAGTCGAAACAACTGCTGCGTGGATTCGAAAAGAGCACGGCCCTCCTCTCCCGACAGCTCAAGGCTTCCTCGGAGAGCGCCTGGATTCCGAACGCCCGCGGCATCTCAGGGAGTGCCCTGATCCTCGCCAAGGCCCAGAAACGCTTCTATGCGGTGCGCAAGGTGAAAAGCGAACTCAAGAAATTGCTGGCACCCCGGGATCCCCTCCCGACCTCCACCGATCCGGAGCGGGGCACACCTCCCGCTCCTCTTCCCGAGCTCCCGGGAAACGATCCTGCCCCCCTGCCGCCGCTTTAGGTCCCAGCTGACCCGCAGGGAAAGAACTCCCATCCCTGCTCCCGGCAGGCCGCGACATGGGACCTGCCCGATCAACTAGGATCTGATAAAGGAGACCAGGTCCGCCAGGTCCTGCTGGGAAAGACCCGCCTCCAGCCCCTCCGGCATGAGAGAGAGGTTGAGACTCTTGAGGCTCTTGATGTCACTGCGCAGGATCGCCTTGGTGGTCCCGTCGGGAACCTTGAAGGTGATGCTGACCGCGTTCTCGGAAGCGAGGAGGCCGAAAAGAAACTCCCCGCTCTTCAATTCGCAGTTGTAAGCGTGGAACCCCGGCTGGATGTCAAGATTAGGGTTGAGGATACTGGCCAGGAGTTTCTCGGGAGGGTGCTCCCTGACGGACCTGAGATCGGGACCCACCTCCCGACCCTCCTTCCCGTGCCGGTGACAGGCCAGACACAACCTGCGATAAACCACCCGTCCCTTGGCCACATCACCTTCCAGGTTCAACGCCGGTCCAAAATCCTCCACCACCTTCTCCCGGACAGGTGAAGACCCGCTCTTCAGCAGATCGGAAGCCATCGTTCGAATTCCTTTATTGGGATGCTGCCGGAGCCGCAGGCGCCGGGTCGCATCAAGGTCGGCCAGCCTCACCTTCCCGCCTTTCAGGGAAGCGAGCAGAGTCTCCGTCCACGCCACCTGTGAAAAGAGCTCATCCACCGCCCAGCCACGGCCGGTGGGTGAGAGTTGTTCCCACTTCTCCAGGAGAATTGCCGGCACTTCCTCAGCTCCGGTTCCACCCAGGACCGCAAGCACGGCTTTCAATTCACCAGGAGGGGTGGCCGGGGAAATGCGCCTCCTGAGAAACTCCATGGCAACCTCACGGGGCCCTGGATGCCGGGCGAGCAAGGCAGCCGCTGCCAGACGATCCTCCATCCCCCCGGTCTCACCCGCAATCAGCGACCTTGCCCGCTCCAACAGGTCCGCGTGCACGCGATTGAATTCCACCAGTGCGGCATCCTTGTTCTCCACAAGTTCCTTTATTTGCGCTTGCCGGTTCCTCAGCAACCGATCGAGTTCCACGCAGAGAAACACGGTCTCGGCCTTCAAGGTGAGACGCGCCCTCTCAAAGACGGGAATCAGGAATCGGATGACTTTCTCCGACTTGCCTGCACGGAGGAGCACCTCAATGAGTGGCCGGACCACCGCGCTCAAGGCCGGATCCCGGGACTCGCTCAGGGCGGCACACAGGTGATCGAGATGCGGCAGGGCAGAACTTAACGCCGCAATGGTGGCGAACGGCTCCTCGTGATCCCGCAGGAGCAGCCCCGCGAGGGCTCTTCCACAGTCAGCGGAGGGGGGGAAATCTCCAATCGAGAAGGCCAATTGCATCCGCACTCCGGGATCCCGGTCGTCAACCAGCTGCAAGGCCGCCGCCACCACCGGGGGACTGGCGTGACCTTCCGCCAAGCGCAGGGCGTTCTCCCGGACCCCGGCATGATGACCGTCCAGCCCCTTGATCAGCTCGTCCTCCCCCAGCGCCCCCATCCCGTCCAGCACTCCCAGCGCATGTGGAATTGTCTCCGCCAGATCCGCCGCGCCAGCCAATGCACGCACCAGTGGGAGCACGGCCTTGTCGTTTCTCCACAAAAGCTCCTGCTGAACCTTGTCGCGAACCCAGCCGTTGGGAGAACGCAGCCCGGCAACGAGATCCGACCGATCAAGTCCGGCCAGACGCGGAATATCACGCGAGGCCTGCCCGGTCCGCCGCACCCGGTAGATCCGACCCCGGTCTTCTCCGTGGCGATAGAACGACAGGAGCTCCTCCTTCCCTTTCTGGGGAAGCCACTGCGGATGCTCGATCATGTAGCGGTAGATGTCGGCCACCCAGAGGCAGCCATCCGGTCCTGTCCGCACCATCACCGGTCGGCACCAGCGATCGCTGCTCGCAAAGAAGTCAGGCTCCTTTTCCTTTCCTGCCCGCCGTGCCTTGAAGGTGACTCCTGATCGTTCCAGGGCAAGCCGCTGGACCACGTTATGAAACGGCTCACAGGAAAAACCATTGATCGTGCCTTCCTCGAAAAGGAAATGGTCACGGTAAATCATCCCGCTACAGGCTGACGTATAGTGGCCCGACTGCTCGAAGCTGTGATAGCGCTTCTGCAACTTACTCGCCGGGTAGACCGGTGGGTTGAGTGGACCAGGCAACTGCACCCGCCCGTCCGGCGCAGCGAGGTGCGGATTGCGCCGCAGGTAATGGTCCGGCAGGACGTAGTGCCAAAGCGGCCGGGAGTTCTGCGTGCCGAACCAGCGGCCCCAGTCGTCCCGGTTCCGCCCGAATTGCGACGGACCACTCTGCGGTTCCACCACCCCGGTGTCCGGATTGAAGCGAAAATCGCGACTCCCCACCTTAACCTCGCTCTTGTTGCGCGTGGAACGGACCACGGTGGATGACGCGTGCTTGCCATGGTGCCCGCCCGCCGCCACGTAAACCCAGTTGTCCAGGCCCCAGCGCAGTCCATTCGCCCGGAGCTGCTGATTGCCCTCTGAAAGACCGGCGAGGAGCACTTCCCGCTCGTCCGAAACGCCATCTCCGTCCCTGTCCCGCAGAAAGATCACATCCGGAGCAGACGTCACGATGATCCCGTCACGCCAGGTGAGAATTCCATTGGGGAAATTGAGCCCGTCGGCAAAGAGAGTGGAATGGTCATAGCGACCGTCCAGATCACGATCCTCGAGGAGCCGGATGCGACCACCTTCCTTCCCCTTTCCGTCCAATCCCAGCGGATAATCCGCCATCTCCACCACGAACAGGCGCCCCATGGTGTCCCAGTCGAAAGCTACCGGATCCTTCACATGCGGCTCCGCTGCCATCAACTCCACCACGAAACCGTCCGGAACGTGGATGCTCCTGAGACCCTCCGCCGGTCCGAGTGGGAGGGGGTCCGGTCCGGCCAAAGCCGGCCCGGCCAGGAAAAAAGCGACAAGAAAAGGATGACGGATCATCGCCAAAAGCTAACCAATCTCACCAACTGCCACAAGCATGCTGACAGCCCCCCGCTCCAACCAGATTCTGTCCAACCAGGAAGCCAGACCTCATGTTTATCACATCCGGATACCCTGAAATCATCCAATCCCCCGACCATTCAGTTCACGCGGGAACCCAGAATCTTCTCCGCTCTCAAGAAATTGCTTCACCCTTCAACGCGAGCAGAGATCCTCTCAGCCATGAGCAACAGCTACAACGTCGGCGTCATCGGATATGGCTGGGCCGCCACCGCCCATATCGAAGCGCTCAACAACACCAGCCAGGGCAACGTGACCGCGGTCTACTCCTCCCGCGACCTCAATCCCGCGGAACTATCCGCCGCTCACGGGAGCGAAATCAAAGTCTACAACAAGGTGGAGGACCTCCTGGCCGACGACTCCATCGACGTGATCGACATCACCTCCTATCCGACCCAGCACAGGGATCAGGCCATTGCAGCCGCCAAGGCAGGAAAGCAGGTCATCCTGGAGAAGCCCATCACCCTCAACCTCGAGGACGCCGAGGCCATCGAGACCGCCTTCGAAGCCAGCAACACCAGGAGCTGTGTCTGTTTCGAGCTGCGGTTCATCTCCCAGTTCACCACCATCAAGTCCATCATCGAGGAGGGTCTCATCGGCGACATCCACTACGGTGAGATCGACTATTATCATGGAATAGGTCCATGGTACGGACAATACCGCTGGAACACCACCAGGGAGAATGGCGGCAGCTCGCTCCTCTCCGCCGGTTGCCACGCCCTGGACGCCCTCCTTCTCTGCATGGGGTCGGAGGTCGAGGAAGTCATGGCCTACAACGCACAGTCCACCCACGAGATCTTCGCCAAATACGAGTATCCAACCACCACCACCACCATCCTGAAGTTCAGGAACGGCGCGGTGGGCAAGTGCGCCAGCGTGATCGACTGCTTCATGCCCTACTATTTCCACACCCAGCTCTGTGGCAGCGAAGGCAGCATCCTCGACGACAAGCTCTACTCGTCAAAGCTCCATCTCCGCGACAAGGCCTGGACAAGGCTGCCCGTGGCCCTCGCAGATTCGGGCGACGTCGCCGATCATCCCTACCAGGACCAGTTCCAGGCTTTCTTTGATGCTCTCGACAAGGGCGAACCCATGCCCCTCACCAGCTACCGCGACGCCCTGCAGACCTTCCGTGTGCTTTTCGCTGCCGACGAAAGTGCTGCCACCGGTCAACCGGTCAAACTCTAACCAGACCGTCCCGGCGCAGGCCCTGCCGGCCGCGGACCGGATAACCAGCAACCCAGTAAAACCACCCGTGCGAAGCACCGCCCTCGCCATCTTCGCCCACCCCGATGACATCGAGTACTTCGGGGCCGGAACTCTCCTCCTCCTGAAGGAGGCCGGATTCGAAACGCACTACTTCAACCTCTCCACCGGCAGTTGTGGATCGGTCGAAATGGATGCGGAGGAGACGCGTCGCGTTCGTCTCGAGGAAGCGAGAACTGCCGCCGCCCTCCTCGGAGCCCACTTTCATCCGCCCATCTGCGATGATCTCGAGATCTTCTACGACCTGCCGACCCTGCGCAAGGTGGCTGGCGTGGTGCGGCAGGTGAAACCCTCCATCATTCTCACCCACCCCCCACAGGACTATATGGAGGATCACACCAATACCTGTCGGCTGGCAGTGACTGCGGGTTTCACCCACAGCATGCCCAACTTCGTGACCGATCCACCTTCCGACGACACCTATCCGGAAGACGTTTTCATCTACCACTCGGTCCCTCACGGCCTCTGCGATCCGCTCCGCGTCGCTGCCCCCATCGAATCCTTCGTGGATACCTCCCCGGTCTTCGCGACCCAGCGCGAAGCCCTCGCCGCCCACGCCTCCCAGAAGGACTGGCTCGACAGATCCCAGGGTGTCGACTCCTACCTCAAGGTCCTCGACGACCTCGTCCTCCAGGTTGGCCAGCTTTCCGGCCGCTTCCGCCAGGCTGAAGGCTGGCGACGCCACCTTCACCTCGGCTTCTCCGCCCACGACCAGGATCCCCTGGCGGACATTCTGGGTGAGAAATACCTCATCACCGGGAATTCAAGCTCGTAATCACCCGGGCCACCACCTATCCCGCCCTTCCGCTCTCGAACAACTCCTCAACCATGCGCCTACAATCCAAGATTTCCTCCTCCTGGTGGGATTACACCACCTTGGATCCTGCCATCATCCAGGATGCGGCCAGACTCACCGAGAAGGATCTCGGACAACTCTCCCGTCCCGGATTCCGGGTCGTGATGTACGACACCCTGGAGGACTTCTACCTCGCCGAGGCCCTCGAGTACATCGACGCCTGGAGACAGGCTACCGCCGACAACCCGGTCGGCATCTGTGGACCAATTGGCCCGACTGAACAGCTCCCTCTTGTCGCACGCCTCATCAATGAACTCGGCATCGACGTCTCCTGCGGCCATTTCTGGGGGATGGACGAATGGGTGGGCCATGACGGGAAGGAAGTTCCCCTCGATCATCCGCTCTCCTTTGAAAAGTCCGACCGCGAACTGTGTTTCGACCGCATCGAGGCGGGGTTCCCGGAGGAAAACCTCCACTTCCCCGCCGCCGACACTCAGCCCTACATCGATTCCTGGAACTCCGGTGTGCGCTGCGCCGTCATGCAGGGGGGACAGGGTGATATTAAGCACTGGGCCTTCAACGATCCTCTCCGCCGCGAGGGCAGCTACCTCGATGAACCGCCTTCCCCCGCGGAATACCGCAAGCTCGGCACCCGGGTGGTCGAACTCCATCCCATCACCCTCGCCCAGAATGCCCGCACCTCAGGTGGAGGCAACATCACCATGGTCCCCAGCCAGGCGATCACGGTGGGACCGGTCGAAACCTGGCAGGCCGGGAAGGTTTCCATCTGGCAGGCCGGGACACACGACAATCCCCTTGGCCAGCGACTCACCGCTCTCATGATTTCCAAGGGCCTCGCTGACTCCGCGGTCCCCATGTCCCTCCTCGCCGACCACCCCAACGTGCAGTTCAACTACTTCCGGGGTGGCCTCGGTTCCTGCGCGGTCGAGATGCACTGATCCTGCGATCCAGTCTGGGGATCAAGGGACTCGGGAGCCCCTCACGACGTCGGGTTCCTCCTTCTCATCCACACCAGCCCAACAGGGTTCAAGCTCGTGGACAAGGTGGAGATAAGCGGACGTCCCACCTGGGTCCACCTCGTCGTCTGCGGCTTCGAAGTCTACGTCCGCGATCTCAAGGGCCTCACCGCCTACCACTGACAATAACAGGATCTGCAGCATCCCTGGTCCAAAAGGACCATCAATCCAAGATATCCTCCGTCGGCTTCTTCTTGGCCGGTGGTTTTTTCCCGGGATTGGGATTCGGTGGAGGCGGCTTCCAATCCGGATCCGGGGTAGCCCTGATCTTTCGCTCGTTCAGATAGAAGCTCTGCCGCACGACATCATCGGAAAACTTCCAGCCCACCGGGATATGCCTCTTTTCGGCCATGCGGCGCATCGCAATATACTGCCCGAATGAATCCCTGGTGACGAGAAACCGGAGGTAGTTCCGGTCATGATCCGCTTTGTTCATCACGCCGATCCCCACCGCGCGCGGCTTGGCCAAGTCCTCCACGGTCTCCCCCTTTCCATCCCGTGGATAACAATAGACCTGGATGTGCCCGTTCTGATGCAACTTGAAATCGAACCGGTAGAGCGGATTGCTCTCCTTCAACGATTCCAGCACCGGCATGATTTTGTTCCGATCATAACGGTTCTTGTACTTGGGGTCCCTGGAGAGCAGGTCCTTCCGGGGCCGGACCTTGGCCGCAATAGTATCGAGAACAGCCTCCCGGTCAAAATGCAACAGACGTCCACCCCGGACAATCAGGAGCACCTCCTGGGCCTCCTCTTCCGGGACGCGTGGATTGGGGAGCCGAACCAGCTTGGGTTTTCGACTCGTGAGGTCGTCTTCCTTCTCCCTGACATCGCTCCGAATCTGTGCCACCTGGCCGCCTTCTGCCTCCAGTTGCTGTTTCGACTCCTCGATCTTCTGCTCGATAATAGCCACTTCCAGATCCAGCTTCCTGTCACGGGCCTCGGTCTTCTTGAGCTCTTTTCGCTGCGCCTCCAGAACCCGCAGTTCCTCCTTGGCCTCCTCCACTTCCTCGGGCTTCACTTCGGCAGGATCCTTCACTTCGGTCAGACGCTTCCGCACCTCTTCGTCCTTCTCCCGCAGTTCCGTCATCATGGAGGCAGTCACCTCCGGCAGATTGGCCCGGATACGCTTGGCCGCACTCGAGACATTCACCTGCGTCACAATCAGCACCACGATGAGAACCCCCACTACGTTGGTCATGGTGTCCACCAGGGAATCGAGATTCCCCATCGCTCCACCGCCCTGTTTTCTCCGTGCCATGCCCTTAGCGCCGCTTGCTGAAGAATTCCGTCAAGTCGAGGTCGCCCCCGTCGAGGAGAGGCACCTTGCTTGTCACTGCTCCATTCCCGCGCGCGAAGTCACGGGCCTGATAAAAACTCGAACGAGCATCCTCCCGCACCAGGAAGACGATAATCCGATTCTCCTTGGCAGCGACATACTGCACCGCCTGCCTGTACTTCGGATTGGATCCAATGGCAGCACGCGGCACCTGGACGCGCTGGGAGGGACTGTGAATGACCAGGCCCTCCTTCCGGGCCTCCACAAAGACCGGGGCGACCCGCCGGAAGTAATCCGCGGTGGAGAGGATCTTGAGCGGCAGCCCCTTGCCAGCCTGCCTGGCCAGCTCGCCCAGTCTCTCCCTGCCCTCGATCAGGTCCGCTTCAACCTTCTTCCTCTCATCCTCGATCCTGTCGCGCTCCTTCCTGGCCTCCTCCATCTGACGCAGGAGCGGAGCCAACTCGGGCGCAGCCGTATTCAAGGCCTCCAGCTCCGCCTTCACCTCATCGATCCGGGGCTGAATATCCCTGAGCTCGACAACCGTCGCGTTCGTGCGGCGCAGTTCCTTTTCCTTCCTCGCGATCTCGGCTTCCCGGTCCGCAATCTCTTTCTCGAGGGCCACGTAGTCCTCCGCCCGGGCCACCGCCTCATCCTTCCGGCCCTGCAGGATCTCCGAGGCACTGAGGGCCACGATGAGGATCGTCAGGGCCCCGATCAGACACGCAAGGATACTGAGAAACGGGAAGAGCGATACTTCCGGTCCGGCAGATGCTCGCTCCCTGGCCATTGTTTCAATCTAAGTTCACCGGGTTTCTTCTCAAACTCCCCAACCGGACCGATCAGAACCATTTCCGCTTCTTCTCGATCTTCACCTGCTTGCCATCCAGGTCCCGCAACACCTTGTTCAACTCCTTCATGCCATCCGCAAGAACCTGGAATGACGCCTTCACCCGCTCCGAGGTTGCCTGCAGGGTGTGCTGTGACTCGACCTCCAGGTTCTTCGCCATGGACCCGACCTTCTCCTCGATGACGGATCTCTGGGCCTCGATGGCAGTAGTGGTGCGCTCGACCAGTTCCAGTTGCCTGGACTGGCCCTCTGCCATCCCCCTCCCCACCTCTCTCAACTGCTGCAGGAGATCCTGCTGGCTCTCCGCGAGAACCGGGGCGAGGGCATTGGCCAGCGCACGCGTATTGTCGGCCACATCCGAAATCCCGCCCGCGTCGCTGAGACGCTTGAGGAGGTTCTCAAGGCAATAGCTGTCTACTGCGGCGAGGAGATCCTCTTCCGCCTTCTGCATCCCGCTCGCCGGGAAACTCAGGAGAATACTCATGCAGAGAGCCACCAGGGTAGTATCGAAGGCCACTCCAAGACCCACCGTGACACCGGTGAGCTGATCCATGAGCGTCGACATCTCCTGCGTTCCCGACATGCCCCCTGCCAACCCGGCAATGGCGGTCGAAATTCCTAGCACCGTGCCAATGAATCCCATGATCGGAATGGCCCACAGAAAGACCTTCACCAGGGTATAGCTTCCGCTGATCTTCCCGGCATCGATCTCGGACTGCATCTCCATCATGCTGGCCACCTCCGGGTTGCTTTCACGGGCCTTGAAATGTTCCAGACCCCGCCGGATGCGCCTCAGCATGTAACTGTCCGCCAGTTTGGCAGGGAGGGTCGCCTGGTATTGCAGGAAGCCATCCACATTCTGCGGCGTGATGGAATCCGAAATGGAAAAGGGCAGGACGTCCACAATGAGGGCACGACGCTCCACCTGCAGACGGCGGTACTTCAGGATGAGGATTCCCACCGCCCAGCCGAGAAAGAGCACCAGCACGTAGGGCACCCAGCCACGATCGAGAAAGAGAGCCCCGAAGTAGGCCTCCTTGACAGGCAGCATCAGGACGAGGAATCCTAAACTGATCGCCACTCCGATCCCGAAGCCGATCCACAGCTCGCGCGAATCGGCACTTCCCCAACCCTGGCCACCTGATCCGCCCGACGTTCCCGGTAGCTTGTCCTGCGAAACCGCTCCCTGCCCCGAGGGGGTTCCCAGCCCGGGAACGGTGCAATTCGTTCCGCAGAACGGACACTTGACCTGCGTCTCTGACGCCTGCTGCTGGGCCAGGAGAGCTTGGTTACAGGAAGGACAGGAAAACCTCACGCCCCGATTCCAACCCAAGTTGCACCAGAGTGCAACCCGCCGTATCATACCCGTGAAACCGTTCACCCGGTCAGGAACTCCATGGGACCCAGCACCCTGATGATCTGCCTCATTTATCGCTTTCTCTCGGCGAACGATTCCCCTTCCATATCGCCAAGGGAGAAAAGTTACTCCCGCGCATTCCGAGTAATACCATGACCATGAATCGCCTCCTCGTTCTTGCCACCGGCACCCTTGCTCTCTGGCCGGTGCCCGCCCTCGCCCGGGATTCCTTCGGCTCTCCGCCCAACATCATCATCATCATGACCGATGACCAGGGTTACGCCGATACCGGGAAGTTTGGCGCTACCAGCTTCAAGACTCCCCACCTCGACAGGATGGCCGACGAGGGTCTGCGCTTCACCAACTGGTATGTCCCCCAGGCGGTGTGCGGCGCCTCACGGGCCGGTCTGCTCACCGGTTGCTATCCCAATCGCATCAACATGCTGGGAGCACCCGGTCCGAAATCGCGGACCGGAATTGCCGACGGTGAAATACTCATCTCCGAGATGCTGAAGGAGCGCGGTTACGCCACCGCCCTCTTTGGCAAGTGGCACCTCGGCCACCATGAGAAATTCCTGCCCCTCCAGCACGGCTTCGATGAGTACTTCGGACTTCCCTACTCCAACGACATGTGGCCCCACCACCCGGGCGTGCGCCACCTCCCCATGGAGAAACGCCTCCAACGCTGGCCACACCTCCCCATGATCGAGGGCAACAGGATCATCAACAAGGAGGTCACTCCGGCAACCCAGGTCGGTCTCACAACCTCCTATACCGACAAGGCCGTCGACTTCATCTCGCGCAATCGAACGAGACCCTTTTTCCTCTATGTCGCGCACTCCATGCCTCACGTGCCCCTCTTTGTTTCCGACAGGTTCAAGGGCAAATCAAAGCAGGGGCTCTATGGCGATGTCATCATGGAGATCGACTGGTCGGTGGGGCAGATTCTCTCTGCCCTCAGCAAGCACAAGATCGACAGGAACACCCTCGTCCTCTTTACCAGCGACAACGGCCCCTGGCTCAGCTACGGCAACCACGCTGGCAGTGCGGGACCGCTCCGGGAAGGAAAAGGCACTACCTGGGAGGGCGGCCAGCGCGCCCCCTGCATCGTCCGTTGGCCTCACCGGGTCAAGGCGGGCGGTGTATGCCATGCCCCGGCCATGCATATCGATGTCTTCCCCACCATCAAGGCTCTCGTGAAGGGGAAGGGACCCGCCCACACGGTCGACGGCAGGGACATCAGTGCCCTCTTGACCGATCCCGCCACGGCCAAGAGTCCACATGAAGCCTACTTCTTCTACCGGGGAGACCAGCTTGAGGCCGTGCGCTCGGGGAAGTGGTCCCTGCACCTTTCCCACGCCTACCGCAGCCTGAAAGCTGAGCCAGGCCGCGATGGCATCCCGGGGCCCTACCTCCAGAAGCGCACCCAGCTTGCCCTCTTCGACCTGGATGAGGATATCGGCCAGAAGAAGAACCTCGCCTCCGTCCACCCCGGGGTGACCGCCCGGTTGCAGGCTCTCGCCAAGAAGTTCGACGCCGATCTCAAGGCTACCAAGCGCTCCAAGGGGTCGCTTTGACCTGCATCCCCCTCTCCCCGGCAATTTACTGCTTCTTCTTGCCCTTGCCCTTCTCCTTGCCGAGGTGAGCTGGTCGCTTATCCTTGTACTGGTCGAGCCCCGCCTGCAGGAGAGAGCGTAGCCGGCGCTCCTCTTCGCTCAGGGGCATCTGCAGCGGAGACTTCTCCAGCACGTCCTTCCCCACGTCAAAGAACCTGCCATCCCCGTAAAGCTTGTAGCGCTGGTTTCGCACGAACTGTTCAGCCTGTCTGTTGCTCCCGCTCCGCGAATACCAGATGTGGATCCAATCGCGGTGCTTCTTCTTTCCACCCTTCAGGGTCGCCAGGAGACTCTTGCCATCAATTCCCCCGGGAACGGACGCACCACTCATCTCGCAGAAGGTGGGCAGGAAGTCGCTGAGATCGAGAATCTCCCTGGACACGACACCGGCCGGGATCGTCCCCGGCCAACTGACGAGACAGGGAACGCGATTCCCACCGTCGTGCATGGCCCCCTTCGCCCCGGCCACCTCGCGTCCGTTCATGCGGGAAATCACCGGCTTGTCGGTTCCATTGTCACCCACGAAAACCACCAGGGTGTTCTCTCGCACGCCCTCGCCCTCGAGTTTCCTGAGAATCTTGCCGATGATCTTGTCCATGTAGCGCACCATGTCCCCGAAGTACTTGGCATTCCCCTTGTAGGTGGGAGATCCCTTGCTCTTGGGATCCCAGTCCCTGGAGTCCGGGGTGGGCTCAAAGGGGCAATGGGTCAGGATCATGGGATAATAGACCAGGAAGGGCTTGTTCTTGTTCCTGCCGATGAACTCACAGGCGTAGTCACTCACTACATCGGGTCCATAGCCGCCCTTGTCATGGTCCACCTGCTTACCATTCACTTCCAGGCCCGGGTTGGCAAAGCGGCTGGGGCGACGGTTGAGCTGCCAGAGACAGTACTCATCGAAACCGAAGTTGTTCGGACCCTCCAGACCACCCAGCAACTGCCACTTTCCCACCACACAGGTGGCGTAGCCCTCCTTCTTGAGCAGCTGCGCAAAGGTGGTGGCCTTGGGATCGAGGAGGCCGAACTTGATATAGTTGCGGATATTGGAGATCCCGGTCATCAGCTTCACCCGGGAGGGCGTGCAGAGGGGCTGCGAGTAGCAATGCTCAAAGCGCATGCCCTCCTTCGCCATGGAATCGAGGACCGGCGTCTGGTAGGAGGCCCCCCCATTGGCACCCACGCACTCGTAACCGAGGTCGTCCGCCATGATCAGGACGATGTTGGGCTTGGCCGCGAAGACGGGTGCGAGCAGACCCGGCAGGAGGGCGAGGAAGATGAATCGCATCATGCCGGGAAGGTGACAGATCGAACGTCCGGCGCAAGCCTTGCAGAACCCGCCCCAGGGCGGAAAACACCCGTGGCACCGGTACCCAGTCATGAATGATGAAGGGATCAGGGAACTTCCCAGCGGAGATTGCGGAAAAAGCGCGGGGAACGCCAGCCAACCTCGGAGCCTTCCGGGAGCTCGATCCGCCGACCCTCGCCAGGCAGAACCACTCTGCCGCGCAGTCCCAGCTCCGTCACGTGCTTCCACGACTGCAAGGCGTACTTCTGGCGCCCCTCCAGCAGCTTGAAATCTCCGGGTGTGACTCCCTGCGTCTGCCAGGCTGGAGAACCCTTAAGATCCACCCGGGCATAAAACTCCCCCTGCCGTCTTATCCCCGGAAAGGCGCCCCAGGAATTGTCCTTCACCACGAAAAAGAGCGTGGTGTCATCCTCCACTTTCACATCCAGGAGGAGCCTGGCCCCTGCCGGAGCGGCAAACCCCGGATCCTTGACCTTGCGTGTCCAGACGCTCCACCAATGCGGATTTTTCCAGTCCAGCCGGTACCAATCCTGGTAGTCGGAGAACTCCTCCTCGATCATGGGATTTTGTTTCCCATTCCCCTTCGCCCCGGAAGAAGCCAGCTGTTCCGGCGTAAAGCTGCGCATTCCTGACGATACTCCGAAGGTTCCAGGTGGCTTTTTCATCCAGCGGTAACCCCCCACCTTGTGATCAAGCCGGTAGTAGACATTGGCCATCACGAAGAGTGGTTGCCCCGTGCTGAAGACCGGAAGCCGGGCACTCCATGAGTTTCCCTCACGCTCAGCAATTGCCGTGCGCCAGAAGCGGGTGAGGATATGCGAATCGACTGAATAATAGATTTCCACTTCAGCGACCCGACCGGGCTGATCCGGGACCAGGAAAGCCCGCGGAATCCCGTCCTTCTCCTCCAGTGTCACCCTCAATTCAGGAGTGACGGGAAAATCAAAGGCTCCCTTCAGGTGCGCCTCGAAGAACAGCATCCCGGGGAAAACGTGCTCGGGGGTGGCCTGGTGATTCATATGCGGATTCACCGTGTAGTTGACCACCTTGCTCCCCAGTCGCTTCCAGTTCGCGTAAACGTTGTCGAGGATCCCGTTGAAATCGTTCTGCGGCCCCATGTAGAGAATCGGCGCGGTGATCCGCTCGAGGTAGGGCGGGTCGTCAATGGTGCGGTGCCAGAGAGCGGACTTCCTTGGACGCACCCCCGCATTGGCCCGTGCGCGGATGTCCCCGGGTGCGCTACCACCACCCCCGCAGGAAGGCGCAGCCGCCACGATCCGTTCGTCGGACCCCGCCAGCATCACCGTCAACTTGCCGCCCATGGAATGCCCGAAGGCCCCGATGCGGTCAGGATCCACTTCAGCCTGCTTCTGCAGAAAGCTCACCCCGCGCCTGGCCGCCATCACGATGAGAAACCAGTTGCTGTTGCGGGGTGATTCTACCGTATCAACGGTTCTGTCATCGGGAATCAACGATCCATAGTGACTGTTGTGTCCGGTCTGGGTGGCATCTACCGCACCCCAGTCCGTGCCGGGATCCCCCTCACGGGCCCGCTCAAGGGTGCGCCCACCCCAGTTCAGGGCAAGGCAGGCGTATCCGTTCCGGGCGGCGTACCTGATGCTGTGCACCTCCGCCCGCTGACCACCACCGTGCATCTGAATGAGCGCAGGAAGCTTCGCCTTCGTGCCGGTGGGAAAGCCGTAGTAGCCCGCCATTCGCGACTTCTTCCCCCGGAAGGATCCGATGGTGTAGGTGAGCATGCGGATCGTGATCCCCTCCTCCTCAAACTCCCGGATCACCTCCACCTCAAGCGGCTCGGCATCCGGATCGTAGTTGGCCCACAACTCCTCGACTGACTGCGGTGGCTGGCGGCCCTCGAGCTGAGGAAGCGTATCGGCAACCGCCATGCCCACGGTGAAGAGAAAGGCTGGAACTGCCACCCGGATCGAGTGCTCGTAGACTCTGCAGAAGGGCTCAGTTCCGGGCTCCTCGCTCATGAATTCTTGATCCTGCCGCATTCTGGCCTCATGGCAAGCGCAGGCCCCGCCCCACAATTGAGGTTGACCGGACCGCCCGGAAACCCTATTACCCGCCGCCCCCGCACAACACCTGTTTCCAACCCGAACTCTTATTCCGACATGCGCACGAAGAGAAAGTTCATGAAGACGCAGCTCACCCGCCCTCGCAAGGGCGGTGCAGCCAAGCGTCGACGTCAGACTGATCATCGCAAGCGCCTGGTGGCCCTCGGAGTTACCCAGGAAACGGTTGACGGGATGAATCAGAAAGAAGTCCGCGACATGCTCAAACATCCGGCCAAGATCCAGCAGGACTGAGAGGCACCGCCTCCATCGACATCTTCACACCTGCGATCACAACCCCTTACGACGTCCGCATCCATGATGCGGACTTTGTTCGTAACAGCCAGGGCCTAGGCAAGAACGCCATGGATGGGATGGGCGGGAACCACTCCCGTTAGGCGCTGGTCAAGCCCGCCGTAGTGGTAGGTGAGGTGCTCGTGGTCGAGGCCCATGAGGCGCAGGATGGTAGCGTGCAGGTCCCGTACATGGTGGCGATCCACTGCGGCCTCGTGCCCGAGTTCATCAGTCTCACCGTAACTGCTACCCGCCTTCACTCCTCCTCCGGCCAGCCAGTAGGTGAAGCCCTTCGGATTATGATCACGCCCGCCATTCTTACCCTGCGATACCGGCTGGCGTCCGAACTCCCCGCCCCAGATCACGAGGGTTTCCTCCAGCAGGCCCCGCTGCTCGAGGTCTTCCAGCAGCCCTGCGATCGGCTGGTCAATCTCGGGGCAGTGAATCTGCAGATTCTCTTCCACCCCGTTATGGGCATCCCAGTTCTGCTGCTGGTGTCCGCCTCCCGAGTAGAGCTGCACGAAGCGCACCCCGCGTTCCACCAGGCG
>Ga0310342_100000956_pt1 | contig 17376 bp, 14 predicted proteins | sample S15DNA20500_MG_FD_206155 | JGI IMG/M metagenome (GOLD analysis project Ga0310342, IMG submission 206155) | Marine microbial communities from station ALOHA, North Pacific Subtropical Gyre - S1503-DNA-20-500_MG | ecosystem: Environmental > Aquatic > Marine > Oceanic | place: Pacific Ocean: North...
TTGTCATTTGCAGCGCCAGTCGTGCCCCGTTCGTACTATCATACAATCGCCCTCAGTGCCCAGGCTTGTGCAAATTCGTAGGCAGAGTATCCAGCGTAATAGGCTGTCTGCTCTGCTGTCTCTTGGTCCAACCCTGTCAGCGTCTTGGCAAATCTCCGGATAGCGAGTTCGTCGAGCTGGGCATCCATCACCTGCCTTCGTTGCCAGTCTGCGAAGGTTTCGCCCCGCCCCGGTCTGATGACTTGCTCCATTGTCACCCCGGCCAGACCCGCAGCCTTTGCACGTTCGTTGTAGGCGATCACTTCCACCTGTTGCAATGCCCATTTTTGAGCGACTGCCCGCTCCTTGCGCCGTCGCAGTTTTTCCCGTTCGGTCTGGTCTACCGTCGTTTTCTCTGCCGTGTCACAGTAACGTAGGCGTGAATCAGCCGCTGCCAGTGCCCGCCGTGCCAGTGTGCCAGCCGTAGGAACGATAGCATCAAGTTCGGCCACCCGTTCGGACCAGCCCCCAGCCAGGGTGAAACGTCCGCTTTCGTCCTCGTCTACCAGACCAGCGTCAACCGCTTTTGTAGCCACCCGCCGCGTAGCGGCCGCGGACTTGTGCAGGACCACAGCTAGCCCATCACGTTCCATTGCCCCATACATAGATAGCGCATCCAACAACCGCAGAACACCCGGCCCCAGGGCATCAGCTGCCGCGGCCAGGCGTGCCCGGAGTTGTCGATTATCTCGCATCGGTAAAAGGTCAGCGGTCAGCCTCTTCTCATTATCTTCTGTGATTCTCTCAGGGGTGATGGCGGAAAGCGACCGCACGAACACATCGTGCGCCCGGTGTGTTGACAGGGGGGACGCGCTACATTGACATACATTCAACACTGGTGATTTTTGTATGTCAATGTAGCGCGTCACGCTGTAGAGTTTGGCTGTTTTCACCTCTTTGCCGTCGTTAACAGGCTGGAAAATGTTTACAAGTCGTTTCATAGCAGCCCCACAGCCGTTAACGCTGTATCCGGTTCGGGTGGACAATTCTAGATTGCTGATTCGTGCCTCTAGTGTGTGCAACTCCCACAGATAGCCCAGGGCTGCATCTGCGACCACTCGGTCACGGTCCCCGGTTCGGTATCCTTTGGCCGATTGCAATTCCACCGGCACAAGCTCGGCAAAGTCTAACGACCGCAGCCGCAGCCGCAGAGCGTTTATTTTTCCGGCAATCGTGCCCGGTTGGGTGTCCTCGTCGGTGTGGGTATCCCCGTCGCCATCTCGCCGGGTCCGTCTGGGTGTGAATTCAACCCCCGCTGCCGCTGCCATCTCGCGCAGGATGGCGGGGAAGTCTCGGTGAATATCCAGTCCCCTGACCCAGGCCCAAGCGTTGACAACATCGCCGCCGATGTTGTCTGCGAAGGAGTTCCACAACCCATCATCATCATTGCAGAGCAAGCCGCCCTTGCCCCGGATGCGCAGCTCCCCGCCTCTGTTTTTAACTATCTGACACTCCGGCCAATGATGGGCGAAAACTGCTGATGGCGTCCAGGCCGCTTTCACCCGTTCCACGTCGTCACCGTCGCGCCGGGTGTAGCCCTGCCCCGGTGCAACCGCTTCATGTTTGCGGCCCTCTTTCCATTCCTGCCCCGACCACGCCAACCAGATGGCTTTCACCCGGTCAGGTGTCAACGTGATGGGCGCGCGCCAGTTCGTCTGATAGCGTTCCTCGGATGGATGCACACCGAAGATTACCGCCTGGCCACTGACTTTGAATTCTCGTTTGGTGTGGGAACCGTCCAGGTCTGGGGTACTTTGTTGGTATAGGTCATCTGGGGAAGTCCAGAAAAATATTTTGCCGCTGCCACTTGTCCGCCAGGATTGCAGAGAGTTAGCCAATTCAGGCGCAACACATAGAAGCGCGGCCATCCCAGCGCCGTCGTCAGCGTCAAGATAAGCCAGTACACGCCCGTCTGTGTAACCTTTGGCGTGTATGCCTAGATTGTGTCCTACAGCTAAGTGTTGCATCACTGTAGCTAGATCAGGACGATAGGACGGCCAGCCAACTGTAAACGGCTGCTTATTGCCCTGGTTGGGTAGGGTGAATTCCACACCCGCCGCGATGATGGCGGTTAGGCAAATTGCCTGTTGGGGGGGGTGTGTGCTAGGATCTGAATTGGAAATGCCGTCTCCACAGCTTTCCAATCTTGCCCCGTCCCGCCGACTTCCATCGGCGGGCGGTATTTTTTTACTTCTCATTTTTTGCCTCTTTCTTGGCCATAATAATGACCAATTGTGCATCCAATATGGTGTGCATTATTTGTGAACGCGTCAATTTTTCTTGAGTTGCAAGTCTATCGAGTTTGGTGACTTGTTGCTGGTCCAGTCGTAACTGCTGCGCATACTGGACATGAAATGCAAAACGGACTACTTGGAAGATTCCAGGTAGTCCGTTTCGCTTGACAGAGAAGTTTTATCGGAAACGTCCGGTAAAAGACGTATTACCGCAAAAATGTAAGAGGATTCGTCAGGAAGCCTCTTTGACAAATTTTGACAAATATGACAAAATGTCATAGATTGATAAAACTTCCGCTGTCAAGCGGAAACTACTTGGAAACCGTCACCCTGTTGCCGCTCAGCTAAGGGGTGGCGGTTTTCGTTTAAGTTGATTCATTGTAAGCGATTTCCTCGGTTTTGACAAGTCCAAAAGCCCATAACTACGGCCAAAATTGTACGTTTGTTCTACGTCATCACTAGCAAGGCCAGCGGGTCACGGCCCACAACATCCCATATCTCCCCCAATCAACGCATACCCCCCCCGACTACCCTACTCCCTTCGCGGTCCGTTTTCGGCGATGGCGGGCCAGTCATTACCGCGCCCGTTGCTCACGCAATGTCTGGGGATGCTCGGCTGCATATTCAGCTACTTCGTTTAGCCGCTGGATAACCGTCCGCGGGTCTATGTCGTCAAACAAATCACCGTCGTGAATCCCAAACAGAACAGCCAGCGCCCGTGCCCACCCCCATCGACGCCGACCTATCCCCAAAACTTTTTTGGCGTTGCGTCTGGACGGCTGTAGACCAGCACACTGCATTGTGTACAGCCTTTTGGCGTCTAGTTCGGCCCTCTCTGCCAGCCCTCTCCGCCAGCCATGAATAGGACGGTTTCTGACGACGTATAGAACACCGCAATCTGTCCACTTCCAGCTGGTTTTGAGCCAGCACCGTCGACATTCTGGATAGATTCGCATTCAGTTTCGTGTTCTCTTTTTGGAGTTCCTCAAGTACCATAGCTGATGTGTCAGCGCCCCGGTAGTCGTTCAAAACCCGGTCAAGTAGGCTGTCATCATTCACCCCCAAATATTGCGCCCTGGCAATCTCCAGATAGGTCGTCAACGCCATTTCCTTGAGTTCGTGGGTATGGTCAAGTTCCTTTTCCCGAAGGTCGGTAGCCGCATCGATGCGGTGTCGCTCTACCCCGTTCCTGCTATGTTCAAATTCCTGTCCATTCAGCCGGATGAATGTAGCCGCCGTGAGCGCAGAGAACCCAATCAGCAGGTAAGGCCAGGATAGGCCCATCAACCAAACGACACCCGCCGTCAGCACAAGCCAGACGATTGTCATAGGCAAGAGCCGGATAACCTGTCCCTTTGCGCGGCTGACGGGTGTGGCGTATTCCTCACTTCTGCCGATGCCGTTGTAGAGCGCTGGGTCAACCGTCACCAGATGGCCGCCTGTACCCTCGCTTACTCTCACTGCCTCAACCCTGAGCGCCTGAGCCAGAGCAGGCTGCCCGGCAGCGCCTGGCCAGGGTATACCCTAACTTTATATGTGATTGTGAGCGGTCCTTGCTAGCAGCTCACCAGGCCAGCGCTCAAGCCCTTGCCAGTGATCACTCTGGCAATCACCTGCTCTGCCCAAATGGCAAAATCTCTCACGTTTTTTGCCATTGCACACCCTTTCAATCCTTTGCACCGCTTTATTTTACAAATGATTTGGTATAGACTCAATCCTGAGCCGCTCAGCAGCGCCCTGGTGAGGCTTTTCGCCTGCCCCTGCACTCTTGCCCTGAATACTCTTAAATCGCCCTATAGGCCCGCTATTTGGTGAGCGCTCGCAAAGGCTACAAGCCCTCTCAGTATGCTGTGATACATCAAGTCCTTGCACTAGATAGGTAAAAAAACATAATGCCAGAAGGTAAAATCTACACGCCGGCAGAGGCTGCTCAGCACACCAATTGCAGCGCTGCCACAATCAGACGGTACTCTGATCGGTTTGCAAAGTATCTCAGCCCGGCTGCCTCACCTGGCAAGGGTAAACCTCGCTTATATTCGACTCGCGACGTTTACGCATTGCAGGCAATCAATTGGCTCAGCCAGCAGCAACTCACCTATGAGCAGATTGAGGTTGAGCTCGAGCAGGCAGAGCCATTGCCCGACAATCTCACCCTTGAGCCAGAGCTAGGTGCTGAGCCAGAATTGCCGGCACCGTTTGCTGTAATGCAGCAGCAAGCAGAGACAATGCAGCGCTTGGCCGATAATACCGCTTACCTGCAATCAATGAGCAGCCAAATCACTACACTGGCCAGCACACAGGCAGAGCAGAGCGCTCAAATCACCACACAGGCCCAGCAGCTCACCACACAAGAGCAGCGCCTGGCTGCTCAACTCGTTGCTCAGGATCAGCACCTCGAGCGCCTGAAAGAAGAGGTGCAGGCTGCCACAAAAAACCGTATCAACCCTGTGCTGCTGGTTGCCATAGGTGCCATACTGGCCCTGGCCGCTGTAGGCATTACTCTCTGGCTCACGTGAGCAGGGTAACAAAAAACCCCATCGGATAACCGATGGGGTGTCTATGTGCGTCGATGCGGGGATTCTGGTAGAATCTTCCACAGGTCTGCCGATGCCACTGCGTCGGTTTGACTCAGGAACGGGTAGACGTTTGTAGCGTCTGCTCGTTCTGTATTTATTCAGTTGTTGGTTGGCACTCTATCACCAGCGTCGGGAAAGTGCAAACTGTGAAAATCAGCGCTGGGTTATCCCCAGGCCTTGCAGCTAAGGGAGCAAAACAACGCCCCGCTCCCGCCCACTTCAAATTCCTTTCCACAGACCACACAAGCCACTGTGAGCGCCGCTGTTGGTTGTTTAGCCCTGTGAGCCGCTACTAAACACTTGGGCGTGTACGTCTGCCCACAATACGTTTGCCCACAGTGAGCACAGATCTGCATGAGCCACCCTTCCCCCTCAGTAATCGTCACAGAAAACAATCACGTTTTCAGGATATGCCGGATGGGGCGAAACGTCAAGCGCCCATTTCACTCGGTTGCCCATCCTCCTCAGTTGTCTTTTCTTTTCATATCTTCATCGTTCCAAAGGTGGGTTCTGTATGAAAAAGCGCAATCCGATTGTCTTTTTGACAGCTACCGTTACGTTCATGGTTTTGTTGGTGATGGGCGGAAGCACGCTGCTTCCGGCGCTCGCGCTCGAAGCACCCCTTTATTACCATACTCAATGGGGCAATCGGGGTAGTGGCGACGGTCAGTTTCAACAACCCTCTGGTATAGCCATAGACAACAGCGGTAATGTTTATGTAGCGGATACTCTCAACTTTCGCATCCAGAAGTTTGATAGCGATGGTGTTTTTGTGACCAAATGGGGCAGTGAGGGCAGCGGCGACGGTCAGTTCCAATACTCCTACGGTATAGCCGTAGACAACAGCGGTAATGTTTATGTAGCGGATGCTAACAACTTTCGCATCCAGAAGTTTGGTGTTGCGCCACCAACTCCCACACCGACACCCACATTCTCACTGACACAGACACCAACTCTCACACCGACATCGGTACCGATGTCGGTGTGGAGGTTTTTCTTGCCCTCTATCATTAACGCGTCCACGCCTACAAACACGTCTACCACTACATCCACACCCACTACATCTACATCGACACCGACAGTTACACCGACGAACACACCAACGCGATAGATACCTACTGCTATCCGTAGAGCGGCACGTTCACGAATTGAGGTGAGGGGGTAAAGAGACACCCGGCCATCATTGCGCCGGGTGTCTTTGCGTCCTGGGGGTAGGGTCTTGGTTACTGTTCGCCCTCAATCCGTATGGCTTTTATCACCCTAGCCACCTGTTGGTCAAACTTGTCGCTATCCGCTTTCCAGTTGGTAAAGTCTCCGACTAGTCTTTGTCTAATGCGTAACCCTGCGGCGCTATATTCAGGGCTGAATAGGTGACCGTCCAGGTCCAGGGGAATGACGCGCACTACATCACCTTTGTTGTCCTGTCGTAATTCCTGTTCTTTGTGCAGGGCAAGGTCAAATTCAAAATTCACCCATCCGCTATTCAATGATTCCTTCGAGCAACAGAGCAAGAATTTATCTGTCAGGTTGATGCCGTGTTCGATATTGCGGGTGATAGGTACACCCAACTTCGCATCCTTTTCGTCTAACCAACAGCGTACACTTTTGCCCTGTAAAGTGTCGTGCAGGTGATTGGCAAATGCTTCATCTTCGTGACTGTAACTGATGAAGCAGGAATAAAACTCAAAAGGCTTGCTGGTGAGTGCGCTCATGTACTCGATGAAAATATCTGGGACACCGCAGCCGCGTAGGAAGATCTCGGGAATTTGGCCTCTTGATTTGTAGATTGTGTCAATGCTGACGTTTGAGGGGCCACGGTGTTGAATCGATTCAATCCCTTTGACTTCGCTTAAATCAACGTCGATAAATGCTGTGCCTCTGAGGTACGCACGGCTGAGGGTCGCATCGCTGACGTTTGCACCTCTGAGGTCCGGCCTTCGGTCAATTCCCTTAACCCTTCCACCATTTCTACAACTCTCTCCCATTAGGGATGTTTCGTCTGTGTCATCCTCAGGCCGGGATGACACCAGTATCTTGTCCGCGAGCATAAGCCAGCGCATCGTCGATCATGCTTCGGTAGTCGTACTGGGGGCTGTAACCCAGCAGCCGACGGGCCTTGGCGATATCGCCGTAGAAGGCCCAGTGGGGTGGCAGATGTACCTCTACATAGGGCTTGGCAGTCTTCTGGTGTAGGTAGAGGACGGCATCCTCCCAGCGGGTCCCCTCCGCTGCCAGGATGTTGAAGGTTTCCCCCACAGCGGCATCCTTCTCCAGTGCCAGAATGATCCCATCCACCGTGTCCCGCACGTCGGTAGGGTTATGGATCCAGGTCTCGCCCTCCAGGTTGCGCGGGATGACCAAGGTCTGAGGGTCTGGGGCTGCCTCAACGATGGCCTGCCAGGGCTCTTCCACACCTTCCACATAGAGGTTGGAGTGAGGATGCTGATTGTGCTTCAAGTTGCCAATGGCGTGGTCGGCGGTGAAGAGACCCAGGATCTCGTCCCCCGCCATCACGGTCCCGAAGCGACAGATGGTGGTGGGCATGTTGACCTGACGTCGGAAATGGTTAACGATCTGCTCGCCTAGAATCTTCACCATACCGTAGTCGAAGTAGGATTCTTGGGGATGATTTTCGTCCATCGGCAGATACTTGGCCTGGAAGGCACTGTAGGTCGCATCAGTGCTAGCAAAGAGCAGACGCTGAAGGTTGGGCACATGACTGGCGGCGTGGACGACATTCCAGGTGCCGGTGACGTTTACGTCGAAGTAGTCACGGTCGCTCATGCCTGGATACTTACCCATGGCCGCCGCCAGGTGAGCAACTGCGTCCACACCCTTGACAGCTTGTAGTAGCCCTTCTGTATCCCGCAGGTCACAGACGACCTTTTCAATTTCCATGTCCTTGACCTTGTCAGCCTTGGGATCGCCGGGCATGATCAGCCCGCGCACCTGGTACCCTTTTTGGAGAAAGGCCATAGCCAGGTTGGAACCAACCCGACCGGCTACGCCGGTGATCAGTATCGTTTTCATCAAGTCCTCCTGCTGAGCTTGTTTAGCATGTAGAGATTGTAACTGATTCAGTAGACCACAATATCATTCTAAGTGAAGGTACGGAACAAATGAAATTCGGTTGAACCGAATCTCGCCAGATTTTTTACATACTGTGGTGTGCGAACGGGGTTCTTGGGGGCTTGACTCCGTGTCTTTTCCAGAGCAGTGTAACTCTTTATTGCATACCGATCTCGCTGGTCTCCCCTTATTTCGCAATCTAGCGGATTCGCAAGGCATAAAGATCGTTCTCTTTTCAAAAAAGAAAATTCCTGTGGTAGCAATTTATCCTTTGATGCCACTCATGACGATGCCCCGCACGAAGTAACGCTGGGTGACGAAGAACAGAACGATGAGCGGGATGGTGACCGTGACTGAAGCTGCCATCAATAAGTGTTCTTTGGGCTGGCCGCGGGTGACTGGCGCCTGCTGGAAGTAGCGCAGGCCCAAGGCCAGGGTAAAGTTTTCCTTGGAGTTGAGAAAGATCAGCGGGGAGAAAAAATCGCTCCAATGATGGATGAAGGAGAAAATGGCGACAGTGACCACAGCCGGTTTGGAGAGGGGCAAAAGCAGGTTAAAGAAGATGCGCACAGAACCTGCTCCGTCGATTTTGGCTGCGTCGTCCAACTCGTGGGGGATGGTCAGGAAGAACTGGCGCATCAGAAAGATGAAGAAGGCGCTGCCGCCAAGGAAATAGGGAACGATCAGTGGCAGCAAGGTGTCCAACCATTTCAGTTCGTTAAATAGCAGAAACTGGGGGATGATAGTGACTTCACTAGGCAAGATCAACGTGCTGAGGCAGGCCAGAAACAGCAAGTCGCGTCCTGGAAAACGGAAGCGGGCAAAGCCATAGGCCACGGCACAGGCCGATAGGGATTGGCCCAAGACGCCGAACAACCCCACGATCACCGAGTTGCGCGTCCAGACACCAAAGGAAGAAAGCTGCCAGATCAGCACATAGTTTTGCCATTGGGGCTGGGTCGGCCACCAGGTGGGCGGGAAGACGAAGATGTTGGACGGATGCTTGAGAGAGCTGGAGAGGGTCCAGAATGCCGGCAGGACGAAGACAAAAGTTAACATAAGGGCCAGCAGGTGTAGCAAACCGCGCTCTCCCCAGTAACGGGTGAGGGTAGACGCGCTCTTTCTGACTCTGACAGCGGCAGGTAAAGGCTGCACATCGGTCTTCATTCTCGCAACTCACCTTCATAGTAGACCCATCTGCCTGCCCAGCGGAACTGGATGTAGGTAAAAATCAGGACAACCGCAAAAAATAGCCAGGCCAGCGCGGATGCGTAGCCCATCTCGAAGTAACGGAACCCGTTGTAGTACAGGTGAAGGACATAAAACCAGGTGGCGTAGGCCGGCCCGCCATCGGTGGCGATGTAAGCCGGCGTAAAAACCTTCAGGGCGCCGATGATCCCCAGGACCAGGTTAAAGAAAATCGTCGGGGAGAGGGCGGGGATGGTGACAAAGGCAAACTTCTGCCAGCGATTGGCCCCATCTATCTTGGCGGCATCATAGAGTTCTTCGGGGATGCCCTGCAAGCCGGCCAGGAAGATGACCATCGTGGCCCCCCCTGCCGTACCCCATAGCGCCATGATGACCAGCGCCACCATCGCCCAGCGGGCGTCCCCCAGCCAGGAAGGACCTGGGATGCCCACCAGCCCAAGCAGGTAGTTGAGAGGACCAAACTGGGGTTGGAAGAACCAGACCCATAGGAGCGCCATGGCCACGGCCGGCGTCAGGGAAGGCAGGAAAAAGAGAGTGCGGTAGATGGCTGTCAAGCGTAGCCCTTGGTTGAGCAGCAGGGCACAGGTCAGGGAAATGATCAAACTCGAGGGTACCATGATACCCGCGTAAATGAGGGTCTTCGATAATGATAGCCAGAAGAGATCGTCTCCTGTGAAGGCCCGCACGTAGTTGGCGATCCCGATCCACTTGCGGTCCACGATGGTGTAGTTGTTGAAGCTGAGGAAAGCCGACATCAGCATAGGACCCAGGACGAAGACCAGAAAGCCTATGATCCACGGCGAGATCCAGAGATAGCCAGCGATGGCCTCCCGTCGACGCATTCTCGATAGGCTTGAGATCTTGAAGAACGCTGGGAGCCGTAGCGTGGCGGATTCACCGGCCATGTGATCTATTCCTTCTGATGCGCATACTCATCATCCGCTAAGCCTTTAGAGATTGGAGATTTCGTCTAAATCTCCAATCTCTATCTCCTAATCCCAAACGGGTACGTTACTTCTTTCGAGTTTCTTAGATCTTGTCGGGCCGGGGTTTATCCAGAACTACTTGGATAGCCTCGATGGCGACCTGTACCTGTTCCTCCGGCGTTTTGTCACCGTTCCAGATGGGGGTCATAATCTGGCTCATGACATTATTCATCTCCTCACCTCGGAAATTATCCGGGCCCAGGAAGGGAGTCGCCTCTTCCATGGAGATTCTGAAGACTCGGTGATCCGGATCCGCCATCAGCTCCGGCGAGGCCCACACATCTGGACGCCCTCCGGGCACGGCGGCGACGTTCGCGGCCAGGACGCCATTCTCCCGGTTACAATAGAACTTGAGTAACTCCCAAGACATATCCACGTGTTCCGTTTGGGAGTTGATGGCCAGTGGATCGTTCTCGTACATGGAGCCTCGTTTCCCCGACGGACCAACGGGCAGGAGAATGCCCGCCGACTCAAACGGGTTTTCAGACTCCCGCACTTGGGCAGCGGCAATCCGTCCCCAGTAACCGACCTGGAACATGGCTAGGCGCCCCGTCGTCCACATAGTCCAGGACCCTTCCTTCGAAGCGGCCGGGGTGGGACCAGCCTTATGGGTATGGTAGAAGTCGTAGATGTATTGGAGGGCTTCCATGTTTTGGTCCGAGTCCAGGATGCACGTGGCACCGTCTGGGCTGAGAACATGGGTGCCGAAAGCGATAGCGTGGCACACATACATCAGGAAGTCGTCCGATTGGCCCAGGCTGAAACTGGTGCCGTACTGTTCGGGCTCCTCTGTAAGAGCCACGGAGAGCTCCAATAGATCACTGTAGGTCCACTCCAGCGTCGGCACGTCCAGGCCTGCCTTTTCGAAGAGATCCAAGTTCATCATGATGGCCGAGCGGCCATGGTGGATGATCCAGGGCAGTCCGTAAAGATTGCCTTCCAGACGCAGCACCTCAGTAGCCGTGGCATAAAACTGGCCCAGATCATAGTTATCCCGCTCCACCAGGTCGTCGAGTGTCAGCAGCATGGCATTGGCGGCCTGGAAGTAGTACTGGGAACGTCCAATGCTGGACCAAACCACATCCCCCATCTGGCCGGTGGCGAAAAGGGCCTGGAGCTTGGGATAGTATTCGGCGTCGCCGCCAGGGACGGGCTCGTGTTTTATAGTGATCCCGTGTTCTTCCTCGAAAATCTCGCCCTGTTGCTCGAAGTAATCGGACTGTCCGCCCAGCCGGGCATGGAACTTCAGCGTGATAGGTTCCTGAGCAGCGGGCGCGGCTTCTTGTCCTTCAGCCGGGGCGGTCGTAGCCATCGGTATCTGGCAGGCCGCCAGCAGCAGGCCGCCGCTGCCCAGCACGGCCGCGCGCAAGACATCACGGCGTGATAATTTTGTAGTCATCTGCTTCATCCTTTCGGTATGGGGTTGTAATACGATAAGCGCTACCTATCGTCGTATACTTCGATAGCATACAACGCTGAATTTTGAAATTATATTCCTAACTCCTGGAATTGTCAACGTCTCTTCATCTAATAATGGGATGCGAATAGTCAAAAAACTCCATTCACATACAAATCCAAGCCGGACCATCGAGCCACCTGGCGGTAGAAGGAAGCCTTCACAACAAGTGGAAAGTAACTCACTATGGTCTGGTCCTGCATGGAATCTATAGAACGGAGTTCTGTATCAAGAGGAGAAAAGCGGTATGACGTCAGCAAAAATGCTCCGCTGGAGTGGTTTGGCGAGTATAATTGGCGGCAGTCTGTTTGCTCTCCTTGACAGCTTTGTTCCCATCACATTTTGCAATGCAGATGTCAGCCCCCGATTCTCTCTTATAGCTACTTTCCGTACCGTTGGACTTCAAACCCCTTAACAAACGTGCGAGGGTTGACCACGGCGGGACAAATCCGAAACCACGTTGGTCCCATTTCGACTCTAATCGTCCACACCCTATCTCAATCTTTCGCTCCATTTGATTACAACATCCCAAGAACCTACGGTTTGAATCTTCAAAATGCATTAGAATTGTTCCCAATTAAGGATTCGAGTGCAAATGACCACATTTCGGGAGTCGAGCAATGTGAGCTTCTCGACTGAATCGGCTTCCGAGTTAGCGCCGAAATGCTTTGCTAGCTTATTAGGGAACAACTCTAATAGCGAGACGAGGGGTATCTTGGCGTCCATCCATTACGTAATAGGCGAGTGTAATATCCGTCCCAGAGTCAACTACAGGCTTACTTATTCCGACTCCTCAAAAAAGAGACACCCGGCGCAATGATGGCTGGGTGTCTTTTTGTTCCTGTGGAGTTGTGGCTAGGCTCTATAGCTTCTCCATAAACTCCCGATAGCTTGCCAGTCCAGAGCAGTCATAGCGGGTAATTCACCGATAGCCTGACATACTAAGAGGTAGCCGAGAGTGCCGAGGGCGTAAGGGACAATTTTCCACTCAAGTTGTTAGGTTGTGATTGGAAATATCCGCTATACTGTAGATCAGGGGACCATGATTATTTCCTCGGTTCCCATCCTCCTCAGTTGTCTTTTCTTTTTATATCTTCGTTGTTCCAAAGGTGGATTCTGTATGAAAGAGCGCAATCCGATTGTCTTTTTGACAGTTACCGTTACGCTCATGGTTTTGCTGGGGATGGGCAGAGGCACGCTGCTCCCGGCGCTCGCGCTCGAAGCACCCCCTTATTACCATACTCAATGGGGCAGTCGGGGCAGCGGCGACGGACAGTTCCAGTCCCCCCACGGTATAGCCGTGGACAGCATCGGTAATGTTTATGTAGCGGATACTGAAAACCATCGCATCCAGAAGTTTGATAGCAACGGTATCTTTCTAACCAAGTGGGGTAATGAGGGCAGTGGCAATGGCAAGTTCAAGTCCCCCAAAGGTGTGACCGTAGACAGCAGCGGCAATGTTTATGTAGCGGATACTTACAACCATCGAATCCAAAAGTTTGATAGCAACGGTATCTTTCTAACCAAGTGGGGCAGTCGGGGTAGTGGCGACGGCGAGTTCCACTCCCCCCACGGTGTGGCCGTGGACAGTAGCGGCAATGTCTATGTAGCGGATACTGTCAACTATCGCATCCAAAAGTTCGACAGCAACGGTGTTTTTGTGACCAAGTGGGGGGGCGGCGGCAGCGGCGCTGGTCAGTTCAGGTCCCCCTTCGGTATAGCCGTGGACAACAGCGGTAATGTTTATGTAACGGATACTTACAACCATCGAATCCAAAAGTTTGATAGCAACGGTGTTTTTGTGACCAGATGGGGCAGTCAGGGAAGTGGCGACGGAGAGTTCAATTACCCTTCTGGTGAGACCGCAGACAGCAGCGGTAATGTTTATATAGCGGATACTTACAACCATCGCATCCAGAAGTTTGATAGCAACGGTATCTTTCTAACCAAGTGGGGCAGCGACGGCAGCGGCGACGGCGAGTTTCAGCACCCCTACGGTGTGGCCGTGGACAACAGCGGCAATGTCTATGTAGCGGATCTTAGCAACCATCGCATCCAGAAGTTTAGTGCTGCGCCACCAACTCCCACACCGACATCGGTTGTTCCTTCATTCCCAGGAGTCTGGAGTCCCAGTGGGCACGAAGTCGCGGCCTACTATATGTCTGATTACGGCGGCAGCGGCAATTTGCCCAATTCCCAGAGCAATGTGACGGGTTTCTACAATACCCTGCGCTACCACCCGTGGACAGTCTACGGTCTACCGCGCTGGTGCAACTTCTCCGGCCACGATTGCTTTATCTACGGCAATGCCTCGGCCTGGGAAGATGACTGGGTGGACAACAACAACAACTATATTGACAGCGTTGATGTAGTGTTCTACGAAGGTCATGGCTGGCCTGGCGGTTTCACTATGCGTGCGCCGGATGACAAATACGTCCAGCACGGCGAGGTGCTGGGCCTCTGGGGTAACGTAGACCTGGAGTGGATGTTCCTGCTTTCGGGCAGTGTGATCGCCGATAGTAGCCGGGCCAACTGGTACGGGGCCATGGACCGAATGCACGGCATTGCCGGCTTCCGCAACACAGCCTACGATGTGAAAGGCTTTGGCTCGGCAGTGGCTGAAGAAATAGTCTTCGGCTACAGCTATAAAGATGCCTGGTTCAAGGCCTGCGATACCAAACAGCCTGGCGGTGTACAGGCGCAAATCATTGTGGAGGACAATCACTTCTGGAACGAGTCTGCTTACACCGTCTACCCAGACGCTAACCACGATGGAAGTTGGTGGTATTGGTGGAAATCCTGCGGCGCGCCGACCACTGGCGGGGTGACGGCCGCACAATTGGACAACACCTTCCCGGCCTATCTGACACCTGCGTTAAGCCTGGCCGAAGCGGAGAACGAACTAAACGGGTTGTCCAGCGCCTTCGACATTACCGGTGGGACTGAAGCCGCCGGCACATTTAGTCTGGCCGCCTCCAACGCCATTACGATTGGTGCCAGTTGGATCATCAGCGACACCGCTGGCCGCTGGTTGGAGATGGATCGCAATACCGGACAGTTCTACTACTACGATCCGGAACGCACCTTCACCGACCCGGCCCTGCGCGGTGCCTCGGCCCAAGCTGTCCTGACTGAGAAAAATGCCGAGCTCATCGCCACCCAATTCTTGACCAGCACCAATCTGCTGCCTCAAGACGCTATATTCAATACAGTGGCTCACGTAGTCGCCGGTCAGGTATCGGGAAACGCGGCTGCTGGAACAGTTCAGGTCAACGAAACCACGACTGGTTTCCAGGTAATCTACAATCGCTACCTGCCAGCTACGGTTGTCAACGCCGCGGGTGTGGCCGAAACCTTGCCGATTCCCGTGGACGGGCCTGGCTCCAAGATCAAAGTGTACGTGGATCCCACGGCTGGCGGTCAGGTTGCCGTAGCAACCGCCAACCAGCTTGGCTCGGTGGTAGGAGCGATGGGCGGCTGGCGTGAAGTCAGCGCGGCATCTGCGGCCGGCGTCCAGGTGGAGATAAGCCTTCTGGATTACGACACCCAGATCAAGCCGATGTTCAGGAACAATGTCTTGCGGCCTCTGGTTGCCTACACAGATGTGCCCCTGCCCGACGCTACTACAAAGATTATGACCTACACCGTCTCTGGTTGGGAAGAGGCCAACGGCGAAAGCCAGGATATGATCTACCCGGCCTATCGCATCGACGCCACCTATCAGCAGACGAAGACCGTAGACGGCGTGGAGGAGAGTGTCGTCTTCACCGGCTCCACCTGGATAGCAGCTAATCCTGGATTCATGCGCCCCTATGCCAGCATTGACCAAAAACCACCCAACAAGAACTTCACGGTGGGTGATACGGTTGAGGCAAAGGCGGCTGATGCTTCGCAAACCCTGGCTACATTGGGCTTTGGAAATGCTCTCAATTTTGTAATGGGCACTGGAGACACCTATCTGTACACCTGGTATCTGGGCGATCCGGAAACAGGCAAACAGATTGGTCAGGGGCAACCACTTAACTACACACTCACGATCGATGATCTAGCTGGTATTAAGGATACCCTAACCATCACTCTGCAGGTGGACAACTCCGGAACTTCTCACTCGTCGCTCCGTACCAGTACAGTTACCCATCAGGTGCTGGGCGTGCCACCTATCTTTCTACCTTCTATCATCCACTAATTTCTGATAGCGGTCCAAAAACCCGTTTAACCAGCCATGGACCGATTCCACGGCTGGTTAAACGGGGCTGGCCTCTAACTGCTCACTGTTTACTGATGACTGCTGAATGACGGGCAACACGACACACTCAGGATAAGCCGAAAACAGATGGAAGAATGGCTACGCAGTGAATGGGAAGAGTTCCGGTTGCTCGACTTTGGCCATTTTATTGAGCGAAAACCCCTTCAAAATGCCGGTTTTCCGCCGGTTATCCAGCGACTAAACGAAGTAGCTGAATATGCAGCCGAGCATCCCCAGACATTGCGTGAGCGACAGGCGCGGTAATGACTGGCACGCCATCGCCGAAAACGAACCGCGAAAGGGCGAAGGGTAGTCGGGGAGATATGCGTTGATTGGAGAAGGTATAGGAGGTGAGCGCAGCGGCTGCGGTTGGGAACCAGAATGATTGATTTTGTTAGATTACCAATGGATTATTACCGAAAGGTGTGCTATAATAAAGGCAGTGAAGACAGGATAAATTTTCCGACTGCATCACTAAAACGGTAATGCGGCAAAGAAAATCAGTTCTCACACAATTGTTTTTATTCAAACCATATATCCCACATATCCCACAAAAGAGAAAACAACCCAGCACTTTGCTTCAGTGCCCCCCGGCAATGGCAAAGCGTAGCGGCTCTACTGTATTACCCGATAGGGAGGAAGAATAGCTTAGCGAAGCTGTCAAAGAAATCGCTAAAAAGGAGAGCTATTGCTCGGGTAATGCAATCGCACGAAATGCAGTCAATCAAATAGCGAGTAAGAAATGCAAAAGTGCAACGTCAACAGGCTGGTCGGGCAGTTCTACTGTTGGCGGATGCTGCTATGCTCTTTTTCTGCTCAAGTCTACCCGTGCAACTCTGCACAGGTTTCGACGAACGCAACCGGATGGCATACAGCCACCCGGTTTTGTGTTTTCTGTATAGAAAAGATTTTAGGCGATGAAACAAACCAAACCGCATTACATGGGGTTCAGAACGACGGACGAACAGGCGGCGAAATTGTCCAGAATTGCAGATCGGACAGGCGGCAACACATCCACGATTATACGCTGGCTTGTCGATAGCGTGCAGGAAACTCCGCTAGAGCGTTCTACTTTTTATAACGCAGTACAGATTGAACCCGACCGTAGAGGGGACCAACAAGCATAGATAACTACGCTATAAAATACGCTCAGAGCGTATTTACATCTATGCTATATCAAAGGAAAGTGTTCTATTGTTTGTATTTAACCGATGTTGCAAGTGTGTCAAACTCTATATAAAGTCTTTATATAGAGTTTGACACACTTGCAACATCGGTTAAATACAAACTTAGGATACTGAGGAGGTGAAAAATGGAAACGATAACCTGGACTGATGAAACCAGACAATTGACAACCCTATCCCCATGGGCACGTAACCCTCGCAAAATTGGAAATGTTCAAGCCAAACGGTTGCAAGAATCTTTTAAAGAGTTTGGGCAACCGGAACAGATTGTTATCGGACCAGATAACGAATTATACAACGGACACCAACGTCTAAAATCTTGGCTATCTGAGTTTGGCGATATCGAGATTGACGTACGCGTTTCTTCTCGTCCATTG
>Ga0310342_100000958_pt1 | contig 17369 bp, 15 predicted proteins | sample S15DNA20500_MG_FD_206155 | JGI IMG/M metagenome (GOLD analysis project Ga0310342, IMG submission 206155) | Marine microbial communities from station ALOHA, North Pacific Subtropical Gyre - S1503-DNA-20-500_MG | ecosystem: Environmental > Aquatic > Marine > Oceanic | place: Pacific Ocean: North...
GCTTCTGGCTCGCGAGCCCGGGACCGATCAGGGCGTGGGCCTCGACGCCGATGATGATGATCAGGGCGATCACCCAGTAGGTGGCCGAGTTGGCGTTCGCGAGCAGGCTCGGCAAGTGAACCGCCGAGCCCATGAAGAAGAGCATCGGAATCGAGAAGAGCGTGTTGATCCGGGACGCCGTTCCCGCACGCGCCCCACGGGCCGCCGCCTCGGGAATCGCCTCGCCGCCGCCCGCGATCTGCTCCGCCGAGGCAATCACGACCTTTTGGGCCGGCCAGATCACGAACCACACGTTTGCCCACATGAAGGTCCCCATCAGGCCGCCGGTGAGAATCCGGTCCATGTAGGGATCACCCAGCGAGTTGCCCTGCATGAGCTTGATGAGAAGGATCGTCACCCCCGAGAGGAAGGTGAACATGGCGCCCCAGCGGAACCACCAAAGCGCATTCGGAACCAGGCCGCGCGTCATCGCTCCCTTCACGCCGCCCCCGAGCTCGGAGCCAAAGAACGGAGTCTGAACGAAATTGAAGTACCAGAGCATTCCGATCCACGCGACGCCAGCGAGAAAATGAAGCCAGCGAATCAGGAATTCCCAGCCCGCTGCGGTGGTGATGATATCCATGGAAGGTCTCCTTGGTCTGCGGGTGTTGGAGCGAGCCTATTCTATAGGCGACTAGCGTCGTTCGTCCAGAACGGTGTCGATCGTGGTCTCGGCTGCGCGATCGATCTGCAGATCTCGCACCTCGCCGGTGCGACGCGAGCGCAGCTCGACGACTCCGTCCGCCATTCCCTTCGGGCCAATCGTCAATCGGTAGGGGATCCCCACCAGATCTGCGTCCTTGAACTTGACGCCCGGCCGCTCATCCCGGTCGTCCAGCAGCACGTCGATGCCGCCCGCGATCAGCGCATCATAGAGGCGATCCCCGGCTTCGCTGCAGGCGACGTCCTTGGGCTTGACGACCGAGATCACCACTTCGAACGGTGCGACGTCCAGCGGCCACATGATCCCGGCCTCGTCGTGATGCACCTCCACGATCGCGGCCAGGCTTCGCTCGACACCGATCCCGTAGGAGCCCATCACGATCGCCTGCGCAACACCGTTTTTGTCGAGCACCTTCGCATCCATCGCCTCGCTGTACTTCGTGCCGAGCTTGAAGATGTGGCCGACCTCGACGGTCTTGTAGATCGCCAGGGGTTTCTCGCACATCGGGCAGGGCTCGCCGTCCTCGACCTCGCGCAGATCGAGCCAGGCCTTCACGTCGACGTCTCGTTCGATATCGACCCCGCGCAAGTGGAAGTCGTCCTCGTTGGCGCCTGTCGTCATGTTGCGTCGGCCGCGCAGCGCCTCGTCAGCGATCACGTAGCTGGAAACACCTACCGCGCCCAGGCTTCCCGCCGAGGCACCCAGGGCGGCCTGAATCTCTTCGCCGGTGGCGGGCCGGATCTCCTCGGCCTCGACACCGTCGAGCAACTTCTGCTCGGAGAGGCTGTCGCAACCCCGCAGCAACAGCAGGACGTCCTGGCCGTCGACCCGGTATACGAGGGTCTTGATCTGGCGGATACCGGGCGCACCGCCTTCGAAGTCCTCGAGATCCTGAATGCTGCGCACACCCGGAGTCGCGAACTTCTCGGGCGCATCGGGGCCCGGCTCGTCTTCCACCTGCGGGAGCTTCGACGTGGCCTTCTCGACGTTGCCCGCGTAGCCGCACGCCTCGCACGACGCGATCCAGTCTTCGCCGGCGTCGCTCCGCAGCATGAACTCGATCGACTGGTTGCCGCCCATCATGCCCGACGAGGCTTCGACCGCGATGGCGTCGAAGCCGAGCCGCTTGAAGATCTTCCGGTACGCCTCGAAGTGCCGATCGAAGGCAGCATCGAGGCCAGCCTCGTCGAGGTCGAGCGAGTAGGAGTCCTTCATCGTGAACTCGCGCACCCGCAGCAAGCCGCTCTTGGGTCTTGCCTCGTCGCGGAACTTCGATTGGAACTGGTAGAAGATCTGGGGCAGCTGCTTGTAGGAGCGAAGCTCCGAGGCCACGTGGGCGAAAATCTCTTCGTGGGTCATCCCCAGGGCGATGTCTCCGCCGCGGCGGTCCTGCAGTCGAAACATCTCCGGGCCGATCGCATCCCAACGTCCGGACTTCTTCCAGATCTCGCTCGGATGCATGACGGGCAGCTCGAACTCCTGGCCGCCGAGCTCGTTCATCTCGCGCCGGATGATCTCGATGATCTTCAGGCGAACGCGCTGGCCGAGGGGCAGCAAGGAGTACACGCCCGCCATCAGCTGTCGTGCGAAACCCGCACGCAGCAGCAGCTTGTGGCTCGCCGCTTCTGCGTCCGCCGGGTCGTCGCGAAGAGTGGGGATGAACGCCTTGGACCACCGCATGGCCGGGAGTTTAGCGGCGAATGCCCTAGAAGGGCGTTCCGTTGCGTCGGGTGAAGGCCGGGAACTCAGCGAGGACCTGGCGCGTGACTGGTCGCGCACCCGGTGCGACATCATTCGAGCCGATCGACTGACCGTCCAGGGTCGCAACCGGAACGATGCGGGCGCCGCTGCCGGTCAGGAAGAGCTCGTCGGCCCCCAGCAGATCGCCGCGCGAAAGGCTCTCCTCCCGGGCATCGATCCCGAGCGAGACGCCGATCTGCATCACGCTGTCTCTCGTGATGCCAGCCAGGGATCCATCGTTCGGAGGCGGCGAGATCAGGGCGCCGTCTCGAACGATGAAGACATTCGCGACACTCGCCTCGGCGACCTTGCCGGCCGCATTCAGGATCAGGCCCTCGTCAGCCCCGCGAAGCCTGGCCTCGCGCTTCGCGAGGGCACTGTTCAGGTAGTTGAGGCTCTTGACCCGGGGATCCAGCGCGTCCAGAGCCGGGCGTCTCACGCTCACCGTCACCAGGTCGATTCCGGCCCGAACGCGCGCGGGCGAGAAGATGTCGATCTTTGCCGCGATGCAGAAGATCTGCGGGTTGTGACACGTGGTCGGGTCGACGCCAAGGCTGCCCTCGCCGCGCGTCACGACCAGACGCAGGTAGGCCTCGTCTTCACCGAAGGCCCGGGCGGTCTCGAGCACGATCTTCGCAACGCCATCGAGATCGACCGGAAGCTCGAGGCCAATCGCGCGGGTCCCCGCCGCGAAGCGCGCGAGGTGGTCGTTCAGTCGGAAGACCTTGCGGTCGTAGATCCGGATGCCCTCGAAGATGCCGTCTCCGTAGAGGAGCCCGTGATCGGTCACCGGGATGCTCGCCTCGCTGGCGTCGACCACTCGTCCGCCGATCCAGACCTTCACTGGCCGCTGCCTTCGAGCCGCGAAGCAATTCGAAGTCCGGCCGCGACGACCCGCCGGGCCAGCGCTTCTTCGCCGAACTCTTCGAGGCGCGGAGACGCCATCGCGAGAGCCACGGCGGCCAGCATCCGTTCGCCCGACAGCACCGGCGCCGCCAAAACCGACAGGCCCGGGATCCACTCGTCGCGGTTCGAGGCCCACCGCCGTAGCTTCGTCTCTGCAACCGCAGCACGCAGCGAACCTACGTCGATTGCCGTGCGCGACGTGAACGCCTCGAGCGTCTCGCTCGGAAAGCTCAGCAGACCCGAAGCGAATGCCAGATAGAGCTTGCCGACCGCAGTCGCATGGACGGGAACTGCTGATCCGACGCGGGGCGCGGCTCGCAGGAAGCCCGTCCCCTCGACCTTGTCGAGCACGACGATCTCCTGGGCCCGAAGACTTACGAGAAAGAACGTCTCGCCCAGGCTCTCGGCTTCGGCTTCGAGCACCGGGCGTGCGGCGGCTACCACGGGCTCGCGCTCGAGCGCACCCAGGCCGAGCGCAACCAGGCCGATACCCGTCCTGTAGCGGCCCCGTTCATCCCTTTCGACCAGGCCGCGACGCCGCAGCGTGGTCAGCAGACGGTGGGTGCTCGACTTCGCAAGGCCGAGGTCGCGCGCAATCGCAGTGACCCCTCTCGACTCCTGCGACCCATGAAGGTGGAACAGGATATCGACGGCCTTTTCGACCGTCCCCGCTTGGCTCGCATCGGACGAGGTGGTTGCCATGCCAGTGCCTCTTCCGGACCGAAATCGGCGGACGCGCCTCGCACGGGCCGTCTTCGCTTCCGCGATATAGTTCCTATAATCGGAATCTTGTTCCGATTATTGGAACATATTACCTGATTTCGTCGATCAAAGCGAGGGCTGCGGCGTACGTCAGCACGACCGGAGCCTCCCCTCGTCGGCCGGGCGCGAGTTGGAAGGGAGCGACCAGGCCAGCAATCGGAAGATCTGAGAACGCGTTCGCAAGACACTTGGCCTCGACACCCGCTTCGCCGAACAGCGAAGCCCCGCGCGCCCGACAGTTGAAGTAGAGCCCGAAGACGGGCGGCGGCTCCCGCAGGCCGTGCAGTTGCTCCACGAAGCCGTCTCGGGCGGCGCCGGCGTCGAGTCGGACGAACGCCAGGCGTTCTCCGGACGACATCGGCTCCGGGACCGAGAACGCCCCACGCTTGCGGTCCAAGCCAACAACGTTCCGCACTTGTAGTGCCGACGAGGCGTTCCGCCCGCAAAGCCCGACCAGCAGCGGCGGCAGGCCGGCGTCCGCACCGGCACTCCGAGCTGCCTCGAAATACACATCCAGAGCCGGGCGGCCGTCGAGCCCGAATACCCAATTACCACGGGCGCGGGTGACCGAGAGTACGGGTGTCACGGCCCGACTCGCCTGGGCGATGGTGAGCCGCTGCCCTACCCCCCGCAACACGAAGCCTGCGACCCCGTCGCTCGAGACTTCCCTGTCGTGCCACAGAACGCTCGATCCGCGAGGCGTGTGAGCTGCGGCCGCGCCCACGACGGTTGCCGGCCGGAGGTGCTCGGAGAAACCGGCGACCAACTGGGGCGCGCTAAGACCCAGCGAGTCCGGCATCACGACCACGAGATCGTCGAGCCCGAGGTCCCCGCCTACCCGGGCGGCGATTTCCTCGCCAGCACGACCCGACTCGCCTTGCAGGTCCCGCACCAGGAAGGGCGCTGCCTCGACCCCGGACACGGCGAGCACCATGACGGCCGGATTCGAGCTCACCTCCACGCCAGGTGCAACGATGCCCTCGACCGCTCCACCCACCACGGCCTGGGAGTCGAGTACCGAGGAAGACTGAGCGGCCACCTTCGAGACCGAAGTGCCATGCGCCGTGGACGCCACGACCAGCGCGACCGCGATCTCGCCGCCCCCGAGGTGTGCGAGGGCCAACCGACACGCCTCTTCGGCGGCCGCCTCGGGATCTAGAAGCGTCGAGATGCCGAGACCCGCCCGAGTCATTGCATGATCGTAGCGGCCTCACCCGCGGGAAGCCCCGGGAGGGCGCCGAGACCCCCTCGGGCCAGCCCCATCGTTGTGGGCTAGGATCGCAGCCGCTTCGCCCAGTACCCGTGGCCGCTTCGCCCGGCACCCTGGAACGCTGCAACCCCCCGCAAACTGGGAATTTTCTCAGACCCCACCAGAGTGAGGTCGGGTTGGCTGACTTCAAGATCATCGACCGCCTGAGCGACCTCGAAGCGCTCGCGAAGGACCTCGGCAAAGAGGACGTCATCGCGGTCGATACCGAAGCCGACAGCTTCTACCACTACTTCGACAAGACCTGCCTGGTTCAGATCGCCACCCGAAAGAACTCCTACCTCATCGACCCGCTCGCACTCGGCGGCCCGGCCGCACTCGCCCCCCTCGCACCGGTGTTTGCCTCGTCGAAGATCCGCAAGATCTTCCACGCAGCCGAGTACGACATCTTCGTCCTCAAGCGGGACTGCGGGTTCGCCTTCTCGAACCTCTACGACACGATGGTGAGCGCCCAACTGCTCGGGTATCCGTCGATCGGTCTGGCTGCTCTGATCGAGCACCACTTCGGCATCAAGGTTCCCAAGGACGAGCAGCGCTCGGACTGGTCTCGCCGCCCGCTCACCGACAAGCAGCTGAAGTACGCGGCCGGCGATGTGCTGTACCTGCTCCGACTCACGAGCAAGCTCGAGAAGGCGCTGCGGCACGCGGATCGACTCAGCTGGGCACAGGAAGAGTTCGAAGCCCTGACCCGGCGCGAATGGCCGGAGCGCGAATTCGACACGCACGGACACATCCGCATCAAGGGAGCGAAGAAGCTCGAGCCGAAAGCGCTCCAAGTGCTTCGTGAGCTCTATCTGATGCGAGACAAGCGCGCTCGCGAAATCGACCGCCCCACTTTCAAGGTCCTCGGGAATCGCACCCTGCTCGAGCTGGCTGAAACCAGGCCGAAACGCCTCTCGGACCTCAACGGCATCAAGGGCGTCACCGATCTCATCGTGCGACGAATGGGCCACGACATCCTCGAGGCGGTCAAGAAGGGCCGTACGTCGTCTCGCTCGCCGGCGCCCAAACCGCCCTCGAACGGCCGCAAGCGAATCGATCGCAAGACCGAGCGTCTCGTCAATCGCCTGAAGCGGTGGCGTGCCGCGCGAGCGCAGGAGCTCGAACTCGACCCGGGCGTCTTGTGCCCGAACGCCTCGCTAGAGGCCATTGCGTGGAAGAACCCCGAGAAGCCCGCAGACCTGAAAGAGGTCGAGGAACTCAAGGGCTGGTTCGTGAAGGAGTTCGGCTCGGAGATCGTCGCCCTGGTCCGCCGGGACGAACATCCCGACGAGACGGCGCCTGACGGCGCGGCCACGAAGGCGCCGGCCTCGAAGAGCGCCGCCGCGTCGCCGGAACGAGGAAAGAAGCGCCGACGGCGTAAGAAGAAGCGGGGTACCCGCCAAGCCGACCGGGCCGGGGCCTCCTCGGCCTAGCGCGGCAGCAACCCACGACCAAAAACCCCTCGGCCGGATGCGCTCAGCCGAGGGGTTTGGTTTTAGATCCGGCACCCGGGCCTGGGAAAGCTAGGGGTGCTGTTCTGGGGGAAAGCGCCTCGTTAGTAGCTCCCAGATCCCGGGCTTTGTTTGACCTCCTCGGATGAACGCGCCCGTTAACATTCGAGTGGGTCAAGCCAGATCCGTTGGTACTCAGTCAAAGCAGCTTCCGTGCCAACCCGGAGCAGGGGAGAAGCGACGCAGGTCCGCGGGCTTGCATTGCAGCCCCTCCCCGCCACAACCGCAGCCGACGAGTGCGTGCAGCGCAGAGCACCCGGTGAGTCCCGTGCCACCTCGGCGAAACCCGTTTCCCAATGCGGACCTGGCAGACTCGAGGCCCGTGCCTCTCGATGTGGCAGCGCCGCTCCAGATTGCACTCCGACCCCGCCAGCAATACCCCGTGCCCCGCTGGAGCTTGGCCCGAGCTGCGTCGCCCCGCACGGACAGGGTCTCGGGCAGCCGTCACGGAAGCTGTCTCGGACACGCCCTCCGCCTCCCCATCGACACCAGCCGCGGCGTTCGGGCCGCCGGCTCCCGCAGACCCGAGCAACTAGAAAGGCGATAGACTGCGGCCGTGTTCGCGGAACGCCGCCAGCGCGTGCTCGATAGCATGGGGCCCGATGCAGTCGCCATCCTGCTCGGTGCCTCACTTTCCGCCCGTTCCGCCGACACCGACTTTCCATTCCGCCAGGACAGCGACTTCTGGTACCTGACCGGCTTCGATCAACCCGACGCGATCGCCGTCCTGCGCACCGACGGAGGACCCGATTTCACGCTCTTCGTGCAGCCGCGCGACCGGGCCGCCGAGACCTGGACGGGCATCCGCCCCGGTATCGAGGGAGCGAAGGCACAATACGGCGCGGACGAAGCGTTCCCGTGTGGCGACTTCATCGAGAAGCTGCCCGGCATTCTCGAGCGCGCCAAGCACCTCCACCACGTGCTCGGACGGCGGCCAGAGATCGACCGGAAAATCTTCGAGACCCAGGAGGCGCTCCGACAGCGCACGAAGCTCGGCTTCGCGCCCGCCGCGAATCTTCTCGACCCGCGCCACATCCTGCACGAGATGCGCCTGTTCAAGGAGCCTGCTGAGCTCGAGCGGATGCGGCGCGCTGCAGCGATCTCTGCGGAGGGCCACCAGCGGGCCGCAGCCATCGCGCAGCCCGACAATTTCGAGTATCAGCTCGAGGCCGAGTTACTGCACGTCTTCCGCGGCCGCGGAGCGAGCGGCCCCGCCTACGCGTCGATCGTCGGCGGTGGAGAGAACGCCGCGATCCTCCACTACACGACGAACGACAAGCCGCTGCTCGCGGACACGATGGTCCTGGTCGATGCAGGCGCCGAGTTCGAAGGCTACGCGTCGGACGTAACACGTACCTACCCGGTCGGCGGCCGCTTCGCGGGCGCCGGACGCGCCGTCTACGAGGTGGTTCTTGCAGCCCAAGAGGCCGCCATTGCAGCTTGCAAACCCGGTGCAACCCTGCCCGAGATCCACGAGATCGCGGTGCGCAGCCTGATCGAGGGCATGGTGTCGTTGCAACTCCTCGAGGGCACCGTCGACGACCTCTTCACAGACGAGAGCTACAAGCCCTGGTACATGCACGGAACCAGCCACTGGCTCGGTCTCGATGTTCACGACGCCGGCGTGTACGCCCAGGGCGAAACCCCCCGGAAGCTCGAGCCCGGCATGGTATTCACTGTCGAGCCGGGCCTCTATGTGCGCGAAGATGACGAGAAGGCGCCGGAGTCTCTGCGAGGAATCGGCGTGCGCATCGAGGACGACATCGTGGTGACCGACGACGGTTCCGAGAACCTGAACACCGCCATCCCGAAACGCATCCCGGACGTCGAGGCCTGGATACGCAGCGAACGCTAGGAGCCCCCTCCATGCCCGACATCGAGTCCCTCCTCCGGGAGAAGCGCGTCTTCAAGCCCGCGCCGGAGTTCACCCGGCAAGCGAACTGGAACAAGAAGACGATCGCCGAATACCGGAAGCTTGGAGCCGAGAACCCCGAGCGCTTCTGGGCCAAGATGGCGAAGCAGAATCTCAGCTGGTTCAGCCCCTGGAAGAAGGTTCTCCAGTGGAAGCCCCCGTTCGCGAAGTGGTTCATCGGTGGCAAGCTCAACGTCTCCTACAACTGCCTGGATCGGCACCTCGAGGGCGAGAACGCCTGGCGGCGCAACAAGGCCGCGATCATCTGGGAGGGCGAACCCGGCGACAGCCGGGTGATCACCTACGGCGAACTGCACCGGGAGGTCTGCCAGTTCGCGAACGTGCTGAAGGGCCTCGGCGTGCGGAGAGGCGACCGGGTGTGCCTCTACATGCCGATGGTGCCCGAACTCGCGATCGCGATGCTCGCGTGCACGCGCATCGGCGCACCTCACAGCATCGTCTTCGGTGGCTTCTCGGCGGAAGCCCTGCGTGATCGAATCAACGACGCGGACGCGAAGCTCGTCGTCACCGCCGACGGTGGCTTCCGCAAGGGTTCCCCCTTCCCGTTGAAGCCGACGGTCGACGCAGCCCTCGAGGGCTGTCCGGGCGTCGAGAACGTCGTGGTCGTCGAGCGCATCCAGGACGGCTCGGTCATGAAGGCCGGCCGAGACCACCTCTGGCAAGACCTGATGGCGGACGCGAGCAGCAAGTGCGCACCCGCCAAGCTCGACAGCGAGCACCCGCTCTTCATCCTCTACACCAGCGGCACGACCGGCTCACCCAAGGGCATCCTGCACACCACCGGCGGCTACCTCACCCACGCCACGACCACCTTCAAGGCGATCTTCGACGCCAAGGACGACGACGTCTACTGGTGCACCGCCGATATCGGCTGGATCACCGGTCACTCCTACGTCGTCTATGGGCCTCTCGCGAGCGGCGCCACGACCGTGATGTACGAGGGCGTGCCGACGCACCCGGCCGCAGATCGCTGGTGGGCGCTGATCGAGAAGTGGGGTGTGAATATCTTCTACACCGCGCCGACGGCGATTCGAACCTTCATCCGACTCGGCGACGAACTGCCGAACGGCCGCGACCTGTCCTCTCTGCGGCTACTCGGCAGTGTCGGCGAGCCCATCAATCCGGAAGCGTGGATGTGGTACCACCGCGTGATCGGCAAGCGGCGCTGCCCGATCGTGGATACCTGGTGGCAAACCGAAACGGGCGGAATCATGATCACGCCACTGCCCGGTGGCGTCGAAACGACGCCGGGCTCTGCAACGCTTCCCTTTCCGGGCATCGACGCCGCCATCTACGACGATGAAGGCAACGAGGCTCCGCACGGAGACGGCGGCTTCCTCGTGCTCCGCAAGCCCTGGCCCGGGATGCTCCGAGGCATCTGGAACGACCCCGAGCGCTTCCGCGAAACCTACTGGTCGAAGTACTCGGACACCTACCTGGCCGGCGACGGCGCCCATCGCGACAAGCGCGGCTACTTCTGGATCATGGGCCGCGTCGACGACGTGATGAACGTATCCGGCCACCGCATCGGCACGATGGAGGTGGAGAGCGCCCTCGTCTCTCACGCGAAGGTCGCCGAAGCCGCGGTCGTCGGGCGCGAGGACGAAATCACGGGAACCGCCATCGTCGCGTTCGTGACGCCGACGGGAGGAACCGAGGCCGGAGACGCACTCTCGCAGACCCTGCGCGGCCACGTCACTGAGCAAATCGGCGCCATCGCGCGGCCCGCGGAGATTCGCTTCACCGACGCGCTGCCGAAGACACGCTCGGGGAAGATCATGCGAAGGCTCCTGCGCGACGTCGCCTCCGGCAACGAGTCGAGCGGGGACACCAGCACCCTCGAGGACTTGAGCGTGCTCGCCAAGCTCCGAGAGTCCGAAGAGAACTGAGACCCGCAACCGCCTGCTTCGAGTCGAAGCCGCGAGAACGCAAGCGCTTTCAGGGGAGCGCTGGATTTCCGCGACGCCCGATGAACCAGCGGCCCGACACGTCCCGCGTGACCTGGACGATGCCGCCGAGTTCGGGGAGGCCCTCGGCCAGTTCTGCCCCCACGACCTTGCGCACGACCGCGCGGATCACCCCCTTGTGGACGACCACCAGGATCGACGAACAGCCGCTGGCGACCATCCCCTCGACGGCCAGGTCGATCCGGGCCTGGAAGTCGGCCCGCCGCTCACCGCCCGGATACTCGAAGCCCGGCCGCTGTTGCTGCCAATCCGCGTAGCGAATGGGATCCCGAGCGCGGATCTCGTCCGCAGTGAGACCCTCCCAATCACCGAAATTGATCTCCCGAAACTCTTCGAGGAGCCGCACGGCCCGGTTCGGAACCAGCATTCGGGCCGACTCCCACGCACGTGACAGGGGACTCGTGAGAACCAACCCGAACGCGTCGCCCGGAAGCGCGAGTGCCGCCGCGCGAACCTGCTCGCGACCGAGATCCGAGAGTGCAACGTCGGTTGCCCCGTAATAGCGGATGCTCGACTGCCCGACCGTCTCGCCGTGTCGGACGAGCACGATGCGATTCAGGGCAGTCATCCTTGCGAAGGATCGGAAACCGGCCGGAGGGCGTCAACGCAGGGCGGAGCGTTCGGCTAGCATCCCGCCGTGAGCACACGCTTCTGGACCGTGGCCCTCTTGCTCGTCGCCCTCATCGGGGCCGGAGTGCTGGGGCTCCCGCGACTCGAGGGCACGCCTCCCGCCATCGGTGAGATCGCAGATCTCGAATTGGGCCACGCGCCCCAGACACTGGTCGTCGATGTCTCGGATGCGGACTCCGGACTTCGAGCCGTTGAGGTCCGGCTGCTGTCAGGAGGCGGAACGAAGACCCTCGCCGCGTACCACTTCCCAGGAAGCCTGACACGCGGCAGCGACGCTCGACGCGAACGGATCGAAGTGCCCCTCGATGTCTCGACCCTGGGCCTCGCAGACGGTGACGCGACGCTGGTCGTCGTCGCCCGGGACTGGTCGCTGCGCAACGGCCTCTCGGGCAACGCCGGAGAGGTAAGCACCTTGCTCAAGATCGACACCAAACCGCCGCGCCTCGAGGTTTCGAGCGGGCTCACCTACGTGTATCGGGGCGGCTCGGGGGCGGTCGTCTACAGGGTCGGAGAAGACACGGACACAGACGGCGTCGAAGTCGGGAATGCGTTCTTCCGGGGCTATCCGCTCGCCGGAGACGCGTCGAAGCGAGGCGATCGAATCGCGATCTTCGCGATCCCGGTGGAAGCGGCCGAGGAGCCGCCGGTACGAATCGTCGCCCGGGACACGGCGGGGAACCAGAGCGAGGCAGGCTTTCCCGTTCGCATCTTCGAGCGGCAGTTCAGCGCCAGTTCGATCTCCCTCTCGCGCGCCTTTCTCGACTCGAAGGTGCGTCCGCTCGCCGCGTCGAACGGCCTGCCGGCAGGCAGTCCCGCGGAGTCGTTCCAGCAGGTGAACGAGACATTGCGCGGTCTCAACGAGCAGAAGATCCGCGAGACCGTACTCGACTCATCGCCGGCGCCTCGCTGGCAGGGCGGCTTCGAGCAGATGCGTGGCTCGAAGGTCACGAGCCGCTTCGCGGAGAAGCGAAGCTACCTCTGGAACGACCGCCTGGTCTCGAAGGCGATCCACTACGGCTTCGACCTCGCGAGCACCAGAAAGGCATCGGTAACCGCTGCGAACGGCGGAGCGGTCGTATTCGCGGACGACCTCGGCATCTATGGTCGCTGCGTCATCATCGATCACGGACTCGGGGTGCACTCCCTCTACGCGCATCTCTCGAAGATGAGCGTCTCCGTGGGCGATCCGGTCACGAAGGGTCAGCAGATCGGGAGGTCGGGAGCCACCGGGCTCGCAGGAGGCGATCACCTGCACTTCGCGATCCTGGTCGGTGGACACTACGTCGACCCCCTCGAGTGGTGGGACCCGAAGTGGGTGCGATCTCACATCGAGTGGCGCCTGCGCCCGTCCGGTTCGGCCCAACCCAGCGGATGAGCGCCGGCGGCGCGAGCCTCACCCCGGCCCGGGCCCGGCGAATTCGCGAGCATCTCCTCTCGTGGTACGACGTTCACCGGCGCGACCTGCCCTGGCGACGCACACGCGATGCCTACGCGATCTGGATCTCGGAAACGATGCTCCAGCAGACACGCGTCGAGACGGTGATTCCATACTACGAGCGCTTCCTGGCGCGCTTTCCCGATGTCGAGAGCCTTGCCGACGCCGACCAGGAGGAGGTCTACGCACACTGGGCCGGCCTCGGCTACTACTCGCGTGCCCGCAACCTGCACACGGCGGCCAAGACGCTCGTCGACGACTTCGGCGGCACGCTCCCCGACGACGCGGCGGCACTCCGCAGCTTGGCCGGTATCGGTCGCTACACGGCCGGCGCAGTCGCGTCGATCGCATTCGACCGACCCGAGGCCATCGTGGACGGAAACGTGAAGCGCGTGCTCGCGCGCCGGCTCGGCATCCGCGACGACCTGGCCGACCGGCGCGTCGAAGATCGCCTCTGGGCCGAGGCCGCAATGCTCGCGTGCGGCCAACGGCCCGGAGACCTCAACCAGGCGCTGATGGAACTGGGAGCCACGGTCTGCACACCGCGATCCCCCGACTGCCCTGCGTGTCCGTTGCGGCACGCGTGCGACGCTCGACGGGCAGGCGATGCCGAGGCACTGCCGCGCAAGGCCAGCCGAGTGCGAGTCCGGTCGCTGCGGGCAGTCGCAGTCTGGCTCGAGCGACAGGGCCGGGTGCTGGCCGTGAAGCGCGAGGCGGGAGGCCTCCTCGGAGGCCTCTGGGAGCTGCCCGGCGGCGACCTGGAACCAGGAGAGAAGCCTGCCGACGCCGCCGCGCGGCTGATCGAGGCCGGCCTGGGCCTGCACATCGAGGCCATCCGGAGCGCCGGAAGCGTTCGTCACGAGTTCACCCATCGCCGCCTTCGCCTGCACCTGCTGCGCGCCGAGGCGGAGCCAGGCCGCGTGCGGCGACGCGGATTTTCACAGCACCGCTGGCTGGCCGCCGACGACCTGCAGCACCTCGCAAGCGCCAGCCTGACTCGAAAGGCCCTGGCGGCGCTTCACCCGTGAGCCCGGCTCGACGGCGAGGCGATGAAAACGAGCCTTCCTTCGCCGACGCCATACAGGACACCGAGCCGCTCGCAGATCGCGGCAAGCACCGAGAGACACCCCGGGGCACTTCCCGACCCCCGACAGCCGCACGACCCGTCCGCTTCGAGTTCCCCGATCCCGAGGACCGGGCACTCGGTATCGCTTCCGGCATCCAGTCGAGCCAACTTCGGCGCCTGCGCGCCGGTGGCATCCGACCCGAGCGCGATATCGATCTCCACGGGTTGCGCGCCGACCCGGCTCGGCAGCTGTTGCTCGACGAGATCTGCGAGGCAATCGCGGCCGGCGAGCGCTGCGTGAGGGTCGTGCACGGCAAGGGGCTGCGTTCCAAGAAGGAGCCGGTGCTGAGAAACGCGCTGCCCGGATGGCTCGCCGATCCGCGCCTCGAGGGGCGCGTCCTCGCATTCGCGCCGGCCCAGCCCGAGGACGGCGGTCGCGGTGCCGCCTACGTGCTACTGCGCCGCAGCTGAAGGCCGCGTCACGACCCCTCGACGCGAACGCGCGTCCGGTGAGCCGGGATCCCGTCGGCAGCTGCCGTCGCGGTGATTTCCGATTCGGCGTGCAGATCGCCCTGGCCGATGCCGGGGCAACTGCGCGACTCGTCCTCCCAGTTGTCCTGCGAGTGCACGACGCCGCGCCAGAAGGGGTAGCTGCTGCACTGGCGGGGCCGCTGCGAGTAGACCTCGCAGCCCGTCGAGGCGTTCCAGAACACACAGTCCTGGTTGCGCTGATGACCCAGGACCGTGCCGCGACCCGCGCGTCGCGTGTACGCCTTGCGGAAGTCATCGTCCGAGAGGTCGAGCCTCACGGCGAGCGCGGCGATCTCGTCGTCGGAGATCCACACACGACCGGCTCCCCGACAACAGTTGCCGCAGCGCGTGCAGCTGAACTGGAGTCCCTCGTGGTACCAGGGCTTGCGAGCGTCCGACATCGCTGGGTTAGGCTACCCAATCGATGACACCCCCGTCCGAGTGATAGAATCGCTGCGACCATGCAAGCCCAGCGACAGAAGGTCTTGATCCTCTACCTCGCGAGCTCGGCCCTGGATACGCCGGTCGTCGCGTGGTCGCTCTACGACGGCACGGGAAAGACACGAACCATGGCAGCGGACAGCGACGAGCCCCCCTACACGACGGGACTGCACGCCCTGAAGGACGGCTGGCGCCTGATCCAGCTCTCGCAGCTGATCCCGCCGTATCCGGGCGAGGAGTTCAGCGTCTCGTACCAGCGCTACGAGTGCGTGTTCGAGAAGCTGGAGCCCGTATCGGGCGATCCCGATGACTGATCGCTCGCAGCTGCTGTCGACCCGTGAGATGGCGAAGTTCGTAGCCCGGGGCTTCCTGCGCTTCGACGAGCTGGTCGCACCCGAGCTGAACGAGCGCTTCGTCGACGCCTACACCGAGGCCGGGCTACCCGCCATCCCGGCCGGAACACCCATGGCCGAGGCCTGGCCGCAAGAGTCGCCCCTCGCGGAGCTGCACGCGCTACCTCGGGTCGCGGGAATCATCGAGAGCCTCGTCGGGCCGGGCTGTCTGTTCGACCACCACTTCCTGCACATGCGCAGTGCCGCCCACGGACCCTCGCAGCACATCCACCAGGATTCGACCATCGATCCGCGGCTGAACTTCGACCTCCAGTTGATGTACTTCCCGCAGCCGGTCACCCGCGAGATGGGCGGCACCTATTTCCTCCCCGGCAGCCATTACCGGAAGGTCAACGAGGCGTCGATCTCGCGCTACCAGAACATCCTCGGCACCCAGCACGTGGTGTGCGAGGCCGGCACGATTCTCGCGCTGCACATGGGTGTCTGGCACGGCGGCGGCCACAGCCAGAGCGACGAGAACCGGCCGATGTACAAGGTCCGGCTGAACCCGACCGTTCGCCAGCGCCGGCTCTGGAACACCGACGACATCACGGAAGACACCGCCGCCCCCCAGCCGATCTTCTCGCCCGCGTACCCCTACGACAAGCAAGACATCCAGACCATCCTGTGCAGGCCCGAGCCCTGGTTCGAGATCGACACGGCCCGCCTCGAGTACCTCAACCGGATCAAGCTCTGGCGTTTCCTGCTCGGCGACGAAAGCTTCGACGCCCAGTACTGGCTGACACGGCTCGAAAACGAGCCGGGCTAGGAAGGCCGCTTGAGATAGATGTCGACGCGGTCGATCAGCCCCTCGGCATCGAAGTCGAAGAGCAGCATCTCCGGGTGTTCGGTCGATACCCCGTCCACGTCCAGGATCTCCGACAGGCGCACCACGGCACCCCCACCTTCCAGGCGCTTCACATCGCGCACCCGCAGTTCGTAGTTCGGGAGCGTCGGCACGATACCCGCGAGGAAGTCCGCGTACGCGTCCCGGCCCTCGACCCGGTCGAGATAGGGGCCGGTCCGCTGCACGCCCGCCGATACGCACTCGCGTAACGCCGCCCAGTCGTGGTCGCGCAGCGCCTGGAAGTAGCGCTCCAGCACCTGCTCGGGTGCGCTCATTCGATCGAACGCGTCGTATAGCGCGAGGCCTGGATCGTGGAGGACCAGTGGTCGGCCGCCAGCCCGGCCTTTTCCTTCAGCCGGGCAACGAAGTCGCGCGGTTCGGGAAGCGACTCCCAGACGTCCGGAAGGAACGTCGCACGCAAGCCCGCCTCCTCGAGGATCAAGCCATCGACACCGGGCCGCAGCTGGGCGAGGAAGTCCTGCTCGGACGTGAACGACATCCGCCCGGCAGGGCTCAAGACCGAGACGTGGAACTCGAGACGCTCGCGCTCCTCGGGGGTCACCGGCGAGAAGCGCGGATCCTCGTAGGCGGCCTTGAAGGCGCTGCGGGCGACGTCGGCGACGAGGGGCAGGCTGGCTTCCAGCGAGCCGATGCAACCCCGCAGCGCGCCGTCCAGCCGGAGAGTCACGAAGGTCGAGCGAATCGCGCGCAGCGGCACCGGGTAGTCGTTCGGCTCGACGTCGAGGATACGTCGCGACGCGACCGACCGGCTCGCGATATCGAGCAGGATCTCGTCGAAGCCGGCCTGCCATTCGGGCTCCCGGAAGACCCACGCGCCGTAGCCCACAACCCGGTCGCGCGAGCCGGCCGTATCCCCCGAGTTGCGGACGTCGACGGTCTCCACCTCGAGTCCCCGACTCTTCGCGGTGACGAGCAGCCCCCGCACGGGTACCCGCCCACAGGCGGATTCGCTGTCGAGCCCGTCGGGGTCGAGGGCCTCGATGGCCCGGGTCGTCGCGGAGTCGAGGCGCTGGGCGGTCGCGTAGTCGTAGTAGTGGCTGAGGTCGGAGCTCACGACGATCAGCGTCTCGTCCCCGCCCCACAGCGACTCGAGGACGACCGCCACTTCGTCGGCGGCCGCGTCTCCAACCGAGAAAGGGACGAGCTCGAAGTCTTCGAGCACGACCTGCAAGAAGGGCAGGTGCACCTCGAGGCTGTGCTCGAGCGCGTGGGCTTCGTCGATCACCTGCACCCGA
>Ga0310342_100000959_pt1 | contig 17366 bp, 13 predicted proteins | sample S15DNA20500_MG_FD_206155 | JGI IMG/M metagenome (GOLD analysis project Ga0310342, IMG submission 206155) | Marine microbial communities from station ALOHA, North Pacific Subtropical Gyre - S1503-DNA-20-500_MG | ecosystem: Environmental > Aquatic > Marine > Oceanic | place: Pacific Ocean: North...
AGCAATTCGACCACGGGAAGGTGACCGTTCTCAGCCGCCGCGTGAAGGGGCGTGGCGTTTCTGAAGTCACGTGCGTCGGGGATGGCTCCATGCTCTAACAGCACCTCCGCGAACCCGGCGTGGCCCTGCTTCGCGGCCAGGTGCAGCGGCGTAGAGGAGTCGATGGCCCGGCGGTTCACCTCGGCGCCGCGGTCGAGGAGTTCCTGGGCGAGGGGTGCGTTGCCGAGGAAGGCCGAAATGTAGAGGGGGCTCGCACCGTCCCCGTTCTGGGCGTTGGCATCCGCGCCCCGCTCGAGCAGTAGCCGCGCCACTCGCTTGCTGCCTTCCTTGGCAGCGATGTAGAGAGGCGTTGCTGCGTCGGCCGTGCGCGCTTCCAGGCCGGCTCCGCGATCGAGCAGCAGCGCGGCGATCTTCGGTCGATCGTCCCGCGCGGCGACGTGCAGGAGCGAGAAGCCGTGTTGGGGGTTCCTCGAGTCGAGGGCGACTCCCGCGTCGAGAAGCCGTGCGAGCGCTTCGGTTCTTCCGTTCGACGCGGCCGCCGCAGCGGCAGCGCGCGCGAGGAGCGCCTGGTGACTCTGCGCGGCGAGCAGAACGTCGACGACCCCGACGTGTCCGCGGGCTGCGGCGACGGGGAGCAACTCACCTGCCCCGGCGCCCTTCGAGATCAGCACCCGGGCTGCGTCGGCGCTTCCCGCGAGGACGGCGACCCGGATCGGAGAGAGCCCGTTGCCGCTGCGTGCTTCGAGCTTCGCTCCCCGCTCGATCAGGATCTCTGCGACGTCGGCGCTGTCGCTCGCGGCGGCGACGTGAAGTGCCGTCCAGCCGTTTTCGTAGAGTGTGCCGATATCCGCACCCGATTCGACGAGCATGCGAGCAACTGCAGGGTGTCCCGACTGCGCGGCGAGATAGAGGGGGGTGAAGCCACCCACCGTCGTCGCCTCCACCGAGGCCCCGCCGGCAAGCAACTGCGAGAGCCCCTCGATATCACCCGCGGCGGCGGCGGCGTGGATCGGCTCCCAAGCGCTCGCCGCGGCGGCCAGGGGCAATAGCGCCAGGCCGCACGCGAGCGTCGTGGAACGCGCTCTTCGTCGAAAATCCCCCAACACGCAGCCCACTATATCAGCGCCTCGGCGGCACGGGTGTCGTAGCCGCGCTCCCCGGCGTGGACTGCGTCGGATCGAGCCGTGACGGCTACCTTGCCATGCATGTCCCGTGTGGCCCTGTTGCTGGGTACCGTCGCGCTGATCCTCCTGGTCGGAGAGGGGGTCGCGCGCATCATGCACACGATGAAGGCCGGGCCCGGCGCTCCGGCGCGCACGCATGCGGACCTGCCCGTCCTGCGAGACGTCCTGGACATTTCGAGGCCGAATGTCCGGGGGGTCTACCAGGGTGTTCTCCACCGAACGAATTCGAAAGGGGTTCGCGGGCCGGAGTACGACGAATGGCCGGCCGAGGACAGCTTCCGGATCCTGGTCGCGGGCGATTCCGTGACGATGGGCTGGGCGGTCGAAGAAGAACTCGCCTATCCACGGGTCTTGGAGCGGCTTCTCGAAGAGTCGGACGAGACGGGGCGCCGATACGAAGTCGTCAATCTCGGGATTGCGGGTGTGAACGCGGGCTTCGCGACGAATCGCATCGCGCGCTTCACCGAGTTCTACCACCCGCAGCTGGTCGTCTACGGGTTCACGCTGAACGACATCGAAGGCCCCGCCTACCGCAAGTTGCCCAAGAAGGACCGGAAGGCTCTCTCCCGGGAAACATGGAGTCGTGCACTGCGCTTCAACGACTCGGACTCCTACCTGCTGCGCGAGCTGTGGCCGCGTTGGATCATGGTCCTCGAGTGGGATGTCTTCCATCCCTCGGAGGCGCAGCGCATCGCCCCGCAGGCTGCCGAGTGGCGGGAAAACTATTTCGAGAACCCCGACGCCTGGGCGGACTTCACTGAAGCTCTCGACGAGCACGCAGCGGCGGCGCGCGCAGCCGGGATCTGCGGGCACATCTTCATCCACACGCACCTTACCGAGCTGGTTCCGGAGCATCGCAATCGCCCGATCTACGACCGTGTTGCAGAGGCCGCCCGTGAGCGGGGTCTGACGGTCACCGAGTCATTTCCCCACTTCGTGGGCCGAGACAACCGGGCGTTGTGGGTGAATGCGTTCGACATCCATCCCAACGCGGAGGGCCATGCGATCCTCGCGCAGGCGCTCTTCGAAGGCATCGGGCAGCTGCCCGCAGACTGCTGGCGAACTCACTCCGGCCGGGCGCCTGCGGACGGTTCTTCGAGATAACCGATCATTCGCAGGCGCTCGATGATGTCGCCTTCGACGCCGGAAGCCGCGCGGGTCACCTTCTCGATGACGGTGTCCCGGTGACTTGCGATCGTCGTCGCCCGTCGGGAGCTCTCCAGGAAGGGCATCGGCGTGCCCTCCATGTCCGCGCCGACAGGAACGCCGAACCACGCGAGCAACGTCGGTGTGACGTCGCGAACCCCGATCTCGCCGGTCGCTGCGCCAGGCCCCGCGATGCCGGGTGCGCTCGCGAAGAAGATGCCGTCGATGGCCGCTTCGGTCTCGTGCTTGCCGGTGAGGTACATCAGCGCCGTCCCCGCCTCGAAGCCGTGGTCCGAGAGAACCATCACGAGATCGTCGGGTCCGAAGCTCTCGAGCAGGAGGCCCAGGATCGCATCCACGTAGCGGTAGTAGTCCTGCAGGGCGCCGAGGCCGGCAGCGCGGGCGCTGTCGTCGGGCCGTAGCCTCGGCGGATACTTCTCCGGGGGTTCGACGTTGCCCCACAGGTGGTGGGAGACCCGGTCGACGCCGGGCAGCAGCACCATCATCAGGTCAGGCTGCACGTCTCGCTCGATGGCCAGGGCGATGCGCCCCAGGGCACCGTCCTCCTCGTAGCGTCGGACGAGATCGTGCTTCAGCACCCACTTCGGTAGCGCGTCGTTTTCGCGAAAGGGGTTCGCTACGTCGGTGAGCGGTGTCGGGTCGTCGAGGAGGGCGTCGATCTGCTCGGCCCAGTCTTCGGGGTAGACGGTGGTGCCCTCTTCGGGGGCTCGGGCGCGTGCGATCATCGCGCGGCCATCGACCTCCCGGGCCAGGACGTGGTCGCTGATCATGACCCCGTTCACGCGGTCCGGCGGGTAGGTATTCCAGAAGTTGACCACGCCCACCGAGAAGCCTGCCGCGCTCAGGATGTTCCAGACCGCCGGCCGCTTGCGGTGGGTCGACAGGAAGAGGCGTTTCTCTCCCTGCTCGTCCTTGTACGCGAAGCTCGGGATGCCGTGCTGCTTGGGCGACACCCCGGTCACGATGCTGTTCCACACGGGCGGCGAGTCGATCGGAAATTGCGAGCGAATCGTGCCATGGACGCCGCTCTCGGCAACGGCGGCCAGGTTCGGAAGGTCCCCCGCCTCGAGCATCGGCCCCACGATCCGTGTCGATGCGCCGTCGATTCCGACCACCAGGGCGCGTCCGGGGGGCTTCTCGCTGCACCCCGAGAGCAGCAGCGAAGCGAGAACGCAGGTCTGGAGCAGGGCCGCGCGGCGGGTCATGGGCGGCCAAGCATAGTGGGACTGGGGTAGATTCGCGCGCGTGCCCCGAAGCGAACGCGTCGTCGCGTCTGCCTTGCTCGTCGCGGTGGTCACCGTGGCCTTCCAGTTGCCGATCTTCGACCGCTGGTTCAGCCACATGGACGAAGGTCACGTCCTTCTCTTTTCGGACCTGATCGCGAAGGGGGGCGACCTGTACCGGGACGCCACCCTGTATCCCCTGCCCGGCGCCTTCTACCTGCTGGCCCAGTTCTACAAGCTCTTCGCTCCGTCGATCCTGCTGTCGCGCTGGATCGTGACGCTCGAATTCGCTGCCTTCGCGGTGCTCGTCTACCTGTTGATGCGGCGCATGGCTTCGCCGCGAGCGGCGGCCATCGTGGTGCTCTTGCTGCTGGGCTATCGAATCTGGGCCTTCCCGCACTGGCAGGTCTACAGCTACACGACGACGTGCCTGCTCGCGATCCTGGCGTCGGTTCACTGCCAGCTTCGTTTCTTCGATGAGAGACGCACGGCTTGGCTGGTGACGGCGGGCCTTCTGTTCGGCTTCGCGGTTTATTGCAAGCAGGACTATGGGGCCGCCGCCCTGGTCGTGATGACCGCGGCGTTGGTGGTCGAAGCCCGGCGACGAGGCGCTCCCTTCTGGAAGCCCGTCGCCGTCTTCGTCGGCGCGGGTGCGGCGGTCGGCGCGAGCGTGGGGCTGTATTTCGCCGCCCAGGGAATCTTGCCCGACCTCTTGCAGCAGACGGTGTTGAACCACGTGCGGGGCATCGGGGAATTCGAATACAGCACCTATCCGTCCTTGTTCCCGCTCTTCGCCCAGGATCCCGCCATCCGAACCCAGGCCGGCGTGTTCGCGTTCTTCCCCGGAATCGTGACGACGGTCGACCTGGAGACGCTGCGGCAGAACTTTCTCTTCCGCGAGACCTTCGTCTACGACGTTGCACTCAAGCTCTTCTATTGGGGCCCGTACGTCTTTGCAGCCCTGGCACTGCTGCGGGTGGCGCGGCGCCAGCGGCCCCTCGAAGAGGTTCTGCTCGCCGGCTTCACGGCAGCCTTCGTGTTGTTGCTCACTCTCAACCGTCCCCAGGACTTCCTGCACGCGGCGGTTCTCGTCTGGCCGATGCTCTGCCTGCTCGTCGTCTATTCGGGCGAGTTGCTCGAGAAGCGGCCCGCACTGGCCCGGACGCTCGCAGTCGTGCTGCTCGTGCCCGCGCTTGCCTTGCTCGCTTACAGCGTTCGGGGCTACGCCTTGCTGCGCTCGCAGAACAGCGAGCCCGTTGCGGGCGCGCGGGCGGGGATCCTCGCGCGCCCCGGCGATGCGGCGATGCTCTCCGACGTCAGCGCTTTCATGCAGGACAACAGCGCACCCGGAGAAGCCGTGGGTGTGATGCCGTACTTCCCGATAGCCCACTTTCTGGCGGATCGCGCCGGCCCCCACCCCTCGGCCTACATCGTCTGGCCCTTCGCCGAGTTCGAGGATCGTGACCGCCGAATCATCGATGCGATGGAAGCCGCGGGGACTCGCACGGTCGTCTACAACTTCACACAGTTCCGCACCTTTCCGCGCATGCGCGAGTTTGCACCGGAACTCTTCGATTACCTCGTCGACCGCTTCGAATCCGTTCGGGTCTTCAGCTACGACAAGTCCGGCTTCCGACTTGCCGGTCTGCGTCGCAGTGCCGAGGCGGAGCGGCCCTCGGAGTACTTGGAAGCCGCCTGGGAGCAGGCGTCTGCCCAGGTCGTCTCGGACGAAGCCCCTCCGTACGTGATCTCTCCGAGCGAGCAAGCCGCGTTCGTTCGCCGCGAGGCCTGGCCCTTCCGGCGCACGCTTGCTTTGCGCCCCTCTTCGGGGGGTAGACGCACCGTCCTGCGCCTGCCGCTGCGTCCCCAGCCGGGAGAGATTCTCCAGACGGCCGTCGGAGTGCATCCCGAGAAGTGGTTCGAGATGCCGTCCTTCGAGACCCGCTTCGGCATCGCGATCGTCGGGCCGTCCGGCCGCGAGCCCGTTTACGCGCGAAGCTTGAATCCCCACGAAAATCTCGACGATCGCGGCTGGTTCGACGTCGAGATTCCACTCGACGCGTGGGCGGGGAGCGAGGTCCAGCTCGAACTTTCGGTTGCGGTCGACAGGCAGGACGGCGAGTCGCTGCTCGTGGGCGGCTTCGGGCTGCCGCGCCTGCTCGAGTGAGAGCCGGAAGCCGGGCTTGCCTTCTGCACGGCTGTTAGACTGGATCCGTGACCGAAGAGAGCCCGCCCCTGTGTCCCATCTGCGGGGATGACGCGCCCGATCTCTACTACCAGATCACGCGCTTCCAGGTGCTTCGCTGCAGGTCGTGCACGCAGATCTATCTGTATCCGCTGCTCAGCCCGGAAGAGATCCGGACGATGTTCGCGCAGCTCTATACCTCGGGCGAAGGATCGGTCCCGGAGCTCAAGAGCTACTACGCTTACTGCTACGACGATGAGCCGGGCAACCCGCTCGTCCAGCTCTACGAGAGCTGGCTGGACGAGATCGAAAAACACCACCCGCCCGGGCGGCTCCTCGACGTCGGCTGCGGAACGGGACTCTTCCTCTCCGCCGCACGTCGGCGCGGCTGGGAGCCGTTCGGCATCGACGACAGCGAAGAGGCCACGCAACACGCGCGCGATCACTTCGGCCTCGATGTCTGGGTGGGCGATTTCAAGGACTTCCAGGCGGCGGAGCGCCGTTTCGATGTCATCAGCGGCTGGGACATTCTCGAGCACGCCCGCAAACCCCTGGAGGTGCTGGAAGCGATGCGCGGCTGCCTGGCGCCTTCCGGCGTCGTTGCTCTCTCCACGCCCAACCAACGGAACATCCTCGATCTCGTGGCGGGCGGCCTCTATCGGCTGACGGGGGGTCGTGCGACCGGCTATCTCGAGAAGTTCTACATCGAGCAACACTTTCTCTACTACACACCGAAAACGCTCGCCGCAGCGCTCGAGCGCGCGGGTTTCGAAGTGGCGAGGATGGCGCGAGAGGGCACCGATCTCCGGCGGCTTTCTCTCTCTCCTTTCATGCGACTCAGCTTGCAGTCTCTCTTCCTCGTCGCACGGCTCACGGGCTTGGAGACGCGACTCTTCGTGATCGGTCGCCCTCGCTCCGCCTGACGCCTGCTAGGCTGCGCGATGTCGTGGCCCTCCCCGTTCTAGAATCGGAGCCGAAGCGCTCACTCGTCATCCTGCCGACATACGACGAGGCCGAGAACGTCTTGCCCCTCGCCGCAGAGATCCTGGAAGTCGCGCCGGACGTCGACGTGCTCGTCGTCGACGACAACAGCCCCGACGGCACCGCTGATCTCGTAGCGGATCGCATGGCCACCGAGTCGCGTCTCCACCTGCTGCGGCGCGAGGCAAAGCTCGGCCTTGGCACCGCCTACCTCGCCGGTTTCCGATACGCGCTCGATCACGGCTACGACCAGGTGTTCACGATGGATGCCGATTTCAGCCACCCGCCGCGCTACATCCCGCAGATGCTGGAAGCGATGGAGCGCTACGACGTGGTGATCGGCTCGCGTTACGTGCCCGGCGGCGGAATCGAGAACTGGCCGCTGTACCGCCTCCTGTTGTCGCGTTTCGCGAACTTCTATGCGCGCTTCCTGTTGCGGCTTCCGGTGCGCGATTGCACGGCGGGCTTTCGCTGCTACTCCGCGGAGGTGCTCGAGACGGTGGAGCCGTTCCGGATCCGGGCGTCGGGATACTCGTTTCTCGAGGAGATGGCCTTCCGGGTCTGTCGTTGTGGCTTCGAGGTGGGTGAGATCGCGATCGTCTTCGAGAACCGCCGGGCGGGCAGCTCGAAGATCGACTCGTGGGAGATCTACCGGGCCGCCTGGCACGTCCTCGCGACGGCGCTCCGGCCTCCTCGCCTGCCCGATCGCGGTGGCGATCGTCAGTCGTCGGGGCCTCGCGCCTCGTCGGAGTAGCCCAGTGCGCGAAGGCGCTCACGCACCTCCTCAGGCACCACGAGCTTCTCCGTAGCGCGTCGCGTAGCGGGCGCCACGAGTGAGTCCAATGCCTCGCTGAGCCACGCTCGCACGTCCGGCTCGTCATCGACAGGGATCGGATCTTCGCCGCTCGGCTTCCTTCGATAGAGGGTTCGCTCGCCGGATGTGATCTTCGCCTTCGGTTTAGCGCGCTGTTGCAGCATCCATTCCCCGCTGCGGACGGCGCGAACCGGGAAGTACTCGAACTGCTCGGTGTAGAGCACGCGGCGCGCCGGCTCTCCACCCTCGAGCCGCCCGGTGAGGTCGACGCCGTCGAAGGAGAGATCCGTATCGACCCCCAGCCAGGAGAGCAGTGTGGGAACGAGATCGATCGTTCCGACGGTCTCCTCGACGACCCTGCCCGCGTGTCTTCCATCGGGGTGGGCGATCACCATCGGAACCCGGGCCGTTTCGTCGAGGACGTCCCAGTGGCCGAACCAGTATCCGTTCTCGCCCAGGTGCTCGCCGTGATCGCCCACGTAGGCGACGACCGCGTTCTCGAGGATGCCGGCTGCCCGCAGCGAGTCCAGCAACTCTCCGAGGGCTTCGTCCAGGTAGGCGATCTCCGCGTCGTAGAGATTGGACATCTTCCGCGCGGCCTTCTCATTCGGTCTGGGGACGGGCCGATTGCCCGGGCGCCAGCGGTTGGTATTCCGCGGGATGGGAAGGAAGTCGCGCTTCGCCTTCTCGACCCCGAAGCGCTTCCGGTACGCCTCGGGAGGGAAGTAGGGGTGGTGGGGATCGAAGTAATGGACCCACAGGAAGACCGGCGAGCGCGGCGCGGACTCGAGCCAGCTGCGGACCTGCGCGTTGGTGAGCCGCGCATCCCGGTCGTGGGGGATTTCCCCGGCTTCGGGTTCCCACTCGTCGCCGTAGACCTCGAAGCCCTGGTCGAGACCGACGGTGTGCCGCAGGGGCACGGCACTGACGAAGGCCGCCGTCGCGTATCCCTCCGCCCGGAGGATCTCCGCGAGGGTCTGGTTGGCGTCCGGAAGTCGTTGGCCGTAGAGCTTCCGAAGCCCGTGTCGCGCGGGGTTCAGCCCGGTGAGGATCGACGCGTGGCTGGGCGGGGTGGTCGTCGCCTGGGCGATCGCGTCGTCGAAGCGCAAGCCACGGCTGGCGATCGAGTCCAGGACCGGCGACGTATCACGCTCGTAGCCGTAGGCTCCGAGTCGGTCTGCTCGCAGCGTGTCGAGGGTGATGAGGACGAGATTCGGCCGCAGCCCCGCTTGTTCGCTGCAGGCGAGGTGCGCGATCAAGGCGAGAAGCCCGAACGAAAGGAGTGCCCGCACGAGTCCACCCTAGCAACTTGGCTCGATCTGATAACATCTCGACCGCATGAGCCGCGGCCCGTCCCAGTGGATTCTTGGCATCGGGCTGCTGGCGACGGTCGCTCTCTTCTGGGTCTATCGGATCTGGCTTCCTGGCACCGAGGTCGGGCTCCTCACCAGCGACGTCTTCCTCTACTACCTGCCGATCTACGAGACGCTGTACGGCACGCTGTTGGAGGGCAAGCTGCCGCTGTGGAATCCCTACCAGCTCTGCGGCATTCCACGCATCGCGAGCCTGCAGGCCGGGTTCTTCTATCCGGGCCACGTCCTCTATCTCGTGCTTCCGGTGAAGCTCGCCTTCGGGCTTTCGGGACTCCTCCACCTCGGATTCGTCGCGGTCACGATGTCGGTGTTGGCCCGGCGCTTGGGCTTCGGAGTGAGCGCGATCGTCGTCGCAGCCGGGGTGGTCGCGATCCGCGGACGCTACCCCGGCATGGTCTTCTTCCCGAACATGCTCGAGGCGGCGGCCTGGCTGCCGCTCGGCGCCATCGCCGTGCTCGGCGTCGTGCGCGGGAGCGGGCTCCGCTCGACCGCGTTACTGGCCACGGCCACGGGGATGAGCCTGCTGGCCGGCTATCCCCAGGTAAGTGTCTACCTGGTCTATGGCTGGGGAGCCCTGCTCGCGGGCTTGCTCGTCGCGGAGCGCAAGGGCGCGGCGGTCTGGCTGCGGTGCGCTGGGCTCTTCGCGTTGGCGATCGCCCTCGGTGGCTGCCTGGCTGCGGTCCAGTTGCTGCCGGGTTGGGAACTCGCCGCCGAGGGCACCCGTTCGCCCGGCTCGCTCTCTCGCTGGCAACAGTTTCCCTTCGGCTGGTTCGGTCCGGGCGTCGGCGAGGCTTTCGTGAAGACGCTGCACGCCCCGTTTCCTATCCTGACACTGTCGTTCGGGTGGGTGACTCTCGCGTGTCTCGCCGCGGGAAGCTTCTGGAAGTCTCATCGCGTCTTGGCGATCGCGTGCTCTTCGACTGCCGCCGTGGTGATTCTCTTCGCGATGGGCCCCGTGACCCCGTTCTTCGACTGGATCGCGCAGCTACCCGCATTGGCCTGGTTCCGCTTTCCTCGCCGTTCCCTCTTCCTGGTCGACTTCTTCCTCGCACTCGTCGCGGCGGCGGGCGTGCACGGTGCAGTGCGCCTGCTCGGGGAACGCTTCGTTGCTGCCGCCTCGCCTGCAAGGCACTGGCTGGCGGCGCTTCCGGTCGCGCTCCTGGCCCTCGAAATCTTCTCCGCCACGCCCAATCAGGAATCCCTCTACTTCGCGGAGGGCTCGATGGATACCTACTCCCAGGAGCGCGACGTCTACACGCGCATCCGAGAGTCCGGGGAGCGCGCCTGGATCCGCAGCGCGGGCATTCAGTCGAGGCTTCCACCGAAGCTCGCGACCTACTTCGAGATGCGTTCGGTCGGGGATTACGAACCGCTCAACCTCAAGCGCCAGGCGAACTACTTCACCTATCTGATGGAGGGGCAGTTGACACCGGCACGCGGAGGGCGCCCCTATTCGGGTCGGCTCAAGCACCTGACCGCGCCGACCTATCCGGGTGCTCTCAGCGCTCGCGGCCACCTGCTGGACGTGGCAGCGGTCCACTGGATCGTCGCCTCCCAGCAGGGAGTCCAGCGTGGAGAGCTGGGTCGGACCGTCGAGGAACGGGCCTGGCAAGCGGAGCCGGTCGGCGATCCCGACTTCGTCCTGCTGAGCAATCCCCACGCCGTCCCGCGGGCCTTCGTGGTCCACGACGTACGCGAAGCACCCGAACCCCTGGTTCTGATGGCTGCGATGAGCGACCCGGACTTCGACCCGCTTGCCTGGAGCTACGCGGAAGGAGTCGGCCCGGCCGAGGGCCCCAAGCCCTACGGGGCGCCCGCGCGCATCCTGGTCGACGAGGAGACGGTCGTCGAGGTCGAGGCCGCTCTCACGGCGCCCGGCATGCTGGTACTCGCCGATTCCTTCTATCCGGGTTGGATCGCCAGCGTCGAGGGCGTTCGGCACGAAATTCTGGCCGCCAATCACCTGTTCCGCGGGGTCCTGCTGCCGGCTGGAAGCCACCGGGTGCGTTTCGAATACGATCCGTGGACCCTGCCGGTCGGCGCCGGCGGCAGCGCGTGCGCCCTGGTGGCAGTCGCGTTCCTGGCGTTTCGAGGCCGTCGCGGGCGCGAGTTGCCAGTGCCGTCTCGCAGTGATTCCATTCCAGCCCATGACTGACCGGCCCCAGGACGCCCTGGTCTCCTTCGTCGTCCCCGTGCTCGACGAAGAGGGCTGCATCGAGGAGTTCGCACGGCGCGCTTGCGCGGCCGCCAATCAGGCCGGCGTTCGCTACGAGCTGATCTTCGTAGACGACGGCAGCACCGACGCGACTCCCGACAAGATCGCGGAGCTGCGTAGCCGAGATCTCCAGGTCAAGACGATCCGTCTCACGCGCAGCTTCGGCCACCAGGCCGCGCTGGTCGCGGGACTGCGCTTTGCTTCGGGAGACGCCGTCGTCACGATGGATGGCGACCTGCAGCATCCTCCCGAGTGCGTACCCGATCTCATCCGAGCCTGGCGCGAAGGGGCGGACGTCGTGAATACCGGCAGGCAGCCGCTTCCCGGCCGGCCCACGCCGAAGGATCGCTCCAGCAAGCTCTTCTACCGCCTTCTCGGCTGGATCACGGCGATTCCAGTCGTCGCCACCAGCGCCGACTTCCGCCTGCTCGACCGCAAGGCGGTCGACGCCTTCAACTCGCTCGACGAGCACTTCCTCTTCGTCCGCGGCCTGATTCCCTGGTTGGGTTTCCGCGACGCCTTCGTGGCATACCAACTCGAGGACCGCTTCGCGGGCGAGAGCAAGTACGACCTGCGACGCCAGGTCCGTTTGGCTCTGGACGCGATCTTCTCGTTCTCGGTGATTCCGCTGCGCTTGATCTCGATCCTGGGTATGGCAACGACGCTCTTCGGGGTGGTCTTCGGGGCCTTCTGGCTGATCTCCTATTTCCTCGGTCATGTCGAGGGCAGCGGGGGCACCTCGATCGTGATCCTGATCCTCATCTTTGGCGGAGTGCAACTCCTCTCGCTCGGCATCGTGAGCGAGTATGTCGGTCGCACCTACGAGGAGGTGAAGCGGCGCCCGCGCTACGTGATCGGGTCGACCTCCGGGATCGACCGGAGCGCTGGGGAGGACGTCTGAGGTGGACGTCCGTGATGCGGTCGTCGCCTACGTGCGCGACGAGTTCCGGATCGACGAGTGCGAACTCACCTGGGACGCTCCCCTGGTTCGGACCGGCCTGCTCGACTCGGTGAGCCTGGTGCAGCTGGCCGGCTATCTCGAGCGCACGTTCGGGATCGAAATTCCAGACCAGGAGGTCGACGCGGATCACCTCGACTCGATCGGCATGATCGTCGAGTACGTGCGGCAGCGGCTGGCGCAGGCGTAGTGGCTCCGGCACTCGGCATCGAGGCTCCGGCACCGAGCCCGGTGCCGAGCGACTTCCTCGATGCGTGCACGACACTCCCCGGCGCGATCGAGGAGTTGGTCGAGCGCTTTCCCGACTACGAGTGCCTGATCGTCCTCGGCCGCGACGGCAACGAAGACCGAACGACCCTGGCGAAATTCTGGGAGCGCGCGAAGGCCGCCCAGGCGCTGTTCGAGGATCGCGGCCTGGAGCCGGGCGACCACGCCGTGCTCGTCCTTCCCACGGGCGGCGAACTGGTCTCGGCCTACTTCGGCGTGATGCTTGCGGGGGGCGTACCGGCCCTGTCGGCTGCTCCATCCAACCGGATCTCGGATCACGCCGTCTACCGGGCTTTCGTCGCGAAGGTGCTCGGCAATGCGGGGGCGCGCTTTGTCCTCGGCGACGACGAGGTGGTCGAGATCCTGAGCGCCACACCGACCGGCGCGCTCGGCGGCGCCTCGGTCCTGTCGACCCGCGACATGCGCGCCGGTGGCGCCGTGCGGGCGACGGTTGCGGCGGATCCCGATGCGGTCGCGACCATCCAATACTCGTCGGGCACGACCGGAGACCCGAAGGGCGTGATGCTCTCTCATCGGGCGATGCTCAACTACATGCGGCTGCTGCGAGACGGCGTCGGACTCCGATCCGAGGATGTGAACGTGAACTGGGCCCCGCTCTACCACGACATGGGCCTCTTCGGGGCCTTCTTGCTGCCCCTGCTCTGTGGCTGCCCGACGGTTCTGATCCCGACGATGGACTTTCTGCGTGACCCGGCCTTGTGGCTGTGGGCGCTGGACGGTTACGGCGGTGCGGTTTCCTGGGCGTCGAACTTCGCCTACTCGCTGTGTGCCCAACGCATCGAAGACCATGAGATCGAGGGACTGGATCTCTCGAAGTGGCGTATCGCCTTCAACGCCAGCGAGCCGGTGCTGGCCCCGACCGTGGAGGCATTCGCGAGGCGCTTCGGCCCCTACGGCTACCGCCCCGAGGCGATGACGGCCGCCTGGGGGTTGGCCGAGACCGTGATGGTGTGCAGCGCGCACCCCGTCGACGAGGAGCCGCGGGTCGACTGCATCGATCGCGGGCGGCTCGCGGCAGAGAGCATCGCAGTGCCGACCTCGAGCGAGGGCGTTTCCCTGGTGGCCACCGGGCAGGCGCTCCCGAACGTGGAGATCGAGATCCGCGAGGTCGCGACGCGTGCGGGCCTGCCGGACCGGCACGTCGGCGAAATCTGGCTGCGCTCGAACTGCCTCTTCGAGGGCTACAAGAACGATCCCGAGCTCACCGCCCAGGTGTGCGTCGATGGCTGGCTCGATAGCGGCGATCGCGGCTACCTCGTGGGCGACGATCTCTTCTTCGTGGCGAGAGAGAAGGACCTGATCGTCATCGGGGGTGAGAAATACGCGCCCCACGACGTGGAGATGGCGATCAATCGTGTCGAGGGTGTGCGCGAAGGATGCGCGGTCGCCTTCGGCGTGGCGAACCCCGAGAGTGGCACCGAGGAACTCGGCGCCGTGGTGGAGACGCGGGTAGAAGCGGCCGATGCGCTCGCCGATTTGCGCCGCAGCGTGCGGAGCGAGGTGGCGCGCACGATCGGCCTCGGAATCCGGCGCCTGCACCTGGTTCCGCCGGGCGGCATCGACAAGACGACGAGCGGAAAGCTCGCTCGGCGCTCGACCCGGGCTCGCTACCCTGAGGTCTTCGGAGGCGAGTATGGAAGCTGAGGCCCTGGAGAGGGAAATTCGTGCGTTCCTCGAAGAGAAGCTCGGTATCACCGGCATCGATCGCAACGCAGAACTCGTCAGCAGCGGGCTCGTGGACTCCGGAAACCTCGTGCGCCTCGCCACCCAGGTCGAGCGCATCGCCGCAATCGAGATCCCCGATCGAGACATCGACGCCGACCACTTCGACTCGTTGGCGATGATCGTCGATTACGCGGTTTCGAAGGCACGCTAGCGTGGCGGTCGCGACGATCCGCGCGCTCGAAGAGGCCGAGACCCTCATCGAAGCGCTTCAATCCCTGGTCGAGATGAAGCCCGACGACGAGGCTCTCGTCCTGCTCGATCGCGAGGCGGGTGAGCAGCGCTTTACACTCAGTGAGCTGTGGGATCGAGCCCGCTCCGTTCAGAGCACGCTGATGAACCGCGGCTTGGTGCCGGGGTCGGTGGTCGTGCTGATACTCCCGACCTCGACCGATCTGATCGCCGCCTACTTCGGTGTGATGCTTGCCGGCGGCATTCCGGCCATGCTCTCGACCCCGTCGCACCGCGTCTCCGATCCGGGCATCTTCTGTGATCGGGTTGCCCACGTGGTGGCGAACTCCTCGCCTCACAGCGTGATCTGTCGATCCGATGTGGCGGCTCTCTTCGAGGGCGAGCGCGCAGCAGCGCTGGGCGAGGCCCAGCTTCTGCGACCGGACGAGATCGAGACGCCCGCGAGCTTCTCCGCATCGCCACCGATCGACCCCGAGACCATCGCCACCATGCAGTATTCGTCCGGTACGACGGGAACGCCGAAAGGCGTGCTGGTCACGCACCGCGCGGCACTCAACAACCTTCGCTCCATGCAGCAAGGCTTCGAGGTGAGCGAAGACGACGTCGCCGTCAACTGGATCCCCCTCTACCACGACATGGGTCTGTTCGGCGCCTTCCTGCTGCCTCTCTTGTGTGGCTGCAAGACGGTGCTGATTCCGACCATGGATTTCATGCGGGATCCTGCGATGTGGCTGCGGGCCATTGACCGGTACCGGGGCAGCTTCGCGTGGGCGCCCAACCTCGCCTACGCGTTGTGCGCGAAGCGACTCGGCGACGAGGCACTCGAGGGGCTCGATCTATCGAGTTGGCGTCTCGCGCTGAACGCCTCGGAGCCGGTCCTGGCGCTCACCCTCGCGGCCTTTGCGGAGCGGATGGCCGCCTACGGATTCTCGCCCGAGTGCATGAGTCCGGCCTACGGGCTCGCTGAGGCGACCGTTCTTGCCACCGTGCACCCGGTACGCGAGGAGCCGCTGTGCGAGGTCCTCGATCGCGGTCTCCTGGCCACCGAAGAGATCGCACGCCCGACGGCGAGCGCCGGGGTCTTCTGCGTATCCATCGGACGTGCCATTCCGAACTGCAGGCTCGAGATCCGCGACGCCGCCGGCCGCCCGCTCCCCGAGCGCCATGTCGGCAAGGTGTGGCTGCACTCGAACGCTCTCTTCTGGGGTTATCACCAGAACGCAGAGCTGACGAGCCGCGTGTTGGTGGACGGCTGGCTCGATACCGGAGATCGGGGCTACCTGGCCGACGACTACCTCTTCTTCGTTGCGCGCGACAAGGACCTGATCGTCATCGGCGGCGAGAAGTACATGCCCGATGACATCGAGGGGGCGATCAACCGCGTTCCCGGCGTGCGGGAAGGTTGTGCGGTGGCCTTCGGCGTGATGAACCCGGAGCGTGGCACCGAAGACCTGGCGGCCGTGGTCGAAACCCGGGAGAGCGGCGAAGCGGCCCTCGCCGACCTCGAGCGACGGATTCGGGCCGAGGTGACGGCCGTGACGGGCCTCGGCCTCGCGCAGGTGATCCTGACCCCTCCCGGTGGCGTCGAGAAGAGCACGAGCGGAAAACTCGCACGCGGCCCGACACGTCGTCGCTATGCGGACGTGCTCGGAATCGAGGCCTGACGTGGACGACGCCACGATCGAAGCGAGCCTTCTCGGCTTCTTCTCCGACGTTCTGCGTCTGGATGTTGCTCCGATCGGTCGTGATCTGGAACTACTCTCGGGTGGATACGTCGACTCGATGGACCTGGTTCGAATCGCGGCGCATCTCGAGCAGTTGATCGATCTCGAGATTCCCGACGAGGACATCCACGACGACCACTTCGGTTCGACGGGCAGGATCCTCGCCTACGTCGCTCGTCGGCGCGCTTGAGTCGCGATGCTGCTCGCTCTGCTCTGCGCGCTGGTCTTCGCTCCTTTCTTCTGGCTGTTGGTGCCGCCGGCCTGGCGCCGGGATGCGCTTACAGCTGCGAGCCTGGTGGGGTTGGGGCTGATCGAGCCGGGTCTGCTCGTCCTGGTGCTGGGCGTTGCCTTCGGTGCCTGGGGCGTGGTCGCGCAGCTGGCGCGCGGCCGGGTGACCCGGCCGGCATGGCTTGCAGGGCCTGCGCTCGCCCTGCTCGTGGCGCTGTTTCTGGTGAACAAGCTGGCCGGCAGCGGTGGGCTGCTGCCTGCCCAGGGCGGCTTGCTCTTCGTGGGTGTCTCGTATCTCGTGCTGAAGGCCGCTGCGATCGTGATGGACGCTGCGCGCGGGAGCCTTCGCGAGGCCGGCTTTGGCGAGATTCTGGGGTGGATCGTCTTTCTACCGACCTATGCGAGCGGACCGATCGAGGAGTTCGCGCACTTTCGCCGGCAGACGCCGCAGCGGAGCCGAGAGCAGATCCTCGCCGGTCTCGAACGAGTTCTCTTCGGCCTGGTGAAGACGTTGCTCCTCTCTCACTACTTGGGCGTGTGGGTGACGCCGATCCTCGCCGATCCCGGTCTGCACGGGCCGGGCGTGCTTCTGCTGGCCGCGTATGTCTCGATCCTGCGTTTCTACTTCGACTTTTCGGGCTACAGCGACATCGCCATCGGGGTCTCCGCGCTCTTCGGGATCGAGATCCAGGAGAACTTCGACAACCCCCTGATCCGGCGGAACCTCGCCCAGCTGTGGCGGCGCTGGCACATGACCCTCACCACCTGGCTGCGTCGCTACCTCTTCCTTCCGATCAGTCGCGGCATCCTCGGGTCAGGCGGAGGCGCTCGCGACACGCTGGCGCTGGTCGCTGCCCAGAGTGTCACGATGACGTTCTGCGGCCTCTGGCACGGGTTGGGCTGGAACTTCCTGCTGTGGGGGCTCCTGCAAGCGGTCGGCCTCATCTGGGTCGGGCGTCCGGCGCGCGCCGTGGGTCGCTATCTCCCGGTGCGCGTTCGCGCATTCTGGCGCGAGAGCCGGTTAGGCTACGCGCTGAGCATGGTCATCACTTTCCATTACTTTGCCCTGACGAGCGTGCTCGTCTTCATGGGCATCGAGCAGGCCGGGGTCT
>Ga0310342_100000960_pt1 | contig 17365 bp, 33 predicted proteins | sample S15DNA20500_MG_FD_206155 | JGI IMG/M metagenome (GOLD analysis project Ga0310342, IMG submission 206155) | Marine microbial communities from station ALOHA, North Pacific Subtropical Gyre - S1503-DNA-20-500_MG | ecosystem: Environmental > Aquatic > Marine > Oceanic | place: Pacific Ocean: North...
ATCACTTGCTTGAACAGTTAATACATATTGTTGATCATCTTCGTAGTTTAAATCTGTTAAGTAAATTTTTAAATTATCTATTGCTCCTGATTCATTAGATTCACTTTCACCAACTCGCATACCAAATCCTAATTTGATATCTCCACTTGCGTCTAGTGTGCCATACACTGTATAAAGTTCTCCTTCTTCATCACCATATATGGCTGAATCTTGTACTGGATCCCAACCAGTGCTTTGTGTTTCTACACCATATTTTTTATCACCAGCACCAAATCCATCCTTACGTCTATCATCAGCAACAACATTAGTATCATTAACATATACACGGAATTGTTCTGTACCACCATCTGGATTGTAATTGTGTGCGTCCCAAGTACCCCACTCCCAAAACAAAAAGTCTATTGCAACTCTTTTTCCTGCATATGTTTCACTAAAGTCAAATGTTTTATAAACGTCTTGTTCTGAAGTTATGCTACCATTAATTTTTCCTAGTACAGTTGTCCATTTATTAGTATCTAAAACTGCATTATCACCAGTCCATCCTGTTGCTGTTGCACCATTAGAAAAACTTTCAAATGTTTGATTTGTTAATGTTGCCGCCTGTCCTACATATGTTATTGCACCAGTTGATGAATTAATTGCAAATTTACCTTCATCGTTTCCTGCTGTAATTGAATACGTTAATGTGCTTAATGATGTATCTGTATTAGGATCTGTTGCTGACATAGTAGTAACTGTTGCTCCATTAGAAAGACTTTCTGCAACTGATACAGTAGTAGTTGTATTAAAAGTTGGTGCTTCATTAGTTTCCGGTTCTTCTGTTTCTTCCTCTTCTTGTTCTTCTACAAAATCATCATACCACGTATCGGGTTCCTCTTCAACATTATTATCTGTTGTAGGAGGTGGTGTATAAGTGTCTTCGTCTTCTACAGGATCTTCATAAGTTACTATAGGCTCTGTAACAACAGGTGGAACATAAGTATCTTCTTCAACAACAGGCTCCTCTTCAGTAACAGTATCATCTTCAACAACTGTATCTTCTGTAGTATCTTCGTCTTGTATAATTTCTTCTTCAACAACTGTATCTTCTACAACAGGTTGTTCTTCTTCAATTTCATCTTCAATAACAGTATCTTCCACAACAGGTTGGTCTTCTTGTTCTTCGACAACTGGTTCCTCTTCAAATATATCTTCTTCTATTATTGTTTCTTCTTCAGCAACCGGGGCTGTTTCTTCAACAATTTCTTCTTCCATTTCTTCTAATTCTTCTTCGCTAACTTCTTCTTCGAATGGATCTTCAATTTCCTCTTCAGTTTCTTCCTCAGTTTCTTCTTCAGTTTCCTCTTCAGTTTCCTCTTCTTTTTCTTCATCTTCTTCGTCTTCATCTTCTTCGTCTTCTTTGGATTCTTCATCGTCGCGATCTTCTTCGGCTTTTTTCTCTGTTCTACGTGTAGTATTAATTGTAGTACCAAATTTTTTCAATACAATTTCTTCAGGAAGTATTACAGGAACAGTTGGTGGCATAAAACTTGATGTAATAGTTGTTGATTCAAATGCTTTTGTTAATAATACAGTACCTGATTGGTTAGAAATTAAAATTTGTCCTACAGTTCCATCTTCATTAGGAAGTAATACAATTTGATTTTCCTCACCTTCTTGTGATGCTTTACCTGCCACTTGCGTACCTCTAACACCAATTGTTAATACTGGTGTTGTTACGGTCATTGCATCATTTCCTACTTTTGCAATTTGTCCTGATACGAAAGAAAAGTTTCCTGTTATAACATTTGCGTTCATTGAACCTGTAGTTGGAGTAGCAGGATCATAAACAAATTCGTCTACAACCATTTTTGAACCTGCGTCAACGGACATTGTAGTTTGATCTGCAAACGCAATACCAACAGAACCACCTTTGGCTTCTACAACATCATTAAGGTATATTAGATCACCTGCGTTTAGCTCAATAGTTTGATTAACACGTTGAACAATAACAGTACCATCAGCAATTGTAATCTTACCAATTGCTGAAGGGTCATCAAAGGCAACTGTTGAATTGTCAATGGGTGTAGTATTGACAGAGAGTAGGTTAACGATGTCACCTTTGATGATTGATCCTTTAGTGGTAATAAGGTCGGGGGATGTCAGAAAATAGTTTTTAAGTAAGATTGTTTCCGATTCTCCTAATGGGTTTGTGTAATCTATTCGTAAGTCAGAATGAGTCCGTAGGTAATTACCATATAGCATTACCTCAGACTTCACAATTATAGAATTGTTCTCTGACATTCCCATTAACCTATTACTCTAACACTATTTAACTTAAACACACACTTATTATATTTGGACAATAATAATATACGCACTTAATTAATATTCTTAAAATTTTAAAAATAAATATTATAAATTATGAAAGAACTTATTATAGCTTTAATGCTCTGGATAGGAGCAAATACAAATTATAATGTGGATTGGCCCGCACCACAAGTTATTCGTATGGATAAAGCACCTTTAGAGTGGCATTATTATAAAGGAGAAGTGCCTGAACATTCAGATATTCATGGGTTCTATGATTTAAAGAAGAAAATCATTTATATTAGGGGAGAAACTAATATAGATGATCCGTGGGTTCAAGGGCTATTATTACATGAACTTATACACTATATTCAGGATATGAATAATGCTAAATTCAATTGTACTGCTGAAATGGAGAAAGAAGCTTGGCCTCTACAGCAAAAATATTTAAAAGAAGAACACGATTATATTTGGGACTATGATCAACTTTGGTTTATGGTGATTAGTACTTGTGGTCCGTATGACCCGTATTAATGAAGTGTACGTTTTTCTCTTGGAGAAGTTTTAGGGGGTATTCCTTGCATCTCTTCTTTAACTCTTTGTTTTAAATATTCAATAATAATTTCATATTTCCAACGTAATCTTTGATCTGCTGGTTCTTTTGAGAGTTTTAAATATTCAAGGGCGTGAGTGATTTTATTAATTTCTTCTTGCCATAATTCTGCTACCGAAATTAATTCGCTTGGCATATTATCGTAATCCTGATGCATAAAAATATTTAGTCTAGTTGTTCTAATAAGTCTTTGCCAATCCGATTTCCAAGTTCTTTGGCATTAATAACATTGTCAGAACCGGATGCAGTATACTTTTTACCATCTACATACATTTCACTTGTTATGTAAAGATGATATGCTGATGTCATGGTATAACAACCTAAAGCCGTATGACAATCTCCACCAATAGCTTCTAACAAAGAACGTTCTGCTTCTGCTTGATAAAATGTTTGCAAGTGATTTATTGAAGCGATTTTGGCATTAATAGTATGGTCATTTTCTCTAGATTGTATCGCGATGATTCCCTGTCCAGCACAAGGTGGGATTTCGTCAAGTTCATATATCTTATCGGCTTTATTTTCTAATCCAAGCATTTGTAATCCTGCCTTTGCTAAAATTATTGCGTCATACTGTCCATCTTCAAGTTTTTTAAGTCTAGTATCTATATTACCTCTAATAGGAAGTACTTCAATGTCTTTTCTTTTGTATTTTAATTGAGCTGTTCTTCTGGGAGAACTTGTTCCAACTCTTGATCCTTTTTTAATTTTTCCTATTAAAACATCTCTTGGATCATTCCTTTCAATTACACCTCTAATAACTAATCCTTTTGTCATTATGCCTGGCAAATCTTTTAAACTGTGGACAGCCATATCTATTTTTGAATCTAATAACTCTTGTTCAATTTGTGTAGAAAATACACCTTTGCCTCCTATGTCGGCAATGGCTTTGTTTTCGTGAATGTCGCCGGATGTTTTTATTATTTTTATTTCAGAATTTGTGTTTAATAATTTTTGAACACTCTCCGCTTGGGCAAGAGCTAACTTGCTACCTCTAGTTCCTATAATAACTTTATCTTTGGTCATGGGTCGTATTTTTTAAACCCAACTGAACATTTTTATTATAGCCGTCGTCATATCCAAAAGAACCAAATGGGAAATGATTAAAAGCAACACAATATCTATCAATATCGCTTTCATTAGGATATACTTCGTGTCTTAAATGTGATGGGAATAGTAATATCATATTGTTTTTAGGTCTAACTGCCCAACCTTCTGCGTTATAATCATTTTGGTCGTTAAATGGAACTTGAATAACTTGATCATTAAATAGGTTAAAATAATTTCGTTCTTTAGTAAACAAAACATCACCAGACTTTTCGTCAGTTTGAATATATAAAATTCCACTTAACATAGCATTGGCGTGATTATGTTGTCCTGCTTCATCACCTTTAATATGTCTTACAGCCCAACTATTAGTCATTTGAAAATTACATTGTGGATTTACATTTAATATTGTTGTAAGATATTCTATAACACAATCATCTATTTTCTTTTTAAGTGATGCTAGACTTTTATCATCATTTAATAAAAATTTGCTAGTTGAACCAAATCCATTATCGGCGGGATATCTTTTGTATTCAACATTATTAATGATATAATCCTTTTCTTCTTTAGAAACATCTACAGTTGATTGAAATAAAGGTATTGCAAATAAAGGTCTTATTTTATAATTTTTCATTTTCTATTTTTTTCATAACAATTTTTAATTTGTCAACCAAATCGTATATAATAGATTCAGTATGTAAAGGTGTAGGAGCAAACCGTAAACGTTCTGTACCAGGTTTTACTGTTGGCGAGTTTATTGCTTGTACATAAATGTCATGATCCTGTAATAACATATCACTCATTTTTTTACATTTAACTGGATCCCTGACCATAACAGGAATCAAATGTGATGTCGATGTTCCTATATCTATATGATCTTCTGTTAATAACATTCTAAGTTGTTGTGATGCTAGTTGATGTTTATGTCTTAAATCTCTTCCGCCTTCGTCTCTAAGAAATTTTACAGAAGCCAAAGCACCTGCACATATTACTGGACTCATACTCGTAGTAAAAATAAATCCTGCAGACACGGATCTAATTGCATCTATTACTGTGGCATCAGAAGCGACATAACCTCCTACAACTCCAAATGCTTTACCTAATCCTCCAGCAACAATATCAACTCTGTCTTGTAAGCCTTGTTTTTCTAAAAACCCAGCTCCTTCGTCTCCATATAATCCTACTGCATGAACTTCATCTATAAATGTTATTGCATTATATTTGTCAGAGATATCACAAATTTCTTTAATGTATCCTACATCACCATCCATGCTATAAACAGATTCAAATATAACGCAAGGTGTACCTTTAACTAATTTTAATTTTTCTTCTAGACTTTCTAAATTGTTATGTTCAAATATATGTTTTGTTGCTCCACTATTTTTAATTCCCATAATTATAGAAGCATGGTTTTCACTATCACTAACAAATTCTATATCTGGAATAATTTTTTTAAGTGAAATTAAAGTCCATTCATTTGCTACAAAGGCCGATGAATATAAAAGTGAAGATGGCTTTTTATGAAGTCTTGCTAACTCCATTTCTAAAGCCACGTGATAATGTGAAGTACCTGATATGTTTCTTGTGCCACCACTTCCGGCACCTGTTGTTTCTAAAGCTGTTCTCATTGCGTCCATTACAACTTTATGTTGACCCATACCTAAATAATCATTTGAACACCAATTAATTACTTTTTTGATGTTATGTTTTCCATACCAAATTGTATTAGGATATTGTCCAGCTTCTCGCAATACGTCATTGAAGACTCTGTAGTTGCCGTTCGCTTTTAATGTGTCTATAACTCTTTTAAATGGTTCTATTGGGAGCATATGGATATTTATATGCTAGGTTAATGAGAGGTTGTTAGACTAGAGATACTTGTCTATCATTTGCTTACTGCATTGGTCTATTGCTTTTTGCCATTGCAATAAAGGGTTTGTTTCTAAAATTAAGTCAGCTGAAGGATTTTCAACAACCATCCAGCATTTAGAATTTATTTCTCCTTCTAATTGTCCAGGATTCCATAAAGATAAACCACTATACACTCTCCAACGTTTTGGTTTGTCTTGTTCGTGAATTTTTTTCATCATATTAGCATCACTTGTTAAGCTGAAGCCATTGTTTAATCTAAGTGTATTATTGCATTTCCATTCGTCAGAGTGCAAAATCATTATAGCTTCTTGGCTTACTGGTCCGCCAGAAAAAACCATATCTGAAAGGTTAATTGGTGTAAATCCTTTCATTTTAAAAATTGTTTTTACAGGAGTTTTCGTAGGTTTATTAAGAACTAATCCAGCAATATGTTGAACTGACTCTTCGTAAAGTAAAATTACACTTTTATGAAATGTAGAATCACGACCCATAATAGGCGTAGCTACTAATATTTTCTTAATCCAATGGTCTGGTTTTGACATTATACTCATTTACTATATAACGGAAGAGGTCCTCCATATGGCTTGCCTTTGATTCTTTTGCCTGCCACCTTAACTCTCTTCTTCCCTATTTTATATGATTTTCTGCCTGACCTAGCTCTTAAGCCTTGACTTTTGCAAGACGCTAATTGACTGGCTCCTAAAGCAGAGTCTGGTTTAGAGCTTTTACATAAGGCCTTTGATGCCGGCCCTTCTTCGTTTTTGATTATTTCAAACACTCTCATACAAATATTTAGTGTCAAATACGTTCAAAGTCAACACATCTTATTACTTGACTTCTTAAGTACATATTAGTACTATGCAAAATATGATCACACCTACTTGTATTAATAACGGTTGTACTAGAAATGTGACGTATTCACATAGTCATAAAGATGGAACAAAGAGATGGAGACCTGTATGTTGGAAATGTCATTTAGCGTCATATGGTGCTCAACCGTTAGAAGAAGGAATAACAGAAGCTAAAAAGACTTATTGTGAAAATGTGGATGAAAGGCTAGGATATAAATGTACTGCTTTTATTCCATATAAAGGAGCATTAGAAATTGACCATATAGATGGTAATGCTGAAAATAATACTATAGAAAATATACAAACATTATGTCGTGTATGCCACTCATATAAGGGTCATAAGAACAACGATTATAAAAAACGCAGAAAACTAAAAATAGATGACCAGTAAATATATGTATATGGCAATAACAGAAACGCAATATAAGGATATGAAACCGTACTGGGATTTTCAACGTCTTCAGGAATACAATAAAGAAATGATTAAGGATAAGGTTACACAAATGATTAAAATGTTATCCGAAAAACTTGAATGTAAAGAAGACGATTTTGATGATCAAGCAATATTTGATACTTTGTGGTCAGAAACGACACAAGAAGATTGGTTACAACCTATTCCTTTTGGTTGGAGACCTAAAGATCCTAATTTGTTATTGTGGTATGAAATTTAAACTTTAACGTCAATAAATCTGTTTTCTCTATCTACAAATTTATAATCCATTTTTACTACTTTAAAGAAACTCTTAAAATGTTCAACAACATCGTCGGGCTTAAATGGTGCACAAGAATATACGTCAAAATGAACTTTGCCTGGTTGACATTCGTCCCAAATGTGCATAGATATATGTGATGTTTCAATTATAGCGAAAGCTGTTATTCCTCGATTTCCTTCTTGTTTGCATTTACTTGTCACTGGACCGTATAACGTATTCATCTTGATTTTCTTGATTAATTTGTTTAGAAATTTTGTGACTTGGCGTCTGTTTGTTGAAGGATTTTCAACTTCAGCTCTTAATAAAAAGTGTTCGTGTACTAGCGGTTCCGACATAATACATTTACTTATAACAGAACTTGTTTAGAAAGTCAATAAAATAGCGGATTCTTTGGCATTGACTTCTGGTACCAAAGATGCTAAAATTAAGTATTATTTCGGGAGGCAAATAATGGTAAAAGTAATGGAACAATCAGTTAAGGATAGAATAGCTGATTTAGAACGACAAAAGATATCGATACAGGACGAATTACAATTTTCAACAAGTATAGCTAGAACTATTAAGTTAGAAGGAGATTTGTATGAAATTAATCATACAATTGGTATATTAACAGGAAAAAACAAAGAAATGGGAGAAGAAGGTGCCTAAAAAACTTTATCAAGTTAAACTTTTAAGAACTAATAAAAATGGAGGCTTTTTTAAAACATTAAAAGAAGCATTAGTAAAACAAAGAGAATATGAAACAAAAAAATGGTATGCTACAATTATTAGAGTTGATCCTGAAACACAGGCACCATTGTATGGTCAAGATGGGTGGCCTGTACCATTATGATTAGATATATTCAAATTATAGTATTAGGTTTATTACTAACTAATTGTTCATCAATTGAATGGGCTAAAGGTCCGTGTGCAATTGGTTATAAAACTAAAGATGTTTGTTATATCAATGGAGAACAAATTAAGTTTTTTGAAAACCATCAGTTTAATGCATTAATCCAAGCGAAAGAGCAAGGGTTTGATTATGGGAAAGGGTTAACAGTAAGTTATTAAAATGGAAATTATATTAGATGTATTAAGTTTTTTGAATTTTATATTCCTAGCAAATAATATTTGGATGTGGTGGCTAGGAGTTTTTATAGTTTATGCATTATGGCGTAGTTATAAGGAGAGTAATTTATGAACCCAATGTTAATAACGGCGTATGTTCTTGGTATAGTAGGTATAGCATTTATGTTAGGATATGATTATGCTTATGCAAGAGCTTCGGGTAAAGTAATAGACGAATTAATCAAACATGGATTTTTGGCTAGTAGAAATAATGGTTCAGAAATTATAAAGATTAAGGACTTAAGAAAATGAATGCATTAGCAAAAATGTTTGAACCAAGCAAAGATAGATTAATATCTAATGCCAAAAAGATGATGGAAACTGCACAAGATCCGTGGTTTAAACAATACTGGCAAAAAGTATATGTGCATTTACTTAAACAATATAAAAAATTAAACTAGGAGGATATTATGGAAGTATGGATGATTATAGTAATAACTTTGTGGACAATCGGAATGTTGGAGGGCTAAATGGAAGGACCAGATTTAATGATAATTTCAATGATATTGATGTTTATCGCTTGTGGCTGTTTAGTTTATTCAGTTGTTATTGTTAAACAGATGCAAAAAATAATTAAAAGCATGAAAAGAAGAAGTGCAAAATATATTAGAGAGGTTGTAAGTAATGGCAAATAAACATAGATATAGTCACGGAGATCATATGGCCCAGTTGGGTAGAGTAACAGGTTTGTTAGAAGCACAGAATAAGATTCAACAAGAAGTTATTAAAGAACAAAAGAAACTAAGAATAATAGAACATAAACAATTAATAGAAAAAATAAAAGGAAATGAAAAAACGAAGAAATAAATTTGAAAGAAAACTAGATGAATATAATCATACAATGGAATTGGTTAGAACAATTCTTCCAGTTGTGATTATAGTTCTACAAGTTATTATATTAATAAAGGTATTATGAAGAAGAAACCTAAAAACTTTATGCAAGAAGATCCTCATCAAAAGGTATACGATGAGTTGTTTGCTTTAATGGTGAAGAAATCACTTGAACTAGATCCACAAATGGTTGCTAGTACATTTGTTGCATTAGGTTTAAGACAATACAGAACATTACTACCTGAACACGACTTTGAAAGGTTGTTGGAAACATTTATGGAAACGGCTAAACAAATTAGACCTTTTACAGAAGCACCAGTTGACAAAGGAAGATTACATTAATGAAAAATTTTATATTAATTTTAGTAATGGTATTATGTGTTAGTTGTACTACTAATAAAAATGGAGATGGTAAATTAAATGCCATGGAGAAGTTTTTTGATTGTTTAGGTGATAGTAGTAAGTGTAAGGAGTTAAAGAAATTAGATGACTAAATGTTTTGAATTTAAATTGCAGTTACCAGAAAAAACTATTAAAACTTTTGTTTATAGTGATACTGGAAAAGATATTGAATCGCGTTTTCCAGGATACAAAGTTTCTAATATTAAAGAAATAGAAGATCCTGTGTCTGAAAAGAATTTGTTTAAAAATACTAAAAAGAAGGAATGTTCTGCACATACAAAAGATAAAGAAGACAAAGGCGAGTGTTGTAAAGAAGAATCAAAGGAACCAAAGAAACCAAAAGTCCTTAAAGAAGATGGTACAGAATTAACTATAGAAGACCTAGATGTCGAAGTTCAAGAGCTTTTTAAAGGAAAAGACAAGTAAAATAGCGGTTTCTTTGGCATTGACTATTTTGGTAAAAGAACATATAATATAGAGAAAGGCAACAAAGGCATATATGATAAAAGGAATGATATTAGGAGCAATTTTTATGTACATATATTTGGTACAGCCTGCTTGGGCTGATCAGATAATTGAAGTATCTAAAAATATGTGGTCACAGATCCAAACTTTAATAACTTCATAAACGGAATAGAGTATATAGTGTCAAAGACACTATGAATCGTTATAATGAAGATGAATCGGGCGTTCGTTCAATCGAGGCCCAACAAGCTAAACAAAAAGAACTAGATAAAATGATGAAAGCCTTCCTTAAAAAGGGTGGCAAGATTCAACATATCCCCTATGGTGTTGTCAGCGATAATGCTGGTAGCACCACCCACCAATTTTATAACGCACACAAAAAGTCCAAGAGAGGTTTTGGTAAATCTAAAAAAGCTAAAATCATAATCAAAAAGAAAAAGGTCAAGAAGGTTAAGAAGAAGAAAAGATAAACTATCACAGAACTTTTGTTGTAGTTTATTTTAAATAATAATGATGAGAAAGTTATTATTATCGCTGGTTACTATATTATTTTTAATTTCCTTTACGCCTGCCTATACCACTGAGGAGTCTAAAACAAAAGAATGGACCTTCCCTCAGTCATATTATTGGTATCAAGTTCCTGTAGTATGTGGTGCTGAACACGAAGTTAGAACACATCTTCATGAACTAGGGTTCATAGCTGAAGAATGGAGTTTAGGTAGATCGGATGGTAAATCATATGGTGAACCTGTTTATATGATTATAGTATACTATAATAAAGATAGATCACAAAAAATATCAATGATGAAACTTCCTGGCAATCCTAATGTATGTTTAATGTACCTAACATTTGACGTTACCAAAGAAAAACCAAAAAAACTACCAGAATAAAATCAGATAACTAAATGTGTAATATGAATTACGCAGTCAAGTTATATATAATCCATTTTCCAAACGAAGAATGCTATGGTATCTATGCTATGGATGTCACAGATGCTTGGGATACTCTTGCCCGAAATGAACCTCACGTTGAAGTAAAAAACATAAATCTTATAGAAGAACACGGTTGTTCAAGCAATTTGGATACACTACATTAATAATTTCACCAAAAGGGTCTTGACAATTGACAAATCATGCTTATATGTGTATAATATAGAGGAGAAATAAAATTATGAGTAAAATTATAGGAATAGATTTAGGAACAACAAATAGTTGCGTTTCCGTAATGGAAGGTAAAGACGCAAAGGTTTTAGAAAATGCAGAAGGAAATAGAACTACACCATCAGTAGTAGCATTTTTAGATAATGAAGAATTAGTAGGAGCACCTGCCAAAAGACAAGCAGTATCAAATGCCAAAAATACGATTTTCGCTACCAAAAGACTAATAGGTAGAACATTCGATGGAGATTCAGTCCAAAAGGACATTCAAACATTACCATACCAAATAGTTAAGTCTAAAAAAGGCGACGCTTGGATTAAAGCCAATGGTAAAGAATTTGCACCAACAGAAATTTCAGCAAAAGTACTTCAGAAGATGAAAGAGACTGCAGAGAAGTATCTTGGACAAGAAGTTAAAAAGGCTGTAATAACAGTACCAGCATACTTTAATGATAGACAAAGAACAGAAACAAAGAATGCAGGAATTATTGCAGGACTAGAAGTAGAAAGAATTATTAACGAACCAACTGCGGCGGCACTTGCTTATGGTTTAGATAAAAAGAAAACAGGAACAATTGCAGTGTACGACTTAGGTGGTGGTACATTTGATATTTCAATACTAGAATTAGGTGACGGAGTATTTGAAGTTAAGTCTACAAATGGTGATACATCATTAGGTGGTGAAGACTTTGATAGTGTCGTTACAGATTATCTAGTAAAAGAATTTAAAAAGGATAGTGGAATAGATTTAAAAGAAGATAAATTAGCAATTCAAAGGGTAAGAGAAGCGGCAGAAAAAGCTAAATGTGAATTATCTTCAACTGCTCAAACAGAAATTAATTTACCATTTATTACCGCAGATAAAACAGGACCTAAACACCTTAACATTAAAGTAACTAGAGCAAAATTTGAATTGCTTGTAGAAGATTTAATTAAAAGAACTATTGAACCTTGTAAAATAGCATTAAAAGATGCAGGGTTAAGTGCTAATCAAATTAGCGAAGTAGTATTAGTAGGTGGTATGACTCGTATGCCAAAAGTTGTTGAAACAGTTAAAAACTTCTTTGGTAAGGATCCACATACAGGAGTTAATCCAGATGAAGTTGTGGCAATGGGTGCGGCAATTCAAGGTGGAGTATTACAAGGTGATGTTAAAGATGTATTACTTTTAGATGTAACACCTTTATCACTTGGTATTGAAACACTAGGTGGAGTTACTACTAGACTAATTGATAAAAACACAACAATACCTACAAAGAAAAGTCAAATATTTTCTACTGCTGAAAACAATCAATCAGCAGTAACAATAAGAGTGTCTCAAGGTGAAAGAGAAATGATGGTTGATAATAAAATGCTTGGAGCATTCAACCTGGAAGGAATTCCACCAGCACCAAGAGGCATTCCGCAAATTGAAGTAACTTTTGATATAGATGCAAGTGGTATATTAAGTGTATCTGCAAAAGACAAAGGAACAGGCAAAGAACAAAAAATTACAATTAAGTCTGATGGTGGATTAAGCCAAGACGAAATTGATAAAATGGTTAAAGAAGCAGAGGCTAATAAAGAGGCTGATAAGAAAAGACGTGATGAAGTTGACAGTAGAAACCAAGCAGATTCTATACTACACGAAGTAGATAAGAATTTAAAAGAACACGGTGAAAAAATATCTGCTGAAGATAAAGACAATATCATTAAGGCAAAAGAAGCTCTACAAGAATCACTTAAAGGTAAAGACGCTGAAGATATTAAGAAAAAAGTTAGCGATCTGGTAAGTGCATCAATGAAACTTGGCGAAGCAGTATATAAAGACTCTCAACCTGATCAAGGTAAAGGAGAAACAACTACTGAAGCACCAAAAGAAGATGACAAGAAAGAAGATGTTGTAGATGCAGACTTTGAAGAAGTTAAAAAAGACGACAAGGATAAAAAATAAAACCCATTGCATAGTTGTAAGTGGCGTACATTCTGCGATAGATAAAGTCGGTCTCGCCAAAGAAATCCAAAAAAATATATCAGGAAGTTCTTCCTACAAGTATCTTGATCCTTGTTTAAATGTTCTAAAACCCAAAACAAAAAACTATACAACCATTGGACAAATAATGAACGACATTATTGTCAAAGAACGTAAAGGCGATTATCTGGGTGCTACGGTACAAGTTACACCACACGTCACTGAAGCAATAAGACAATGGATAGTAGATACAGATGCTAATAAAACAATTACAGTTATAGGTGGCAACGTAGGTGATATGGAAAACTTGGTTGTGTTAGAATCAATACGAGAAATGCGTATGCGTGAAAATGTAAAGATTATTTTGTATGCACCAGTACCTTATTTAGAAAAAGCAGGAGAACTAAAAACTAAACCTGTACAACACGTAACTAAAGAAGCAATGAAGTTAGGCATACATCCAGACGCACTATGTTTAGATAGTGATAAAGAACTTCGCGATCCAGAATTAAAAAAAATAGAATTATATACTGCTGTACCTAAAAAGAATATTGTATGGCATACTAATGGTATGAAAGATTGTGCTAAAAAACTTACTAAAATAATTTATGGTTAATATTAGATATTATATGATTAGAGAAGTTCAATTAAAAGATAAAGAACAATGGGAAGAACTTTTTAGAGGTTATGCTAAATTTTATAAAGTTCCTATGAATGATCAAATTCTAGAAACGGTTTGGGGTTGGTTGCATGATAAAAATCATGAACTTCAAAGTCTTTGCTTTGAAATAGATGATAAAGTTGTTGGACTTGCTCATTATAGGAAATTATTAAGTCCTTTAAAAGGAAAATACATAGGCTATCTAGATGATTTGTTTGTTAGTCCAGAATATAGAGGACAAAAGATTGGGAGAAAAATACTAGACAAACTTCAAGAAATATCGTATGCTAATGATTGGAATATAGTTAGATGGCAAACAGATGAACATAATTTTACAGCCAAAAAATTATATGATCAAGTTGCAACAAAAACAATAAAAGAAGTGTATGAATTAAAATGACGTATATCGTTAACCAAAACTGTATTAAATGTAAATTAATGGATTGTATGGAAGTATGTCCGGTAGATTGTTTTTACGAAGGAGAAAATATGCTTGTAATACATCCAGACGAATGTATTGATTGTGGAGTTTGTGAAATAGAATGTCCGGTAAGTGCTATACAACCAGATACTGATGACGGAGCCAGTGAATGGGTTGACTTCAATAAGAAATATAGTGTTCAGTGGCCCAATATAAGTAAAAAGAGACCGGAAGATGTTCCTGCCGACGAGGCAAAATGGCGTGACGTTAAAGGTAAATTAAAATATTTTAGTGAGAAACCAGGAAAGGGAAGTTAATGCCTAGAAGAGGACCAAAATTAGGAGACGCAACAGATTTTTCATACCGTATTAAGTCTATTAAAAAAATAATAGATGGAGATACTATAGATGTAGTATTAGATATGGGTTTTGAAATTCAATACAAGAGTAGAGTTAGATTATTTGGAATAGACACACCAGAAAGTAGAACAAGGAATAAAGAAGAAAAGGTACGTGGACTATTGTCTAAAAAATATTTACAAAATGCAATCAAAAAATCTAAAAAATTAACAATTAAAACACACAAAGGTTCTGAAACAGGTAAGTTTGGTAGAATTCTTGGAGAAGTTTTTGCTGACGGTAAAAACTTAAATCTTCAAATGTGCAAAGAAGGTTATGCTGTCGCTTATTATGGACAAAATAAAAAACTTATAGAAGCTCAACACTTGAAGAATAAAAGAAAATTAATTGCAAATGGAAAACTTAAAAAAATTAAAATTTAGTATCGTGGCTTTATTATTATTTGGATGTGCTGGTAGTAATACTTTTATTATGAAAGAAGTATATACATATCCAGAAGAAAGATATGTGTTAGAAGCAGTTCCAGTTATACCTGTAGAAATAAAAGAATTAGATGAAGTCAATTAAATCGTATCAAAAGACAGCTACTACTTGGTTTCAATCATTACAAAACACTGTTTGCACACATCTAGAAGATTTAGAAAAAGAATTTGATTCAAAGAACCCTGCCAAGATGGTTAAACATAATACTTCTCAATCAAAAGGATGGTATCAAGAACACAGAGTTATTAAAGGAAATGTTTTTGAAAAAGGAACAGTAAACTATTCAAGAGTTACAGGAAAGTTTAATGACCTTATGAGAAAACAAATACCAGGGGCGGATAAAGATCCTAGCTATTGGGCGTCAGGTATATCAGTTGTTTTACATATGAAAAATCCTAAAGTACCGGCAATGCATTTTAATACTAGATTTATTTGTACTACAAAGTGTTGGTTTGGTGGAGGAATGGATGTTACTCCTTGTATTCAAAATGATGAACAAAAAGATTGGTACCATACCCAACTCGAATTAATGTGTAATAAACACGATGAAGAGTATTATTCTAAATTCTCTGAGTGGTGCGATGAATACTTTTATTTGCCACACAGAAAAGAACCTCGTGGTATAGGTGGTTTATTTTTTGATTATCATTTTAAAGACTTTAAAAAAGATATGGCATTTGTGAAAGATGTAGGTAAAACTTTTGTAAATATAATGAGTCATATTGTTTTCTTGAATAATAGATTTAAATATACTAAAGAAGATAAAGAAGTTCAGTTGTTTAAGAGAGGTAGATACGTAGAATTTAATTTAATGTATGATCGGGGAACAAAGTTTGGACTGCAAACAGGAGGCAATATGGACGCAATTTTAATGTCATTACCACCGGAGGTCAAATGGTAAAAAATATAATAGAAACTATAGCAGATATTTTATTCTATATGATATGGATTCCTATATGCGTAATATTATTTTTAAGTGTAATAATATGGGCATTGGTTTTGCAATGGACTGGATATGTTGTTGATTTCGTACAAAAGATTTTTGGTAAGAAGCCAAAAGATCTAGACTATTACAAATAATTTTAACTCCAAGGAAAAGGACTTTTAGATGTAGGGTGAAGTTCACCTTTGATATATCTATTAAATCTGAATGGTTTAAGTAAAGAATTTTCTCGTCCTAATATTTCATCAGATACTAAATCTCCAACACCAATCATCTTATAGCCATGGTTGGAATCAGCAATGATATAAACATTCTCACAGAAGCGATCAAAAATAGGAAATGAATCTGGTGTAAAACATCCTAGTCCACCCGATGGACCTTTTTCATACAAGTTAGCCTTTCCTTCAAATCTTTTTTGACAATGTGCTAAGGCAGAAGTCCACATATGAGCAAACTCATATCCGGTTTGATAATCTTTTGATTCATTTCCATATGGATCTACTTTAACATCATTAAAAGGTTTTCTTACTATGTAAGGAGCCGCACCACCTTGAACACCTTTAAAATTAAAGTCTGGCTTGTAATATATTCCCCACATCTCATCTGTAATTAAAGAACCATCTACACTTGAAAATAAATGGGCATTACTATCTACGTGAATTACTGGAGGCATTTTGCCTTCGTTGTTTTTTAATAAGTTAGGATCAACACTTAAAACTCCTTCTTGTAAAAACCAATATATCCACATTGGATAATCTTTATGTGTTTGTCCTTTTTCGGTTTTAATTGTAATTTTATTAGGAAGTTCAAGCATATTCCAAATATCTCTTACCCAAGGACCAACTCCTACAATAACTTGTTCGCATTCGATTGTTCCTTCTGACGTTACGACTCCTATTACTGTATTACTATTGTCTTTTTTAAAGCCAGTTACTTTTGTATTTGTTATAATTTTTACGCCAAGACTTTCTGCTTTATCTGCCAAGCCATACATTGATGGCGTAGCATTTGCATACCCGCCTCTTTTTTCGTGTAGTACAGATGTAATACCTTTGGCTTGCCAATCATGAAATATATTTTTCATATATTTCATAGAATCATTTCTACCTTCAATAAATTCTGATTCGTAACCTAATTCTTTTTGTTGTTCGTAAATTGTTGTTACGTTTTCTCTCATACTCTCAGGACTTATCTGCATATAA
>Ga0310342_100000963_pt1 | contig 17339 bp, 11 predicted proteins | sample S15DNA20500_MG_FD_206155 | JGI IMG/M metagenome (GOLD analysis project Ga0310342, IMG submission 206155) | Marine microbial communities from station ALOHA, North Pacific Subtropical Gyre - S1503-DNA-20-500_MG | ecosystem: Environmental > Aquatic > Marine > Oceanic | place: Pacific Ocean: North...
GGGGGAAGGCGGAATCGATCAGGCTTTGATCGAGCTGTTACAGAAGATGCTGGATGAAGGAATCCCACCGCGCGAGCTTCGTGAAGGAGCGAGCCTTGAGGAGGCCTACCTGCGACTCACGGGCGATTCGGAACCGGAGCAGGAATCCCGCCGTTTGCCCGAATAAAACTGGCACGTTCGCGAAATTGTTTTGCTTCCTCTGTTGCCTCTGCCTGGTCGAGAAGCAGTGCGATGTCTTCCAGCAGTCCGGGCTCCTCGCCGATCCAACGGACCAGTACCTTCAGATGGCTTGCGGCTGCCATCGGCTGACCCTGTTGCAGTGCAGAAAACGCCTGGCGTCGGCCCAGGTCAGCGCGCAGACCGATCAGCACAGCACGGTCGCCATATTGCTTTCTGGCATCATCGAGCCAGATGGCCAGTGGTTTGACACCATCGACTCGTTCCACCAGTTGACCGTAGCGTAACAACAGGTCGTCACTGGGATTTTCACTGATCGCTTGTTGCCACCAGTGGCGCGCCTGCTCGAGATCCCCGGCTACCGCACTCATGTATCCGATGCGTTCCTCCAGGACGGTACCGGCTGGTTCCAGCAAGGCATATCCACCCCGATCGAACCGAAGCAGATCACGGAAATGATCTGCCGCCCGTTTTGCGGTGGCCTTCGTCTGTTCCGGAATCGGATCTTGTCCCGCAATCAGGACTTGATCGAGGTTGATCATCGCCGCGTCAAAGTTCTGTTCGGCCAGGTTCTGACTCCAGCGAGATTGACCGGCGGAGATGGTCAACAGGATGGTGATGGTGGTGATCGCCAACACGATGCGCCCGGCTCGGGAGGTGGTCCCTACTCGATGCAGGGAGATTCCCTGCAAGGAGGTATCTTGCCGGCGTAGCAGTTGAGAACTCTTCCAGACCAGGAACGTGGCACACAGAGCGATACCGGTTGCCATCAACAGGGGGATCTGCTCGTAGACGCCTCGCCACGAGAACCAGGTCAAGGTGAAGAAGATGGCCAGCAGGATTTCACCGGTCAGGGAAAGGTGGCTTTTGCGCCTCACCTTGCGCGATTGTGGTCCGCCAGAGACGAACATACTGGGTCGGGCCGGGCCGTAAGAGAGAACCCCGTTGGGGCACACGTCAACGCAGTCGAGACACTTCATACAGCCAGGATCGACCACCTGGTCGTGAATGTGTATTTCGCGGGAGATCTGAACATTGGAACTGCAGTTTGCCGTGCACAATCCGCACGATTCACACGCTTCCATGTTGGCGACGATGGTCATCGGTGCAATTCGATCGGCCACGGTAAAGAAGGCGCCGTAGGGACAACCGTAGGTGCAGAAGCCCTTGGCGCCGAGCAGGTAGACGGTGGCAAAGCCACAGATGGCGAAGAACGGGATGGCAACGAGTACCGATGGGAAAGTTGCCCAGAAGTCATGTACCAGCAGGTGATTGGAGAAACCGGGCCAGGGAGCGACCGGGGTGAACCACGCGACCATGGCAGGAATCTGTTGTTCCAGCCACGGGAAACTCCAACGTTTCAAGGTCGGCCAGAAGAACATGTAGAAAGCAAGGAGGTAGGGAACCCATGCGAGCAACCGACTGCGGAAAGGGCGCGGCTGGACCCCCATCTTTCGCATCATCCATCCGCACAGATCTTGCAGAGCGACCACGTGACAGGCCCAGCCACAGAACCAGCGGCCAAGAACTGCAGTCGAGAGAATGACCACGATGAAGAAGATGAATCCGGCGTTCACTTCACCGTTCTCGAGGGTGTACATGCTTTCCGACGGCTCGACCGGAGAAACTGTGTTTCCGGTGACCATCCAGTGCAGAAGATGCAAAGCGATTATGAGATGGACCCCACCCAGGACGATGGCGCGGCGACGTCCCGCGCGACCGGGGAATCTCCCGGCAGGTCGACGGTAACCCTCGCATCCCTCCCGAGGACTCTGCGCTGTCGTCAACTTCGACCCCCCGTTCCGCTACTGAAGTATGGTATCCGCAGAATCCTCGGCAGAGAACGACAGCGGTAAATGCTGAAGCGACTCCATCGAAGCAGGGCAAAAGAAAGGGGTGCAGGAGCCTCTGCTGGCTCCTGCACCCCTTGGATCCGCAACTACCTGAAAGGGTTAGTGGTCCGGTATTCCGTCTCCGTCGTGGTCATGACCCTCTTCGACATCGCCGGTCTCATGATCGATAGTGTGGATCGCTTTTTCAATCATCTTGACGCCATCCTTATTTTCCTGGACCAGCGGGTCGGCGAGCATCCGTTGCAGGAATCCCTTGGCATCTTCTTTCCGATCATTCTCAGCCAACCACTGGCTGCACATCCACAGGGCGTTGAGAACTTCGCCCCCCTGCATCTTGGGGTTTTCCTGCAGAAATTTGGTCAGCGCCGGGAAGTCAGCCTCCCTGGTATTGAGGAGACCCATTAGTTTTTTCCGTGCGCGGTGATCTGCTACCTGCTGGATCAGTTCAGGATTATCCGATTTCTCTGCCAGCTCGAGAAACTTGCTGAATGCTGGATGACCCAGCAAATCTTGCTCCAGCATCACCGAGAAAGCATCGACGAGTAGCTTTTGAATCTGTTCGTCGTTTTCCTCGGAGACCAGTGCCTTGACCTTTTCCCCCTTGGTTCGCAGTTCAGCGAGGTGCTCGAGGTATTTTTCAGGTCCGCCTGGTTGGTAGCCGGTGCGGCCATAAGGGCGCATCTGGCTGTCGGCGAGGATGATGGTGGGGAAACCGTTGACAGACATCTGGTCACGGTTCTCGTTATTGAGCGCCTCATCAATCACTTTGGCCCTGGCTTCTTCACCGCGGGGAAAATCGAGATAGAGGTAGATGTATTGCTTGCCAGCAGTCTCGTGGAAAACCGGATGGACGAAAACCTCGGCGTCGAGTCTCTTGCACCATCCGCACCAGTCACTGCCGGTGAAGTTGATGAGAATGTCCTTGCCCTCCTTGCTGGCCATTTCACGGGCCACCGAAATATCCATGACCCAGGGCAGGGCCTGTTCCGTAGGTTCCGTGACGGGTTCGTCGCCGGCCAACACAGGACTGCCAGCGAGGATGAGGAGCAGCGAAAAAATAGTCATACGAGGGACTCCTTGCAGCGAGAAATTCAGGTTTCTCCGTGGAGGTTCTTGCGTACCCTGGTCACGGGTACGGATCAAAGAGGAGCGGCCATCCAGCGATGGAACCGACTTCCTGGCAAAGGTGGAGGATATCTCATCTGGCTCTGGCCGAAAAGCCCGAAAAGGGCTCTTTGACGCCCCGAGGGCCAGATAGCTGAATTACGGTGGTGGTTGACCGGGTCGGTTGTCGAACCGAAATTCAGTCGCTCCAGGGCCGGCAGATGACGCAGGAATTGATTCCGCCGACTCCCATCGACAGCTTCCCGGCGTACCCCTTCGGCAGTGCAACGGGGTTCTCGAATACGAAGTTCCGGTGGACTCGGGCAATTTCGGGATTTAATTCGGTCTCGCTGAGAGGTGTGGGGGGGATGGTCATCTCCTCGCTGGAAAGCATCTGGGCGGTCAGTTCCCAGCCGCCACAGGTCCCCATCCCGTGACCGAAGGTACCCTTCCTCGCGGTCATCACCACCGTCTCCGGAAGCAATCGGCGTGCGTTTTCGACCTCCAGATAATCACCTGGTGTCGCTGTGCAATGGAGATCCCAGGTGGCGACCTCTTCGGCTCGGGCGCCCGACTTCTCCAGGGCCTGGCGAATACATTCCATCGGTCCCACTTCGCTGGGCGTGATGATGTGATCTGCGTCAGAAGTAATGCCAACCGCCAGAGGTTCCATTCCGATCGGCTGGAAACCTCGCGCGGTCATCTTTTCCAGATCCCCGATGATCCAGACGCAAGCGCCTCCGCTGACATGAGTTCCTCGCAGTCCGGTCAGAGGCTTCGAGACGTTGCCGTCGCTGGCCAGGACTCTGGCGGCGCTGAAGGCTCCGACGGTCAGAGAATGAGGTGCAGGATCGGTGGCTCCGATGACGACCGCCTCTGCTTCCCCTTTTTCTATCGCGTCCATGCCGAATTTGAGGGCGACTCCGAATGTGGAACACGCCGCTACCGGGGCGAAGGAAGGACCAGTGATTTTTCCCATCATGCTGATCTGGGTTGCCGGAGCACTGTGGATGTTCCACAGAACGTTGGCGGAAATCGCTGCCCAGGGCTCAGGTGGAGCGTTCCAGTCTTTCCTCAGCTGAGTGGCGCGTTTCATCTTCTCCCGGATGATGGATGTCTTGCCCGATTCGACTTCCCCCTGGACGCTCAGATTTTCGATCTCTCTCAGTTGTTCCAGATATTTTTTGAGCTGGGACGAACGGTTTGCCCAGAAGCTGTTCCATTGTCTTCGAGTGTCTTCCTGCTGGCCCGGTGGAGCTTCATCCGGATGTGGAGGAATGCCATCGCTGGTCTCAGGTGGCGCGTCTCCAGCTTCAAATGCGGCTCGCGCCGGGCACAATTCGGGCATTGCCCAGAAAGCATCCCATTCTCGTTGAGCGCGGTCCGCTTGCAGGGAAGCCTCCGCGATGGTCGGGAGGTCGCCAAGACCTGTACCGACATAGACGTGAGCTTTGGATCCCATCTCCTGGAGGGCTTGTTCGATTCCAGGATTCTGATCGAGAGCCTGGATGTAGCTGCCCACCGCGAACAGTGTCGGTCCGCCCATTTTGGATTGCAGTTGTGAAAACCGACTCGGTGGGAACCGATCATCGATCCACTGGTGGTACTTTTCGAAGTCGAAATTGGGCTTGCCGACCAAAAAGTTATTGGGCCCGAAGTCGTCGAACGGTTCGAGCCAGTCAGCAGAGGACGATAGATTGGCGCGGAAGGCCTCGACATCCGGGCTACGAGGAGCGACCACTCCCCAGCCGAATATCCCGATGCGGCGTCTGGCTGTCTTGTCGCTCTGAGTCACCGGGGCCTCTTTTCTGGCTCAACACCCGATCACGCTGTCCACTCGTTGAGACAGGAATCGGCGATCCTGCACCTAGTTTCTAGCGAATGCCCCCCTGTAGCACAAGGATTCCACGCGGTTCAGAGGCCCAGAAACCAGCGGTGGACCCTCGCATCGGGGGTCAATTCGGGATGGAAAGTGCAAGCGACGCACCGATTTTGCTTCACAGCGACCGCTTCCTGACCCCGAACAGCGAGGATCTCGACATCCTCGGTCGGTTTTTCAAAACGCGGTGCCCGGATGAAGATTCCTTCCGTCTGGCCTGCCCCGGGGCCTGAGTTCCATTCGACGGAGTCGATGAAGGAATGAATCTGGCGTCCGTAACCGTTACGACGCACCGAGACATCGATGAGGGACCAGCGCGGTGGATCTTCTCCCTCGTCTCTGCCCATCAGGATGGCTCCGGCGCAGGTTCCCAGCAGTGCGAGCTGGTCGTTTTCCACTCGTTCGCGGATTCTGGTTCCCAGGTCGTGGAGATCGAGCAGGTGGCTCAGGGTGGTACTCTCGCCTCCCGGCATCACCAGATGGGTGACATCCTGTAACTGCTCGGGTGTTCTGACCTCAACGGGATCGGTGCCGGCAGCATGGAGTGCTCGAAGGTGAGGTTCCACTGAACCCTGCAGAGCAAGAACTGCGGCTCGAAGCGGTCGCAAGGTTACCAGCCCCGGTCCTGTAGACGTTCGGATTCTGGCAACTTGGTGGCTTCGATGCCAACCATCGCTTGCCCCAGTCCCTGCGACGCCTCGGCCAGCTGTGCGGCATCCTCGAAGTGAGCGGTAGCATGGACGATCGCTTGAGCCGTCCCGAGTGGATCATCCGATTTGAAGATGCCAGAGCCGACGAACACCGCCTCGGCACCGAGTCGCATCACGAGTGCCGCATCTGCAGGCGTGGCGATGCCTCCGGCTGCGAAGTTGGGAACCGGAAGTCTGCCTTCTTGAGCGACCTGACATACCAGCGGGTAGGGAGCTCCTAGCTCCTTGGCGATGGTCATCAGTTCTTCTGGACGGGCTTGAGTCAGGCGACGGATTTCTGAGCCGATCAATCGCAGATGACGGACCGCTTCGGTGACATCTCCGGTACCTGCTTCGCCCTTGGTGCGAAGCAGGGCAGCCCCTTCCCCGATACGACGTAAGGCTTCTCCGAGATGGGTGGCACCGCAGACAAAGGGAACTTGAAACGGACTCTTTTCGATGTGGTGAGAGTGATCTGCGGGAGTCAACACCTCTGATTCGTCGATGAAATCGACTTCCAGTGCCTGGAGGATTTCCGCCTCGACAAAGTGACCGATTCGGGCTTTGGCCATCACCGGAATGGTGGCTACCTGTTGGATTTCTCGAATTTTGTCGACCGGCGACATACGCGCGACGCCGCCGTCGCGACGGATATCGGATGGGACTCTTTCCAGCGCCATCACTGCCACAGCACCGGCTTGCTGGGCGACTTGTGCCTCATCTGCGGTGGTGACATCCATGATGACTCCGCCGCGTAGCATCTCGGCCAGCCCGACCTTGGTTCGGAACTCGTCTTCGGCACCAATTCCACGCATCGGCGAAGAGAATTGTTGGTTCACTTGGGTTCATCCTCTCCGGGGGAGATCTCTGGGATTCAACACGCTCCCCAGCAGAGCTTGATCTTGCCCGTTGAAAGGGCCAGATGCGAGAGGATCTGCCCAACAGAGCCCCTTTCGTAGTGGGTAAGAGGCGGATATTCTTGTCCGAGACCTACCGGATATGGGGAAGATCTAGGTGCCTGGGGAAGTCTCCGGAAAAGTATCACGGAGATGGGGACCAAAGATGTTGCCGATCCCTGAATCCAATGACCTGAATCGGTCGATGGGAGCTGCGTGCTTTCCAGCGACTGGATTTGATGTGACAGCGTTACTTTGTCATCGACGGTGAAGGTGCGTGCAGGGTGCTCTCTTTCGCAAGAGGTGCCCGTGTCTCGAACAAGAAGGTAGCCATCTGAAGATGATTCCGATTCGTTTTACGCCTGCCTTGTTTCTGGTGGCGATGATTCTGACCCTATCGGCTTCGATTCCGACCCAGGCCCAGCTGTTTGACCGTGCCACGGTGCTGGAGGGGGTTCTTCTGCCGCGTCGCGATGGAGGTGTCTCCGATCCTGTCACGATAGTGATCCGTCGCGGTCGAGTCACGGAGATGAGTGCCGATGCGGACGTCCCCCTGCTGTCGAAGAAGATCGATGCCAAGGGCCTCTACGCCACTGCAGGTCTGCTGGATCCTTCCTCGAACCTGACTCTGGGATCAGTGAGCAATGGAAATGCAGTTCATAGCGCCTGGGATGGTTTTGATCGCTATGACTCCGAATCGATCCGCGCTGCCATCGCCAGTGGCGTGACCAGAATCCAGCTGCAGCCTTCAGGTCCGGCGGGCATCGTCGGCAGAGTCAGTTCCATCTCTCTCTCGCCGCTTGAACGGGGGGGGCACGGAGTTCTGGAAGAAGAGCATGTGGCACTCTGTATCGATCTGGATCAGGGGCCGTCTCTGGCACGGATCCGTACCTTCGATAAGGTTCGCAATGCGTTTTTGGCGGCCAAACGCCGCCGTGAAGGAGGGGATGACTACTCCACCGATCTGGAGGAGTACCTCGAAGCTCTGGCTGAAGCTGCCAAGGAGAAGGCGAAAGAAGGCGACGAGAAAAAGGAAAAAGAGAAAGACGACGACGAGAGCAAGAAGGATGAGAAGAAAGACGACGATGGGCCCTCCAAGCCCGCTCGTCCTGGTCGAGATCCTGCTGCCGACGTGCTGCTCCAGGTACTGGAGCAGCAGCTACCTGTTCGCATCATCGCCCGACGTAGCGAGGATATTCTGAACGCGATAGAGCTGGCCAACGAGTTCCAGTTCCCGTTCCAGTTGCAGGGTGCAGACGAGGCCTACATGGTGCTCGATCTGCTCGCCGAGGTCGAAGGCCTATCGGTGCTGCTCGATATGCCACAGAGACCGTTGATTCGTGGCACTGCCCCCAGGAGCAGTTCCCAGCTGATCCCTCTTCTCGAAAAGTCAGAGATTCCCTGGACTGTCGGCAGTGGCGGACTCAGTTCCTCCCTGTGGCGGGCGGTCCGAACCATCTCGGGACAGTCAGGCACCGCCTCACCGCTGTCGATCGTCAACTCAGGCGCAGGTGGTAGACGCGGCTCCGGCTGGCTGCGGCGAGGTTCTGCTGACCTGGTGCTGTGGGAAGGGAATCCGGCCACAGATGGGGCCGCAAGACCGAACCGTGTGATCATCGATGGCACCGTGGTCTGGCAACGACCCGCCGGGACCAAGGAAGGGAGCTTCTGATGCGAACTGTACAGAAACTCCTGTGGCTGTTCTTGTTTTGTTGCGTTGCCGTTGCATCGGGGGATGCGGCACCAGATCGCGATGGAGATCGGGTGATCTCCGGTGTTGGTGTGGTGGCTCCCGACGGGAGCATCTGTCACGGGATGGCAGTGGTGGTGAACGCGGAAGGCCAGGTCTCCGGAGTGATTCCCGCCGACCAGGCCGATCCTGCACTGATCGACTTGATCGCTCCCGAAGGCTCGGTCATCACTCCCGGGCTCCACGATCTGCTCGGAGCTCTCGGAGCTACCGGAGCATTGACTGCCGGAACGTTGCTGCTCGATCCCGATCTACGGGCAGCGGATGCCTTCGATTCGACCGATCCACATCTTGAGGATGCGGCGGCTCATGGCATCCTCCATACCACCATCGCAGCTGCGCCGAGAGGCCTGCTCAACGGCAACACCGCCACCTTCCTCTGTCAGAGCGGTGCACCTGGAGCACAACTGGGTGAGGGGAAGCCCTATTATGCCCTGGCGGAAACAGCGCTCGACAGTTCTCGCGAGCCGACCAGTCGCGTTGCGATGGTCGCGTCATGGAAGGACTGGCTGGCCACATCGGACAAGAGCGAGCAGATTCCGGGAATTCTATACTGTCCAGATGCGATAGATCTTCGCCAGACTCTCGACATCGGTTGGAGTGAATTGCCGGTGATGGTTCATTCAGGGGATGCGCGTTCTCCGGTGGAACGACTGGCCGGTCGTGATGCCTTGTTGATCGTCGGTCCGTTCCTTGAAGGGGGAGATGCAGCCCAGGTGAGGACGGCAGTCAGGGCGGCGCAAGCGGGAGTCGAACTGGCGTTTTCAGGCGGGTTGCCGTTGCTGCCTGCCGATCACCTGCGTCGCAGTGCGGCGATTGCAGTGGCAGCGGGCCTCGATGCGGAGGCGGCTCGTAGGGCTCTCTTCTCCAATCCTGCCAGAGCTTGTGGGGTTAGCTCGATCGGAATCATCGAGCCGGGAGCGCGGGCTGATCTGGTGCTATTCTCGACAGATCCGCTCGATCCAGCGGCCAAAGTGATCCAGATCTGGCGTGGTGGTCAGAGGACGAGGGTCGCAACACCACCAGGTGTGATCTCCGACCTGGAAGTACCGAGGTAGAAAGGTGCAGTCGATGTTCGGCTCCAACAAGAAGACTCAGATCACGTCGATGCTGAATGCCACTTTGCTTGTGGCCTTGCTCGTCTTCTGTGGCACCGCGGTGGTCAGTGCCGAGCAAGAAAACTCGATGATCATCCGGGCAGCCCAGGCCCATATCGGGGACGGCACGGTGATCGAGAATGCTCTCATCGTCATCGAGGATGGTGTGATCCTGAGCATCGTTGCTGGCGGCGAGGCTGCAGAGGGTGCGGAAGTCCTTGAAGTCCCGGTCATCACTCCTGGTTTCATCGACGCCAATACACGTCTCGATGTGGAAGATGCCCTCTATTATCCCGGTGAGGATCCACGATTGCAGATTCTTCGGCTATTCGGCAAGGAGCATCTGTACCACGGTGGCGATGTCTGTCCGTGTGGAACCTCCTGTCCAGCAGAGACGCTCCACATCGTCGAGGAACCCTGTCTCTATTGCGGTTGGCCCGATCACGATCCCCACGGAGGGCCACATGATCTGGAACAGGAACTGACCGAAAGCGCGCGTGAAGCCGAGGCTGCTGCTGCGGGTGTTCCTGCTGCAAGTGCTTTGATCAATGAGCAGTCGAGTGAAGTGGTGCCGCATTTTGAAATTTTCGACGCCGTGGATCATGGGTCGGAAGACTTTGATCGCCTGTTGAGTGAAGGGGTCACAACGATCTACGTGAGCCCCGATTCTTCTGCCGTGGTGGGAGCTCGAGGTGCTCTGATGAGAACAGGCGGAGCGCTGAACAAGCGTTTCATAGGTCCCGGTGCGGTGAAGGCAGTACTCGGTAGCGATGCGTACCGATTCGGATCTGCGAATCGACCGCCATTTAGGACCTTCGTTTCGGTGTACAACCGCCGTCCTGCATCCCGGATGGGCGTGGCATGGGTGTTCCGGAAGGCGTTCCATGATGCATTGTTGCGTGCCGGTGGACACGAACCCAGCGGCGCCGATACCTCGTCACCGGAGGCCTCCCGGGTGTTGACCCAGGTGATGCAGGGTGAGATTCCGCTGCGCATCCAGGCTCGGACTGCCGCTGATATCGAGACCTCTTTCCGGCTCTGCAAGGAATTCGGGGTCTCCTTCACCCTGGAGGATCCGATCGAGGCTTACAAGACGGTGGATCTTCTGGCCAACAGTGGTGTTCCGGTGATTTACGGTCCCATCTTCGATGTTCCGAGCGGGATCCTGAGTGGCTCGAGAGAGAGTCGTCAGTCGCGTTTGAACACCGCCAGAGATCTGGCAGCTTCCGGAATACCTCTGGCATTGAGTGCTCAAGATCTTCGCGGTGAGGAAGGGCTAGCACGTCAGGCGATGCTCGCCATCCGTTACGGAGTAGCTCCTTCCGAGGCGATGCGGATGGTGACGCTACATCCGGCGCGGTTGCTGGGTATCGCCGATGAAGTGGGAACTCTCGAACAGGGCAAGAGAGCAGATCTGGTCATCTGGAATGGAACGCCATTTTCTTCGTTGTCACAAATAAAAGTAGTCATTCATGGAGGAGTCATCTCCTTCGAACGTAGTTGAGTCCTGAGCTGAACCATGACAGTCCCGAGAGGCAAGGAATCGATGTTGCCGAAACTGAACAGAATCCCGAGACCGACGATGTTGTTCTTGTTCATCCTGCTGTTGCTTTTGCCCGCCACGGTTTCAGTGGCTGCCGATAGCAAGGTGGCATTGACCGGAGGGCGTGTCGTCACCGTCTCCGGTGCTGATATCGAAGAAGGCATAGTCCTCATCGAAAATGGGGTGATCACTGCTGTCGGAGATGGAAGTCTTGCAATTCCATACGACGCGATGGAGGTCGACTGTACCGGCATGGTTCTTTCCCCCGGGTTTGTCCATCCGCATAGCACCGCCGGTCTGGATATCCCGAATGAAAACCTGGCGGTGGCTCCGTTTGTCGATGTCTACGATGCCATCGATCCCTCTCGCTTCTTCTTTGAAGATGCTTTGAGAAACGGGGTTAGCACCATTCACGTTGTGCAGGGGAACAACTGTGTGGTGGGCGGAGTGAGCCGAATTGTCCATCCCATCGGACTTTCAGCCGATGAGATGACCCGCATGGCCGGGGTCGCGTTGAAGATGTCGACCAGCCCTCGTAACGGCTACGACAGACTGAGACAACTGGCGGAACTGAGGGAGGTTTTCTCCGAATTTGATCGCTGGAGAGAGGATCTGTCAGAAAAGCGCTACGAGCAGGAAGCCGAGAAGGACGACGAACTCGACCCGTTACCTCCGGAGCAAGCGAGGGCCAAGGGCAGCGATTTGATCCGCGATGAAGATCTCGATGATCGGCACCGTAACCTCGCTCAACTCGGTGATGGTCGATTGGGGGCCTGGATCTATTGCGGCTCTGCTACCGATGTGGCACCTGCATTGTCAATGATCGATGCGCGTGGCTGGAAGGACCGATCTGTTCTCGTTCTTGCGGGAGATTCCCATCTCGCCGCCGAGGAGATTGCGGCTTCGGGTGTTCCTGTGGTCCTGGATGAGACACTGATGTATCGCAAGCGTGATGTCATCAGTGGAGATGTGGTCGAGACCTTTATTCCAGCTGTTTTCCGGAAAGCTGGAGTGAAGTTTGCCATCCAGCCTTCCGCCAATGGAACGATGCCGGAACGTTTCCTTGGATACCAGGCGGCACGATTGGTCCGTGCTGGATTTTCGCATAAGCAGGCGCTTCGGATCGTCACTCTCGGGGCAGCAGAAATCTGCGGTGTTGCTGATCGCTACGGATCGATTGAGGTCGGGAAGATGGGCAACATCGTTCTGTGGACTGCTGACCCACTGGAACTGACATCCTGGGTCCAGAAGGTCTGGATCGAGGGGATCCTCGCTTATGATCGAGAAAAAGATGCTCGACTAGAACGTCTGTTCCCGGAGGCTCCCGAACCCGCTGCTGCAGGTGAACCCTTGCAGGTGGAGGGAGAAGGTGAAGATCAGGAAGCTGAGGGGGAAGGTGATGGGGCGGCCGACGATGCGGAAGCGGAAGAGGGGAAGAAAGCCAAGAAACCGGCTGGCGACCCGAAGCCGTTAGAGGAGACCCCCAAAGAGAAGAAGCCTGACGATAAACCCGACGACAAGCCCGACGATAAATCTGACAACAAGCCGGTCGAGAAACCGGTCGGGGAAGGACGCTAGCTTGCGCCTGAATCTGCTCGCTCTGCTGGTCCTGTTCAGTTCGCTGCTCATCGGCGTCAATGCTGGTGCCGGCGATGGGTTTGTCCTTCGCGCAGGGATCCTCCACACAGGACTGCGAGCCATCGTCGACGGTGTGATCGTCGTCGAGGATGGAAAAGTAGTTCAGACCGGACCCTGGGATGATCTGGGTTCAGCTGTGCCGGATGATCTTCCGCTGATTCACTGGCCCGATGCCTACGTGACTCCTGGCCTGGTGGCTGCATCGAGTCAGATCGTCGCACCTCATCGAGGACCGGATTCCATTTCTGCCGCCTACCGGGCGGCCGACGGTTACAACCGCTACGGAGATCATCGACCACTGCTGAAGACGGGAGTTACCACCGTTCACCTCAGTCCTGGAGAACATCGTCTCCTTTCTGGTCTCGGCGCGGTGGTGAAACTGGTCGGCAATCCGACCCAACGCATCTTGCGATCCGCTGCGGATCTTTCGCTCTCGCTCACGGATGCAGTCGATGCGCCGGGATCGGTCTTGAATATTCCTTTCCCCGCTTCCAGTGATGTGCAAATACTGCCGCCTACACCGCAACGTCCTCAGAGTCGCATCGGTCGTCTTCTGGCACTCTCGGAGGCGATATCCCTTTCTCAGCAGGACGGAACCGTTCATGGTGAATTGAAGCAGGCGTGGGATACTTCGCTGCCGTTACGTATTGCCGCCAGAAGTGCCCCAGAGATCCTGGCAGCGGTTTCATTCATCGAGGGAAAGGGCCGCCCTGGTTACCTGGTGGGTGGCGAAGAGATTGCCAAGGTGATGTCGACCGTTGCGAATGCGGATATTTCACTGGTGTTGAGAATTCGTCCTCCTGGAACCGATCTGGGATTGACTTCGGACCAACCCACCGAGGGTCTTTCTGCCCTGCCCGATCTGGGAGTAAACGCTCTGCTGGCGCTGGCTCCTGCGACCGCTGATCTGGCCACGTTGCAATGGGCCTTGTCGGTGGCAGCTCCTCTCATGGACGATCCCGCTGATTCGATTTCCCTGGTGACCCATCACCCGGCCCGAATCCTCGGCGTCGGAGATCGAGTCGGCAATCTTGAGCCAGGTGCCGATGCGGACATCGTGGTCTGGAGCGAGAGTCCATGGCAGATCGCATCTCATCCACTTGAGGTTTTCGTGGAAGGGCAGCGGGCCTGGCAGCCAAAAGAGAATTCCGTCACGGTCATCAAAGCTTCCACCATCTGGATTTCTGCCGAAGATCGGATCCAGGACGGTGAAATTCTCATCGAGGATGGCACCATCACGGCTGTCGGACGTAGTGTTCCGCAGCCACCGTTTGCCAAAGTGATCGATGCAGGACCGGGTAGTTTCGTAGTCCCCGGTTTCATCGATTGCTATGGACATCTCGGTCTCAGAGGAGACCAGGGTGCTTCTGGCACCAGCGATAGACTTTTTCGCCTGGTTGGTGTCCCGGATGAGCCTGAGCTCCGTGTTGCCAGAGCTGGTGTCACCTCGCAGTTGTTGACTCCAAAACGTCTGCAGAGATCTGCCGGTTCAGCAGTACTGGTCAAAACTGCAGGCAGGGGCCGCTCGGATCGTGTTTCAGATCACCTATCGGCACTTCTTCTCGACGTCAGAGGTCATCCGAAGGAAGCTCTCTCGAACGTCCAGCGGATCTTTGATCAGGGCAAGAAGTATCTCGATTCGTGGATCAAGTACGAGAAGGATCTGGCCGAGTGGCAGCGGAAGAAGGACGCCGGTGAGAAGGTCGAGATCAAAGAAGAGGATGAGGTAGAGGTGGTCGAGGAGCAGGGTCCAGATCCTTTGACCGGAATCTGGGAGGTCACGGCCACCGGAGGCCCCTTGCCTGAGCCAGAGACTGCGAAACTCTCCATCCAGTTGAACGGTTCCGATTTTGAAGGCCGGGTCATCGAACCTTCTCCTCCGATTCCCGTTCGAATCACTGGAACCCTGGATGGGACGACCATCGAGGGAACCGTTGAAGTCGAAGCAGATGTCCTACCTGCGCCACCGAAGATCAAGGCCGAGTTGACCGGCGAAGATGGTTTGACCGGTACCATCTCGGTCCTGCAATTCTCTGTCGACCTTGTCGGGACCAGAATCAGCAAGGAAGCCAAGACTTTCAAGGTGGAGCGGCGCAAGAAACGCGACGACGAAGGACGTCCCAATCCACCGCGGGTCAATCTGTCACTGGAACCGATCCGGCAAGTTCTGGAGAAGAAGATCCCGGTGCTGGTCACAGCTTCCGGTTTTGGTGTCGCCCCGAAGGTGATCGATTTCTTTACCAAGAAAGAGATCCCGTTGACTCTTCGCCTTGACGCAGAAATGCGTCATCACGCCGGGTTACTCGCCGACAAGGCGGTGTCTGTGATTCTACCCATGGAAACGACTTTCACTGTGGATCGAAACGAGATTACCCCGGCTGTTTTTCTGACGAAGGCGGGCATCAATGTCGCTTTCCAGAGTATGGCGGCCGATGGTGCGCGTGCTCTTCCCTATCAGGCGTTGCAGGCGGTGAGGAGCGGCATGGCGGCTGACGATGCTCTGGAGGCACTGACCAGAGGTGCGGCTCAGGCACTCGGAGTGAGCGACAAGATCGGCACCATCGAGGCCGGTCTCGATGCCGATCTGTTGATCTGGAATGGCCATCCGTTCGAGGTAGGTAGTGATCTCGACAGGGTCTTCATACATGGAGAGGAGGTTCCCAGATGAGAACCTTATTCCTCGTGTTGCTGTTGGGACTTGTTCCCTTGCTGGGTATGACGGATCCGGTTAGTGCGGCCGATTCTCTGGTATTCAGGGTTGGCAAGGTCGTGACCATGGATCAAGAGGACCGGGTCATCAACAACGCTGTCGTTGTGGTCGAGGATGGCAAGATCGCAGTCATCGGTCGTGCCCGGGACATCGAGATCCCCGCTGGATCCACCGTCGTCGAGCGCCCCGAGTTGTGGTTGGTCCCTGGTCTCGTCGAGTGTCATAACCACACCGGCGGCGGCAGTTCAGACCTGCACGACTACATCTACTTGACCAATCCCGGATTGCGCACTCTGGAATCGATCATTCCCGATAATCCGGAGATGGAGAGGGCGCGTGCGGGGGGAGTGACAACCATCCTGACGATTCCCGGCAGTGGCAACAACATGTCTGGATTCGGCACGATTCTCAAGACTGCTGGAGGATCATCCGTGGAAGATGCGGTGCTCAAGTCACCGGGCTCGCTCAAGATCGCTCAGGCGGGCAATCCAGAACGTTACTTCTACGGTGTCGGACGTTCCTTCATGAACTTCAACACCCGTCAGACCCTGAGAAAGGCCCGCGACTATCACCTGGCCCGCACCGCCTGGGAACAGGGTGAGCTGAAGGAGGAGCCGCCGAAGGATCTGCACTGGGAGGAGTTTCGACCACTGTTCCGCCGTGAAACGGTGGCATCCATCCATACCCAGATGTATCAGGTTCTGATGACAACCGTGAAGATGGTGGCCGGTGAGTTTGGAATTCGAACGGTACTGGATCACTCCACCTTCGATGCGTGGAAGGTTGCGCCCCTCGTCCTGGAAGACGAAACCATCTACACCATCAATGGACCCCGTCAGATTCACTACGACCGCACTCAGAGAAGAATCATGGGCAATGCGGCGCGCTGGTGGCAAGGTGGGGTCCGTAAACTGGGAATCAACACCGATGCTCCGGTGGTCCCTCAGGAGGAGCTGTTCTATCAGGCGACGATGGCTTGTTATTACGGTTGGACTCCCTATGAGGCACTCAAGGGAGTGACGAGGATTCCCGCCGAGGCACTGATGATGGATCACCGACTCGGCAGCATCAGGGTCGGGCTCGATGCCGATTTCTGTCTCTGGACCGGGGATCCGATAGACCCTCGCTCCAGCTGTGAGCTGGTAGTGATCGATGGAAAGATCACCTACGACGCGAGTAAGAAAAGGGTCTTCTGATGGTATTTCTTGCGCGAAAAGCGCGGCCTCTCCATGTCACGTTGCTAGTAGCGGTTTTGTTAGTGGCAGTGGGGCCCTTCGTGAAAGCCCAGAACTCTGCGGAGAGAGTGACTGTGATTCGAGCTTCTCGTGTGATTACGGGAACAGGAGAGATTCTGACCCCCGGCGAGGTCGTGATCGATGAAGGAAAGATCACGCTGGTCGGTAACCAGCTAGAGGTGCCCGACGATGCCGTGGTCATCGATGCCACAGGACAGACCCTGATGGCGGGGATGATCCTGGCGCGTACTCGGCATGGTCTCAACAACCTGTCGCGTAACGGAACCTACTGCGACTGGACACCGATGACGCAGCTCGTCGAGGATGAGATGCCGTGGCAGGATTTCCTCGAAGCAGGATTTGTTGCTGCTGCACTGGTTCCTTCTGGATCGGGATTTCCTGGAAGAGCGGTGGTGATTCATACTGCTCCCGAAAGCAGCGGGAGAATCATCAAGGATGGTGCTTACCTGCCGTTAAACGGGATCAGTTCGACTGCACTGTACAGCACCATTTCTCGATCTTTCGATAGTGCTCGCGGTGAAATCGAAAAGGTCAAGAAAGCGCGGGAGAAGTGGGACAAGGAACAAGAAGAAGCGAAGAAAAAGGCCGAAGAGGAAGCCAAGAAAGCCGATGGTGAGAAAAAAGACGGGGAAAAGAAGGAAGAGCCGAAGGAGTTCAAGCCCCCGGCCATGAATCCTTCCCTTGTCCCACTGGTGAAGATCCTCGAGGAAAAAGAGGACGCTCTGCCGATCATTTACGAAGTCCGAA
>Ga0310342_100000964_pt1 | contig 17332 bp, 11 predicted proteins | sample S15DNA20500_MG_FD_206155 | JGI IMG/M metagenome (GOLD analysis project Ga0310342, IMG submission 206155) | Marine microbial communities from station ALOHA, North Pacific Subtropical Gyre - S1503-DNA-20-500_MG | ecosystem: Environmental > Aquatic > Marine > Oceanic | place: Pacific Ocean: North...
ATAGCTTTCTTACTTCTTGGTCCAAAGCTAGTTCCTGAGGAGTTCCTGTCTGAAAAATTCTTCCTTCATTGATAATGTACGCCCGGTCTGTTACCTTCAGAGTCTCTCTGACATTGTGATCAGTAATTAAGATTCCAATCTGTTTCAGGCGAAGCCGGTTAATAATTCGCTGAATGTCAAGGACCGCAATTGGATCTATACCTGCGAAAGGCTCATCCAACAACATGAAAGATGGGGACATTACTAGTGAGCGAGCAATCTCAACTCTCCGCCGTTCTCCCCCTGAAAGTGCATCTCCAAGATTCTTACGCACATGACTCAACCCCAACTCTTCGATCAACTGATCGAGCCGTTCTCGCCTCTCTTTTCCCTTATAAGGAAGCGTTTCCAGAATCGCTAAAATATTATCTTCCACAGACAGCTTGCGGAAAACCGAAGGTTCTTGAGGCAAATAGCTGATACCGCTTCTAGCCCTTAGGTACATGGGTAGGTTGGTGATTTCTCTACCGTCTAGAGTAACCTGTCCATGATCAGGAGAAGTGAGTCCAACTAGAATGTAAAAAGTCGTTGTCTTGCCAGCTCCATTTGGCCCTAAGAGTCCTACAACCTCGCCCTGTTGGATCCCAAGGCTCACATCGTTTACAACCCGACGGCCTTTAAAGGCCTTAACCAAGTTAGCCGCTTTCAAGATTTGCATTGGTAGCCTATCTTGATAGGCGTTGTTTACTGACAGCTTGCTTCTCGGGATTGCCTTCGACCGAGACGCTATCATCGTTAATATTAATTGTCAACCGAGCTCCAGTCGTGGAACCCCTCTCGTAGTCTATGATTTGGGGTGATCCTCCCCACAACATAACCTTCTTTTCTAGACCTAAATATTCTGCCATCTGCGAGAAAGAACTCCGGTTTGGCTGAGTCATTCTCACGTCCCCTTCTGCTAGAATACGTCTCACCGATATCTCTCCTTCCTGGCGTTTCAAAAAAATCTGAAGTCGATCAGACTGTAAAGAACCTTGTGAGGCAGTTGTCCTTACTCCGTCCTCATATAACACTTTTTGGGTTTCTTCATCATAGGTCATTCGCTCGGCTTTTACCATGGTGCTGGTTCTGCCCTCTTCACCAAATGACGAGTGAAAGAGGCTGGTGACCTCGCCAGAAGCAATCAGCTTTCGGGCGAAGCGGTCTAAAAGAATACTTTCAGCGTAAAGTGCCTGATCCTCTTGCCAGAGCTTTGCATTTTTCCAGTAATGGCCGATTCCTGTTTGGGTCTGAAATTCCATTAATTCTGCCGAAGCGTAAATCGAGTTTGGCCAGGCCTTTGGATTTGTCTTGGAGCCATAATAAATTGAGCGCACGTCACCTTGGGCTTTGACGAGCTCATGGTCGCGGTCAAACTCAATGATATCGGCCTCCATCTTGCTTTGATCGTCCCTGACCTCCGGACGACCTTCGAGCCTAGTAATTGACTTGTTGACCAGGTGAATAGCCTCTTGAGCTGTGGCTCGACGGTCCAGTTCATGGTAAGTAAAGTCACCTGTTTGGCGCAGCTGGAAAACCTGGTTGGTCCCCTTGTCAAACAGTGCCTCTAAGTAATCACTCGTGGTTTCTCTCACCGGTCCAGCAACTGGAATGAATTGGACTTTAACTTCATGCTCCGCCGTAAACCTTTCCAGCTGGTCGGAATGTTCCCGATAAAACAGGATAAAATTTGTGCCTGACAGGGTTCGCTTGTCCTCCACGGACTGGTGGAGGGGAAATTCTTCCAGAGTGCTGGAACCGCGTGCTTCAACCCGTAAAAGCTGATTTGTTCCTAACTTAAAATAAACCTGTAGGTGTGATGAAGTGAGAATTCGACTGCCTGGAGATTTTTCCGTTATTCCGTAGCCGTCTGTAATGCTGACTGAAGCAGATCTCCCTGACTCGCCAAGACTCAGGAACCAGCCTCTCACTTCCCCTCTGGCTATGAGGGACTCTATGGCCTGAGACTGAGACGGGAAAATCAAAGTCATTTCTTGGGCTGAGATTTGCTGGAGAGATCTTGACTTAAGAGGCTGTGCAACTACATCACCGAGGGCAACCACTCTATCGAGCAGACCAGGTTTTTGTGCAAACCAATAGCTGAGTCGGTCGGCTTCCAACTGAAGCATCGTGCCGGGATCTAGGGACTTAGACCGAACATTGCCCTCGGCCTCGATTCGACTCAACCCCGAATCAAGCAAGGTGCCAAACACCCTCATTTGATCGGCCGTCAATTCACTAGAACCCTTTTTTACCCAAACATTGGATTGCAATTCCACAACCCTACTTTGCTTGTAATACTGAAGGCTATCTGCTTTGAGCTCTAGGGATGAGATTCCTTCAACCCTGGGCCGCACAACCACATCCACCTCGGCAGGGAGATAAATATGCTCACTGTGAGAATCATAGATCAGCCCGAGACTACTTCCATAAATCCGGCCCCTTTTGAAGATCACCGGAGCATCAGTGAGTACCTGACCAGACTTCTGCGAGTATCTCATGCTTTCCGCTTTTATAATGCTGGGATCGGATGCTGTGGAGTAAAGGGCCTTTTTCTTGGGGATACCCAAGGTAATAACCACGTTCCCTGAAAAAAGAATGTTCCCACTAACATGATCCACTTCACAACGTTGGCTAGTAATGGTGTCGTAACGGCTTCCCTTTTTACCAAGAATCTTAGCACTGACTAATTCCAACCGACTTTTTTTCCCCTTGAGTCCTAATCTCACCTTGGCATTTACTTCAATGGTCGTCTGGCCTCGTTCAGAGTGGAAAACGGTGAATCCTTCCGTTAAATCGGTGATTTCTTCTGAAAGAGACGGTCTTACTTGGACTTTCGGCTTACTGTCGGTTTGGGTACTCCGATAATAACTAAGGCATACCGCACCTATCACAACTGTCACAATAGTTATCGGAATGAAACGTCCTAGTTTTACTAACTTCTGTCGCATCGCTGAAGTTTGAAGATCAATTGGGGCAAATGTCTCTCACCACCAGCTGGAGTATTTTAAAGCCTGGTTGGAAATTCTCAGACAGTTCAAAAACCAGAGACAAAACACGCTTGGATTTCCGAATGGCAGGCAGACAGCCAGCCATGTTCCATGCCAGGGCATCAATGGCTACGCCATCTTGTTCCACACGGAATTTGAGATGTTTTCCTTTTAGAATTCGAGGATCGGCTACAACCTTGAGATGACGGGCAACAAACAAGGGACTCGGATTCTCAGCGCCAAAAGGGGACAAGCGTTGAACTTGGTGATAAACCACTTCGTTAATATCAGAGAGGCGAATCTCTGCGTCAACGTTAAGATATCGTTGCAGAGGTTCAGGACCTAAGGAGGATATAGAATATTGGTTAATTCGCTCCCGGAGTTCATCTAGCTTGCTAGAATGCAACTGAAAGCCCACTGCCTGCGCATGGCCTCCAAACCTTTCGAAGAGATCGCGACAGCTGTTTAGAGCCTCCAGTAAATGAAATCCTTTGGGGGCTCGGCCCGACCCCGAACCCATGCCGTCAATTTTTGAAATGATCAGCGTTGGGCAATTAAAGCGGTTTGTGATCTTACTGGCTACGATTCCGAGCACACCTACGTGCCACCCCTCACCTTCGATGACTTTGATTGGAGCTTTCGCAAGCTCAGCGTCAGAACCTATTCGTTCCTCAATCGTCTTCAAGATCTGCTCTTCGATGCGTTGCCGTTCTCGGTTGAGCCGATTCATTTCTGCTGCTATCTGCCCAGCTTCCACTTTGTTCTTGGCGGCAAACAACTCTACGGCTTCATGGTTGCCGCCCATGCGTCCCACAGCATTTATTCTAGGGGCTAAGCGAAAGCCCACGTCGATGCTAGTAATTGGTCTTCCTGCAAGTCCTGCAGTCTCAATCAGTGACCTCAGGCCAAGATTGGCGGGAGACTGCAGTCCTTTCAGGCCGAATTTGGTGAAGACACGGTTCTCCCCAATCAATGGAACCACATCTGCAATGGTACCAATAGCCACAACTTTCAGAAAGGATGTCAGATATTTTTCCTTGTTGGTTTTCATGAACAACGCCTGAATCAATTTAAAGGCAACACCGACGCCACACAAATGTTTGTCCGGGTAGGGGCAATCGGCACGTTTGGGATTCACCACAGCAACGGCTGATGGCAGTCTGTGCCCCGGCAAATGGTGATCAGTGATGACACAGTCCAAGTGCAGTTGGCGCGCCTTTTCGGTAGCCTCATGGGCTTTGATACCCGTGTCCACAGTAACCACTAACTTGACGCCTTCAGCTGCAGCTTTCTCCAGAACACAATCCTTCATACCGTAACCATCAATCAACCGGTTCGGAATGTGGTAGGAACAATGAGCACCCAACATTTGAAGGGCTTTCCTGAGAATCACAACGGCTGTATTCCCGTCCACATCATAGTCGCCATAAATGAGAATTTTCTCGCTCCGATGGATAGCCTCCTGGATGCGATCAACCGCCAGTTCAAGGTCACACATTAGGAATGGGTCGTGGAGATGGCTTAGCTGAGGCTCTAAAAATCTCCTAGCCGACTCTTCAGCTTGGATTCCTCGATTCAACAGGAGAGTTGCCAAGATTCCAGGAATATTTAATGCTCGAGCGAGCTCTCGAGCACACTCAGGGTCTGGCTTGGCAATTTTCCATATCATAATTGTTTTCAAAGTACTCAGTGTGATATTAAAACTCCACCATTCTTATCCACTCCTGATATTTATTCAATATCAAAGCTACGGTCCAGAACGGTTCCTTTGCTTCCATGTAAAAGGAATTAACAGACTAAGGCTAACTTGGCTCCCACCCATTAGATGGTGTCAGAACACGGATATTTTTGAGGATAATCGAGCAATCCCCAATGAATTTCTTGCTCGGAAGAAAACCTCTATACTTAAGATGTTGTTTAGCTTATCATTTTCTCCATGCCGAGTTTAGAACAGATTAAGGAACTCGAAAAGAGAGTTCAAGACCTCTCCATTTCTCACCAAGTGGGAAAAACATTCACTTCAACCTTGGCTCTACAAGAAGTTTTGTCACTCATTATGGGAAAGATTGGTGCATTGCTAAAAGCTACAACGTGGTCGCTTTTACTCATTGATGTAATCAAAAATGATCTTTATTTTGAAATTGCCATTGGAAAGAATGCCAACAAAATTAAAGATCTCCGAATTAAGGTTGGCCAGGGCCTGGCAGGTTGGGTAGCTCAAACAGGTAAAGTCGCAATTGTTAAAGACGTTTCGAAGGATCCAAGATTCCTTCCCGGGATCGACGACTTAGTGCATATTGGAATTCGGTCGGCCGTCTGCATGCCCTTAAAGAATAAAGGCCGTACTTTGGGAGTCATCGAGCTCGTTAATTGTTTCGAAGAGACCTTTCCAAGTGAAGATCTTTCGCTGTTGAAAGTTATGGCTGACTACGCGGCCATCGCCATTGAGAATGCCACGTATGTGAAGCGTGTTCAGGAACTAACAATCATTGACGATTGCACGAGTCTTTATAACTTTCGTCATTTCAATTATATGATTGACGTAGAGCTAAGTCGGTCTAACCGATACAACTTTGATTTCGCCCTGATTTTTTTTGATTTGGATCGATTTAAAAACGTCAATGACATCCATGGTCACCTTTGTGGTACGCGTCTTTTACACAAGATTGGAGGTCTGGTCAAACTAAATTTACGAGACATCGATAGCGCCTATCGCTACGGCGGCGATGAGTTCATCCTACTACTACCCCAGACATCGAAGCAAAGTGCCCTCAGGGTGGCTAGAAGGCTCCGTAATCTACTTGCCAAAACTTATATTGAGTGGAATAAGGCCGAAGTTAAAATAACGGCCAGTTTTGGAGTGGTATCGTTCCCTGGCGACGCAAGCAACAAGATCGACTTGATCCGTCTAGCCGATCAAGCCATGTATCGGGTCAAGAAGCGAAACCGTAATGACGTCGAGGCTGCCTAACGAAAAATCCTGGACAGTCCTCCTTCGTTCTTCTCCAAATCTTTACTAGCCATGGCTCTCTTACATATCTGTCCAGGTCCGGTTTACTTGAACAAAGGATCTTCCCCCCTTTCTGCTCTAAGATTAGCCTTCCTACTAACCAGCATTTTCCTGGTCATTGAATTCGTCGGAGGACTTTACACCCACAGTCTGGCATTAATCGCAGATGCTGGTCATATGTTGGTGGATTCTGCAGCCCTAGGACTGAGTCTTTTTGCTTTTTGGTTTTCCTGTCGGCCAGCAACTGCCACCAAAACCTATGGTTTTTATCGAGTCGAGATCTTAGCAGCGCTCTTTAACGGGGTCATCTTGATAATCGTCTCTTTTGGAATTTTTTACGAGTCATACCATCGACTGATGCATCCTCCTGAAATTGAAAGTGGGTGGATGCTGATCATTGCAGCCCTAGGATTGGTGATCAACCTGATTAGTGCCTACTTTTTGCATGGTGCTCAGTTTTCCAACCTCAATGTTCGTGGAGCTTTCTTGCATGTTGCTAGCGATGCCCTAAGTTCTGTTGGTGCCATCATTGCTGGTGTAATCATGGCTTCCACGGGATGGTACCTGGCGGATCCCCTAGCCAGCTTGCTCGTTGCGACACTGATTTCCTATAACGCTTGGCGGTTAGTGCGAGATTCTGTCAACGTTCTTTTGGAGGGAACACCCGTCCACATCAACCTCGATGCGGTACACGACGAGTTAGTCAGGGTAAAAGACGTCGACTCAATCCACGATCTTCACATTTGGACGTTGACCTCTGGTTTCTATGCGATGAGCTGTCATGCCGTGGTGGCTAATACCGGAAGACGTCATCAAATCCTGGAAGAACTACGGACCATCATTCGAGATCAGTTTAGGATCGACCACTCAACCATTCAGCTAGAAGAGAAAACCCTACAACATCACGAGATCAATCCTTGTCATTCAACAATCCAATAACCTTGGAGGCTATTTTCAATTGAGGGTGGTGATTAAATTTCTATAACACATGTAAGACATAGATATAACATAGTTTAATCGAAAACTCCGCTAGCACAAATACAGAACAATACTTGACTCGAAGCTCTTGAGGGCAATCAACTCACTGATAGTGGTTGACATTATGTGCTTCTAGTCAGAAAATTAAGGGTTTTTGGAATTCAATACACCTTAGGTAGCTCCAGCTAATCTAGATGCTTTGGATTACAAAAACTGAAGCAGCTAGTCAACGGATTTAGTAACTCCCCGTTGAGAGTCAGCGATGGGGTTTATTAAATTCGACTGTTGATTTGGGAGAAGGAATCCACCGAGTACCGAGACAGGCTTGTCACATCTTTGAAAAGAAGTAGCCCAGCTACTTGTGGGGATCAAAGACAGGTGTAAGTTGGTGAAACTTAGGAGGAAAGTTCGAAGCCGATCCAGCCAGACTTGAAACATGCTTTTCAACAAGAGCACTAGATATAGATCAACCGTAACACTCGTTCTCAACCGGCGCAGCCTCACCAACCATTGTAGAGGGTGCTAGGGTCGGAATTAGTTGGCTATCTTAAATGTTGTGCCCTTTCTGAATGGCTCTCAGTCCTGGCTTGTATCTCCAAATCAAATCCAGCTGAAACTAACTAAGGAGGAAATAGCATCACGGTAGCCTCTCTCAACGTCTAACTTGTCCTGTGGAAGGTTTAGCAGCATCCTTATTTTAGTGAGGTGTGGATGAGCTTTGCTAATGATTTAGTTGATCGTGTGAAAAACACAGCTGATGTGGTCCAGATTATAGGGGAGTATATTCGCCTCAGAAAGTCCGGGAGTAACTTTATCGGCCTCTGCCCCTTTCACTCCGAGAAGACCCCTTCTTTCCATGTTCATTCCGCCCGGAAATTCTTCTACTGTTTTGGCTGCCACGTCAAAGGAGACGTGATTAAATTTTTGCAATTAATCGAAGGGCTGACGTTTCCTGATGCCTTGCGATTGTTGGCAGGAAAATATGGCATTCCTGTTGAGCGGCAAGATCCGATAACAGATCCGAAAGCTCGTGAACGCCGGATTCTCTTGGAAATTCATAAGAGAGCCTTCCAGTACTTCCAAAACCAGTTGTCCCTTGGTAGGGAGGGTCGATGGGCCCAACAATATCTCGAAAGTCGGGCACTTAGCCCTCAGGCCATTGAACGCTTTGGACTTGGGTATGCCCCGAGTCAGTCTGACCGACTGCTCCAGAGCCTGAGAGCTCACTTCTCACTCGATCAATTACGACTTAGTGGACTTATCCAGCGAAATGAAAGGGATTCGCGCCATTATGATCGATTCCGTCGAAGAATAATATTTCCTATTCAGAATGAGTCTGGAAACACTGTGGCTTTTGGAGGCCGGGCTTTGGGAGACGGACAGCCTAAATACTTAAATTCACCTGAAACCCCAATATACAGCAAAAGTCGGACTATGTTCGCACTGAGTCACGCTAGGTCTGCCATAAGAAAAGAAGGGGTGGCCATTTTAGTCGAGGGATATATGGATTGTATAGCTTTGCATCAAGCCGGAGTTAGCACGGCTATCGCCTCCTGCGGGACAAGTCTGACCGAGGACCAGACTCGATTACTAGGACGTTTCACCAAGAAAATAGTGGTGAACTTTGATCCAGATGAAGCTGGCTCCGCGGCAACTCTTAGGTCACTAGGTATTCTCTTGGAAAATGGCTTTAACATTCGAGTCTTAGTTCTACCTGATCGTCTAGACCCAGACGCCTATCTGAGGAAGAACAATGCTGCTGCCTACCGACACTTGTTACAAAAGGCTCCAACCTACTTTGAGTACCTGCTCCGTCGGGCACAAGAGAACCATGCCCTCGAAACAGTTGAGGGAAAGGTAACTGCTATTGAAGGACTATTACCTTACTTAGTGAGAGTCTCCAATCGCATCGAGAGAGAGGAAAAAACGAGGCGGGTTGCAGAGTTCTTCAGTATCGATGAGAACGCAATCCGAGCAGAGCTCCGGAAGGCAGTGTACGGAGGTCGAGAGAAATTAAATCTGCATCAATCACAGCTCAAGGCTCAGCTAAGCCCTGCAGAGCGCATACTCATAAAAGCTATTTTGGAGCTTGACAGTAGCGCTGGGCACATTGTTAACCAGCTTGAACATTCTCAGGTGTATGTCGGCCTGGAGTCGGAAAACATCTTTCGAAAAATCATTACTCTTTATAGGAAAGACGGTCGTGTTAACCTGGACCGCCTGCAAGAAGCCCTACCCAAGAATGAAGAGTGTAATTTTATTAGTGAGACGATTTTTTCGGAGGATGATCAGCGTCAGATTAGCACCTGCCTGGAGTGGTTGGCCAGGCGAAAAACTAAGAAGGAAATTATCTCTTTACAAAAACAAATCGAACAAGCTGAACGCTCTCAAGACTTGAAACTTGCTGCTAGTCTACATTCTAGAAAAGCCACGCTCACCTTAACGGTGACAGGCTAAGATACTTCTCTTCGGTTAACTATTCTACGTCGGGGAGGATAAGGAAAAGAGGGATATGCCTAACATTGAAGACACCGATGCACTAGAAAATCTAGAACGCAACCTCAGTATCAGTTTGGATGACAAGTACGATGAGGTTAAGCAATTGATTGATCTTGGCAAGGAGAAGGGCTACCTTCTCTACGATGAAGTCCACCATCTCTTGCCTGGGGACGTCACCTCTTCCGATGAACTAGACGACATGTTCTCAATGTTCCGAGCACAGGGTATAGAGGTCATTGACGGCGATCCCAAGGCAGCGGGGACCGAAAAGCTAGGTTATGAAAAAGAATCTACTTCGGACATCGGTTTGGACCTTACGCCTGGTGCTCTGGACAAAACCAACGATCCAGTTCGTCTATATCTGCGAGAAATGGGCACGGTTCCTCTATTGACCCGAGAAGGAGAAGTAGAAATTGCCAAACGGATTGAGCGTGGTCTGCTAAATGTCTTAAAGGCTGTTTCTCGCTCCCCCATTGTTATCAGGGAAGTAATCAATCTCGGTACGCAACTGCAATGTGGAGATCGATCAATCAGCGACGTGCTTACATTTGGTGATGATATTCTCACCGAAGAGCGGCTGAAACGGCGGCTCTTGAAAATGGTCCGTGACATTCAAAACATTCAAAAGCTGTACAAGAAGCACAATCAGCTTCTGCAACGATTTCTCCGAACACCAAAATCGAAACAAGCCAAGCTGTCTCGGAAGCTACATTACAAGTTGGCACGCCATCGAATTCTGATTTCCATAACCATTCGTGACTTAAAGTTTAACCAACCTGAGTACGCTCGCCTGATTAATCAGATTCGACGACAGTTCGATGCACTGCGGCCCTTGGAACGAGAAGCTATACGCTTAAAAAGAACAATTGCTCACTCTCGAGGAAAGAAAATATTTGCGCTCAAGAAAGAATTACGCCTCATCAAGGAAAAGACCACTGGTATTGAGCACGAGACCCAAACCCGGGGGGTTGACCTACGACGTACACTTCAAGCCATCGATCGCGGCGATGCTTTAGCCAATTACGCCAAACGGGAACTAGTAGAAGCAAACCTACGACTGGTGGTTTCGATCGCTAAGAAATACACGAACCGAGGACTTCAATTCTTAGACCTGATTCAGGAAGGAAATATTGGCTTGATGAAAGCAGTAGATAAATTTGAATATCGTCGAGGATACAAGTTCTCAACATATGCAACCTGGTGGATTCGTCAGGCCATTACTCGTGCCATTGCTGATCAGGCTCGTACAATTCGAATTCCCGTTCACATGATTGAGACCATTAACAAGCTGATTCGTACTTCTCGGAGTTTAGTTCAAGAATTCGGTAGAGAACCCACCTCAGAAGAAATCGCCGAGCGGATGGAAATCCCAGTTCAGAAGGTACGTAAAGTGTTCAAGATTGCCCAAGAACCTATTTCCCTTGAGACACCTATCGGGGAGGAAGAAGATTCTCATCTGGGAGATTTCATCGAAGACCGTCAGGTAGTATCTCCAGCTGAAGCTGTTATTAACATCAACTTAAAGGAAATGACTCAGAGTGTCCTAAAGACCCTGACTCCACGGGAGGAAAAGGTAGTTAAGATGCGATTTGGTCTGGACAATGGCAGTGACCACACTCTAGAAGAAGTGGGACAAAATTTTGCGGTTACTCGAGAACGTATACGCCAGATCGAGGCTAAGGCATTGCGAAAGCTTCGTCACCCCTCGCGTAGTCGTAAGTTAGAACCATTCATGGATAGTTCTGAGCAGGACTGAATAGTGGTTTCACCGGTCGGATTCGATTCTTGAACGGCCTCTGACGCATTGCGATGTTTACCCTGGGGCCCATAGCTCAGTTGGTTAGAGCCGCCGGCTCATAACCGGTCGGTCGTAGGTTCGAGTCCTACTGGGCCCACCATCTCTCTTATGATAGCTTCGAGGATGCATACAGACATAACAAAACTCATCCAACTTCAGAACATCGAGACCCAAATCAGCTATTTCGTTGCGAAGATTGAGCAACTACCCCAACAATTGGCTGCCATGGAGGAAAAGTTGCAGGGAACTGTAACCTTGCTTGAGAAGGAGAAAAATAATTTAGAACAAATCGCAACCGAACGGCGCCAACTCGAGGGGGAGATTCAAGTCATCGAAGAGAAGATCTCTAAATATAGAAGTCAGCTTTTAGAAGTCAAAACTAACGAACAGTATAAAGCCTTACTCCACGAGATCGACTTCCAGCTGGAGCGGATCCGAAAAATAGAAGATGAAATCCTTCTAAGTATGGAAAAAGAGGAACAAGTACGGACTGAACAGCATCAGCTCCAACAAAAGCACCAAAAGGAAAGTGCTGAGCTTGATCAGGAGCAAAAAGCAGCTCAACAAGAGATTGAAAAAACGAAAGCCAATTTGGCTCAACGAAAGCAAGAGAGTCAAGCCCTTAGTCCGTTGATTACCCCAGAGGTCTACGAGACCTATCGAAAGATTGCTGGCGTTCGAAAAGGAGTGGCCTTGGCTCGTGCCACCGAAAACTGTCAGGGGTGCCATGTACGAATTCGTCCAAGTGTTCTTGGTCAAGTTATGCATGGTCAACAAATTGTAACTTGTGACAGCTGTGATCGTATCCTTTATTGGCAGGAGGATGCACCTTATGAACAGAGTTCCTAACAGTCAAAGAGAGGATTTTTGAAAGGTTTAATTGCCTATGTCGACGGGGGGTCTCGGGGAAATCCTGGGGTGGCGGGTTATGGAGCACATATTCTTGATGATGAGGGAAATGAGCTAGTTACACTATCCCATAATATAGGAATTCAAACTAATAACCAGGCCGAATATTCGGGTCTTATCGCAGCCTTGGATTACGCCCATATCAACCACTTTGACAAGGTAAAGGTTTTTGCTGATTCTGAGCTTATGGTTCGGCAAATCAACGGCCGCTACAAGGTCAAAAATCAAAACCTTAAAAGGCTTTTTGAGCAAGCTCGTTTGCTCATCGACTGTTTTAAAGTATTCTCCATCCAACACATTCCCCGAGAACACAATCGTGAGGCAGACCGTTTGGCAAACCTCGCCATGGATGATCCGGTTAAGTGAGGTTCTTCGTGGCGGGGAAACAACCCCTTCCTCTTTACTTTTGAGCCTGAATCACAATGCCCTCTGTGGCTAATTTGAGCTCTTCCTAAATTCCATTATCTACAGTTTACTTTTGTTGACACTTTAATTTCATCCCTTACCCATTCCAGACATCACGCAGAACATTCTTTGAATCCTCCAGATCTAAATCTACCCAGAAGGTTAGTCCTCCAAATTGAACTTCATTCTTCTATGTCTGTAGGGACTTAAGAGTCGGTATCATTCTCAAGAAGATGGATAAAAACTTGTATCTAGCTTAAATGGATTTAAACTTGGCAGAAAACTCTTGGAACTGAAGTCATGGTTGGAGACTTGTCAATCCGAACTTCAGAAGTGGTTATTGAGACTTTCCATAGCCGGGAATGCTAAGGTCGAATTAGATCTAGCTCTTTGAGATTATCCATCAGCTGAAACTCCTTGGCTAGGTTATAGAAAAGTTGTAACCCCTCAAGGTTCTCTTTGTCTAAGGAATAGTCGATGCATTCAGTCAGATATGAAAGAACTTGTTCGTACGGCAAGCCCAGTTTCTGGGACTGCTGGCTGACGATTTCCTCCATATGAGTCCGTCCGTAGCAATAAGATTCGTAAAACGGATTGCAATCAGTGAGACAGCTATCAGCTCTGGCGGCCCAGAATGCAAAGACAAATGGCTTCCCGGTCTCGTCACGCCACGCCTCGGACAGATCATACCGGTGAAGCCCTTTGATATCAGCAGTCAACGCTGCATCACCAATAAGGAGCGCTGCGTCATGCTGCATCAACATCTTACTAAGAACTGGCTCATGAAGGCTAAGGATAGGATTTGAATTAAACCGGATCTGGAGCAGTATCTGGAGGAGGACCACTGAGGTTCGTGATGAGTGATCCAAAGCAATACTCTTAACCTGTTGGACTGGAATTTTGCTAACCAGTAAAACGCTACGCACACTTTTTTTCGCTGCCACAGCCAGATCTGGAATGATTTTCAAACCTTGAATTCGTTGGTACTCAATCGTGGGAATAAGACCTATATCCACCGAACCAGAGGCAATTTGATCGGCACAAAGAGAAGGCGGGGAAAAGTCCAAATCAAAAGCATCTTCAGCCTGCTTTTGGATGAAGCCCCATGACAAGGGTAGTGCATTCAAATAGCCTACGATGGAGAGTTTGAGTTTTCTCATCACCAAATTTTAACTACTTTTATTACTCAAGGAAAGTACGGATGGTTTTCATTGGAGGGTCGCTACTCGGGCAGACTCTCTACTTTGCTGCATTAGTATCTTTTAATAGCGTGCCGCAAGTCGAAACAACTGGGTATAAATAGGCATTTTTTATGCCGGACTTTGCAAAGCCCTGGCCAAATAACTAGAGGATCTTGACTCTTGCCATTAAAAATAATCTTCATTCCTACAGTAGAATTTTCCAGTATAATTGTATAGTGAAGCTTTTTCAGCCTGGAGGAGAAATGAACTACCAGAATAAATTTCTTGTCATCCTTATCTCAACGGTATTGGTTTTCTATGCTGTAGTTGGCGGTTTGCTAGGTCGGGGAGCCTCTGACGGAAGTGCTTATACCCAATTGGCCATCTTCAACGAGGTGTTGGCCAAAATCAAAGGCAGTTACGTAGAAGACCCTAATCTCTCCAAAGTCATGCACGGCGCTTTGCGTGGACTCTTGGAATCCTTGGACCCATACAGCACCTATCTCACAGCAGAAGAAAATGCACGCTACCAGGCAAGAAGGAGTGACGCCAACGTTGGTTTAGAACTCTCCAAAGAAAAAATCCTTAGCTATGTCTATGTCATTCATCCCATTGAAGGGGGATCCTCAGCCCAGGCTGGAGTTCGATCGGGAGATGTCATTGAGTCAATTGAAGGTGTGACCACCCGAAACATCAGTCTCCTCCAAGCTAACTATTTACTCTCTGGGAAAGTGGGCTCTACGGTTAACTTGAAAATCCTTAGGCGTGGACAAACCGAACCGGTACAGATGTCCGTGCCAAGAAAAAAGCTACAGCTTCCACCTGTCCGATCTCGCTTGTTGGAAAAGAAAATTGGTTACCTGAGAGTTGCTCGTTTTGTTGGAGGGGTTAGCGCTGTAATACGTGAGAAGATACAGGATCTAGGTGCTCAGGGTGCCAACGGGTTAGTTTTGGATCTTCGCGATTGTGGGGGGGATGAGTTTGGCGAAGGGGTGGAAGTTGCCAATTTATTCTTAGATCATGGCATTATTGCCTACTCATTAGGCCAGAAGTCTCCCAAACACGAATTCGTGGCAGATCCAGCTAAAGCCATCTCGACATTGCCACTCGTTGTGCTACAAAACTATGGTAGCGCCTCTGCAGCGGAAATCGTCTCAGCAGCTATCAAGGAAAATCACCGAGGAGATATTGTTGGTGGTCGTAGTTTTGGTAAGGCATCAGTGCAGAAACTTATCCCTTTAGAAGATAACTCCGCTGTCTTGCTATCGATCGCCAAATTCTATTCTCAGTCTGGTCAAATCATCCAAAGTAAGGGAGTATCTCCCGACTACGAGGTAGCGGATGGGCGTGCTGAATTGCCGAGCAGTCAACAAGCTGTTTCTCCTGATAAAGATCATTCGCTAAAAAAAGACAACGACTTTCAGCTCAAAAAGGCCATCGAACTCCTTACCGTACCCACCGATCAGAAACGTCAGGCTGCCTGATCCCTCTCCTGTAATCTGTCTCACTGACTTCCGGCCCTCACATGGTGTGGGCCAGTGTTTTCAACTGGGTTATTCAGTCAATCATGCTCATCACTCTCGAAAACGTCAGCAAGAACTTTGCTGGACGTGAGGTCGTTCAAGGCGTCAACCTGCAATTAAACTCAGGGGAAAAGGTTGGCCTGGTAGGGGCTAACGGCTCCGGTAAAACCACACTGCTCCGAATAATTCAAGGGGATCTAGAACCCGATGATGGCCAGGTCTGTAGCCTTCCAAACATCAAAATAGGCTTTCTGCGTCAGATGGTCCAAATACCCTCGCACCAATCAATACTCGAGGAAGCTGTCTCCGTCTTTAGTGAAATCCATCATCTGGCTAAAGTACAAGAGGCACTGGCTTCTCAAATCCGCTCTGGCTCGAAGGATGCAGTCGATCCACTTTTAGTTCAGTATGGCAACCTTCAGGAGCGCTGGGAGTTCCTCGGCGGATATACCTATGAAGCCACGAGTGAGCAGGTCCTTTTTGGCCTCGGATTCCAGCGTTCAGACTTACAACGCCAAGTGGGAGATCTAAGCGGTGGCGAACTGACTCGATTGAGTCTCGCCAAGATACTTTTGGCGAAACCCGACCTGCTGCTTTTAGACGAACCTACTAATCATCTAGACTTGGACGCTCTAGACTGGCTGGGAAGGTTCCTGGGAAGCTCCGGAAGCACCTACATACTTGTCTCTCACGACCGCTATTTCTTAGATAACGCTGCTGATAAGATCATCGAAATCTCAGACGGACAATTAGAGACCTATTTTGGAAACTACTCCAGCTTTTTCAAACAGCGGGAGAAAAGACATCGGAACAGGGAAAAAGCCTATCAGCAGCAAACCAAATTCATCAAGACAACCGAGGAGTTCATTCGAAGAAACCTCGCCGGGCAAAAAACTAAGCAAGCCCAGTCCCGTCGAAACATGCTTGGGCGGCTGGAAAAACTTGAACGACAGCCCACATATAACACTCTCTCCAAGTTTCGCTTTGGTCTAAGACGACTGAGTTCTAAGAATGTTTTAACGGTCACCAGTCTGACAGTAGGTTACCCAAAAGATGTGGTGCTTACCAGTATCAACTTTTGGTTGTACCGAGGCCAACGTTTAGGAATAGTTGGACCAAACGGATCAGGTAAAACCACGCTATTGAGAACCTTATTAGGGGAAATCGAACCGAGGGGAGGAGAGGTCCTGGTGGGTCAACATGTGCAGTTCGCCTATTATCATCAGCATCTCTTGGGGTTAAACGATAAACTCAACGTACTAGAGGAAATTCGTTTGGCAGCTCCTTCAACATCTGAAGTTGAATTAAGAAATCACCTGGCAGCTTTCTTATTTCGTGGAAAGGACGTCTTTTCGCGAGTAGCATCGTTAAGTGGAGGCGAAAAAAGCAGGTTGTCACTAGCAAAGCTTGTGTTGTCCCAAGCCAATACGTTGATTTTAGACGAACCGTCTAACCATCTTGATCTTCCGTCACGTGAAGCATTGGAAGAGGCTCTCCTGGCCTATCCAGGAACAATCCTAATTGTTTCCCACGATCGATATCTTATTAACAAAGTTGCGGATCGACTGCTCATTTTAGATGGCCATGGACAATGCCGCCTGTTTGAGGGAACTTACGCTGAATGGAAAATTTGCCCGACCAGCCAAGAACAGGCATCGTCAACATTCCCCCCTAACCGCAAAGAATATCAAGTTCCGAAATGGGATGTATCGCAAAAACTAAGTAAGAATGAATTAAGGCGAACGAAGGATAGATGTAACAATCTCGAACAAGAAATCAATCAAGTGGAATCTCAAATTAAGGCTATAGCTTTAAAAATGAATAATTCTTCGATTGCGGTCAACTACAGCCGACTTCAGGCTTTGGGGCAACAACACCAACAGTGCTGCGATCAGCGAGAACTTCTCTACACCAAGTGGGAACAGGTCCTCACCTTGTTGGAAAATCAGTAGCGAATGTCGCGACTCTCTAATCCCGACAGCTCATCCCGAGACACTAGCTAAACCTTTAAGCTTAGCTTG
>Ga0310342_100000965_pt1 | contig 17326 bp, 11 predicted proteins | sample S15DNA20500_MG_FD_206155 | JGI IMG/M metagenome (GOLD analysis project Ga0310342, IMG submission 206155) | Marine microbial communities from station ALOHA, North Pacific Subtropical Gyre - S1503-DNA-20-500_MG | ecosystem: Environmental > Aquatic > Marine > Oceanic | place: Pacific Ocean: North...
AACAAGAACACGCAAACGTATCGCGCGGTTGTAAATGACACCAACCAGTATCAGCAACACCGCCAGAACCAGCGCGGTGATGACAAGCATCGTCGTATCCATGAGATATTCTCCCAACAGACCACGTCGCCGAACAATGGCCAGATTTTAGTGAAAAATAAGGTAAAATGGCAGGCCAGTTTTGGTGGCCACGAGGCAGGTGCGTTGTCGTGTGGAGGATCTGGCAGACGAATTCTACGGGCTAATGGGCGGACTCAGAGAGAGAAAACCGTTTGGGCCGGTGGCCAGGTCAGTGGAGATAGCGTGTCACGGGAGATGAGCGACGATGGACGCTGTGCAATCAGCTGCAAGGTTGCTTGCAGGGCAGGGCGGTAGGTCGTTATTTTAACTAACGGGGACAAATGTGGATAAAGGCCTCGGTATTGAGGAGCGGCGCAGGATTGTGGACAGGAGGGTTGGGCCGATTCCAGCTGTGAGAGGGTGGTAGCGGATGTGGAATGGTTTGAGCCAGTGGCAAACAAGAAAATCAACAGGGGAGGCTCGGCCTTCACGTGAACTGTCTGGGGGTACTGTCAGGCGATGTCCGAAACGCTGAACGGATTGATCGAACGGGTTACGTTCCATAACCCCGAAAATGGATTTGCCGTCTTGAAGGTGAAGGTCAAGGGTCGTCAAGACGTTGTGACGGTGGTAGGCAATACCACTTCGGTCACAGCCGGAGAACATCTGCAGGCGAGGGGCCGTTGGTCGATCGATCGGCAGCACGGTCAACAGTTCCAGGCCACAGAACTCAAGACGGCCCACCCGGCTTCAGCCGACGGCATTGAACGCTACCTGGCGTCGGGTGCGATCCGCAGCATTGGCCCCAAGCTGTCAGCCAGGATCGTGAGTATTTACCAGGAAAAGACGCTGGAAATATTTGATCAATCGCCGGACGACCTTTTGCACATTCACGGTATCGGGCAGGGTCGGCTAGAGCGCATTCGCAAAAGCTGGCAGGAGCAGAAGGAAGTTCGCAAGATCATGCTTTTTCTTGGCGAGCATGGTATCCGCTCTGGCCGGGCAGTTAAGATTTATCGTATCTACGGCCAGGCAGCGATCGCCAAGATCAAAGAGAATCCCTATCAACTGGCCGACGACATCCGGGGAATTGGTTTTAAGACGGCCGATGAATTGGCTATCAAGCTGGGCACCGACCGTAACAGTCCTCATCGTGCGCGGGCGGCGGTCAGGTACACGCTGCAAGAGTTGGCCGGGTCGGGTCACTGCGGTTATCCCGAGCAGGAAGTGGTTCAACACACAACGAAGCTGGTTGAAATCGATCAGGCTGCCGTCGAAAAAGCGGTGGACGCGGCGGTTCAGGATCGTTCGGTTGTTCGTGAAGAGATGGAGGGCCAGCCCTGGTTGTTTCTTCAACGGCTTTACGAAGCCGAGATACGGCTGGCCGAGTCGGTTCACCGGATCACATCCTCCCCGTTGCACCCGTTGCCAGCCATTGATGTGGAGAAGGCCCTTGTGTGGGTAGAAGGAAAGCTCGGGATTGGGTTGTCGGCAGGCCAGCAGGAGGCCATCCGGCAAGCATGCCATCATAAATTCCTGGTGATTACCGGAGGTCCGGGTGTTGGCAAAACGACCCTGGTTCGCAGTATCCTGGAGATCTTTTCTGCCAAAGGGCTCAAGAGTGTGCTGGCCGCACCGACTGGACGAGCTGCCAAGCGGCTGGCTGAAACGACACAGCGAACTGCCAAAACGATTCATCGCTTATTGGAGTACGATCCGGCCAGCGGTGATTTCAAGCGTAACCAAGAGAACTTGTTAACAGGGGACCTGTTTGTTTTGGACGAGGTGTCGATGGTGGATGTGGTCCTGGGGAACGAGTTTTTGCGGGCCGTTCCCAACACTGCCTGCGTGGTCCTGGTCGGTGACGTTGACCAGCTTCCTTCGGTGGGTCCGGGCTCGGTGCTGGCCGATCAGATTGCTTCGGGGGTTGTGCCGGTGGTGTGCCTCACGGAAATCTTCCGGCAGGCCGCCGAGAGTCAAATCGTCAAGGCCGCCTACGAGATCCACCAGGGACAGATACCCAACTTCACGACCAACGAAGAACTGGAGGATTTCTATTTCATCGAAGCCAATGAACCCGAGACGATCCAGGACCTGGTTGTCAAGCTGGTCCAGGAACGAATTCCCACGCGGTTTGGTTTTGACCCGACAACGGAGATCCAGGTGCTGGCTCCGATGAACCGTTCGCTGTTAGGTACCAGGAATCTCAACCAGGTACTCCAACAAGCACTCAATCCGCCGGCTGGTCGAGCGGAGGTCGAACGGTTTGGCTGGACCTTCCGGATTGGTGACCGGGTAATCCAAACCGAAAACGATTACAATCGGGATGTTTTCAACGGGGACCTGGGCGTGATTGAAAAGATCAACCGCGTCGAACAGGAAGTGGTGGTGAGCTTCGAGGGTCGTCCGGTCGAATACGAATTTGCTGATCTGGATGAATTATCGTTGGCCTATGTTTTGTCGATTCACAAGAGCCAGGGGTCGGAATTTCCCTGTGTTGTCATTCCGTTGCACACTCAGCACTACATGATGTTGCAACGGAACCTGCTTTACACGGCGATTACTCGCGGAAAGCGGCTGGTGATTCTGGTCGGAACCAAGAAGGCCCTGAGCATGGCCGTGCGAAGACAGGATACCCATCTGCGGAACACCGCCCTGCGGAGGCGGCTGCAGGGGAAAATTGGCTGAGGTTGGAGGAAAATAAAATGCAGACCACGACGTTTGTTTTTTTAGGCAGCCTGCTGGCGGCGCTGGCCGTGGGGCTAGGTGCGATCGGTGCTCATGCGCTGGAAAAGCAGTTGACACCCGAGCAGCTGGAGACATTCCACACGGCTGTCGACTATCTGATGATTCATGCCCTGGGTCTGGTTTTAGTGGGGCTGTTTCGCCTGTCCCGGCCGAGCCGACTGTTGGATGTCGCCGGTGGGGCCATGCTGCTGGGGATCCTGCTGTTTTCTGGTTTTCTGTTGGCCTGGTTGGCAACGGGAATCAAGGCCTTCGTTTTTCTGGTGCCCATCGGTGGCGTAGCGTTCATTGTCGGCTGGTTGGCGCTGGCGGCCGCCTCATGCCGGTGCTGGCAGAAGACCTAAAGCAGTTCAGTAAGGGCTTCACCGTTGGTCAGAATGGGGAATGGGCATCCCGAGTTGTCCAGGAAATGCTGCCACACATCGATCCTCTACCGTCGGTAAAGGGTCGCCAGTAAAGAGTTGCTGTTGATGATCCGAGTGACTGGATACCCAGCACGTTGATTGATTTTCCTTTTCTTTACATCCAACGGTACGTTCAGTGGTTTCTTTTGACCACCGTTTTTGAGCGGGAGTGATTTTCCGCACCGCGCAATTGATATTCGATGAATTGATGGATATCTTTTTCCAACTCATGGTTCAGAAAACGACCGTGTCCTCCATGGGTGACCGTGATGAGGTAAGATTCGACTTTGGCGTCTAACATGGCTTGATGCAACCTGACGGATTGGTCGTAAGGGACCAGTCGGTCTGCCGTTCCGTGCAGGTGAAGCAGCGGGGCATCCGTTGAATCGACATAGCTGACAGGAGACGCTGTCCGGGCACGTGCCTGATTCTCTTGAAGGGCACCTCCAATGAGTCGGGATTCTGGTGAATTGGGATGGTCATGGTCTATGCGGGAGGGATAGTCATTCATCCGTAACAGATCAGTAGGTCCGTAGAAATTGACTGCCGCTGTTACCCTGGCAGTCGTGTCCCGGTGGGGTCCAACCGTCCCTTCCAAGGGTCGGACTCCATGAGTCAAGGCTAACATCGAGACGAGGTGACCGCCGGCGGACGATCCCATGGCGATTATTTTGTCCGCTTTCCCGCCGAAACTTTCTGCGTTGGCCATCAGCCAGCGGATTGCCGCTTTACAGTCATGTAACTGAGTCGGCCATTGGGCTTGGCCGCTGAGTCGGTAATGGATGGATGCACCGACGTACTGGCCGGAACTGACGTACCGTTCTAATCGTCGCTGGCCCGACTTTTTGTTTCCATTTTGCCAGCCTCCGCCATGGATCCAAACGATGATAGGGAGTGATTTCGGTGGGGCGTTAACCGGCCCATCCAGCGGCAGGAACAGGTCCAGCGTTTGTCTCGGGTTATCGGTTCCCGCATAGTTAATGTCCAATCGTCGCTGAATTTGGGATGACGCGCTAGGTTTGCCGGTCCTTTTGAAAAAGGCAATGTCTTCGGCGGCGGTGATGATCCCATCGCCGTTGGTATCGATGCTCTTGACTAACCTGCGGGGCGAAGTGCGCAATTCGTCGCTTGTCAGGCGATCGTCGTTGTTGCGGTCGCGTCTTTTAAATTCTGCGCTCGGCTTTTGAGCGGTTGCCCAGGAGACAAAACATGGCAGCAAGGTAATTGCCAGAAAACAAGGGAGTTGCATGAGCATCATCGGTTTCTGTTTTGACAAATCAAGATGTGGTTGTTGGGACGGACTCAACTCAATTCACCGAAAACAAAATACGAAAACCCTGGGTGGGAGCCGTCGGGCAACAAGTTTTGTTAACAGGGAAATAGTGCGCTGCCATGGCAGGGTGCTGCGGGAGGATTTCGCCCGACAATTTAAAGATAACAGGTTGGTTCTACACCGGTAGCTTGAGTTGGTGGACGAATTTCCCGGAAAATAAATACAGGCGACTGCCGATACGCCATGCGCTGAGCGATCCATCAGATCCTGGCCAGTGAACATGGCCTCGTGAATCACGCCTGATGTGTTGAAAGTCGTTGGTATAGCCGTAAATAAGGCGAGGATCACCGTCAAACGGTTGGCTCTCTTGCCAGGCAACAAGGTATCCCGACCGGCCCGAAGGGTTGTTTCCCAGATAGCCGATGAAACCGGGTCGATAGACGCCCTGGCGTCCTCCGCCTCCGTCACCGGCGTGGAGAATCGGGTTGTCTTTCAAGTAGGTAAAATTTCTTCCGTCTGCTGACATGGCAAAGCCCAGCCGGGTCGGTTTTCCATCGTTGGACGTACCGCGTACGAAGGCCAGCCAGCGACCATCAGGCAGGCGGTGGACGGTATTGTAAGAGGAAGCCTCGTTCGCCCAGGTTTTTTGGGTTGTCGGCAACACGGGGACCCAATTCGGGACGGTCTCTGCGGTGTTATCGTTCCAGATTGTCCAACGGTGCGACGCCAGGTCAGAGGTGGTGGCCAGGGCAGTGGGTTGGAAATTCGTCGTAGCGCCGTGAGCATGATTGAAGAAGTGAAAGTACAGGAACCAGCGTTTTTCCTGGGGGTTCCACACCACCCAGGGACTCGAGTTGTGGGACGGATCATCCGGATGGCGCGAATCGGCGTGAAAGCTGGGAACCACCTGGTTGTCGTTCCGTCCGGGTACCGTGACGTTTTTGGAGTAGGGGCCGCTAATCGTATCGGCCACCGCAACGCCAATCCCGGACCTGGGATCGTGATGGGCATAGAACAAATAGTATTTACCATCGGGCCGGGGGCCCTGTACATTTTTGACAACCGAGGGATACCCGACAGAATCGCCACCGCCGGCAGGCCAGCGGGGATTTTTCCAGGTACTGTGTTCCCAGTCCTCTGTCTGCTGAAGGATCTGCTGGGTGGATAAAACGTCCAATGGCAACTCACCGGTGAGGTCCGTTAAATCCACCACCTGGGAATTTCCAGCGGCTGGGCGGTCGGGTTGGGCCGTGCCCGCTTTCGAAGCGGCTAAGCATAAGCCGAGTGCACTGTTGCCTGCGATCCAGTCGCGTCGAGTTAACCGGGTGCGGTTCATAAAATTTTTCAAAGTAAACAGGAAACGGTTTCCCGTGGCGGTTGGTGCCCGGGCGGATTTGATCATTCAAGCTGGCATGTCAATCAGGAAAGGTGGCTGTTAGCCAAACCTTTTGTATCAAGAATCGGCATCAAAGCGGAGCCAGTTGCCGTAACAGCGGTTTTAACGCAGTGGCCCAGCGCTGGTAACCGGCGGTACTGAGATGCAGGGCATCGGGCATGATTTTCGAGGACAGGCTGCCGTCTTGCTCGAGAAACACATTACCAATGTCACGATAAAACACGGTTTGATCATTGCCAAGCTGACGGATTCTTTGGTTGATCGCCGTATTGTTCAGGCGCAGGGGATCCAGGGGCTTTGTGCCGCGTGGAAAAATGCCGAGCAGCAGGATTTTGGTATCGGGTGTTTTTTCGTGAATGATCTCAATGATTCGCTCAATGCCGGCCGCCACTTGGCGGGGGTCTTGCTGGAAGTGCCCCGTGTTGTTGGTGCCGATCATGACCACGGCGACTTGCGGAGTCACGTTGTCGAGTTGCCCGTGCTGCAAACGCCAGATGACGTGCTCGGTTCGATCACCACCGATCCCGAGATTGACAGCATGACGGGGTGCGTAACGGTCGGCCCAAATCTTTTGTCCGTTTCCTTCCCATCCATGCGTGATCGAATCACCGATGAAGACCAGTTCAACGTTTCCCTGGGCGATCCGCTGATTCATTTTGGCTGATCGTTTTTTCCAAAACGCTTCGTCGCCGCGTGTTGCCGGGATGACCGCCGTGTTGACGTTGTAGAAATCCTGCAAGTCACGGTAACGTTTTTGCAGACCGGTCAGAATGGAGGCATAGGCGGGTTCGGTGTGGACACTGCGCAGCTCGTGAGGGTCAGATTGGATGTCGAACAATTGCCACTCACCGGTCCGCGGCAAAAAGAATAACTTGTGTCGTTGGGTACGGATTCCATAATGGATGGGGACGTTGTGAGTGGCGGCGGATTCATAGTAGGCATAGTAGATTGCGTCACGCCAGGCAGTTGCCGTTTTCTCTGGCGTGGCAAGTAGGGGTGCGAAGCTGCGGCCCTGCATCTCTGCAGGTGGCTGGACGCCGGCGATGTCCAGAAACGTCGAAGCGTAGTCGATGTTTTGGACCAGCGCTTGCGAACGTGTGCCCGCTGGAATCACACCCGGCCAACGGATCAGCAACGGCATCTTCAGCGATTCTTCAAAGATCCAACGCTTATCGTACCAGCCATGCTCTCCCAAGTAGAAACCCTGGTCGGAGCAATAGATCACCAGCGTGTTTTCAGCCAGGCTGGCTTGATCGAGATAGTCCAAGATTTTTCCTACCCCTTCGTCCACCGCTGCTATGCACCTGAGATAGTCTTTGATGTAACGTTGGTACTTCCAGCGAATGATTTGTTGAGGGGTTAGTTTGCCGGCCCGCATTTGTTCGATAAAGACGCGATTTTCCGGTTCGTAATGGGCGTCCCAGGCCGCCTGCTGGGCGGGGGTCATGCGGTCGTATTCACGGTTGGGATACTTGTCGGCGAAGAATTGGGGAAACTGAGTCTGGCCGTGAAATTTCATGTCGTGTCCCCAATGGAAATGATCCCGGATCGACATCGTGTTTTCTTTGAGCAATGGTGAACGACCGGCGTAGTCGTCAAATAAGGTGGCCGGTTCAGGAACGTCCTGATCGAATAAGTCGAAATGGCGTTTTGCGGGGGCCCAGTTGCGATGAGGTGCCTTGTGTTGGCACATCAACAGGAAAGGCTTGTTGCTGTCCCGCTGATTTTTCAACCAGGCCAGCGCCTTGTCGGTGATGATATCGGTGCAGTAACCCGAGAATTGTTTGCGGGTGCCATCCATTTGGATGAAGTCGGGATTGTAGTAGTTCCCCTGTCCGGGAAGCACTTCCCAATGGTGAAATCCCACCGGCGTGGTTCCCAAGTGCCATTTGCCCACCAGCGCCGTCTGATAGCCGGCATTTTGCAGCAAGGGTGGGAACGTTGTTTGTGTACCGTCGAATCGGTCTCCGTTTCGTAAAAATCCGTTGAGGTGACTATGTTTTCCCGTCAGGATGCAGGCCCGCGAGGGTCCGCAAATGGAATTGGCACAGAAGGAATTTTCAAAGAGGAGGCCTTCCCGGGCAAGGCGGTCAATATGGGGCGTTTGATTGATGCGGGAGCCGTAAGCGCCAATTGCCTGGCTGGCGTGATCGTCCGAGAAGATAAAGACAATGTTGGGGCGTGATTGGTCCTGTGAAGGTTGCGCGGCAAAACCACTGGCGGACGTGATCAACAGCAGCAGCAAGATCCGAGAGGAATGTTTCAATCCAGGCATGTCGAATCTTCCCGGGCTGGAAGGATTAGTTGGAGATTGGTCACAATGGTGAACGGTCCGCATGGGTTTGTCAAGCAGATCCTGTAACCACGGTCGGGCGATGTCGGAACTGGGACCTACAGGGAACCGCTGGAATGTTGGCCAACGTGATGGGGCGCATGATCGCAGCGGGCCCGGGCGCCTTGACCACCGTTGACTTGGTTGTCCTCAAGGAACGTTGAGGGAGCAGAGCCGGAGACTAGTGGGGTGGCCACTGCAGGCCGAAGAGCCGCGCAGCGTTCCCGCCGAGGATGAGCGCTGTCTCCTCCTGAGTCAGGAAGTCACAGTGGATTCGGTACAAGTCGATTGCCTGGCGGTAGGTGCACCACGCGGTTTGTCCGTAGGGGCTGTCGCTGCCCCAGAGCAGCTTCTCCGCACCGACCCGGTCGCGCAGCTGCCGCACCTGCTGCTGTCCCTCCGGATAGGGATACATTGCGGCCGGCCATTTGGCGGGAATCAGCAGCTCGGCGAACACGTTCGGCATACTCAGCACCTGGTACACCTCTTCGGGGATCCCGATCTCGTGAATGATGGCCGCAGGTACCAGGCCATGGGTAATCAGCGAGTTGATGCCCGGGTGTCGTTGGGCGAACTCCGCCAACTCGGCTATGCGGCGCAGGAACATTTCCACTCGATTGAAAGTACGATCGTCAAGGAACCAGAACACCGGTAGTTGTAGTTCCTCCATCAACTCCCAGAGCGGATCGAATCGCTCGCCGGTGATGGCGTCGTCCATCTGCATCACTGAAAGTGGTTCGACGCTGAAGTAGAGACCCCGATTACCGTATCGTCGCACCCCTTCCTCGACATTCCGCAGTCGTTCCGGGTTGTCGGCCTCGGGTTCCCAGATCTGGGACAGTCCGATAAATCGTCCCGGATAGTCCTGCATCGCCTGGGCAAAGTACTCGTTGAGGTCGCCGTAGACGTGATCGCTCTGCAGTACGCCCATGTCGACCCCCGCCAGATTGAGTTCGGCCACCATGCGCTGCGGCGGGGCCTCGTTACCAGCGAGCGTTGGCGGATAGATTTGCATGACGTAGTCGCTGCCGTCCACCGTGATTTCTGCCTGCCCCCGGTCGGTGAGTCGAAAGTTGACGTCGGGCATATCGTCGATCTGGTTGGAGCCGAACTCCAGGAGTCGATCGGTGACCAGCTCGCCAGTATCCTTGCGCCAGAAACGATTCCATTCTCGGGAGTGGTACTGCCAGAATCGCAGGCGCAGGGCGGGGTCGATGCCGGCCCGTTGCGATCCGAGCCGCGGGAACACGTGATAGTGGGCGTCGATGATCGGCGAGTCGCCACCTACCCCCTGCTCCTGGTCAATCCAGTTGCCGCCGGTAAAGACCATTTCCTTTGCCATTGCCCGGTTACTCCTTCTACGAGTGTGTTTTCAGCCAGTGTGTGCAAGCGTGCTACTGCCAACGGGGCCGATAACTGATAAAAATTTTAATTCGCAAGCAATCCGAGTCTAACCCGGATGATTTGGAGATTCAAGGGAGTGAAAAGCGACAGCCGAACATGACTGCCTGGCCGACCGTGCGTCGCCGCAGCGTTGCAGGTATCTCGATCTTTTTGGAGAGACGTATCCCGGCAATGGCGAAGATCGACCGTTTTGCATTCTCTCTGGCAGCGGGAGATGTCATCAGAAAACCTGTGCGCAGTGGTAATGTTACGTTCGTGATCATGCCCGGGGTTCAGCAGCGAGCGAAAGTGAGCCAGTTAGCCGTTCGAGGCCACGGGCGCAGCTGGCAAAAATTGTAACGGGTCCTCTTAATTGGATTTGTAATTGACATCCAGCTCCACCAGCTCGACCTGCAGACTTTGTTTCTGGGTGGCATCAGGAGATTTCCAGGAAATACCCAGCAAGTTGTCTCCCACCGCGAGTTGAATCGGTTGCACGTCCAGCAACAGCCAATCGTGTTCAACACGCGGCGACTTTAACAGCAGGTTGTTGATGCGTACTTCAAGGGTCTTTTCGTAGCCTGCAGCCGGAGGGCCGTAGAACCCTTCTCCATTGTGTCTCCAGGGTGTGGGCAAGGCGCCGCGTAGCGTTTTGCTCAACGTGTCGGTAATCAACAGTCTCAATAGAATCGAATCGATTCGCTCGGCCAGCGAATGCACATCGTCGGCGACTTTCAGCTTCAGGAGTGTGTCGGTTTTACCAGCGGCTGAAATGGCGGCTGGCAGGGGAGCCTGCATATTGGTGAGGAAATAAAGGAAACGTGGAGTACTCCAGTTATTGGCCGCCGGGATCATGCCGTGTCCGCCTCCGCGGCGTTGCAGAACGAAGGTTTTATCGAGGAATTGCAAGGTTTGTGGACTTCCGATCACCTGGTAGAGTGTCCAGTCCTGGCCTTGATAGTGGAGATTAAACGTATGGATGCCGTCGGGTTGATCCCGCCACCAGTTGGCCGCCATACCATGCCAGACGCGCGCGGGGACATTGGTGTATCCGTCGCTGCAATGTTCCCACGAATTACATGGGTAAAGCTTGATGGGAGTGCCTCTTGTGATGCGACGAAAGCCGGGCAGGTCAACGTCGAGTGATCGAGAGCCGGGCGAGAGGATATCGACCAATCCCTCTTGTACCCAGATTTCCACATCCAGTCCATCAAAATGACAGCCGATCAGGTTCTCTGGTACGCGCGCACCGACCAGCAGGGGACGACCACGTGCCACGGCGATTTCCTGGGTCATTTTACGTACCGCGCGCATCAATTCGGTCAAATGGTGACGATGCTCCCACTGGTGTCCGGGTGGTAAGCAGGTTGGGTTGCGGGCAAAGTTGATCTCGACGCCATCGAAATTACGACGTGCCAGCACATCGCGCAAGACGCGCACCTTGTGGTCGCGGGCTTCCGGTACGCTGAAATCCCAAAAGCCCATGGGCTCCCATGGTGAAGTTCTTTCCGGCGGTCCGTTGGGATCTGGATTCCAGTTGATGAGCCACTCGGGGTGGGCCTGCTTGGTTGGCGTCCAGGCGTGCCTGCCGACTTCGTTGTCCGCAGCGTTGATGCGATGTGTATAAAACGCTTCCAGTCCGCGTCGGTGGGTTTCCTCGACACAAACATCAAGGATGTCAACGCCCTCGGGCAGCCAACCGAAGGCGGGAGATTCAAGTCGCAGTGGCATCACATCACTGGGGAATGGAGCCCAGTTGCCAGCGCCCCAGCACCACAGTACGGTGTCAATTTGACTTCCCTCGAGATCTAAAATTCCAAAGAGATGTTGTTTGACGTGATTCAAGTCACGTCGTTTTGCGGCTCCCAGAGAATAAAAGTGTGAGAGGGCATCGTAATTCATGACCACGCGTCGCGGACGTTGCACGGCCTGGTGATGTTCGTCTGAACAGTCGGCGAAAAAAGAATTCTGGCCAGCATCGCCAGCTGGGCACCACGAAGAGAGAGAAGCCAGCAGTAAGCCCAGGGAAACCATGGAAATGCGGTGCGTTGTCATGCTGTAACTGCTTTCGCGTGATAGAGGGTGTTGTGGTAATCGAGAGGTAGGACGATTTGGCTCGTTCATTTCTCATCGTTTAATAAAGTGTTTGCCTGCAAGGCGACCTTCCAGTAGGCGGCCGCATGGCGCTCAATCTCCGCGGGGTCATCCCGTTTGAACCAGGGGATACAGAAGGTGCGACCTGGCGTATTTTCCGCATGTGGCAATGAACCTGGCGGCTGACGAAGATCACGATCGCTGTGAGCGAGGCGTGTGGGAATTCCGTCGTTGTAGATGTCGGCCGTGTTGAAGGCTGGATGCAAGTGCAGAGGAAGGTTGCATCCACCCATTAATTTTACGCCTTCGGCGCCGAGGGCTGCGGTGAATCGTTCCACGGGCAGTCCCGAGAGTTCACGGGAATTGTAGAATCCCAGCGGATTGTACCAGCCACCCATCGTGGAATCGGACCCTTTGGGGGTGCGATGGGCACGTAAACCGGGGCAGCCTTCGAGCAAGTCACAAAAGCGGTGCAGGGCCCCCTGGATCTCCGCCATCCGTGCTGGATAGTCTGATAATTGGATACGACCCAAAGCAGCGCACAATTGGTTCATGCGTCCTTTGACTCCTCCTAGTGAAACACCGCTAATTTTCCGTAACTGTGGATTGGTCAGGAGCTCAGCATGTCGTCCATAGTCGGAAAACGCAATCGCCCGCTCCAGGATTTCCCGGTCGTTGGTGCAGATCAGCCCGGCTTCACCAACGCCAAGTGGTTTGATGGAATTCAATGAGAAACAGCCTACATTTCCCAGCGAACCTACGATGCGACCTTTGTAGAGTCCACCGTGGGCGTGGGAAACATCCTCGATCACCTTGAGGCGATGTTGGCTGGCGATCTCCAGGATCGGGTCCATGTCACACGGATGACCTCCGTAATGGACCACCAGGATTGCTTTGGTGCGTGGCGTGATGTGGCGTTCGATGTCGGTGGGACTGAGGCACAGGGTGGTGGGGTTGTTGTCGGCGAAGACGACATTGCCTCGCAATGAAAATATCGGCATGACGCTGGCCCAATAGGTTAGACTGGGCGCAATGATTTCGTCGCCCTGGCCGATTCCAATGCCGTACATGGCCGCCAGCAGGGACATGGTGCCATTGGGAAAGCCGAGGGCAAATTGTGTTCCCTGGTAAGTGGCAAAGTCGCGTTCAAATTCTTGTGTGACGTTCCAGGCTGACATCTGGCCGTTGCGTAATATGTCGAGAACGGCCCGTTCGGCGCGATCGCTGATGATAGGCCAGTGAAAAAGGTGATCGTTGCTGGTTTCGATCACAGGGGGTCCACCCAGCAGGGCGAGTGGCTGGTTGATCAGCTGCGAGGTTGTGTCAAACACCATGGTGGGAATGACCTTGTCAAAAGGCGGTCACAGGAATTGGTCTTGCGTCTCGTGGCGATGTCTTCTTGTAACCAAAAAAATGTTTTATGAAATGGTGGAGCCATGCCGGTGCCGCGCATCAATTCATCTGTGTATCAATATTCCCGCGGATCAATTTATCCGGGCAGGGCATTTTAAAGAGTAATGACTTGTTGAAAAGCTGTTGCCGTAAAAGCAATGCCTATGCTAGTTCATTAAAATTGGGCTGTCCATCATCACCCCAATGCCTGGTTGTCACGATATTTTAAAAGCGGATTCAGTTGCCGTGTTGTGGACAGGATTGTCCGATGGTGCGGCTCGGAAAAGTGATCACCGAGTTTGGCCACGATTGGCAATACTGGATGGCAGCCCGTGGATTGTGGTATATTGCCGCCGGAAAGTACGACGGGCCGAAGGCGGTTGGACTTTTGTTTTCAGGTACATTCGATGTGGAGATTCAGGTGTCTTGTTCCTCTTAGGCGAGTTTTTTCGGCTTGGATCGTTGGATGTCAAGGGACACCGAATCCTTTTGAAGTGAACAACCTACGATGAATTCTTTTCGTGTTATGTTGACTCCTTGGCTGATGATGGTCTTCGGTCTGTTGAAAGTTTTCTGGGCGACGGAGTCATTTGGCGAGGCTGCTGGCCGATTTCAGCAGGACCGGTTTGCAATTGGGGCGTTCTGGCTGACCTTTTCTGACGAGGAACCGCTCGACGACCGGTTCCGTGAAATTGCCGCTGCCAACTTCACGTTGGTCTTTGGACCCGTTGGTGTGCAGTCTGTCGAGAATGCGAAAAAGCAAATTGAACTTTGCACCAAGCACGACCTTCGGATCATTGTTCTCTGTAGCGGAACTGCTGACAGCCAATTGCCGGAGGGTCCCTCCTGCTGGGGCTATCGGCTCTATGATGAACCCGGCAGCGAGCTGTTTGGCAAATTAGCCCAGCGCGTCGAGTCGTTACGTCAAGCCCGACCAGGGCGTTTGGGGTACATCAACCTGTATCCCAATTATGCCAACAGCAAGCAAATGGGAGCGGAGAACTACGACCAATATGTGAAACGCTTCGTTGAAATGGTCGATGTGGATGTTCTGTGCATGGATCATTATCCGATTTTCAAGCCGAACACCGACACACGTCACCGGTATTGTCAAAACCTGGAAACCATGCGCAAATATTCGCTCAAGAAAGGGGTTCCGTTTTGGAACTACTTCAACGTGATGCCCTTTGGACCCCACACCGATCCGACCGAATCCCAGATTCGTTGGCAGATCTACACGTCGTTGGCTTACGGTGCGAAAGGCGTGATTTACTTCAATTACGGCACGCCGCAGACGTTTGAATTTCCCAAGGGGGGCGGGATCCTTCGGCGGGATGGAACGCGTACACGGCACTGGTTCCAGGCGCAGCGGATCAACCGGTCTTTGAAAAATCTGGGTCCGACTCTTATGCAACTCACCAATCAGGGAGTGTACCGTATCCAACCGACGGATGATCCCGCCCAGGTGCTTCAGCCAACTCCGCTGGTGGATTTGCGCCGTACCGAGGTGGATCCGCCGCATGATTACCTGGTGGGAAGTTTTGTTCACCGGGACGGACGCCGAGCCGTTTTGCTGAACAACTATCGTTTCAGCTACACCGCCTGGCCGACCGTTGAATTTGATGTTCCGCTCAGCCAGGTTTTTGAAGTAAGCCAACAAAGTGGCAAGGAAGTGCTTGCCAGGGACGATAGTCCCGGGATGCCAGGTTTTCAGGTTTCATTGGACGCTGGCCAGGGACGGCTCTTCCTGCTACCAGACCGGGCAGCGACACAGTAGGTTGAGAGAGCGAAGTAAGACCCGCGTTCAAGTCAGCAGGATCCAGCCATTGCGGCGCCACAGGTCGCTGCAGAAACCGTTACAGGTTCCATAACAACATGACGGCATAAGTAAAGTCGTTGGGGCGGGCGCCGTGGGGAGTGCTGTCGTAGCGATCGGTAATGCCAATCTTCAGGTTCAGGTCGGTAGCTTCATCCAACAGAACTTCAAAGTTAGCCTCGCTGGCGATTCGAAAATCGCCAAAATCATCCCATTCGGGAAGATAGTCGAACTTGGAATTGAACTTCTGACGTTTGGAGAATTCATGTTCACAACTTAAACCGAAGACAGCTTCTGGGGCCCAGGTATCCACCGGTCCGCGAAACTCGCGGGACGTTCCAGCACCAAAACGAGTGACCAGTTCCAGGGAGTCGCTCTCGATCAACTTGTAACCCAAACCTCCATTGAGGACGAGACGCAGGTCAAACGCCTTGAACTCGTCGTATTCCAGTCCCAGCTTCTGGAACAGGGACCAGGGTGAATGTCCCAGCAGCCAGTCGTACTGTTGGTTGAAGATCGCATTGTTTTGCGTTTCGACTCCGTCAGCCTTGGCCCGCGCATAGACCACGTCTAAATCCAGTGTTGATCGTTTGAATTCTCGTTTCAGGTTTCCACCAACACGGAAACTTAAAGTATCTGAATTACCTTCGTTGCCATTCATTCCCAATTCGAAGCTGCCATCCCATACATTGGAAGGGCGCCAAATGGGTGGGTAGTACCAGCGAGGATCCGGTGGTGGCAGCACGCCTTCAGCAATTTTATCTTCAGGTGTGACAATCGACTCCCGGCGAATTTCGGGAGGGTCCACCTGGGGTAACAAGATGGGAACTTCTGGAGATTGGGCGACCGAAACCGTGGGATCGTAGCATTCCATCAGGCAGAAAATTACCGTCCAATAGAACCGTTGGCAATCCCTGGGTGGTGACGGTACTTTCATCAGGGCAGTAGAAGAATTAAGAGGATTGAGTTGAGTGGCCGCGGGGGTCCGAGATCAAGAGTCATGGGTTGTCGTTGTCAGCCGTGTTTTGTCTTCATTGCCTGTTTCGTGTCCCTTGTTCTCTACGAGGATTTCTGTTCTCTACGAGGATTTCTCTGGATGTCCAAAAGAAATCCACCTTGAGGGAAGACTTTTAACGAAAGGACCGTACTGTGAGCAAGCTCAGTTTCTGATGACCCAAGGTGTCTGGCAGCATGGTAGCAAGATGCCAATGGACCATGGTTACTGAAGTTTCCCACAGTGAAGAGTTGCCAGCAGGACGGACTCGCGTTCAGTCTGTACTGCTAGCAGCTTAAATGATTAGCAGAGCCTGTTGTTGTTTGACGAGTTGCTGCTGGATTGTGACATGGGTTTTCGCTAGGATGGACGGCGCTCACTTCGGCCAGCAGGCGGACTGCCGACCGGAAAAATTTGGGCAGCGAAGTTGCGCTAGTTCAAGGTTGATCAACACTTCATCACCTGGGGAAATGCAAGCACTCCGCTGCAATCGAGGAACCGATGGCCACAGAACCCGAGTCGCGTCCAGTAAATTCTCAGCTTGCTGAATTCATCACCGAACATACCAGACTCACCCGTCGCTACTTTCTTCGCTATGGTACGGTAGGGACGACGGCGATGTGTGCGCTGCCATGGTTTGCACTTGCCGAGGAACGGGACCCTGCTTTCCAGAAAATGTTGGCCGATCTCGAAACCTGGCTGACCAGGCAGGATGATTTTGGAGATGTCTCGCGGGGCAATCCAATTCCGCATACCCTGGACGAAGCAAAACGCAAGGAGGTGGGCCTGACGCGTGATACCTGGCAACTGGAGGTTGTCGCCGACGCTGAAAACAAGACACGTTTGCGCCATCCATTGACGAAAAAAGACAACACGGCCTTGACGTTCCAAGACTTGATGAAGTTGGCTCAGACGCATGCGGTTCGTTTCCCCAAGCTGATGACCTGCCTCAACGTGGGTTGTCCCTTGGGAAATGGGATTTGGGAAGGCGTGCCCTTGCGGGAGGTGCTCTGGCTCACACAGCCTACCCAGGATTTGCGCCGCGTTTTTTACTACGGATATCACAATGACGATCCAGAGCAGATGTTTCGCAGCTCGTTATCGATTGGTCGAGTACTTGAAGATGGGTACGGGTTGCCGCCAGTGATTCTGTGTTACAAGCTCAATGACCAATGGTTAACGCCCGAACGAGGGGCGCCTGTACGGATGGTTGTTCCGGAAGCGTATGGCTTCAAGAACATTAAATGGCTTTCTCACGTCGTGCTCTCTAACCGATGGAAGTCCAACGATACTTACGGTGAGCATAACAATGATGTGGACAGTCCGTTAAAAACTTTTTGCGATACGGTTTCCGTACCCGAAACGGTCAAGCCCGGTCAGGCCATTGGGGTGACGGGATACGCGCAGATTGGAATTTCGGGCCTCAAGAAAGTTCAG
>Ga0310342_100000966_pt1 | contig 17308 bp, 13 predicted proteins | sample S15DNA20500_MG_FD_206155 | JGI IMG/M metagenome (GOLD analysis project Ga0310342, IMG submission 206155) | Marine microbial communities from station ALOHA, North Pacific Subtropical Gyre - S1503-DNA-20-500_MG | ecosystem: Environmental > Aquatic > Marine > Oceanic | place: Pacific Ocean: North...
AACGGTCAAGCTCGGGAAACGGTCCTTTCGTCCGACGGGATCAGCTACGACGGGCAGTGGGGCGACGCGCCGCTGATCGTGACGGCGGCCCAGAGGGGCGAAGTGCTCTATGCCGTCAACCGCTCGCTTGCGCTTCAGGCTTCCACGGCTCGGGAAGTTTCGCTCTCGAATGGGCAGTGTAGCGGTGGCGGGACTGACCTGAAACTCGATTTTGGTTGGAGCTGGACGTGTGCCAGACCTTGGTGCCTGGAGATCGTCGACGTGGGTTCGGTCTCCAGGTCGCCGTGTTCTTTCCTGTGAGCCCTTGGCTTGAGAAACGGTAGCGCCACCTCAACCGACATGAAGTTTCTTCGTGTGCTAACCCTGAAACTGAATTGAGTAGAGATCTGCGTCTTGCAGCTGGATTCTCAGTCTAATGGGTTTGCCTCGCAAGGAGCTCAGATCTCCGCCATTCTTCCAGGCCACCACACGCTCAATCGTGTCGCCGAAGTGATCTGGGCAGTCCGCCAACGAAAAGCCGTCTATTGCCTTGCCCGTTGAGTCTTGAACCTCGACCCGCACGCTTCCGGCGGCTGACGTGGCGAAGTTCAGGCTGAGCTGGGAGCCGGAAAACTTCAGAGGCGGGGTGATCACCTCGCCACCGCTCATGGGAGCATTCAGCGAGACGAAGCCGTCCAGACGCAGGGTGTAGCGCCGCAGAGCGCTACCCTTACCGGTCCAATAGCTCTCGACCGCGTAGAGGGAGAGCTCGTTGGGGGCGCCAGGCAGATCGGAGCCGGTTTCGACCAGATGCCAGGCGATGTACTGATGCCCGTAGTTCCAGGTGTCGGGTCGCTGGACTCCCGGCCGTAGGAAGGCCTCGTTCCAGCGCTTGAACTTGAGGCCGTCCCGACTGGCCATCAGCAGTGCTTCGGTGACCGCCGTACCGTAGCGCTCGACCGACGAAGCTCGCAGCTGCCGATGCGCCAGATCTGGTAGAGCTTTCATCGAGTCGGACCAGCTGCGGTCGATGTAGCGTGTGGGGAAGCCAATCAGGATATGAGGCGCCCGATGGTAGGGTTTCACTTGGTTTGTGTACAGATGCTCCCCGGGAGAATCTTCGTAAGTGAGATCCACGGGCGTGCTCCAGTGTACCAGGTCGTCAGAGGTGGCCGTCCGAATATCTCTTATTCCCTCCTTGAAGATTCGCCAGTAGGCACGGTACTTTCCGATCGTCGGATCCCAGAAGGCAAGATTCTGGGAATCGAAGGCACCCAACTTGGCCAACATCGGCTCGTCGGTCATGGGTGACCAGTGGATTCCGTCGGCAGACTTGAAGGGCAGCAGCGCGTTCGGGTCCGACGACCGAAGGATCGCCTTGTAGCGCGCGTCAGAGGCGGCGTTGGGGTTCGCATCCTTGAACACCGCTGGGTGGCCGGCGTCGACGTTGAGCGGTCCCCGTGCGCCACTAGCGATGGCGATGTTGTTCTTCTTGGAAGCCTGAAACTCGTGCAGGCCGAGCTCGGGTTTCCGCCAGCGGACACCGTCGTCGCTTTCGGCGTAGCAGCAGTAGAGGGGGTGGCTCTTGTTGTTCAGTTTCCCCTGAGTGGGCTCCAGATGCCAGGCCTTGTAGTACATGCGGTAGAGGCTGCCGTCCTGAAAGACGCTGTGATAGCCGCTGCCGCTACCCTCCCAGGGCTGATCGTGAACCAGGACGAGTTCTCGCGGTACCGGATGATGAAGGCGCAGGGACGTCCCACCGCCCATTCGATCGATCAGGTGGCTGTCGATGAACAGTTCGCGTCGCGAACCAATGTCAAGAACTTCCGGCTGTCCGCCTGTCTTGCTGGTGATCGAAGCTGCGAGTGGGTTGGAAGATGAGGCTGCGAGGCTAAGTGCAGCAGTACCCCTGAGCCAATCACGTCGGGAAAGACCAGTCTGCTTCATGATGCTACTCTCCTTTATCTTCAATGAAAGACGATGAGCTAACTTTCGTCAAGTATTCGGATTGGGTGTGCCCTCTCCTCTCTTCAGTTGCCGGAAATGATGACCAAGACCCAGGAAATCGTATTTCTCAATCCAACGCGCTAACGCGGGACGAAGAAAAAAAGGGATGCAAAGGTGCTGTTCGAGGTGGCAGCCACGGTGCCACCGACCAGTGCCGTGAGGCCGACCACCAGCTGTCGTCTCGTCAGCCCACCTTTCTCGTAGGACTGGACCAGATTTTCAATTCGATCTTGTATGCGATTCTCCTTTTCTTTGCATTCTACTTCACCGGATCCAGGAATGCCCTGCTTCCCTCGAACCCAGAATGGCGACCTCAGTTCAGGAAGAGTTGATCGATCCAGGGCCAACCCAATATGAGGGCGATCAGGCCCAAAAGTGGAAGTAGGACAAGGGACGATTTGAGGACGATCTGCCGCCGGGAATCTCCTGCTTGGATCAACTTACTCAGGATTGCTCCGGAGGCGAGATTGACCGCCAACGACACCGGGCTGATCCACTGAAAGCTGAGTGGTGTGGTGTCAACCACGCCAGCAGAGGCGAGAGCCGGCAGTGTTTGTAAGTGGTCGTAAAAGTTCCCTGAAAAGGCGATCAGGACTCCGGCCACGATGCCGTAGATCGCTCCCACAACCGCGCCGGCCGGCTTTCCGAACTTGATGAAAAGAGCAAAAAAGAACAGGCTGAAAGCGGGTGTGGCCAACAGGTTCGTGGTTCTCTGCGTCATGCCGGTGATGTTGCCGGGAACGTTGCCCATGTAGGAGCTGACAATGACGACGACCGCACCCAGGCCAAAGGCCAGGCATTGGGCTAGCCGGACATGTCCCTTGGCCGTCTTGGGCTTCAGACCGAAGCGGTCCAGGAAGTCATTGGTGACAACGGCGGTTATGGAGTTTACACCCGAGTCGAGGCTGGACATGGCCGCCGCGAACATGGCGGAGACCACCAATCCCGAGATGCCTACCGGCAAGTGGAAGGAGATGAACCTGGGAAAGATCTGGTCACCGTTTTCTGCCAGGCTCAGTCCCAGTGGCAGTTCGTCGGGCCTCGCCTGGAAGTAGCCCAGGAGGGCAAAGCCGACGAACAGCAGGGTTCCCAAGACCGTGGAAGCTACCAGCGTCTGGGTGAGGTAGGACCGTTTAGCGGCTGCCAAATCACGAGTGGCCATGAATCGCTGAACGCTGAGTTGGTCTCCTCCGGCGGTGCAGATGGTCCACACCATCACCGAAAAGAAGGTCCCAAACATGGTGACGCGAATCTGTGGGTCGAAACTGAAGGCGGGTTGAACGTCCCAAAAAGGTTGCCAGGTGGTGGGAACCCAGCTGAGATCTCCGAGCTCGATCGTTATCAGGACCACGACCAGAATCGCTCCTCCCAACAGCAGAGCCGTCTGCAGAAAGTCCGTGATCACCACGGCCCTAAGTCCACCGAGGGAAGCGTAGATGATGGAAACGAATCCGGTGACCAGAACGATCCAGGGGATCCAGCTTTCGTCGACTCCCAGCATCACTGTCATGGCTCGGGCCGCCACGTAGACCAGCAAGCACATCCAGGTCAGACGCACCAGGATGAACATTATCCCGCCCAGGATCCGAACGCCTAGGCCCAGCCTCTCCTCCAACAACTCGTAAGCACTGGTCACCCGGTGTCGCATGTAGAGCGGAAGGATGAATCGGCTCACGATCAGATAGGACACCGGGTAGGCGGGGAGGATCAGCAGGATGAAGATCGGTCCTTTGCCGATGGTCTCTCCTGGCACCGAGAGGTAGGAGATTGCACTGAGGTGAGTTGCGAACAAGGAGACGCCCACCAGAAAGGGGCTCATGTTCCCACTGCCGACGAAGTAATCCTTGGCGTCCTTCTGCTTCCGGCTGTAATACCAGCCCAGGACTATGGTGGAGGAGGCATATACGGCGATGATCAGCCAATCGATCCAGGCCAGTCCGGCATTTTTCAATAGGACCTCCAGTTGCAGCTTCTATAGGGATAGTTCCTGGCGCTCTCGCAGCGCATTGTAGTGCGAATGCGACGTCAGGGCTAGCGAGCAGGTCCAGAGACGTTGGTTGAAGGCAGCGGGTAGGGCTAAACCAAAGGGGCGACCTCGGTCATGAAGCGCTCCATTCTTTCCAGACTCTCCTGGAGATTCGATCCCAGTAGGCTCATGTACAGGTGACTGACGCCTAGCTTCCGGTAGCTGTGAATGTCCTTGGCCACCTGATTCGCGCTCCCGGTAAGAGCCTGACGCCGGCCCCCATCAGTTTTTGTTTCGCTGAAGCTCCAGGCCCCTCCGAAGCGGATGTGGACTCGATTCGGATCCCTGCCTTGCTCTTCCACCATCACACGAAGCCGCTGGATGGCGCTTTCTAGTTGTTGGAAGCTCTCGAGAGGATAGCGGGGATTTCCGGCGATCGGCATCCAACCGTCAGCCAGACGAGCTACCCTCCGCAGAGCTGCCGGACTCTCGCCCCCAATCCAGAAAGGCGGATGGGGAGTCTGCGCCGGCTTGGGGGTGAACTCGAGGTCGGAAAAGCTGAGGAATTTTCCCTGGAAGGAGGGATCGGGGCTGGTCCACAACTCCTTGAGTCCCTCGATGTACTCGTTGGAGACGGCTCCTCGGTCTTCAAAGCGAGTAGGCACCTGGAGTGCCAGGAACTCCTCGCGCATCCAGCCGACGCCGCAGCCCACAATCAGCCGCCCTCCTGAAAGAACGTCCAGCGTGGCCAACATCTTTGCCGCCAGGAGGGGATTTCGGTAGGGGAGGACGATGACCGAGGTCAGCAACTTCACCCGCGACGTCTGGCCTGCCAAAAACGCTAGGACTGTGAGCATCTCCAGTGTGCGCTGGCTCGCTTCGCCACCCGGGAACCCTCCAGAGACGCCGTAGGGATAGCGAGAGCGGACGGTCCGAGGCAAGATGAGGCGGTCGCTGGCGGCCAGCACGTCGAAGCCAAGTTCCTCACCTTTGCGAGCCAGAGCTCCCAGGATTTCCGGTGTGGCTTGAGGGCCAGCGATAGGAAGGTGCAGTAGATATTTCATGGTGTACGCAATCGATCGGTTCCTGGCATGGTAACATTGCTTCGCGCATGCAGTGTCTCAGAGTGCAACACGTCAGTCTTCCCAGACCAGCTGGCAGCGAGCAGGAAACCCGTGCTTTCTATGGGGGCGTGTTGGGACTGGAAGAAGCACAACCGCCCAAATCGATTCAAGGACTGGATCTGATCTGGTTCCGGTTGGGTAATCAGGAGTTGCATCTTTTTAGGGAAGACCCTGTTGAGGATCCTTCGCGCCGCCATCTGTGCTTGGAAGTGGCCGACGTCGGCGTCGTTCGCGAGCGCCTGGTGGAGGCCGGCTATCCGGTGGAGGAAACGATTCCCATCCCCAACCGACCACGCTTCTTCTGTCGGGATCCTTTCGGCAACCTGCTCGAATTCACGACTATTCTAGGGGATTACGAGGCCGCGGAAAATGGGTAGGAGATGTAACTCCGTTTCCAGCTCTGTCATTTGGCGGCACCTGCCTGTATCTCCCGAATAGCGAAGTTTCAGTTCAGTTTTACCCCCAGGAAGCGCTGGCCCCAATTCGAGAAAGAAACTTGGATTTCCTCTGCCATGATCATCGCTAGCAGCGCTGACAGAGCCATGACCGTGAGGGAGTAGGATCCTGTGCTTCAACGAAGCGGGGATATGGTCCCTTTTGGGCCCCGCTCCCTGACAGTCACGGCTCTGTCATCTGGCGAAGGCTACTTCGCTTCCTCGTGCCAGAAGCACTGGCCCCATTTGAGAAATAAATTTTCCAATTGATGGAAGCCTAAAGCGCGAGCGAGGGGTTGGAGGCCAGCACAAATGTTCCCGACTCGTTTGCTTGCCTTCGGTTCAAAGTCCGTTTTTCGACGTACTCTGCTGCAGCCCAAACCCTCGCTTTCGCTTCAGGCTTACCTGACCTAAAGATCACCCCATCAATGGGTTACACCCTTGTTCCTCAGGAACAACCAAATAAAGCTTCAGGTCAGGCTCCGGTGCCAGAGTTCCCGGGTCTTAGAAGCGGATACGCAGACCTCCCCAGATCTCTCTGGGAGCGACGCGCCTATAAACTGGCAGTCCAGTCACGAACAGCACTATTGCTGTTCTGGACTGTGAGAGAAACCCGACAATAAAGAGGGGCCCCTAGTTGGGATCACTTGAGCCATTTTGCACTGATTGGCCCCACCTCGTAGAAGGGTTCCGGAGCCCGAGGGCATTGACGTCATCGTCGTAGTCGTCAAGGATTGGCACTCCTCCGTAGGGGGAGTCCCGGCCATCCAGATCAGGGGTAAGGTGTTGGTGATGTTTCCCGGCCGACATGTAGACAACGGGGTGCATTAGATCATAGAGCTCCAGGCGTGACCTGAAGGGCCCAATCGGATGTTGGGAAGGAAAGATGGGGTATCCCTGGACCTTATCGGCTTCTCGCGATGAAAGGCCGAGAATGGTCAGGCGCCATGAGATTCCGTCGTTATTGGATTCCAGTACGAAAAACGCGTCGTCATTGTCGCCTCGACCCCTCGGCATCGTCGAAGATGAGGTAAGGACGGAAAGCCGATGCCAGCCGGTTCTCAAGTTTGTCGACAAGACCGTCCTGGTCCAGGTCTGATGAGGGCGGATCCTTTGGGGTCGTGAAAACACTCCTTTTCAGGATCGTCTTCAATCCCGGTTTTCTGACCAGCTCCGGTCTGCTGATCCTTTCGTACCAGTAGAATCCCTCTCCACGACCCCCTCCGTGGTCACCGTCGAAGACGCGTCGAAACCCCGGGGGAGAAGTACTGTTCGGGTCTGCGGGATCATAGACTGCACCGTTCCATCGAAGGCGTTTCTTCGGTTGATTCCTGGAGTGTTTGAGCCCTACCACCGTCCATTTGGGAAGTCGGTCAATCAGCTGCCAGCTGGAAAATCCATTCCCCGTCGATTCGTACCAGGAAAAGCCTTCCTTCTCTTCCGAACCCAGATCTCCGCCAAACTGCCGGCGCAGAGATCCGTAGGGAGCCTCCACCAATTCAGCGGCCTCCTCGAGCTCCATTCCGAAAATCCGACGTACGGGCGTACGCCAGACTCTACTGCCCCAGCTGCCTTGAACCCGGCTGTGTCTCAGGGAGAAAACAAGCCCAGGTGGGAGGATGACAGGGTCTTAACCTCGCCTGCTGGCAGTCGGTTTGACCGCCCACCATTCGTACCCAAGTTGTGGTGGCGCACCGGAGTCACCCCCATAAATACGCTCGACCGGTGCCTTCTCAGACGCTGAAAAAATCGCCTCATAGCGTCCTTATACTTCCTCGTGGTGAAGGTTGTGTCTGAGCGCTACGACCAGGCTAGGAGGGGTTAGCAGGGATTGATCGGTTTCGTCGGTTGTTTCGGTGAGGCGCTGCGGGTTGGAGAGCACCCCGACTCCCGCCGCGCAAAAAAGGATACACAGTGCGTGTCGTGGTAAAGGCCCCATGGCAACGGTCAAAAGTCGAACCAAACCCCGATTCCGAAGAGTTCCTCATGCTTGTCGAAGAACTCGTATTGTAGAGCTTTGCCGTTGAAATACTGGCTTCCCGTCCGTATGACCCGACCCGACTCGGAGCTTGGCCACTGCCAACCGATCAGAAAGTTGATGTTTCGCCGAAGTCAAATTCTTCACGCAAATGACCGTTGACGGCCGCGAACGGGGTCCCTCGGCAACCGGAGGCGCTGGAGGGGGCATACTCTGCTCCGAATTGGAACTCAAGTGGTTCGCCCCCTCTGGATCCCATAGGCGTATCCGATCTCACCGTAGACGGAGATGGCATCGTTGAGGTTTTGAGTGATCCCGGCCACCAAAGCGTCCCGCACGTAGTCTCTTCGTTCGAAGTCCGGGTTACGGTCCCGAAACTCATCACCTATGTGCGAGCTGATATGGTAGGTATCCCCTTTGAAGGCGGTGTTCCCGCTGCGCCAGGTCATCGTCACACCGACTCTGAAGTCGACAGCGTCCACATCGGTTCCAGTTCCGATGTCGACCCGCGTAAAGGCGCCACCTTCCAGCTCCAGCTGCCAGCCTTCCGGATCGATCGCGTCACCGGTTCCGTAGCGCACCATGGGAAAGCGTCCTCCCAAAGCCGACTCCCAGATCCATCCGACTCCGGTCTCATAGAACCAGACCGAGCTGAAACGAGGTTCCTTCTCGCCAGCTATGTAGGAGCGATAGAGCAATCCGTGGGGGAGAAAGCGCCAACGTTTATCCGAGGGTTTTGGAGCGACGCCGGGGCCATCGCAGGGACCGTCGGTATTCTCGCAGTCAGGGTCTTGTCTATCCAATTTCTCGACTTGGACGATTCCTGGTTGCTCTTCGGTTCAGGAAGTTTGCCTTTACCCTCCGCTTTCGTGCTGCCCGCAGCGAGGGGGGAGGATTGTGATTGTGCTCCAGTTGGAGCGACAGAGCTCTGGATCGTTGAGAGGTTGGGTGAGGCAAAGACGGGATCTCTGGCCAAAGCGTTTTCCAGAGATCCCACGCCCCCCGAGAGGAGGAGGTGTAGCAGAAGGATTCGACCTCGTAGAAAGCCTCTTCGCGCTCGCACTTGCATTCAGGATTCGACTGAGGCCGACAGGGTCGACGGGAATAAGTATTCTGGCCGACATTGTACGTGACCCGATGGGTCGAAGAGACTACGTCAGCCAGTTCAGGATCTAGCCAATAGCACCAAAAAAACGACAACCAACCAGTGACGAGAGTAGGAGTATGAGCACGCCTTCGTGCCTTCCGGCCAGCTCGGAGCAACGGATTATAGCATTCTCAGAATGTGTGCAGCACCCGAAATCGTGCCCGCAGAATCTCACGCCAGTGTTGCCTCTGCGTTCGATCATTCCGGGGAACCTTCAGTGTCGGGGGCAGGGTGGTTTTTCTCTCGTCCGCCTCTCTCCTCGGGATCTGGCAGCTTATTGCTAACGGGTCGAGTCGTTCGCGGCTCTGACGGACTTGGTTTTGAATACTGGTCGTCTACTCGTTTGTGGCTTCTGTTGGCTGTAGCTGTTTCTGGTACTGATCACTACTCACTACTCACTACTCGTTCTCGGTCTTGGGTCGGCAGTCTGAAGACGAGCCAGAGGGCCAGGAGAGCAATCGAGACACCAAGGATGAAACTAGCAGAAAAACCGTAGCTGTCGGTTAGGGCACCGTAAATCAGGGGTGCGAAACTGCTGATGGGCGTGACCAGGGTGAGAAAGGCCAGGGTCCGGGCGCTGGTTGCAGGGGATGAGATGGATACGACGTAGTTTGGAAAGTAGGCTCCGCCCAGCTCGCCGCCTCCCAGCAGACCGAAGGCCAATAGATAGAAGTAACCCGGTACGGTCCAGGCCCAGAGGATGCCAGTTGCTACCAGGAGCACGGTCGTGACCAGAGGAGCACGGATGCCCCAGCGCGCAAGGATCAGACCGAGGCCAAATCCGGTAATGGCTTTGAATCCAAAGCGCAAAGCGTTCATGTAGCCCGCAAATTCCTTGGGATCTTCGCCCAACGCCTCCCTGGAGTAGAGGGACAGATTTGTCATGGCGTTGAGGGCAATGAAGAACAGGAGATAGGCCAGCCACAAGAGGGCCAGGGTACGGGATTGGAGAAAGGAACGGACTGTTGCCCGCATGGACTGGAGGAACGGTTCCTTTATCGAGGAGATAGAGATCAATTCATACTGACTTGAAAGAACAGCTACGCCAGCAGTGCAGACTGAGGCGATCAGATAGAGCACGGCGAAATCGGTCGGATGGGGTAGGGAAGCAATACCTCCGGATAGGATGAACTGGGCGAGTAGATTTCCCGCCACAGCAAAGAGTGGACCCAATGAAAAGCTCCATTTCAAGGCCTTGGCTCGAGCAGGCAGGTTGGTTCCGCGATTCAGACATTGGTACATGTAGACCATGGAGATCGAGTCCGCGAAGCCGAGGATCAAGCCTTGTCCTATGACCGCCACCAGCCGGAATCCATCCTCAAATGGAAGGAACAGAGAGAGAGCTACAAGTACGAGGGAAGACGAAGTGACCAGGTTGGCCGTGACCACAGCACTTTTCTCCAATCGGTAGGGGATAAGCCAGGCTAGTAGGACCGGAGCGAAGAATCCGAAAAAGTAGGCTGAGACGGGAAGGTTGGCGACAGTGGCACTGGCTCCCAGCTTGTCGCAAAGAGCGGCTTGCGCGATCCCGACATAGACCACGGGGGAAGCGAAATAGATCAGCATATTGGAGGCGGCGAAGATGCGGGAATTCTTTCGATCCATTCCCGCCGTGATGGTGTTGGTTTCGGGCCGATCTGTTCCCATGGTTCCGCCTAGGGATGAGTATCGCGGCTACGGTAGCACACTTGCGACGCCGACCCTAACCGCAAATCTCCAGGTCGCCAAGGGTGCACGACAGGCAAGTGAAAGCGGGGTCCTCGACAGTTTCTCCCTAGCTGGAAAAATGTAAGACTCCAGTCTGGCTGAGAAGTTCCAGACGGTTGCCGTGGGCAGAGCTGGGGGGTATTTCTTACGGGAACCCGACTCCCCTACATCAGTGGCGATGGGACGGTCCTGGCACTGGCTGGGGGCGCGTCAGGGCCAGGAAGGTGGTCAGGGCTAGTGTGTCGGTCGCCAGGATCATAGAGGAAGGACTCTCCCCTCTGAAGAAGACGTTGAGCCAGCGTGACGGCTCCGCCATGCATTCTCTACTTCCAGTATCGGCCTGGAAGCGTCAGGAGTTCGATTTCATGACTGCTGTGAGCCTGATATCCTTCGGCCCAGGGCTGATGGCTGAGGCCGTGGTAGGGCGAGACCAGAAGTACCCGCATGGAGGCTATAGGTTACAGGTTACCGGTTGCAGGTTACCGAAATGAGGTTGATTGGCTTCGCCAGGGCAAAACACTCGGGCTTATGTGGCCTTTCCATCGATGCTCAGCTATCTCACGTAGGGGGATTTGATGCTGAGTCGTCTCCGCAGGAATTGTGAGCGCCAGCACCCATATCTACAATGTGACGTTCCCTCTCGCAGTGGCCACCATCTGCTCGCAAAGTGCCTGAGGGACTACTGGGGAGAACGATTCCGCTATTGTGAATGGTATGGACATTGCCGCCGGTCTCCTTGCTCCAATCTCAAAACCAATTGGCAGAAGAATCATGACTTCCAGCTGTCGCTGCTGCGGGTGCCGGAGAGACGATATGTGGTCCAATATCGTCACCCGATTGAGGGCATTGTTTCCTGGTACCTGTGGGAGCTGAAATGGGGGATACCAGCAGATCGCAACGGGCTCTTAAAGACGAGAATCTTACGGAAGATACCCAAATGGCCAAGCATCGCTCGGCTTTTGAATCCTGACTCTGAAGCGCGCTGGCATGAGGTCTTTTGGTTGAAATTGGACTTCTGGAAGGAATTCGTCTGCAAGTGGGTCATCGATAACACCTATCACAACGCGTACCTTCTCCCCTGCGATCGCTTCACGTCTCAGGGCGAACGGGAAGTTAAGAGTGTGATTCGTTTCGTTTGTCCCGAGACGGTTGTGGACGAAGTGAAGATCGAGCGGATCGTGGCTCAGCACGGGTTCTCGCGAACGAAAAGTATAGGTCATTTCAGATACTACGATGCGAAGCTCATACGACAGGTGGAGGATGATGTGCGTGAGGAGATGGCCTTACTGGGAATAGAGACTATTCTTAAGGAGCCGTCAACCTGAGTGCTTCGGGTCCGGGAACCCTCAAAGACAGAGGCGCTGAAAGGACTGGCACCAAGTTCTTTGCTTACTCCTCTGGGAGCCGGACACAGTGGCTTTGCTCTACTCGGCCGGCTGGTTGATACAGTCCCTGCCTACTGGATTGAGCTGGGTACGAATACCAGGGCCATTCCGCCTTGCATTGAGTCGTTGATGTCTTTTTGAGCGAGTCAGGAACTGTGTCTGCTGTGAAGGGGCCAGCGTGCGTCAGTCACGATGGGTCGTGCACCTGTCGCTAGGCTGAGATGGTCGGGGATGATGTCGTGGTGCGCTTGACCGTCCTCTCGATCGAGCATAGAATCCTGCGGAAAGCAGAATTAGAGGAAGGAAGTGGTCATGAACAGGTTCGGTGTTTTGGGGTGCTTTGCGATTCTCTCCCTCTTCGGCGTCCTACTTATTGGCCAGGGCCAGGTGAACGCGGCAGATTCAATCGAGATAGATAGCCGTGCCCAGCTCTTTGTCGATGAAGTGCTTGTTGATCGCATGGAACGAGTCTGGCTGAGCAGCGGTGGCGCCTACAACACCAGACCCAAGAAGGTTCCAGAGAACCCGATCATGAAACCAGATCGCCCCTGGGAGGGATTCCTTGTCCTGCAGCCGGGAAGTGTCATCTACGACGAACAGGACCAACTGTTCAAGATGTGGTACAACACCCTTCCCGAAAGCACTCCCTCCGATATCGATCAGTTCATCTGCTATGCGATCTCCAAGGATGGAGTCCATTGGGAGAAGCCCGAGCTCAACCTGGTTGAGTTTCAGGGTTCGAAGGCCAACAACATCCTGTTCCGCTGGTCGAATTGGACGCATGCTGTCATCGACGATGGCAGCGACACCGATCCCAGCCGCCGTTTCAAGATGGCCTATTGGCAGACCGAGGATCGGGACAGGTGCGGAATCTGGTCAACTTTCTCGCCGGATGGGATTCGGTGGACAGACATTCCCAACAACCCGGTGGTTCCCTGCTGGGCTACAGGGGACACCTTCAGTGTGACCCGAGATCCAGTCTCCAAGCAGTACTGGCTGTACCACAAGACCAGCCCCGGAGGGCCGCGCAAGGTATCCCGTCTGATCAGTGACGATTTCATCCACTGGAGAGACGACCGTCTGGTCCTGGAGCCCGATAAGAACGACCCACCCGGGACCGAGTTCTACGGGCTGTCCGCGTTCCCCTATGGATCGCAGTATCTGGGTCTGGTCTGGGTATTCCACACCGCCCAACAGACCATGTACTCCCAGCTGGTCTCTAGCCGTGACGGTGTCAAGTGGGAGCGGAGTGTTTACCGCAGGCCTTTCATCGTGCTGGGATATATGGTCAACCATTACGTCGGCAAGAGCTTTGATAGCGGCATGGTCTTTCCGGTATCGGATCCGGTGGTCAAGGACGGGGAGATCTGGTTCTACTATTCCGGCTTCGACAATCTTCACAATGCCTCGGGTGAAGAGCATACGGGCCAGGTCGGACTGATGAAGATCAGAGAGGACGGGTTCACGTCTCTGGACGCGACTGCGGAAGGCTATGTCCTAACGCACCCTCTTCGGTTCAAGGGAGGCAACCTCTACGTCAACGTCGGGATTTTGCCTGGTGGGAAAGACGACTCGAAGGCGCCCTGGAAGGGTATCTTCAACGACAACCCTAACTCAGATGGCCATTTTCGGGTCGCAGTCCTGGATGAGGGAGGTAGTCCCATTGGCGGCTATGAAGCCTCGAGCTCGAAATTGTCCCCGACCGGAGGGGTGTACCAGAAGGTTTCCTGGGGGGCGAATCAAGATATCGGCGCGCTCGGAGGAAAAGAGGTCAGGCTCAAGTTTATCTTCAGCCGGTCCAGACTCTACTCGTTCAAGATCAAGTAGACCCCTGAAACCAGTCTGCGAACCCGACACAGATCTCCGGTCGGGGGCTGCAGAAAAACCAGGATCAGGCCCTGGAGCCGCCGAACGATCCCCAGGGAGCCTTGTCCATCACCTTCTCGGCGAAGCGAAGAAAGTTGGATCCCAGGATCTTCCTGATGTCCCCATCACTGAATCCCCTGCAAACCAACCCTACAGTCCAGTAGGGCCAGTTGGTCCAGTCCATTGGGTGGGGTGTGTAGTTGGGAAGATAGGTGACGTCGGTGCCGATCCCCACATGGTCGATGCCAGCGACGCGCACCGCGTGCTCCAGGTGCCGGTACCAGTCGTCGAAGTTTGGATAGACCTGCTCCGAAAGCCGGCGGGGCCAGACGTACACTCCCACCAGTCCTCCCTTGTCTGCGAGTAGTCTCAGGTATTCATCGTCGATATTGCGATTGTCCGCGTCGTCATAAATTTGCTCGCAGGCGGTGTGACTATTGATGACGGGCTCATTGGAGCTCTCTATTGCCTCCAGGGAAGTGCGGCGGCTGGCGTGGGCCAGATCCACGATCACGCCCAGCTCGTTCATGCGGTGGATTGCCTCCCTCCCCTCCAAGGTTAGCCCTCCGTCATCCAAGTGCTCGCAGGTGGACCCCAGTGCGGTGCTGTGTCGATGAGTCAACTGAGCTATCCTGATCCCCAGTCCGTAGAACAGGTCAAGATTGTCGAGAGATTGCTCCGGAACCCAGAGGTGGTGTACTCCCTGCAGTTGGGAAACAACACCCAGTTTCTTCTGCCTCTGGGCTCGGATCAGGTCGCTCGCGCGGGAGATCCGAATCGTGTCGTTCCAGTTTGAATAGACCAGCTGGGATCCGGCCATGAATCTCAGAGATTGATTCAGGGTGTAGTGGCCGGCGTTGTCTTCGACCACTAGATCCAGTCCGGTCAGCTGGTAGAGTCCGCGAGCAATCCTCTTCCATTCAGGATCGAAGGCCGACTCGAAGGTCTTCAGCCGGCGCCAGCGTCGCCTGACTTGATGGGCGATCTCACGCCCACTCTTCTTATGATTCGAGAGCTTCTGCTGCAGCTGATCTAGCTCTTTTTGCAGACGTTGGCCCCTGGGACCTACGGGCGCCGATGTCCACACACAGCCCATCAGATCTGCTACGTAGCTGTCGTAATGGAGCTGGAGACCGTGCTCCAGCTGTGCCCGAGTTGGTTGCAGTTCCTTGAGGATCGTCGCGCGTCCGGCTTCTATCCGATCACGGACGTCCTTGGGAAAGCCGTACTGAGCCAGGTCCGGGGGAGCCGTCTCGGCTGGAACGGCTGGGGCGATGGTTGCACCGAGAACAGATCCACCTAAGAATGTGCGCCTGGACACTGATAAGGACATCATCTTTCGATCTCCACAAGGCTGATTTGCTTTGGCAATTGCCGCTGGTCCAGAATACTCGAACGGGCGGGGCGCTGGCTAGTTTTGGTGGGGGAGGAGGTTTTAGATTGGCTAACCCAATACGAAACGGGCGACTGATGGGAAAGAGGAGCATAGTCACAGGCTCGGCCATGGGATTGGGCGAGGCCGTGGCGCGGCGTTTCGCACACGAGGGCGCAGCAGTGGTCTGTGTTGACGTCAAGCCAGTGCCCAATGAGCAAACAGTCCAGTCCCTTCTGGACCAGGGAGGACAGGCCTACTCGGTGATCGGAGATGTATCGAGTTCGGCAGATGTCCAAAGAATGAGCGAGGAAGCGGAGGATCTCCTGGGGGGCATCGACGTCTTGGTCAATAATGCCGGTGTGATTCCGTCCAGGGAGACCGTGGTCGAGACAACCGAAGCTGATTGGGACGAAACCTTGCGAGTCAATGCCAAGGGGACCTTTCTCATGAGCCGTTCCATCATTCCCAGGATGATCCAGGCCGGAGGCGGGTCCATCGTCAACATGTCGTCAATCGCGGGGTTGGTAGGGCTTCCAGTTCGACCTGCCTACTGTGCCTCGAAAGGAGCTGTGTCTCTTCTGACCCGGCAGATGGCGGTTGATTTCGGGAAACACAAAGTCAGGGTAAACGCCATCAATCCTTCCTTCGTCGTGACCGATATCAATCGCGAGATGTTCGACAAGCTCAAGGCCGATTCTAAGGGATGGCAGGACATGCTCGATCTTCATTCGCTAGGTCGACTGGGTGAACCGGACGACATCGCCCACGCGGCGGTCTATCTCGCTTCAGACGAGTCACGCTGGGTTACGGGAGTCTTGCTGCCGGTAGATGGGGGCTACACCGGGAGATAGTAGGTCTCCGGTGGCGGTGGCCTCCGGGCCACCGTGTATCGAGCCAAAGGCTCGAAAAGAAGAATACTTCGGCCTGGAGACCGAACCCACTTCCGCCAGCCGCAGGAACCAAATGAAGTTGCAGGTTAGTGCGGCCTCCGCCTGCGCTGGATCATTCAGGAAGAAACGTCAACATCCCGTAGTGGCACGGGCATCCCTGCCCGTGATGGCCGGCCCGTGGAGCTAGAGGCTCCACAATCACGGCCTGGAAGGCCGTGCCACGGTTTTCACAGACAAAGGACGTTCAGACGTTCAGACGATTTTTTGAAGTTTCAGGTCAGTCCCGCCCCCGCTATGCGGCTCTATTCGAGAGCGAAACTTCCCGAGCCATGGAAGCCTGAAGCGCAAGCGAGGGGTTGGGGAACACCCCGAATTCCCCCGGCTTGGCTGCTTGCCACGCTCAGGCCCCTTCGTCCCCCATTGCGCTGCCCTCCAACCCCTCGCACGCGCGTCAGGCTTCCTCACGTTTAGCATTTTGGGGCGATCTGGAGGTGCGAATTCCGAATGAAGTTTCAGTTTAGTCCCACCCCCAGGAAGCGCTGGCCCCATTCGAGAAAGAAACTTCCGGCTACTGGGGATTTGTGCTGTTTTCCGGCTCTCTCCTCGGAAGCTGGGCTTATTTTGCTAACGGCTCAAGTCGTTCGCGGCTCTGTCGAAATTGGCTTCGTAAGGCTGGTAGTTCACCCGTTGGCGGCACCTTCGGAGGATAGGAGACGTGCGACGTGCAGACGTTCGGACGTTGCGACGAATCATCCAGGTTTTAAGTCAGGCCCCGCTTTCAAAATACCCTTCCCTCTCGATCTGGCTAGCCGCCCACTTCTTGTCCTCTGCAGACATCGGTCTTAGCGGCGGGCGAGGATCGCTGGATCTGAGGAATCCAAAGCACCCGATCAGGGACTTATCGACCGCCACGTCAGTGTATCCTCTCCGACTGAGCGGCCAATAGAGCGTGTCCATGAACCGGTCGAGCTCTTGGTCCATGGCCTCTGCCTTCTGCCAGTCCTGAGCTTCACAGGCCTCGAACCAGCGCAATACGAATTGTGGGGCGAGGCTCGTCATGAGCGAGAAGGCCCCGTAGCCACCAAGCTTCATTGAGCGAACCATCCAGTCGTCCAGCGTGAGATGTCGAAGCGAGGATGAATGCTGCTGAAGACCCTCCCAGAATTGCTGATTCATATTGCCCTGCTTGGTTCCCCAGAAGTTGGGGATGTCGAGCATGGAGGCGTAGTCCTCTGGCTGAAAGCGGACACCGGGGGCATAGTCCGTGTTGTAGTGGACGATGCCCAGGACTGGGCAGGCTTGGGCGATTGTCCGGAGGGCCGAAATCCTTTCGCCCGCGCTCAGAGGGATGAAGTAGGGAGGGACGATAAGCGCACAATCTATCCCTGCGTCAGCGAGCCACCGGACTGTTTCGACGGCTTCTCCTAATCGCGGCGTCGCACAACCGACT
>Ga0310342_100000968_pt1 | contig 17287 bp, 11 predicted proteins | sample S15DNA20500_MG_FD_206155 | JGI IMG/M metagenome (GOLD analysis project Ga0310342, IMG submission 206155) | Marine microbial communities from station ALOHA, North Pacific Subtropical Gyre - S1503-DNA-20-500_MG | ecosystem: Environmental > Aquatic > Marine > Oceanic | place: Pacific Ocean: North...
TGGATCGCTGGCATCTAATGCTTTTGGACTTTCAGCTGCTGCCACAGGGTCAGAAGCTGAAGCTGTATAAGCTCCTCTTGAAACAAATATCCAACCATCAGTACCTATATATTTAATACCGTTGGTATAACCTCCACTGCTGGTGTACATGGTTATGCCATTTTCGTATTCTGCTTTTGACATAAAATCACTATGAACATTCCAAAGTCCTGATTTTGGAAATTCTGCAACGGCTTGCACGGATATTGGACCCGTTAATTCGGTATCCATACCCCAAGCAGCAGAGTCGTAATGATGTTGCCCCCATCCAGTAATCATCCCCGATCCGAATTGTTCAATACGCAACCAACCGGGTCGGCTATAATCATGTTGCGGATGCACACCGATTTCAGTATAATCCATCAATGGAGTTTGACCTAACCACATATCGTAATTCAAATTTGAGGGTACTGACATTTTATGGGCTTCGGGTCCTGACGGATCACCTGGAAGACCTACTTTTACCGTATGTAATTTTCCAATTCTGCCATTACGGACTAATTCGGCGGCAATCCTAAATTGAGCCATGGAGCGTTGTTGTGTGCCTACTTGTAAAATAGTACCTTTTTTTTGAATGATATTGCTTAAAATCCGTCCTTCTTCAACAGTAAGTGATGTTGGTTTTTGCAAATAAACATCTTTACCCACTAAGGCTGCTTCAATAGCAGATTGCGAATGCCAATGATCTGGTGTGCTAATAACAATAGCGTCAATATCTTTATTTTCCAACATTTTTTTATAGTTTCCATACATTTTTACATCTACCGCCTTATTGCTTCCTGTTTTTTTACTGTAATAAGTTTCCACTAATTTTTTGGCATCTTTCATACGGTTACTGTCCACATCGCAAACTGCGATAAGACGAGCATTATCATATTGCATTACGCCAGGCATATCATGATCACGAGCAATACGTCCACAGCCAATTTGTCCAATGTTTATTTTTTTATTAGCCGTAGTTTTTCCAAATATTCCAGAAGGTAAAATGGTTGGGGCTAAAAATGTTGCAGCACTTGCTGTCGACGTTTTCTTGATAAAATTTCTTCTTTGCATTTTATTTATATTATTAAGTTTTGAGTTCGGAGTTAAAAAAACTCAAGACTCCGAACTAATTTAATTATTTTTCCATCTTCAAGATCCAAAGAATACCACCTCTTAAATGTTTTCTAAAAGTGGGATCGTCATAGGTTTCGGAATCATGACCTAAAGCCGTATACCATTGTCTGGCTCCTTCAAATTCATGTGACCAGCACAGCGGAAAATAATCGCCAAAAATATCATTTGGGTATTCTACTTTTTTCTTATCCTCAACCGTTCTTAAATCAGCTGCTAGCAATACTTTTATATCAGGATTTAGGTTATTGGAATAATAACATTCATCATTAACTTCCCATACTTTATCCAAAAAATAGGTTGAAGGATGATTTTTATTAACTACGACCACATCAAATTCCTGATGAGGTGCATGGCGAACAAATTTACCACCGACCAACGCCCAATACCAAGGCCAATCCCTTTCTACGGCATTTGCGGAATGAATAGCTATAAAACCCCCGCCAGCTTTGATATAGTTTTGAAAGGCTATTTTTTGGTCTTCGGTATCAAATACCTCATTATTGGCATTAGAAAAAATAATAGCATCGTATTTTGCCAAGGTTGCTTCTGTAAAAAGCGAAACGTCTTCACTGGTATCAGTATCAATATTTTCTGCTTTACAAATTTCTTTTAAAGCTTTTATGCTATTAGGAATGTTTTGATGGACAAAACCCTTTTCCCCATTTAGTGATAAGCCATTTTTTGTAAATATCAATACACGTTTTTTCTTTACTACTGGATTATTGTCTTCAGTATTATTTGCTTGTAGATTAACTGCCAAAATTAGACAGAAAATAAATAGAAGAGTTTTCTTCATTTGTTTTTTATATTGTGGTTTCTTATTGATTAAATTAATTATTTTTATAATTATTCTAATTTAGATTAAAATGAAAAAATTACTATTAATTCTAACAATTTTTTCCAGGTATATGGGTTTTATATAGTAGTTGTATTTTATAAATGTTTTATAATTCCATTTAGCTATTGAAGCTAATCCTTTAGCATATAGTATTTTTTCTTTTGATTTCATCATAATTTAAATTGACTCACTTTTGCTTTTGTTAGATTTTTGTTTGGAATCAAGACACACTTCCCCCATAGGAGGAAGGTATTTTGCTTCCGTTGAGTCGTTACCAAGCCATAGAGCTCCAACTATACAACAATGCTCTAATTTGAGAGATGGGTACTTGTATAGTTAGTACCCCCCGCAAGGCATCTCTCCTGCACTTACCTTGTCCCTATATGCTACTTTCTTAGAACTTTAAAACACAAACCGAAAGGTATTTAGTCGAAAAATTTGGATCTGTAGACTTAACTACATACATATAACGCCATAGAAATTAATTTTGCGTTTTGGTATAAAAAATTTAGATTGTAATGTGAAAAAACTATTAATTGTATTAATTCTCTTCTTTAGCTACGCTTCTTATAGCCAAAGTGTAGAGAAATTTGTTAAGAAGGGTATGGAAAAATTAGAAAAATTGGATTTCAAAGGTGCTATAAAAGACTATACCAAAGCCATAGAACTTGCTGCTCCTAATTATGTACAACCCAACATCATTGACTATCAGGAAAAAGATTATTATGAGTATGCAGCTGCTTACTATAATAGAGGAAGAGCAAAACGTTCTTTAGAAGATTATAAAGGTGCTATTGCTGACTATACTAAAGCCATAGAGCTTACCCCTGAATTTGTTATGGCTTATAACAATAGAGGGAATACGAAGGCTGATTTAGAAGATTATGAGGGTGCTATTGCTGACTATACTAAAGCCATAGAGCTTACCTCTAAGGTTGAAAATCAAAATGTTTTATTAAAAAATAGGGGGAATACAAAGACTGATTTAGAAGATTATGAGGGTGCTATTGCTGACTATACTAAAGCAATTGAACTTGATTCTGATGATGCGAACGCTTACTTTTATAGAGGAGATGCAAAAGAAATGCTTGGGGATTTTAATGGAGCTTGTGAAGATTGGAAAATTGCCGTGAGCCTTGGAAATGAAGAAGCTAAAAAATGGGTTGCTAATCAATGCAATTAAATAAGTCACTAACCCCACTCCCCTTTTGAATTTTCCTTGGATGTTTTTTAGATTTAATTAATACTTTTTAAGGCTTTTCTAAGTAGAGGGATTATTTGACTTTCGTCGGTAGTTTCAACAATTTTAATATCCTCACCTTGGTATTTTCTTACCAAGTTTCGATACTCTGCAAGTCCCCAATCTTGCGTTAGTGAACGACTACCTGGAATGGGTGATTTAGTAGCATCATATCTACACGCTCCTGGTGCAAAGTGAATAACTGTCCACTTTTTTCTCTTTAATTCTATGATGAAATCATCATCATTTGTAACTGAAAGCATTTCAGGGTTACCCAATATTGGTGATAATAACTCAATTGCACGTCTACCCATTTCTGGATCGCATCCTCTTACAAGAATACCCTTATTCGAGTTGTCACCTACTTGCGTATTGTCAATACCATCGCTAATATGTCCTATTAATATATCTCTTGAATTTATTTTCATATTGATTTAATATAATAAAGCAAAGATAAAAAAGTTTGTAAAACTTGTAAAAAAACAAAGTCAATAAATAAATTCTATAAACGAACAAATAAAACCCCTTCATTTCACTATCTAACCCCACTCCCCTTTTGAATTTTTCTTGGATATGTTTAGATTGTAAGAATTAAAAAATCTTATAAATTTAAAATATACCAAAATGAAAAATTTTTTATTAATAATATTATCAATAACAATATTTTCTTGTGCAGATAACACAAGTAAAAAATCAGAATTCCAAATTGGAATTATTGAGAGTAATGATTCTAAATCACAAGCTATGGATAACTTCACAAAAGCATATTTAGAAAATAATTTAGAAACTCAAATTGACTTATTTACTGAAGATGCTATAATTCATATCAATAGCAATGATGTTTCGCCTGCTCAAATGATAGAAGAATTTTCAAGAGACAAAGAATTTTATGACAATGTTGAAAATCTTGAAAGAGCTACTGCTACTATGACTTTTGAGGATGGTGATGTTTATTCAAACTATTGGTTTACTTGGAAAGCAACAAGTAAGTCTACAGGTGTAACAATTAGCAATCCTGTTTACTCTTGGTTTAAATGGGATGGAGACAAAGTAAGTGAAGGAGCTTTTATTTTTGACCCAACAGAATATGTTGCAAATATGCCTCAATGAAATCCAAAAGGTGCCAAATAAGTGCCAAGATTTTATATCTTTATATACAAGTAATTGAAAGGTAATTAAAGAAAAACCGTCAAATAACGTGTTTAAACAGTGGAGCCAGAGGGAGTCGAACCCTCGACCTCTTGACTGCCAGTCAAGCACTCTAGCCAGCTGAGCTATGGCCCCATTATATTTTTTTTTATAGATTTACATACTCAAAATCAATAAACCCAAAAAATGATGAAAAATATCTTAATATCACTTCTACTAATTTGTGCCTTATCTACAAATAACGCTTATGCAAACATAGATACGATTGACCAAAAAAATGACACAACCAAATCAAAAAAGAAAAAAAAGAAAGGTCTTCCTCTTGTTCCAGAAAGGAAAATAAGGATAACTACTGAAGTAGGAACTTGGATATCCTTAGATGTAAGTCCTGATGGTAATAATATTGCTTTCGATTTATTGGGTGATCTTTATTTGATGCCGATTACAGGTGGAAAGGCAAAAAGAATTACACAAGGAATGGCTTATGATTCTCATCCTAAATTTTCTCCTGATGGAAAAGATATTCTTTTTATTTCAGATAGGAGTGGTGGATACAATGCATGGATTCTAAACTTAGAGACAAAAGATACTTCACAAGTAACAAAAGGGAATAGTGATAGTATGCAGTCTGCTGAGTGGACCCCAGATGGAAATTATATTGTTGCTAGCAAAGGAAAAAGAAATTTAAAACTACATCTTCATCATAGAGAAGGTGGATCTGGAGTGCAGCTAATAAAAAAGCCAGATAATTTAAAGACTGTTGAACCAGCATTTGGAAAAGATGAAAAATATATATGGTATTCCCGTAGAACTAACTCATGGCAGTATAATGCTAGAATGCCTCAGTATCAACTAGCAACCTATGACAGAGAAACTGGTGAAGCTGAAACTCAAACTTCAAAATATGGTTCTGCATTCTCTCCTACTTTATCTTCTGATGGAAAATGGTTGGTTTACGGAAGCAGATGGAACGATGAAACGGGATTAATTGCAAGAGATTTAAACACAGGAGATGAAAAATGGTTAGCTTATCCCGTTCAAAGAGATGATCAGGAATCACAAGCCACTTTAGGTGTTCTTCCTGCTATGTCATTCACACCTGATAATGAAAATATTGTAGCTTCTTATGGAGGAAAAATTTATAGCATCAATATAAATACTGGAAGTGAAACAAATATTCCATTCAAAGTTGATGAAGAATATGAATTAGGCCCCCAATTAAAATTTAATTACCCAATAGAGGATGTGTCAAAGGTAAAAGCTACTCAAATTAGAGATACTAGAGTGTCTCCTGATGGATCAAAAATTGTATTTACAGCATTTAATAGATTGTATTTGATGAATCTTTCAGACAGCATACCTAAAAGATTGAGCAAATTAAACATGACTGAAGCGATGCCTAGTTGGAATGGGGATGGAACATATGTTGCATTTGTTACATGGGATGATAAAAGTGGAGGAAGTATTTATAAAGTAAATACTTCAGGAAAACCTAAACCAATAAAACTGACGACTGAATCTGCGGTTTATACCGAACCAGTATGGAATAACAATTCCTCAAAAATTGTTTTCCTTAAAGGAACAAGACAAAGTTTTTCAGATGGTACTGGTCCTCGTTCTTTTAAGACTCAAAATGAATTATGTTGGATTTCTTCAAACGGAGGAAAAGTAAATGTTATTGATAAAGCAAAGGGGAGATTTTATCCTCATTTTATTAAAAATGAAGATAGAATATATTTATACAGTGGGTCAAAAGGATTACTTTCCATCAGATGGGATGGAACCGATGAAAAAGAAATTATAAAAGTAACAGGAATTAAAACCTATAATGCTAAAAATCCATCTACAGCTAGTATTGTTTATATGGCACCAGAAGGAGATCAAGCTCTTGCAAAAATAAACAATGAAATTTATTCTTTCACTGTCCCTTTTTATGGTGGAGAATCTATTACGATTGAATTGTCTGATGCAGAAAAGGCTGCTTTTCCTGCAAAAAAATTAACCACACTGGGTGGTGAATTTCCTAGTTGGAAAAGTGACGCATCCGAAGTTTATTGGTCATTGGGAAATGCTTTTTTTAAATATAATTTTGATGAAGCAAAGTTAATGGAAGAGGATGAAGAGGAGGATGAGGATGAGGATGAGGATAAGGGTGAAGATGAGGATGAGGGTGAAGATGAAGAAGAAGAAGAAGATGAAGATAAATACTCCCCAAAAGAGATAAGAATTTCTGTTTATGTTGATAAAAATAATGTGGAGGGTAAAGTACTTTTATCAAATGCAAAAGTTATCACAATGAACGGTAATGAAATTTTTTCTACTGGTGACATTTTAATAGAAAATAATAGAATATCATCTGTGGGAAAAACTGGAAGTATTGAGATTGATAAAAAAACTGTGGTTTTAGACATGAGTGGTAAAACCATAGTACCAGGTTTTATAGATACACATGCACATATGTGGCCATCATGGGGTATCCATAAAAATGAAATATGGATTTATGCTGCCAACCTAGCTTATGGAGTAACAACAACCCGTGATCCTCAAACAGCCACTACAGATGTCTTAACCTATTCTGACATGGTAGACGCAGGCCTTATGTATGGTCCAAGAGTATATTCTACAGGACCAGGTGTAGGATATTGGGCTTATAATATTAAAAGTTTGAAACAAGCGAGAAAAATTCTAAGACAGTATTCAGAATATTATGACACTAAAACAATAAAGATGTATAGAACTGGAAACAGAAAACATAGACAATGGATTATTCAAGCAGCAAAAGAGCAGAAATTAATGCCAACTACTGAAGGAGCTTTGGACATTAAACTGAATCTTACTCAAATAATTGATGGATATCCAGGACATGAACATAGTTTTCCTATATATCCTTTGTATCAAGATTTTATAAAACTCGTTGCAGAATCCAAAACAGCATATACTCCAACTCTACTAGTAGCTTATGGCGGTCCATGGGCTGAAAATTATTATTACGCGACTGAAAATGTTAATGGTGATAAGAAACTTAACTTTTTCACTCCAAAATCTGAACTTGATGCACTTTCTAGAAGAAGAAATGCCGGATGGTTTATGAAAGAAGAACACGTATTTGATGATCATGCAGTATTTGTAAATGATTTAGTCAAAGCTGGTGGAATAGCAGGAGTAGGATCTCATGGGCAGTTACAAGGATTAGGATACCATTGGGAACTTTGGAGCATGCAATCTGGAGGCCAATCTGAACACGATGCCTTAAAAGTAGCTACAATACTTGGAGCGGAAGCAATAGGATTAGAAAATGATTTAGGAAGTATAGAATCTGGAAAATTAGCAGATTTAGTAATTCTTAATGATGATCCTCTAGAAAATATCAGAAATACAAATAGCATTCACATGGTTATGAAAGATGGTAGATTATATAATGCTAACAATCTGAATGAAATCTATCCAGAAAACAAAAAAGCTTTGGAATTTGATTGGCATGAGATGAAGCCAGTAAATATACCTGGAATAAAATAAATTTTATTTAAGACTGCACGTAAATGATAATAAGTTGGATTAACTCTCTAAAAGGAAACTTTTATTTTCGAAACATAATATTTAAAGAAATAAATTGATGAATATTTTTTTTTGTAGATTTACCCATTCCAAAAACTAAAATAATAGTTATGAAAAATTTATTACTCTCACTTCTATTATTTATTACTTACTTTAATTGTGCATTTGCTCAAAAAGAAGATAAAAAAACTGATGAGAAATCAAAAATTAAAGATTATAATAAAGTTATTGATTCAACATATACTACAGACGAAGGACTATTTAAAGTACACTCAAATAAAGAAAAATATTTATATGAAATATCCCCTAATCTCTTTGATAAAGAAATGCTTATGGTTACAAGAATTTCTAAAACTGCAAATGGTATTGGTTATGGGGGACAAAAAATTAATTCTCAAGTTTTAAGATGGCAAAAAAAATATAATAAAATTTTATTGAGAATAGTAAGTTATGAAAATATAGCAAATGATTCATTACCGATAGCTAAATCAGTTAAAAACTCAAATTTTGAACCAATTTTATATTCTTTTGATATAAAAACCTATAATTTAAAAGACAGTTCTGCCGTTATTGATGTTACATCTTTCTTTACTGAAGATGTAAAAGCTATAGGTTTTCCTGAAAGAAGAAGGAAGCAATTGAAAATAACTTCGCTGGATAAAAAAAGATCGTTCATAGAATCTATAAATAGTTTTCCTATCAATATTGAAACTAGAAATGTTCTTACCTATAAATCATCAGAACCACCATCATTAAGTAATTCTCAAACTATAAGTTTGGAAATCAATAATTCAATGCTTCTGCTTCCTGAAAATAAAATGCAGTCTAGACTTAGAGATAGAAGGGTAGGATATTTTTCTCAATCACAAACAGACTATGGTCTAGATGAACAAAAAGCAAAATCAACAACTTATATAAAAAGATGGAAATTAGTTCCAAGTGATATTGAAGCTTATAATAGAGGAGAGCTTGTAGATCCAATTAAACCAATTGTCTATTATATTGATCCTGCTACACCAGAAAAATGGAGAAAATATCTTAAAGAAGGCGTTGAAGATTGGCAAGTTGCATTTGAAGGAGCAGGCTTTAAAAATGCAATCATATGTAAATATCCCCCTACCAAAAAGGAAAATCCTAATTGGAGCCCTGAAGATGCAAGGTATTCAGTAATAAGATATTACGCCTCAAACATTCAGAATGCATATGGCCCACACACTGCAGATCCTAGAACAGGAGAAATTCTTGAAAGTGATATTGGTTGGTATCATAACGTAATGAATCTATTAAGAAACTGGTATTTGGTACAAACATCAGCTGTAAACAAATCATCTAGAGGAGTAAAATTTGAAGACGAAGTTATGGGACAACTTGTTAGATTTGTTTCTGCTCATGAAGTTGGTCATACTATTGGCCTACAACATAATATGGGATCTAGTTATGCTTACCCTGTTGATAGTTTAAGATCTAAAAATTTTACATCTTTTCACGGTGTTGCCCCTTCAATAATGGATTATGCAAGATTTAATTATATTGCTCAACCGGAAGATAGTGTAACAAATTTTTATCCTATGGTTGGCACATATGATAAGTGGGCAGTGAAGTGGGGCTATACATATTTTGATGGTGAAAGCACTAAATCAGAACAAAAAATACTTAATGATTGGATTAAAAGTCATTCTGGTGATTATGAATATTGGTTTGGATATAACAACCGCATAGATCCAAGATCGCAAACTGAATCAATAGGAGATGATAATATGAAAGCTAGTTATTATGGATTGGAAAATCTAAAAAGAATTCTTCCTAATTTAATGAAATGGTCCTATGAAGAGGGGAAAGATTATGATGATTTGAAGGAACTATATCTAAATGTTATTTCTCAAGTCAGAAGATACATAGGTCATGTTTCAACAAATGTCGGGGGAATTTTTGAAGATATTAAAAGTTATGATCAAGAAGGACCAATATACGTTCATGTACCAAAAGAACAGCAAAAAAGAGCAATCACTTTTTTAAATTCTTACGTGTTTAGTTCTCTTGAATGGATGGTAGATTATGAGATTCTTGAAAAAATTGAAAATATAGGTTCTGTTGAAAGAATAAGAGGGATCCAAATGTATGCTTTAAATAGGTTATTTGATTACTCAAGATTAGCTAGAATGATTGAAAATGATCAAAAAAATAAAAGTTTAGCATATAGTATTAATGAAATGATTCAGGATTTAAATAAAGTGATATGGAAAGATCTAAATTCAAACACAAGTATCAATTTATATAATAGAAATTTGCAAAAAGGATATGTTAATATCCTATTTAATATAATGAAAGAAACGAAAACTCAATCTGCTTATTCAAAACGAAATGGAGCCAATATAAAATTTGATGAATCTGATATAAGACCTGTTATTTTATCTGAATTGATGAGTTTACAGAAAAAAATTAAGTCTGGACTTAAACAAGTAAAAGATAAAAATACAAAAGACCATCTTAACTATTTAAATCTGTTAATAAGAAAAACTATAGAAAATATATTAACCGAATAATACTATAAAATTCTCCTGATTACTCTAATTCTCCTAAGGTAATATTCTCTGATCAATTGTGTTTCTATAACACCTTTGCTTGAAGAAGCATGTATAAAATCAATATTATCATTTGACTTCACATCTGATATCAATCCCACATGAGTTATTTTTCTTTTTTTCTTACCAAAAGCGAAAAAAACTAAATCTCCCTCCTTTGATTTTTTTAAATTTACTTTTTTCCCTAGATAAATTTGCTCTGAAGTAGTTCGTGGAATATTAATGCCAACGGATTGAAAAGATCTGACTAATAATCCAGAACAATCCATCCCTTTAGAAGAAGTTCCCCCCCACTTATAAGGAGTTCCTATATAGGTTCTTGCCTTATTAACAATAGTAGAAATATTTTTTTTATTATTAAGTTTTTTAGTTGAAACACAACTAGATAAGGAAAAAATAATTAATATAATATAAAAGCAATATTTCATCTTATTTTTTAAGTATACAAAACAGATCTAAATTATCTTTTAAATCATTATTTAAATGATAATCTTTTTCTGTAATCGAAGCTACTAACTTAGTATCTTGATTTTTTATTTTATTTCTATTTATTCTATTTAGGATTTCATAAGGTATCTTATAAATGCTTGAGGGAAGACATTTTTCTAAATTAAAAACGTCTAATCTTTTAAATTTTTGTACTGATTTCTTATTTACTTCATAATAATTTCTAACCTTATCATTTCCAGTAATTCCTTTCATGTTAAAATCAAGAAATGATTTTGATACAATTTCCTTTAATGATTCTGAAGTATACTCTCTAATATGCCATGGATTTCTTGTGAGTGTCATTAAAATATTTGGAGTGGTTATAAGTGCTGTACCACCCCTTTTTAAGAGTCTATAAATTTCTTTAATGAAAAGCACATCATCTTTAATATGCTCAATCACTTGAAATGAAATAATTGTATCAAAAGAGTTATCAGAAAATAAAGTAACTGGCGGAAAAGATGATGCATAAAACTTATGAGAGGGATATTTTTTCTCAAGTTTATTGACTGAAGACTCAATTTTATCCACTGCAGTAAATGATTTTGCTTTTTTTTCTATTAAATCTATTCCTCTTCCCTCTCCACAACCGAGTTCTAGGACATCACCGCGAACAAAAGGCATAGCATCTACATAGGCTCTGTATAACCTTTGATGCAGAGGATTATCAGAAATAATTTTATCTGAAGTTATTTCAGTAGTATATATTCCCATTATGCAAAAGTAATATTCAATTCATTTTAAATACAATAATTCTTATAAATTGAATACGTATTAGTTAATTAAATATTTTGTATATTAAATAAATGAAAATCTTATATTTCCTCTCATATCCACTTTTATATTTTACATCTTTTATTGCACATAGTCAAGAACATGATCTCCCCCCAGGAGATCCAAAAGGAGGAATAAAAACTAAAATCACTGAATATTCTAAAGAACTAAAAACCTATGATTTTAATGATCCTAATCCTATTCCAGTACTCTTAAATAATCCTAAAATATATCCTTATTTCACTTTTGATGGATATCAAAAAGAAGCTGAAAATAAATCGTTTAAAATAATTGAATTAGAAAATGATTACATAAAAGTATTTGTAACACCAGAACTTGGAGGAAAAGTATGGGGAGCTATTGAAAAATCAACTGGCGAAGAATTTATTTACAGAAATGAAGTGGTAAAATTTAGAAATATCTCAATGCGAGGTCCATGGACTTCAGGAGGTATAGAATTTAATTTTGGCATTATCGGACACCATCCGTCAACCGCCACTCCTGTAGACTACATAATACAAAAAAATGATGATGGGTCGGTGAGTTGTACTGTAGGGAATATAGATTTACCTTCTCGTACACAATGGAGGGTTAAAATTATAGTACGTGATAATTTTGCTTCATTCTTTACAAAGGCACTATGGTACAATCCTTCCCCTGTTCAACAATCTTATTATAATTGGATGACAGCAGCAGCACCTGCCCGTGATGATCTAGAATTTTACACCCCGGGTAATGCTTATTTAGAACACAGTGGTAAATTAAAAAAATGGCCTATAGACTATCAAGGAAGAGATTTATCAAAATACAATCAAAATAATTTTGGTCCTAGTAAATCGTATCATGTAGTTGGTGATTACAATGATTTTTTTGGAGGATATTATAGAAAAGATAAATATGGTTATGGACATTGGGGAAAATACGAGGATATGCCTGGGCAAAAATTATGGCTTTGGTCGCAATCAAGATCAGGTGGTATCTGGGAGGATCTTCTTACTGATACTGACGGTCAGTATATAGAATTTCAAGCAGGGAGATTATTTGTACAATTTTCTCCTGGAGATGATGAAAACCCAATTTCTCAGGTCAGCTTTGAACCATATGTCTCAGACCAGTGGTTAGAAGCATGGTTTCCATTAAAAGAAATTGGAGGTCTAAAAGATGCTTCTCAATATGGTGCGATGAATGTGGAAAGAATTAGTGATACTTTGGAAATAAAGTTAAATCCATTCATTGATATAAAAACAGATCTTGAGGTTATAGTAGATGATAAATTATATCACAGTGAAAAACTAAAATTAAAGCCCATGGACGTTTTTAATTCTAAAATATCATTAGATAAATCAAAAGATTTTGAAATCAGAATTAAAGATTTGGACTTACATTTTATTTCAGAAAGTAGTCAAAAAAATATTTCCCGTCCATTTTCAACAAATGATGAGCTTAAATCGATCAATACAACTCAAAAGTTATATCAAAAGGCAAAAGAAGATATTAGTTATAGAGAATATGAAGCGGCTGAAAAAAAATTGTCAGAAATTATTCTAAAAGATCCTTATCATTTAGAAGCAAGAGCTGAGTTAGGAGAATTATTTTTCAGAAAAGGACAATATGACACAGGATTAAAAATTGTAAATGAAGGTCTTAGTATTGATACATACAACGCATCATTAAACTATATTGCAGGAATAATTTATAAAGCAAAAAATGATAATCTAAATGCTAAAGAAACACTAGGATGGGCATCAAGATCTATAAAATACAGATCTAATGCACTTTCCCAAATAGGAGATATTTATCTGAAAGAAAAAAAATTTAATAAAGCTGTTTCTTATGCTGAAAAGGCATTGAATTTCAATAATAATAACATTCCAGCTTTAGAAATCTTAGCTATAGTATATAGAAAATCCATCAACCAAGATTTTTATATCGATAAACTAACACAAACATTTAGAATGAAAAAAAATGAATTTAAACTTCACAAAAAAGAGAACAAACCCCACAATATTATACTTGATAAAATATATGAAATAGATCCACTCCACCATATCATCCCCTTTGAAAAATATTTGGCTGAACCTAATGAAATAAATAAAAAATTAGTTATAAATTCTCACAGATCAGAATTAGCATATCAGACTTATTTAGAACTCGCAATAAGTTACTATAACAGAGGGCTGATAGATGAAGCAATTACGCTTTTAGAACTTGGCCCAAATGAGACGATTAATATGATCTGGGAAAGTTTTCTCAAAAAAGACAGAGATAAACTCAAAAAAACAATAGAATCGTCCTCTGTTGATTTTATTTTTCCATTCAGAAGAGAAACAATTAAAGTTCTAGAATGGGCAGATTCAATAATATCAGACTGGAAAACTACTTACTTCCTTGCTCTTAATTTGTGGGGTAAAAATAGAATCAAAGAGGCTGAAAAAAAGCTTATCAAATTAAGAGAAAATCCAGATAAGCCTATATTTTATCTGACGAGAGCTCTTCTGCTTGAAAAAAGTCAAAAAAGAGATCCGCTTGAGGATCTCAAAAGGGCATATGATTTGGATTCTAATAATTGGAGAGTAGCAAGAGCATTAACAAAAAATTACTTATCAAAAGAAAAAAACATGGATGCTCTTAGGATAATAAAAAAAGCATACAATAAAAATAAATCTAATTATATAATAGGAATGGATTATGTTAAAACATTGATTCAACTGGAAAAATATAGTTCTGCTATATCTTCTCTTAATAATTTACATATTTTACCTTATGAACATGCTGGAGAAGGTAGAAATTTATATACAAATGCTTATTTTGGTGCAGCTATAGAAGCAATAGATAAAAGTGATTATAATGGTGCAATTGAATTTATTAATAACTCTAAAAAATGGCCTGAAAAATTAGGAGTTGGAAAACCATATACCACAGATGATAGAGTTCAAGATTACTTGCTATACTATTGCTATTCTAAAAAGAAAAATAAAAATGCTAGCAATTATCTTCATAAGATTATCAATTATTCAGAAAGTAATATGGATAAAAAAAGTATTCTACATTGGATAGGATTAATGGCAATAAAAAAAATAAAAGGAAATGAAGAAAGTATAACTTTTTCTAAAAAATTACTAAACTCTAATCATGGTTTATCAAAAGAAACACAATGGATAATTAAAAACTTTTTTAAAAATAATAAAATAACAGAGATAGAATTTGGAGATAATTATAAGCTAATACAAAAATTAATGATTTTAGAATAGATGAATAATAATAAAGGAATCGTATTTGGAACAAGACCTGTCCTTGAAGTAATCAAATCAGAAAAAGAAATTGAAAAAATTTTTATTCAAAAAAACACAAAAAGAGACATACTATTTTCAATCATATCATTATGTAAAAAAAAGAATGTAAATATGTCTTTTGTTCCAAAAGAAAAGTTAAATAGAATAACTAAAAAAAATCATCAAGGTGTTATCTGTTATATTTCTCAAATAGTCTATCAACCAATCGACAGAATTATTCAATCTTGTTTTGAAAAAGGAAAAGAACCTTTAATTCTGATATTGGATAGAATTACAGATATAAGAAACTTTGGAGCTATCACACGTGCAGGAGATTGTTTGGGTGTTGATGCTATTATTATTCCTTCTACAGGAAGCGCATTAATAAGTAGCGATGCTTTTAAAACATCTTCAGGAGCGTTACATCATGTTCCTATATGTAAAGAAAAGAATCTCATAAATACGATTAGATATTTAAAAAATAGTGGTTTGAAAATTGTTTGTTGTACTGAAAAATCAGATAAAGAAATTTATATGTGTAATTATAAAATACCTACAGCTATTATACTAGGATCAGAAGAAAATGGAATTTCAAGTGATCTATTAAAACTATCAGATGAAAAAGTAAAAATACCAATGCTTGGAAAATTAGAATCTCTAAATGTTTCTTCTAGTGCCTCGGTAGTTTTATATGAAGCAGTTAGACAAAGACTAAACTGATTTTAAATTAGTAATTTCTGAACTGCTTCTTATTTTTTTCCCTAAACCATCAATCATTTTAATTCCTAATTTTCGACAAATGATGGATTCAGGACTCTCTTTATTATGTCTATCTCCACCATTAGCAAAAATCTGAGGCTTTATTAATTCAAGTGTTTTACAAACTGTAGTATCTTTATCAATTGATAAAATAGCGTCATCAACCCACATAATAGATTTAACAATTTCAAGTCTATCATTTTCATTCATGAATGCTTTTCCCTTTTTAATTTTACATTGAGTATCATTATTTACGATTACTATTAGTTTTCCACCTAGTTCTTTTGCAAGTCTAATATATTCAAGATGTCCTACATGAATAGGATCAAAATAACCACTGATTGTAACTACTTTCATATGTTAAATATAATTTATTTATAATCAAAGTATTTATATAAATGTTACTAACTTAATATATTATAATTATGAATATATTAATCTTAGGTTCTGGGGGGAGAGAACATGCTTTTGCTTGGAAAATATCACAAAGTCCAAGGTGTGACAAGTTATATATTGCTCCGGGTAATGGAGGGACTCATGAACTCGGAGAAAATGTTAATATTGATATCAATAATTTTGAATTAGTAAAAGATCTAGTAGTATCTAAGAAAATTGGGCTGGTAGTTGTTGGTCCAGAAGATCCCCTTGTCAATGGAATAGTTGATTTTTTTGAAAATTCTTACGAACTAAGAAAAGTTAAAATTTTTGGACCCAATAAATTTGGTGCTCAATTGGAAGGAAGCAAATCTTTTTCAAAAGCCTTTATGAAAAGACACAATATTCCAACAGGTCTTTCCAAAACATTTACTAAAAATGATCTAGAGGAAGGAATTAATTTTTTGATGACTATGTCACCTCCATATGTTTTAAAAGCAGATGGTTTAGCCGCAGGAAAAGGGGTTATTATTTGTAATAATTTAGAGGATGCAAAAAATACTTTTAAAACAATGTTGATAAATGAACAATTTGGAAAAGCAAGTGAGAAGGTTCTTATAGAAGAATTTTTATCTGGCATTGAAGTATCATCTTTTGCTATAACTGATGGAGAAAATTATATTATGCTTCCTGAGGCTAAAGATTATAAAAGGATAGGAGAAAATGACACAGGATTAAATACAGGCGGGATGGGAGCGATCTCCCCTGTTTTCTTTTTTGATAAAGAATTTCAAAAAAAAGTTGAAAAGAAAATAATAAAAAGAACAATTGAAGGACTGAAGAAAGATAAAATAGAATTTAAAGGATTTCTTTTTGTTGGACTTATGAACATCAATGGAGAACCATATGTTATAGAATACAATGTTAGAATGGGAGATCCAGAAACTCAAGTAGTAATACCTAGAATAAATAATGATTTAGTAGATATTTTGATTTCATCAATTGATATGAATTTGAAAAACATTAATATCAAAATAAGGAAAAACACAGCTTCTACAGTAATATTATCTGCAGAAGGATATCCTGAGAAATATAAAAA